>Ga0116227_10002715_pt1 | contig 39956 bp, 31 predicted proteins | sample S1TSphgellanicum_FD_89693 | JGI IMG/M metagenome (GOLD analysis project Ga0116227, IMG submission 89693) | Host-associated microbial communities from peat moss isolated from Minnesota, USA - S1T2_Fb - Sphagnum magellanicum MG | ecosystem: Host-associated > Plants > Peat moss > Unclassified...
AGCTATGCCGACCGCAAGAGCGGCGCGATGATCGGCCTGTGGAGCGGCGCCATCGCCGACCAGGACCATGACTTTATCCGTCCGCAGGATACTGGCACCAAGACCGATGTGCGCTGGATGGCGCTTTCGGGCGGCGGACCGGGTCTGCGTGTCGGGGGCCCCGCGCCGCTGACGATGAATGTGCTGGCCTTCCCCTATGAGGACCTGCGCCGCCGCCCCATCGGGGAGGCCCATAGCAGCGATATCGTGCCGCGTGACCACGTCACCCTGCTGGTCGATGCCGTGCAGATGGGTCTGGGCGGCGACACCACCTGGGACTACCACGGCCAGCCGCTGGAGCCTTATCGCGTCAAGCCGAATGAGCGCCGTTTCAGTTTCACCCTGCATCCGGAGGACGTGACGCCATGAGCAGCGGCTTGCGCGCCGGTGTCGAACTGGGCGGCACCAAGACCATCGCCGTGATCGGACGCGGGCAGGACATCCTCGAGCGCGTCGCTGTCCCCACCACCACGCCGGATGAAACGTTGGGCGCGGTCGCGGATCAACTGCGCATCTGGCAGCGGCAGTATCAGCCCGAGGCGTTGGGCATTGCCAGTTTCGGGCCGATTGCTCTGGGCGCGCGGCATGGTGTGCGGGGGCATATGCTGCCCACGCCCAAGGCGGGCTGGTCGGGCGCCGATATTCTGGGCGTGCTTTCCGGGGCGATGCCGGGGCCGGTGGCGCTTCACACCGACGTGACCGCTGCGGCTCTGGCCGAACAACGCTGGGGCGCGGCACGCGGGCTGGAGGATCTGGTCTATATCACCGTGGGCACGGGTGTCGGCATGGGCATCATTGCCGGTGGACGGCCCGTGACGGGGCGTATGCACCCGGAGGCCGGGCATCTGCGTGTGCCGCGTCTGCCGGGTGATAGCTTTGCAGGGGTCTGCCTGTTCCATGGGGATTGCCTTGAGGGGCTTGCCTCCGGTCCGGCCATCGCGGCGCGCGCGGGCATGACGGCCGATGTGTTGCCACAGGATCATCCCGCCTGGCTGCCGGTGGCCGATGCTCTGGCCGAGGGGATCACCTCGCTGATGCTGACGCTGGCCTGCGAGCGGATCGTGGTCGGCGGTGGCGTGGGTCTGGGGCGCCCGCATCTGCTTTCGATGGTGAGGGCGCGGATTGCCGGGAAACTGGGCGGCTATCTGCCCTCGCTCGGTGATGCGGAGATCGGGGCGATGATCGTTCCGGCTGCTCTGGGTAATGATGCCGGGCCGCTGGGCGCGCTGGCTCTGGCGGATATTGCCTTGGCCGACGGCGTTGTCGTTCCGGCCTAGGGGCTTGTTGGGGGCGAGGGAAGCTGCCATCACCGCGCGATGCAGGATGAGCGGCTTTTCTCCACCCCGGCAGGCATCAAACTGGGGCCCATCGACATGGTGGCGCAGGGCAAGGCGCGCAACATCGTCATCCAGATGAAGGCCGGGCGGTTTCATGGCTTTGTCGTCAGGCAGGGGCTTGCGGTGTATGGCTATGTGGACCGCTGTCCGCATGCGGGCCTGCCACTGACGCAGGCGTTGGACGATTATCTCACGCCGGACGGCAGCATGATCGCCTGCCAGTGGCATGGCGCATTGTTCCGCATCGAGGATGGCGAATGTGTCGGTGGGCCTTGCGTCGGGCGCTTCCTCGAACGCTGGCCGGTGGCGGTGAGCGAAGGATGTCTCGTCACCGCCTGAGGACTTCAGGCGATTTTATCGATCAACTGCGCCAGATCGACATCGCGTTGCGAAATGCCCTTGGTATCATGGGTGGTCAGCCAGATATCGAGCTTGTTGTAAACATTGGCCCATTCCGGATGGTGGTCGCGCTTGTCAGCCTCCACACCGATGCGGACCATCAGGGCGAGGGCCTCGGCGAAATCGCTGGTGACGATGCGGCGGTGGAGCGCCTCGCGCCCGGCATCATGGCTCCATTGCGGCAGGGCGGTCAGCGCAGCCTGCAAGGCCTCATCGCTCAAAGGCTGGATCATCATTCACTCTCCTGTCTGCCGGGCGGCACGCAAGGGGATACGCGCCACCCAGCAGTCCGATCCAGATTTTTATGACCGCATCGCTTTTTGCGAAAAACCGGTTCCCACTTTTTCGCGCGATGCTTCAGACATCAACTGTAATAACGCCGCGCCGGATCTGGTCCAGCTCGATCGATTCATACAGCGCCTGGAAATTGCCGTTGCCGAAGCCTTCATTGCCCTTGCGCTGGATGATCTCGAAGAAGATCGGGCCGAACATGTTTTCGGTGAAGATCTGCAGCAGAATGCCTTCCTCGCCGACATCGCCGTCGATCAGGATGCGGTTCTTCTTCAGCCGCTCCAGATCCTCACCATGGCCGGGGACGCGCTTGTCGACCAGTTCGTAATAGGTCTCGATCGTGTCCTGAAGGTTCACACCATTGGCGCGCAGCTTCTCGACCGTTTCGTAGATGTTGTCGGTGGTCAGCGCCAGATGCTGGATGCCCTCGCCATGGTAGTCGCGGATGAACTCTTCGATCTGGCTCTTGTCATCCTGGCTTTCGTTGAGCGGGATGCGGATGGCCTTGTCGGGCGCGATCATTGCCTGGCTGAACAGGCCGGTCGCCTTGCCCTTGATGTCGAAATACTTCTGCTCCTCGAAGCCGAAGAGTTTCGCATAAAAGGCCGACCACACGCGCATCTGCCCGCGCTTCACATTATGCGTCAGATGGTCGAGCAGATCGAGCCCGACGCTGTTATGCTGCGCCGCTTCCTGCCAGCCGGGAACCTGATCCCAGTCGGCGAAAGGATCGCCCTCCACCAGATAGAGCAGCGATCCGCCGATGCCTTCCAGCGCATACGTGCCGGGCAGGGCGGAATTCGAGGTGTCGGCATTGGTGGCCCCACGCTCCAGCGCCAGCCCTTGGGCCTTGGCCGCGTTTGCCACACGAAAGGCCATGCCATTGGCCGAGGGGCCGTGCAGCTTGCGGAACTCTGCGGCCTGTCCTTCGGGCAGGGTGTTTACCACAAAGGCGATCCGCCCTTGCCGATAGAGCCGCAATTGTCCGTCATCATGCTGCGCCGCCAGCGTGAAGCCCATCTGCAGCAATTGCCGCTCCATCACCTGCGGTTCTGGCGAGGTGAATTCGCAAAAGGCAAAGCCGTCGAGGCCGAGTGGGTTGTCATGGCTCATGATGAAAGTCCCCTGTCTGGGATAGGCGGGAGCGCGCATAATGCTGCGTGCCACGATGATAGATCCGGTCGTCAGGCTCGATGGCATCGACCGCCAGATCGGGCGTGCCGTGAAGCTCTGCGTAAAGCGGGGCGAAGTCGGTCTCGATGGTCTGGCGCAGCAGATCCTCGAAACTGTCGATCACGAAATAGCTCTGCTGGAAATCGTCGATGCGATAGTTGGTGCGCATCAGCCGCTTGAGGTCGAAACCAATGCGGTTGGGCGAGGGATCGTCGAGTGCGAACAGCGTCTCGCTGAAGGAGGAGACAATTCCCGCGCCATAGATCTGCAGGCCTTCGGGCCCGCGCATCAGGCCGAACTCGACCGTGTACCAATAGATCCGCGCCAGTCGCTCGATGGCGCCCAGCCCGGCGGCGCGCTGCCCGCCGCGCCCATAGGCCGCCATATAATCGGCAAAGACCGGATTGGCGAGCAGGGGCACATGGCCGAAGACATCGTGAAAGATGTCGGGCTCTTCCAGATAGTCGATCTGGTCGGGCTTGCGGATAAAGCGCCCGGCGACAAAGCGGCGGTTGGCCAGATGGTCGAAGAACACGTCATCGGGCACCAGCCCCGGCACCGCCACAACCTGCCAGCCAGTGGCATCCATCAGCCGCGCATTGAGTTCGGCAAAGTCGGGAATGCCCGGCTTCGACAGGCGCAGCACATCCAGCCCATCGATAAAGGCAGGTGCGACGCGACCGGGCAGCAGGCGGGCCTGACGTTCGAACAGGCGGTCCCACATGGCATGTTCATCGGCGCCATAGCGGTCCCACTCCTGCGGAACGGTCCAGTCATCTGCGGCGCAGGCGGGTCTGGCGAGGGCGTCGTTGGCCATAGAGCGACTGTCTCACAGAGGCGGATTGATTGCGTTTCAAAATGGGGGCAGAAACGCGGCATGGTGAAATGAAATTCGCGAACGCACCCGTTTCGCGAGATGGAGTTTTCAAATGGACGCGATCGACAAACGAATCGTCGAGATCCTGCAGCGCGACGCCTCGCTCAGCCATGCCGACCTGGGGGAGCGGGTGGGGGCCTCCGCTGCCTCCTGCTGGCGGCGGATCAAGGCGCTTGAGGCAGCGGGCATCCTGACCACCACCGTGCGTCTGGTCGATCCCGAGCGGATTGGGCTTGCGGTCAATGTTTTCTGCAACATCCGCGTGCGCAATCACGCTCAGGAGGTGCGCAAGCCTTTCGAGGATTTTCTGAAAGCCCGTCCCGAAGTGATCGAGTGCTACTCCATGTCGGGCGAGTGGGATTATATGCTGCGCATCGCCGTGGCCGATGTGGCCGATTATGAAAAATTCCTGATGCGGACGCTGCTTGAGCATCCGGCGGTGGGGTCGGCCTCGTCGCACTTTGCCTTGTCGACCACCAAATACACCACCGCCCTGCCGCTGGCATAAGCGGGGATGTGGACAAATCCGAGCGGAATCGCTTGACATTCGCGCGTTCAAACGGAAATGATAGCGCTATCACTTTATGGCTGTAAACAAAGGCCATCACACAAAGCGCCCGGGAGAGAAAAGTTGGCCAAGACGATTTCCATCGGTGACCTGTTGCCGGCTGACTGGCGGGAGGGAACCTTCCTTGGCCGTGTCCAGACCGCACAAGGTCCGAGCCCCATTCTGGTGGTCGGCGGTGAGGTGTATGACATGTCGCATGTCGCGCCCACCGTCTCGCAACTGGTCGAGCATCTGCCGCTTTCTGCTGCTGGTGGCGTCATTCTGGGTTCGCTCGACACGCTGGACCTGCCGCTGCTCAGCCCGATCGACCTGCAATGCGTCAAGGCGGCGGGCGTGACCTTCGCGACCTCCACGCTGGAGCGGGTGATCGAGGAGCGCGCGCGCGGTGACGCGGGCAAGGCTCAGGAAATCCGCGCCCGTATCGAGGCCCGGGTGGGCGGCTCGATCCGCAGCGTGATCCCCGGCTCCGCCGAGGCCGAGGCGCTGAAAGAATTGCTGATCGCCGATGGCCTGTGGTCGCAGTATCTTGAGGTTGCCATCGGGCCTTACGCGGAGGTCTTCACCAAGGCGCCGGTGCTGGCGACGGTCGGCGCTCTAGCCGATGTCGGCGTGCGTTCGGATTCCACCTGGAACAACCCCGAGCCCGAGGTCGTGCTGCTGGTCAACGCCAAGGGCGAGACGGTGGGCGCCACGCTGGGCAATGACGTCAATCTGCGCGACATCGAAGGCCGCAGCGCGCTGCTGCTGGGCAAGGCGAAGGACAACAACGCATCCTGCTCGGTCGGCCCGCTGGTGCGCCTGTTCGACGATGGCTTCACCATCGACGACGTGCGCAATGCCGAGGTCGAACTGGTGATCGACGGTCCCGAGGGTTACAAGCTCGAAGGCCATTCCTCGATGAACCAGATCAGCCGCGATCCGCTCGATCTGGTGCGCCAGACGCTCAGCGAGCATCAGTATCCCGATGGCTTCGTGCTGTTCCTCGGCACGCTGTTCGCGCCCGTGCAGGATCGCGATGATCCGGGCCGGGGCTTCACCCATAAGGTGGGCGATGTGGTCTCGATCGCCACGCCGCGTCTGGGCCGTCTGGTCAACACGGTGGTCACCTCGCGCGATGCCGCGCCGTGGACGCAGGGCATCGGCGTATTCTACGCCAATCTGGCCCAGCGCGGCCTGCTCAAGGTGAAGGCAGAAGCATGAGCACCCAAACCATGAGCAAGACTGCCATCTACCCCAGCCTGAAGGGCAAGCGCGTTTTCATCAGCGGCGGGGCCAGCGGCATCGGCGAGGGCTTTGTCGAAGCCTTCGTGGCGCAGGGCGCGCATGTCGCCTTCTGCGATATCGCTCAGGAAGCTGGCGAAGCCGTGGCGAAGCGTCTGGGCGCGGATGCCGCGTTCCAGCCCCATTTCCACCGCTGCGACCTGCGCGATGTCGAAGCCGTCAAGGCGATGATGGCGCAGATCGAGGACGATCTGGGCGGCATCGATATCGTCATCAACAATGCCGCCAATGATGACCGCCACAGCATCGCCGATGTCACCCCCGCCTATTGGGACGAGCGCATGGCGGTCAATCTGCGCCATCAGTTCTTTGTGGCGCAGGCTGCGGCTGCCGCCATGAAGCGTTCGGGCGGCGGGGCGATCATCAATCTCGGCTCGATCAGCTGGCATCTGGGGCTGGCCGATCTGGTGCTTTACGAGACCGCCAAGGCCGCCATCGAGGGCCTGACGCGCGGTCTGGCCCGCGAGCTGGGCCGCGACAACATCCGCGTCACCGCGATCATCCCGGGCAATGTGAAGACCCCGCGTCAGGAGCAATGGTACACGCCCGAAGGCGAGGCCGAGATCGTCGCCGCGCAATGCATGGATGGCCGCCTGATGCCCGTCGATGTGGCGGCGCTGGCGCTGTTCCTGGCTTCGGACGATGCGCGTCTGATCACCGGCCACAACTATTGGGTCGACGCCGGATGGCGCTGACGCCCGAGCCCGTATGGGAACTTGGCGCCACGTTGGGCGAGGGCCCCGTCTGGGTCTCGCGTGAGGCGGCGCTGTGGTTCGTTGACATCAAGGCGCCCGCGATCCATCGCTTTGACCCGGCCACGGGCGCAAAGCAAAGCTGGAACGTGCCCGCTCAGGTGGGCTGGGTGCTGCCGTCTTCGGAAGGCGGGATGATCGCCGGGCTGCAGTCGGGTGTGCATCGCTTCGATCCGGCCTCGGGCCAATGTGATCTGCTCCATGCGCCTGAGGCTGGCCGCCCCGGCAATCGCCTCAACGATGCGACGGTGGCGGCGGATGGCGCGATCTGGTTCGGCTCGATGGACGATGCTGAGGAGCAGGACACGGGCCGTATCTGGCGCCTGCATGGCGGCGTCTGTGCCGATGCCGGCCTGCCGCCCGTCAGCATTACCAATGGCCCGGCTTTCTCGCCCGATGGCGCCACGCTTTACCATCACGACACGCTGGGCCGCAAAATCTGGGCCAGCAGCGTGGAGCACGGCAAGGTGACCGCCACGTGTCTTTTCGCGGAGATCGAGGATGGCGCGGGCTATCCCGATGGGCCGACTGTCGATGCCGAAGGTTGCCTGTGGGTGGGCCTTTTCGCGGGCTGGGCGGTGCGGCGCTACGATCCGAGCGGGCGGCTGATCGCCACCATCCCCATGCCGGTGGCCAACATCACCAAGATCGCCTTTGGCGGCAGTGATTTGCGCACCGTCTACGCCACCACGGCGTCCAAGGGTTTGACCGAAGCGCAGCTTGCGGCGCAGCCTCTGGCGGGCGCGCTCTTTGCCTTCGATGCGGGCGTCGCCGGGCTGGAAGGCCATATCGCCCGCGTTTAAATGAATAAAAGAGAGGGACGGGATGCAGGATCAGGATCAAGAGAAAGCCAATATGGGCTTCATCGCCGCGATTGTGGCGGTGGCGACCATTGGCGGCTTTATGTTCGGCTATGACTCGGGCGTCATCAACGGCACGCAGAAGGGGCTGGAGGCCGCCTTCGATCTGGGCAAGGTGGGGATCGGCATCAATGTCGGCGCCATTCTGGTCGGTAGTTCGATCGGTGCCTTCGGCGCCGGACGTCTGGCTGACCGGATCGGGCGGCGCGGTGTGATGAAGGCGGCGGCGGTGCTGTTTCTGGTCAGCGCGCTGCTGGCGGGTGCGGCTGGATCGTCGGCGATCTTCATCTTTGCGCGGATCATCGGCGGGCTGGGCGTGGGCGCGGCCTCGGTGATCTCGCCGGTCTATATTTCCGAGGTGGTGCCTGCCAGTGTGCGCGGCCGCCTTTCCAGCGTGCAGCAGGTGATGATCATCAGCGGCCTGACGGGCGCTTTCGTGGTCAATTATGTGCTGGCCCATTATGCGGGCGGTTCGACGGCGATCCTCTGGGCCGGGCAACCGGCATGGCGCTGGATGTTCTGGCTGCAGGCGCTGCCCGCCGCGATCTATTTCCTGGCGCTGATGGCAATCCCGGAAAGCCCGCGCTATCTGGTCGCCGTCGGGCGCGAGGGTGAGGCGCAAGGCGTGCTGACCCGCCTGCTGGGCGCCGCCGCCGCCGCGCGCAAGCTGGTGGAAATCCGCCAGAGCCTTGCTGCCGACCATCATCGCCCCTCGCTGGCGGATCTGAAGGACCCTTCGACGGGCCGTATCCGCAAGATCGTGTGGACGGGCATCGGCCTTGCCGTATTCCAGCAGTTCGTCGGCATCAATGTGGTGTTCTATTACGGCGCCACCTTGTGGCAGGCGGTCGGCTTCTCGGAAGGCGACGCGCTGCAGATCAACATCATCTCGGGCGTGGTCTCGATCGGTGGCTGTCTGGCGACGCTGGCGCTGGTTGACCGCATCGGGCGCAAGCCACTGCTGCTGATCGGCTCGGCGGGGATGACCGTTACGCTGGGCACCGTGGCCTGGGCCTTCTCGACCGCCACGCAAGGGGTCGATGGCGCGATGGCGCTGCCGGGCAACCATGGGATGATCGCGCTGGTCGCCGCCAATCTCTATACGCTGTTCTTCAACATGAGCTGGGGCCCGATCATGTGGGTGATGCTGGGCGAGATGTTCCCCAACCAGATCCGTGGCTCGGGTCTGGCGGTGTCGGGCTTCGCGCAGTGGATCGCCAATGCGGCGATCTCGGTCAGCTTCCCCGCGCTGGTGGTGTCGCCGGGGCTGGCGGGCGCCTATGTGGGCTATGCCTGCTTTGCGGGCCTGTCGTTCTTCTTCGTGCGCGCTCTGGTGCATGAAACCAGAGGGCGAGAGCTGGAAGATATGGAAGGCTGAAATACGATACGGGCGGTCTTTACAGGCCGCCCGTTTTCTTTGCCCGGCGGCGGGGCTTGGCATCCGACTGCCGGCGGATCAGCGTGTAATCCAGCTGGTCATGGCGCACGCCGCCCTTGATGTCCTTGCCTCGGATCGTGCCCGCCAGCAGGTCCATCGCTGCGCGCGCCATCTCGCTGATGGGCTGGCGGATGGTGGTCAGTTCAGGCCAGATGGTGGTGGCCATCGGCGTATCATCGAAACCGCAGACGGTCAGGTCACGCGGCACATCCAACTGCCGGGCATGGGCGGTGGCGACGGTGGCTGCGGCCATATCGTCATTGCTGGCGAAGATCGCGGTGGGGGCATCGCTGGCATCCAGAATGGACGCCGCCGCCTCCAGCCCCGAGCGATAGGTGAAATAGCCCTGAGCCACGAGCGAAGGATCGGACGCGATCCCCGCCTGTTCCAGCGCGGAGAGATAGCCCTCGTAACGCCTTTCGCTGGCGCTCTGGTCTGGATTACCCTTGATGAAGCCGATGCGGCGATGGCCTAGATCGACCAGATGGCTGGTCATGGTCTCGGCGGCATGGAAATCGTCGATGCCGACCGAGGCGACATCGGGGCGCGGCACGCCTGCTGCCACGGCGACAACCACCAGCCCCTCCTTGCGCAGCGCGGCGAGCATCGGCTCGCTTTCGCACAGGGGCGGCGGCAGCAGCACGCCGTTGATCCGCCCGCGCTGCATGCGGGCCATCAGATCGGCCAGATCGGCGTCCTCCTCGAAACGCTCGACGGTGAGGGTGACATTGAGGCTGCCCGCGCGGTCGAGGCTGCCCATCAGAAATTCCGAGAGATAGGCCGAGGAGGGGTTGGAATAGACCAGCGCGATACGCGTATCGTCGCCGCCCGCCAATTGCCGCGCGGCGGCCGAGGGTGCGTAATTGAGCGCGGCAATCGCCGCCTCCACCTTTTCGCGCGTGCTGGCCCGCACCAGCGACCCGTCATTGATGACCCGCGACACGGTCATGGGGGAGACCCCGGCATGGCTGGCAACATCGGCAATCGTGGGCGCATTGCGCTGGCTGCGGGAACGGGGCTTGATCATGAAAACCATAAACCCTCGCTGACGGGCAAAAGCAAGGCAGGCGCGAGGAAAAGACGCGTTCGGTCCCGAAGGTCCCATGCGGCTTTAAAAAGCAGTCATGTTGGCAAGATATGAAAATCGGCTTGATTGTATAAATTTCCTATATAAATCTTGCGTCATCAGGCCTTCTCCAAAGCCTGGACCGCCATGAAAGGTCTGAGTGTGAAGACGTCACTTCGCGTTGTTGCCGGAGCGTTCTCGCTTGTCTCCTGCGCGCTGCCTTCGCTTGCCCGGGCCGAGTGCAAGGTGGTCAATTACGGCATGATGCAGGTGGAGGTGGTCGGCCAGCGTGCCACCACCATGGTCGGCGTGAACGGCAAGGACACGCGCTTCATGCTCGATACCGGGGCGACATTCGGTTTTCTGGCGCGCGCCAATGTCGAGGCGCTGGGGTTGAAGCGGGAAGCGGCGCCTTTCGGCATGCGCATGAGCGGGGTCGGCGGCAGCACGTCGGTCGAACTGACGCGGGTGAAGGACCTGGGCCTGCTGGGGGTCACGCTCCACGATATGAGCTTTCTGGTCGGCGGCTCCGATCAGGGGATGGGGCTGATCGGCGCCAATCTGATCGACGTGTTCGATGCCGACATCGATCTGGCCAATGGTCGGCTCAAGCTGTTCAGGCCCTCGGGCTGCGGCAATCTGGCGATGGCCTATTGGGCCAAGGACGGCCAGTTCCAGACCGCCGATCTGCGTCATGCCGAGAAGGACACCGATCGCCGCAGCTTTGTGGAGGTGATGATCAATGGGCGCCCGGTGAGGGCTTTGCTCGATACCGGGGCGCAGGCCACGGTGATCACGCGAAAGGCTGCCGAGCGGGTCGGGATTGATATGAGCAAGGCCGATGCCAGCAAGGGGCTGGTCTCTCGCGGCGTGGGGGCGCAGAGCCACAAGAGCTGGATCGTGCCGGTGGACACTTATGCCGTCGGCACCGAGACGATCCAGCACAGCAAGATGGAAGTGATCGATGCCGATTTCGGCGAGGGCAGCGATGCGCCGGACCTGCTGCTGGGCATCGATTTTTTTCTGGCCCATCACGTCTATATCGCCAACAGCCAGCGCAAGATTTACTTCACCTACAATGGCGGAAGGGTGTTCACCTTTGGCAAGGCGCCGGGGGCCACGGCATCGCCTGCGAAGGACGCCGACGATGGTGCCAAGCTGAGCGCCGCCGATTATGCGTTGCGCGGGCAGGGGCATCTTTCGCGCGGGGAAATCGCCGAGGCCAATGCCGATCTGGATGCCGCGATCGCTCAGGCGCCCGATGTGGCCTCCTATCGCCTCACCCGCGCCCGCACGCGCCTTGCCGCGCGCAAGCCCGATGAGGCGATGGACGATCTGGGCGTGGCCATCCGGCTCGACGATCAGAACATCGATGCGCTGCTGCTGCGCGCCCGCATCCGTTATGCCCGCAGGGACAAGGCCGCTGCCGAGCAGGATGTCGAGGCCGCGCGCAAGCTGGCCCCGGCGGGCTCGGCACGGACGCGGTTGCTGGCGAGCTTCTATGTGGCGATGGAGCGGCCCGGCGAGGCGCTGCCCCTGTATGACGACTGGGTCCGCCTCCATCCCGAGGATGCGGATCTGCCCGATGTGCTCAACGCCCGCTGCTGGGCGCGGGGGCTGGCCAATCAGCAGCTTGAGGGCGCCGTGAGCGATTGCAACCGGGCGATCCGGGCGGGCAAGGATCAGGGGCTGTTCTATGGCAGCCTCGGTCTGGTGCAGTTGAGGCAAGGCCGCAATGGCGAGGCTCAGGCCAGCTATGAGAAGGCGCTGTCGCTGTCTGCGCGCTCGGCATGGGTGCATTACGGGCTGGGGCTGGCCTATCTCCGGCAGGGCCAGAGTCAGAAGGGCGAGGCCGAGATTGCTGCTGCCAAGGCGATCAATTCCGGGATCGCGGCGCTGGCCGGTCGTTATGGCCTGACGTCGTAAGCATGGTGGATAGAGCAGCTGCGTGCCATGGTTGCAGGGCCGGTTTCACGCGCGATGCGATGGTAAACGCCAAGGGGATTGGGGAAAATACTGAGGCAATTGTTTGAAATGACAAGAGAGTTGGGCTAAACTCCGTTCCGGATTTCGGGCGTGGTCGCAACGCCCGGCGCAACAATGTTCCGCACTGTGTTTCGCCATGTCGGGAAGACACCATGCCAAAAGCACTGCTGGGCCAGATCTCCGAAACGGTGACCAAGGCCCAAACCACCGAGGAATTGACTCGCCCCCTGCTCACCCTGCTGGAACGGGTGACCGGGCTGGAGAGCACCTATCTCACCCATATCGACGAGGCGGCGGGGGTGCAGAGCATCCTTTTCGCCCGCAACACCAGCACGATGCAGATCCCCGAGGGCCTCTCGGTGCCCTGGGCCGATACGCTGTGCAAGCGCGCGCTGGATGAAGGCCGCGTCTTCACCGACGATGTGGCCGGGTGCTGGGGTGACTCGGAGGCCGCCAAGGCCCTTGGCATCAACACCTATGTGACGACGCCGGTGCGCCTTGAGGATGGCTCGATCTTCGGCACGCTATGCGCCGCCAGCACCGAGCGCAAACCGATCAATGATGAAGGGCGGCAGGTTCTCAGCCTGTTCGGCTCGCTGATCGGGCAGCATATTCAGCGCGAGCATCTGCTCGAACGGCTGCAGGACGCCAACCGGCAGTTGGAGGCTTTCTCCTTCACTGATCCGTTGACGGGCTTGCCCAACCGCCGCTTTATCGTTCAGGAGCTGCGCCGCCTGTTCGGCCTGGCCCAGCGCGAGGGGCGCAAAGTGCTGATCGCCTTTATCGATCTCGACGGTTTCAAGCAGATCAACGACACCTATGGGCACGAGGCAGGCGATGAGTTTCTGATCGCCATCGGCCAGCGCCTGACCCGCGGCATGCGCAGCAGCGACCTTCTGGCGCGGCTTGGCGGCGATGAATTTGTGCTGGTCGGACTGGGGCCGGTGGTCGATCAGGGCATGCGCCGGACAACCAGTGCGATGCGGCGGCGTCTGGCGCCGCTGATCGAGGGATGTTTCGCGCTCAGCACCTGCACCATCGATTACCCCGGCGCCAGCTTCGGCATCATTCTGGCCGATCCGCATCTGACGACTCCGGAGCAAGCGCTGCAACAGGCCGATGGCGCCATGTATGTTGACAAAAAAATGCGGCGCGACAGGGCGAGTGGTGCCAGTCACGCGGCATAAGGAGCCCGCCTCAGGCTATTCGCCTAGGGCCTGAGCCGGGCTTGGCAACATCCCCTCTGATACACATGACGTTTGTCAGAGGATAGGAATATGGCCTCGGTCGAACACTCTCAACGCAATCGGTTGCTGGCGCTTTTCGGGCCGCGCAATGTCATGCGGGCCAGCGAATTGAAGGATGCCGGCATCACCCCCGCGGCCATTGCGCGCGCGGTGGAGGATGGCGAAATCGAGCGCGTGTCGCGCGGGCTCTATCAGCGCTGCCGGGTCGATGTGGCGCGGCATCATGCGCTGGCGGTCGCCTCGATGCGGGTGCCCAAGGGGATCGTCACGATGCTCTCCGCGCTGGCCTATCACGGGCTGGTCGATGAAGAGCATCCGCGCGTCTGGCTGGCGCTGGGGCCCCATGACTGGGCGCCGGGCCCCAGTTGCCCGCCCTTGCGCATTCTGCGCTTTGCCGAACCCTATCTGCGGCAGGGGGTGGAGCATCATGCCATCGGCGGCGTGAATGTGCCGATCTATGGGCTGGCCAAGACGCTGGCCGATGTGTTCCGCCACCCGCGTCTGGTCGCGCGCGCCACGGCTGTCGAGGCGCTGCGCCGGGCCGTGCGCGAGCACAAGGTCAGCCTTGAGGCGCTGGAGCGCAATGCGCGGGCGGGCAGCGTCTGGACGATCATGCGGTCCCATCTCGACAGTGTGCTGCTGCGGGCTTAATCCACCCACTCGCGCGCCAGATAACGCCCGCCGGCAAACATCAGCACGGCGGCCAGCAGATAGAAGCCCAGACCCGCCAGAATGGCATGACGCAGGGCGTCATTGCCGAAACTCGGGGTCAAGAGATCGGACAGCTTGCCGATGGTGAGCGAGCCGAGCCCCACACCGATCAGATTGTTGATCAGCAGAAAGCTGGCCGAGGCCGTGCCGCGCATCGGTGCGGGCACCAGATGCTGCACGGCGGTGATGACCGGCGCCAGCCAGAGATAGACCAGCGCCTGAGGCAGCAGGAACCACCAGAAAGCGGCGCCTCCCGAGCCGGAATAGAGCCCACCGACGAACAGCGGCACGCCGATCAGATAGGCACAGGCAGGCAACCATGCGAAGGCCGCCTTGTTGCGCCCGCCCAGCCAGTCGGCCAGCACGCCGCCCGCCAGCACGCCCACTGTGCCGCCAATCAGCAGCAGCAGGCCGAAGAATTGCGAGGTTTCCACCAGCCCTAGCCCGAAGGACCGCCGCATCAGCGAGGGCAGCCAGAAGGCCATGCCATAGCCCATCATCGAACTCGACGCCGCGCCGAAGCTGAGCAGCCAGAAGCTGCGCTTGGCGGCAAGGATGGTCAGCACCTCGCGCAGGGCAGGGGCTTGTCTCGCGGTGGGGCGTTGCGGATCGCGCACCAGCCAGGCGAAGATCGGCGTAAAGACCAGCCCCGCCAGACCGACTCCAAGAAAAGCCGCGCGCCAATTGACCGCCGCCGCCACATAGCCGCCCAGCAAAATGCCCGCCGCCGAGCCCAGCGGAATACCCAGCGAATAGATAGCCAGAGCCCGCGCCCGGCGATGGGGCGGAAAGCAGTCCGAGATCAGCGCATAGGATGGCGCGACGCCGCCTGCCTCGCCCACACCCACGCCCAGACGGCACAGGAACATCGCGCCAAAGCCCGAGACCATGCCGCACAGGGCGGTAAAGCCGCTCCACACCGCCAGCGATGCGGCGATGACCGGCGTGCGCCCCTTGCGGTCGCCCAGCCAGGCCAGCGGCAGGCCCATGGTGGAATAGAGCAGCGCAAAGGCAAAGCCGCCCAGCGCGCCCAATTGCGTGTCGGAGAGGTGCAGTTCGGCCTTGATGGGCCCGGCGAGAATGCCGAGGATCTGCCTGTCGATGAAGTTGAACGTATAGACCGCCAGCAGCATCGCCAGCACAAAGGCCGGGCGCAGGGGGCGGGTTTTGCGCGCTGGCGCTTCGGGGCTGCTGCCCATCGTGTCGTCCGGGGATGTGGCGGTCATCTTGTGTTCACCCATTTTGCAGCATAATAGTGAAGAATGAATCATGTTTCAAATTAGAAAGACGGGTCAGGGATGTCGCAAGCCACCTCATCGGACGGTAACCCCGCCAGCGCCAGCCCCAACAAGGTTCCCAAGACCGAGCGCGGTCGCCGCACCCTGCGCGCCCTGCTGAACGCCGCCGCTCAGGAATTTGGCGAGAAGGGCTTTCACGACGCCGCCATCAGCCAGATCACGGCGCGGGCCGGGGTTTCGGCGGGCAGCTTCTACGTCTATTTCGACAGCAAGGAAGCGATCTTCACTGCTCTGGTCCGCGATATGTCGGGTCAGGTGCGCGATTTCGTCGCCCCGCGCATCGCCGGAGCACCCGACCAGCTTGCAGCAGAGCAAGCCGGGCAGGCGGCCTATCTCGACTTCGTGCGCGAGCATCGCGAGATCTATCGCATCATCGATGAGTCCGAATTTGTCGATCCGACCTCTTATCGGGAGCACTACACCAACTCCGCCAACCGCATCGCCGCAAGGCTGAAGGCGGCGATGGAGCGGGGCGAAATCGCGCAGGGCGATGCCGAGGTGCGGGCCTGGGCGCTGATGGGGATCAATGTCTTCCTCGGCCTGCGCTATGGCGTGTGGAGCGATGACGATCCGGCGGCAGCACTGGCCGATGCCGGGCGTTTTATCGCCGATGGGCTCTCGCCCAAAGGCTGAAAGGGCAGGATGGAAAACCATCCTGCCCGCCCGGATCAGAAGTTCAGCGTCGCGGTGGCGAACACCTGACGCGGATTGCCCCAATAGGTGGTCAGCACGCCTTCCTTGCCCAAGGTTGGGATCAGATTGCCCTGCGCGTTGCGGGTCAGCGCCCCGGTCACCGCATCACCCGCGACATAGGTGTAGCCCGAGGTCTTATAGCGCTTGTCGGCCAGATTCTTGCCATAGACGCCCAAAGTCCACCGCCCGCCCGGCGCATGATAGACGATGCTGGCATCGAAGAGCGCATAGGCCGGCTGATCGAGATAGGGGTTGGGAATCTCGAACTGATAGGTGGTGCTCTTCCAAGACATGCCGCCGGTCAGATCCAGCGATCCCTTGGGCACCGGCAGCGCCAGCGTGGCCGAGGCATTGCCGTTCCAGGCGGGCGTGTTCTGCACCTTGCGATAGGCGGCGACATCCATCGGCGCGCCATTGATCAGCGTGATGTACTGCAGATATTTGGCGTCGATATAGCCCAGCGATCCGTTCAGCGTCAGCGGGCCCATCTTGAAGTGGCCCTCGGCCTCCACGCCCTGCATCCGCGCCTTGCCCGCATTGGAGACCACGCCGCAGAAGTTAGGCAGGCCCGCCACCGTGCAGGCCACCGATCCGGGGATCTGCACATCCTTGTAATCCATGCGGAAGGCGGCGAGATTCAGCGCCAGCTTGCGGTCGAACAGGCGGGTCTTCACGCCCACTTCGTAATTGTCGACCTTCTCGGGCCGAAAGCTGAGGAACTGGCCCTGAGACACGCCGGGAGGCGCGTTCACACCCACGCCGCGCGGGTCGAAACCGCCGCCCTTGAAGCCCTGCGAATAGCTGACATAGATCGTGTTGTTGTCGTCCGGCCGCCAGTTGATCGAGGCGCGCGGGGTGAACTTGGTGTAGGTCGCATTGCCGAAGAAATTGGTGCTGGGCGTGCCGAAGGGAATGCCTGCCCCGCCGAAGGTGGGTGACCCACCGCCGAGATAGTTCTGGCGCAGGATGGTGGCGCCGCGCTTGTCCCAGGTATAGCGTCCGCCTGCCTCAAGGCTGATATGGTCGGTGACGTCATAGGTGAAGTTGGCGAAACCGGCCATCGTGTCGGTGACGATCTTGGCGTCGGTATAGGCCGTCAGCCCCGAGACGGTGGTGTAGAGCCGCACGTCGAACTGGGTCAGCGCCGTGGCGTTGAGGTAATAGAAGCCGACCATGCCGTTGAAGCGCCCGCTGGAATAGAGCGCCTGCAACTCCTGGCTCAACTGACGGTTGCGGTAATAGGCGGGCACATCGACATCCTGCGATGCGCTGGCATCGAAGTCGATTGGCGAGGCGGAGTCATCCTTGCGATAGGCGGTGATCGAGCGCAGCGTCAGCCCGTCGATGGGCTTGGCCTCCAGAAAGATCGAGCCGCCCCATGATTTCACATCCTGCTTCGGGCTGTTGAGGCCGGACAGCGTGTCGAACACATTGGGCAGCACCGGTGCCCCGGTCAGCTGCCCCGGAATTTCGCGATGGCCACCGCGCGGGTTGGACATGTCGTGGGTGTAATCGCCGGTGATACGGGCGAAGATCTTGCTGCCATGCAGTTCGATGGTGCCGCGCCCGGCGATGATGTCCTTGTCGTAATTGCCTTGCCCGGTGGTCAGGTTTTTGCCGAAGCCTTCGCGGGTCAGCCGCGCGAAAGAGCCGCCCACGCGTACCAGCCCGTTGCTGTCGAGCGGCGTGCTGGCGGTGATGACGCCATCGGCCTGATTGTAGCTGCCATAGGTGCCGCGCAACTGGACATGCGCCTTGTCGTCCAGTTTCTTGGTTACATATTTGATCGCGCCGCCGATGGTGTTGCGGCCATAGAGCGTGCCCTGCGGCCCGCGCAGCACCTCGACCCGCTCGACATCATAGATATCCAGCACGGCAGCCTGCGGGCGGTTGAGATAGACATCGTCAAGATAGATGCCCACGCCCTGCTCGAAGCCGGAGACCGGGTCCTGCTGGCCCACGCCGCGGATAAAGGCCGAAAGGGTGGAGTTGGTGCCGCGCGAGGGCTCCAGCGTGACGTTGGGCACTTCGTCGGCCAGAGCGGTGATGTCTCCGGCGCCTTGCGCGGCCAGTTGGTCGCCCGAAAAGGCCGAGATGGCGATCGGCACCGAGGACAGCGTTTCGGAACGGCGGCGGGCGGTGACGATGATCTCGTCATTGTCGGGCTTGGCGTTGGGCGGCGCATCGGCTGCCGAAGCGGAGGAAGGCAGAGCCCCCAGCGCAACGGATGAGAGCAGGAAGGCGCAAATCGGGCGGAAGCTGCTGCGTGCGGTCAGTGCCATGGTCCTCTCCTCGCGCGGCGATCTTGGTGCGCCAGCGTCGTGAGGGGGACAATATTGAAAGGTGAACCGGGATTCAACTTTGAAATGCATTTAAGCGGGTGCAGCGCACAAAATCATGGTGAAATGGCAACGCAGGGCGTGGATTCTGGGCACCGTTGCGGGGATTGAAACTCCGCAACGGTGCTGATTTTCTATGGTTATTTGCTGCCTGCAGGCGCGAGGCGGATTGCTGCGCCGCCACCGGGGGCCAGCCACAGCGAGAGCTTGTCGCCCTTCTTCACCACGCGGGTTTCATAGGCGATCTTGTGGCGGGCGTCGGTCAGATAGGTCGCGCCCTCGCCATCCTTGTAGATGGTGGCGGTGTAGCTTTTCCCCGCATCGAGGAAGTCGAAGGACAGGTCCAGCGTGCGTGCCGTGGCATCGTTGACCCCGCCGACATACCAATCCGCCGAATTGCGATCCTTGCGCGCGAAGATGGCATAGTCGCCCACTTCGCCCGCGATCAGATGGCTTTCCGACCAGTCGGCGGGCACCTGACGGATAAAGGCCAGCTCCTTGGGATGGGCTTCGAGGTTCTCGATAAAGTCCGCCGCCATCTGGATCGGCGAATAGATTGCCAGATAGAGCCCGAGCTGCTTGGCCAAAGTGGAGGCCAAAGGCGCGTGGTCGTGCCCCTCAAGGCTCAGAATGCCGGGGGTGAAGTCCATCGGGCCGGAGAGCATGCGGGTGTAGACCAGCGTCGGCTCATGGCTCGGCCCGTTGGCGAAGGGGCCCCAGGCGTTGTATTCCATGCCGCGTGCGCCTTCACGCGCCACCCAGTTGGGCCAGGTGCGGCGCAGACCGGTGTCCTTCACCGGCTCGTGAGCATCGATGGCGATATGGTATTTGGCCGCCGTCTCCACGACCTTCAGGTGATGCTCCACCTGACGCTGGCCGTCATGATACTCCATGCGGACATTGTCGGGGCCAGTGTTGGGGCCGTCGCCGGGCGCCTGCACGCCGCCCGCATCGGCGACATAGCCGGTCTTGACCATATGCACGCCAAGCCCGCTGTAGAGCTTCATCGCATCGTCGAGCTGAGCCTCGTAATTGGCGATGTTGCCGCCGGTTTCATGATGGCCGATCAACTGGACATGCTTCTGCGCGGCATAGGCGGTGATCGCCTTCAGATCGAAATCGGGCGTGGGCTGGGTGTAGCTGAAATCCCAGCCGGTGCCGAACCAGTTGCCATCCCAGCCCTTGTCCCAGCCTTCCACCAGCACGCCCGAAAAGCCGTTCTTCGCGGCAAAATCGATATATTGCTTGGTGCGCGCGGTGGTGGCGCCATGCTTGGGGCCGGTCGCCCATGTCCAGTCGCCACGGATCATGCCCCACCAGATGCCGATGTACTTCTGCGGCTTGAACCAGGCCTTGATGTCGGGAACCTTGCTCGGCTCGTTGAGGTTCAGCTCCAGATCGTTCTCGACCAGACCTGCCGCATCGGGCGCGATGCGCATCGTGCGCCATGGCGTGTTGAAGGGCAGATCGCGCGTCACCCGCGCCTCATGGCTGGAGGGCGACAGGGTGGAGCGGAAAGTCTGCCCATCCTCGCGCTTGAGCCACATGGCCGAGTAATCGACCAGCGCGGCCTCATGGATCGCCAGATGGGTGCCGTCGTCCAGACGCATGGTGACGGGCGTATGCGCGGTGGCCACGCCATCGATGGGGGTCTTCTGATAGACCTGCTCATAGCGGTTCCACTCGCCGCCGGTGATCCACCATGCGGTGCCCTTGGGGGCGATAGAGAATTCGGTCAGCTCATCGGCGATATGCATCGTCTTGAACGCGGCCTGCTCCGGGATTTCATAACGCAGGCCGATGCCATTATCGAACAGGCGGAAGCGGACATTCATCAGCCGCTCGTGATGGTCCTTGTCCTGCTTGAAGTGGACGATCAGCTCGCGGTAATGATCGCGCACAAAGCGGCGCTCGCCCCAGGGCTGTTCCCAGGTGTCGTCCTGATCGCGGGTCTCGCTGCCGGTGATGGTCCAGCCGCGTGTCATGTTCACGCTGTCGGTGAGGATAAAGCCCAGACCCGAAGGCGCCACCAGCAGCTTGCCCTTGTTGGTGAGCGACCACTTCGCGCGCTGGTCATTGTCGGTCGAGACGGTCAGGACGATCTTGCCGTCCGGAGAGGTTGCGCTGGCGGTTGCAGGCACGGGCTGGGCGTGAGCCGTGGCGGCCAGAGTGAGCGCGGTGGCGAAGGCTGGGAGCAGGCGAGGCATGAGGGGGGCTCTCCGATTTTTGATTTTGATAAAGTTGAGGAAAAGGGAAGAAGCGAGGGGGTTACCCCCTCGCGCTCCCATGACGTCTTCCGGTGAAAGGGTGGTGGTTCACGGTCGTGGTGCCCAGACTATCCACCTGCGCGACATAGGGCGCCGCAGGCCGTGAATATCAGGGATCATGCCTGCGGCGCGGCAAATTGAGCGCCTTGGCCGAACCCTTGGCGCTACGTAGACAGTAAAGGGAGCGCGAGGGCGATGGCCCTCGCATTATCTCTTCCTTCATCCCTGCTGGACCCACAGCGCGGCATAGGGCGGCAGGCCGGCACCGGTCGCGCCGTTCACCGCCAGCACAGTGCTGCCCTTGGGCGCCTTATACGCCACCGCCTCACCCGACAGGTTGAAGGCGCAGGCAATCCTCTGCCCCTCATAACTGCGGGTGAAGGTCAGCAGCGGGCCGTCGGCCTTGGCATCCTCCAGAGACCCCAGCTTCAGCGCCGGGTACTGCTCGCGCAGAGCCAGCATCGCCCGCGTCCAGTGCAGCTGGCTGTCGGGATCGGCCTCCTGCCCGGCCACGGATTTGGCGATGTTGGTGGGGGAGAGGGGCAACCACGGCTCGCCTTGCGTGAAGCCGGCGTGGAAGTGCTCGCCATCCCAGGGCATGGGGGTGCGGACGCCGTCTCGGCTGAGTGTCAGGGGCCAGTTGGCGATGGCCTCGGGGTCCTTGAGGAGGTGGAAGGGGATCTCGTCCTGTTCGAGGCCCAGTTCTTGCCCTTGGTAGAGGAAGATGTTGCCGCGCAGGCTCGCCAGCAGGGCAGCGGTCAGGCGGGCGAAGGCGGGGCGATGATCCTCGCCCACCCAGCGGGAGATATGGCGCGGGGCGTCGTGGTTCTCGAAGGCCCAGCTTGGCCAGCCCTCGGGCAGGCTGTCTGCCGGGGGCGCCTCGCCCCATTGCGCCAGAGCATCGACCACCAATTCGGCCGTCAGCGCCGGGGCGTAGAGGAAATCGAAGCTGTAGGCCGAGGACAGGCGCTTTTCGCCTGCGGTGTAGGCCTTCATCAGGGGCACTGCTTCATCGCCGCCCACTTCGGCGACGGTGAAGGTGGCGCCGTATTCCGCGCAGACGGCTGCGATCTTCTCGACGAACAGCACCACATCGGGGTGATTCTGGCTGTTGGTCTTCTGCTGGAAGTCGAAGGGACGGGTACGAGGGCGGCCATCCTCGGGCGCGGGAGGGTTGTCGGTGAAGGCCGGATCGAACATCGAGTGGTTGAGCGCATCGAGCCGGAAGCCATCCACGCCTCGATCCAGCCAGAAGCGCAGCGCATCGAGCAAGGCGCTCTGCACCGCCGGATTGTGGGCGTTAAGCTGGGGCTGCTCTTTCAGGAACTGATGCATGTAGTACTGCTGGCGGCGCGCGTCCCAGGTCCATGCCGGGCCGCCGAAGACGGACTGCCAGTTGTTGGGCGGGGTGCCATCCTCGTTGGCGTCTTTCCAGACATACCAGTCGGCCTTGTCGTTATCGCGATCTGCACGGCTTTCGGCAAACCACTCGTGCTTGTCGCTGGTGTGAGCGAAAACCATGTCGATGGTGACCTTCAGGCCCAGACCGTGCGCCTTCTCGACCAGAGCATCGAAATCCGCCAGCGTGCCGAAGATGGGGTCGACATCGCGGTAATCGGCGACGTCATAGCCATAATCGGCCATCGGGCTGGTGAAGAAGGGGCTGATCCAAATTGCATCCACGCCCAGACTGGCCACATAGTCCAGACGCGCCGTGATCCCCGCCAGATCGCCCACGCCATCCCCGTTGCTGTCCAGAAAACTGCGCGGGTAAAGCTGGTAGAATGAGGCACCACGCCACCATTGCGGGGCGGTGTCGGGAAGGGTCATGGGTGCTTGTCCTTGGGGGAGGGGGCAGGGGAGGCCGCGCAGATCGCATAGCCGAAAGCGGGCAGGCTGATGCTGGCGCTGCCAGGAGCGGTGACCGTGGCAGGGCAGGCGCCTGCCAGTGTGGTGAAGGCGGTGGAATTCGGCTCAACCGCGAGGGAGGCGGTTACAGCCTGATCCGAGGTGTTGAAGGCCAGCAGCACTTCCGCACCGGTCTTCGGATCGAAGCGCGAAACTGCAAAGAGGCCCGGCTTGTCGCCATAGGCGCGCAGGCGCGTCGATCCGCCCCACAGTGCGGGGGTCGCGCGGCGCAGGCGGGCCAGCGTCGCGATCTCGTGATAGAGCGGATGCGTGGTGGTAAAGCGGTAGGCGGCACTAGGCCCGACCGTCGGTTGGTGGTTGTATTCCGCCACCTGACTGGCGAACATATCCTGCCGCGACGACTGGTCGCCACCTTCTCCGGCAAAGCCCTGTTCGTCGCCGTAATAGATGGTGGGCACGCCGCGCAGCGTCAGCAGCAGGGCATGGCCCAGCAGGTCGCGTTTCAGCCATTCCTCGGCGGACATGCCCGGCTTAGCGTCATGCAGGAAGAAGGCAAAGCGCCCGGCATCATGGTTGCCCAGAAAGGTCGGCAGGCGCATCGCGGCGGCTTCTCCGCCCTGATAGAGCGCGTCGTCGCTGACCATGCGGGCCAGTTCGCCCGTGCCGGTCTTGCCGCCTGCGGCATCATTGGCGGCGCGCATAAAGGCGAAGTCCAGCACGGCCGGAAGGCCCGAGCGGCGGGTCCAGTTGGCGAGCAGGGCGGGGTCGAAATCCCCCGTCGCCACTTCGCCGAAGATATGGAAGTTGGGGATGCCCTTCGCTTTGGCGCGCGCCAGCATGGCGGGCACGAAGCCCTGCCAGAACTCGGGGTTCACATGTTTGGCGGTGTCGATGCGGTAGCCGTCGATGCCGAAGCGGTCGATCCAGCTTCCGTAAATGTCGATAAAGCCGGACAGCACGCGCGGATTTTCCGTGGCCAGATCGTCGAGGCCCGAGAAATCGCCGTAATTGGCGCTTTCGCCCTCGAAGGTGCTGTCGCCCCGGTTGTGGTAGTAGATCGGGTCATTGAGCCACGCCGGGTTCTTCACCTTCTCCTCGCCCGTCGGGATATAGGGCGTGTAGGCGAAGGCGGGGTCGGTCAGCTTGGCCCAATTGGCCGGGCTGGCATCGTGGTCTCCGACAAAATCGGCGTTGATGGGGGCGCCCTTCACGCCGCCCTTGCGCGAAAAGGGATAGTCGCCCAGCGAGCGATAGGGTGCCGGGCCATCACCCGCCTCGCGATACTGGATCACATCGGCGGTGTGGTTGATGATGATGTCCATATAGACCTTCATCCCGCGCGCATGGGCGGCATCGACCAGCTTGCGAAAATCCTCGTCGCTTCCGAAATGCGGGTCGACATGCAGGAAGTCGGTGATCCAGTAACCATGGTAACCAGCGCTTTCGTGGCCCTTGGGCCCCTGCACCGGCTTGTTCTTCATGATCGGCCCGACCCACAGCGCGCTGGCGCCCAGCGACTGGATATAGTCGAGATGAGCGATCAGCCCTTGCAGATCGCCGCCATGGTAGAAGGCCTTGGAGGAAGGATCGAAGCCCGTTACCAGACGGTCGCCCTGCAACCCGCCCTTGTCGTTGGTGGTGTCGCCATTGGCGAAACGGTCGGGCAGGACGAAATAGATCACCTCCTGCTGGGGCAGGCGGGCGCGCATCTGGGCCAGCGTGTCGGCCTGTGCCTGCCCGGTGGCGCCGGTCAGCGCGCAAAGCGCCATGACTCCGCCAAGCGCAGAGCATGCGATCCTCATAACCATCTTCCTTTTGTGGGGCGGCAGGGCGCTGGGCCCCGCCACCCGGATCGCATCAGAACTTCATCGTGAAACCGGCGAGCCAGGTCGGCCCATAGGTTTCATAATTCAGCACCTGGTTCTTGTCGTTGTTCTGATAGGTGACGAAGGCCGAATTGGTCAGGTTCTTGCCCTGCACATAGATCGACAGCCCGTTGAGCGGCCCGGCCTTGAAATCGTAACCGATCTGCGCATCGACCGTGGCGCGCGCCTTGGTGGAGATCAGCGTGGGCTGAGCGCCGAAGGCCAGATATTCGCCCAGGAAGTCGCTGCGATACTGGTAGGAGACGCGGGCGTTGAAGCCGTTCTTCTCGTAATAGGCCTGGCTGTTGATAACCCACTTTGACAGGCCCGGCAGCGTTACCGGCGTGCCATTGCCATAGGCGATCGAACTGCGCGACAGCGCCGCGCTGCCGCGCACGCCAAAGCCGTCGAGGAAGCCCGTCATGATCTTGAGCGGCAGCGTGGCCTGAAGCTCTACACCCTCGGCCCAGCCGCGCCCGGTGTTGGCGGGCGAGAGCACATAGCCCTGCGTGGTGTAGTTCAGCCCGGTGACCTTGGTGGGATCGACCGTGCCGTTGAAGGCGGAAAGATCATACTGATAGTTGTTGTTGGGATCGACGAAGTTGCTGATCTGCTTCCAGAAGGCGCTGACGCCGATCACGCCTTGGCCCTGGGCGAAGTATTTCTCCGCCGAAAAGTCGAAGTTGTTCGAGAAATAGGGGCGCAAATCCGGATTGCCGCCGGTGCCGAACAGCACCACGCGCTTGCCGTTGATGTAATAGGGCGTGCCGCCCGTGGCGGGATCGACAAAGGCCACGGTGAAGGAGGAATTCTCGTCCAGCATGCGCGCCCGCGACATGGTGCGCGAGATCGAAACGTGCAGATAGGTGTCGGTCGCGGCCTCAAGGCGCATGTTCAGGCTGGGCAGCACATAGGTGTAGTTCGCGCCCTGATCGGTGGCGACGATCTGCGTCGTGCTGGCGGCGGCAAAGCCGGTGGAGCGCTGCTTGGTGTTGATCACCTGTACGCCCAGATTGCCGGTGAAGCGGCGCCCGCCGACATCGCCGTCGAAATTGAGCATGGCATAGCCGGTCAGCGCGCGCTCATTGACATACCACTGCTTGGTGGCCTCGCTGGGCTGCTCGTTGCGGAAGGTGCCCGACAGGGCCGAGAGCACGCCCGGCACCGAATAGGCCAGCGTCGACATCGACAGCCCGTTGGGATTGACCGAACCGATGATCGCCGACTGCGGCACCGCCACGCTGGTCGTGCCGGTGGGGGGCACCAGATAATAGCCGGTGAAGTGGTTGGTCTTCACACGGTCCTGATAGTTGAGGCCCAGTTCCCAGCCCTTGAGCAGACCGGCATCCAGATCGCCCGACAGCGTGCCGCGCAGCGCCTTGATCGTGTCGCCGTAATCGGGCTCGTTGACGTAACCGGCCTGCACCACCGAGCCGGTGCCCTGATAGTAACCCCAGCCATTGGGGTCGGTCAGCTTGAAGAGCGAGGTGTTGGTGTAGTTGAGCGAGGACGACAGCGAATAGGAGCCATTGGCCAGACGCGTGACATTGACCGTATCAGGCAGGCCCGAGCGGTTGTAGCCGGTGCCGGTGTAGGTCTCATAGGCATTGTCGTGGCGCTTGGCCTGCGAATAGCTGGCGTCCATGGTGAAGCGCAGCTTGTCGTTGAACTGGTAGCGCAGATTGCCGCCAAGGGCCAGCGTATGGGCGTCGCGCGTGTTGTAATTGTTGCGCTGCACCGCATAGATGTTCGACCAGGTCGAATTCTGTTCGAAGCCGCCGCTGGAGGAAACATTGCTCTCGACCGTGCCGGTGCCCCAGGCCAGCGGCACTTCGACGCCGCGCTGATATTCGCGATATTTGTAGTTGGAATACATCGCGTCGAGGCTGACTTCCAGCTTGTCGCTCGGCTTGTAGACGATGTGTCCGAAGCCGGTCTGGCGATAGAGCACATTGGTGTCGGCAAACCACTTGGCGCCGCCGATCTGGTAATTGCCCGAGGCGCTGGTGGGGTAACCCCAGCTTGCGAACTGCTTGTTCTGCACCGGGGATTCGATGGCCGAGGCGCCGATGGTGATGCCCAGCGTATCGTCGGCAAACTTGTCCGAATAGATGAAGGTGGCCTTATAGCCCTTGTTGGTCTGATCGGGGTTCTGCTTGGCATAGCCGTTCAGCTCGCCCTGCAGGTTGAGCGACAGGATGCGCTTGTTGCTCAGCGGATCGATCGACATCAGATCGACCGTGCCCGCCAGACCCATGCCCAGCACATTGGCGCTGGAGGTCTTGATGACGTCCACGCGGTTGAACATGTCGCCGGGCAGCTGGCTGTAATCGAAGCGGCGGTTGTCATCGATGGTCGCGATTTCGCGGTGGTTGAGCAGCGCTCCGGTGAAATCGCCCGAGAAACCACGGATCGAGATCATCTCGCCGCGACCCTGCTGGGTCTGCACCGCCACGCCGGGCAGGCGGCTGATGGCGTCGGCGATGGAAACATCGGGCAGCTTGCCGACGTCCTCGGCGGACAGGGACTCGATCACCGCAACCGAATCGCGCTTGGCGCGCAGCGCGGTGGCCAGCGAGCGGGCGTAGCCGGTGACGACGATCACCTTGTCCGCATCGCCCGGCGTGTTGGCATCGGCATCGGCCTGCTGGGCGCTGTCTTGAGCAGGGACGGCCTGAGCGGGCGCCGTCTGGGCGGAAACATTCGCGGCGGCCAGCGAGAGCACCGATGCCCCCAGAACGACAGACAGCTTGCGCGACGATATGTGCGGCATGATTGCAGATCCCCTCATGAACCCGGCCTGCCCGTTTGGCTTGGCCTTCTTGTGGTTTTCAGGGCGGCCGCATGCCTAGCATGCCCCCGTATCCGCCCTGTCGATGAGCCTGATACAGCGTGCTTTAGTCAGCTTTGAAGATGGTATACGTATACGCATAGAAGTCTCGGCAATCGGCTGTGGCACAAATGCCGCGTTCCTTTCAGGAGGATCACGCAGGCCAGCTTGCATGTCGGGGATGGGGATTGAGGCGATGAGTCAGCGCGGATCGGGGAAGCCCACCAGCTTCGATATCGCTTATCTGGCGGGGGTTTCGCAGCCCACCGTCAGCCGTGCGCTGCGCGGCAGCCGCGCGATCAGCGCCGCCACCCGCGCCCGCATCGAGGCCATTGCGCGCGAGCTGAATTACACCGTCGACAAGAACGCTTCCTCGCTGCGTTCGCAGCGCGCCAACACCATCGCGCTGCTGTTTTTCGAGGACCCCACGCCCGACGAATCGATGATCAATCCCTTCTTCCTGGCGATGCTGGGGGCGATCACGCGGCAATGCGCCAACCGGGGGCTCGACCTGCTGATTTCCTTCCAGAAAATGGAGGATGACTGGCACACGCGCTATCAGGACAGCCATCGCGCCGACGGCCTCATCCTGCTGGGTTATGGCGATTATGCGCTCTATGAGCAGCGGCTGACCGGGCTGGTGGCGCAGGGCACGCGGTTTGTGCGCTGGGGCTCGGTGCGGCCCGACAACATCGGCGCGACTGTAGGCAGCGACAATGTGGGGGCAGGGCTTGCGGCGGGCCAGCATCTGATCGCGCAAGGCCGCCGCCGCATCGCCTTTCTGGGCCAGGCCGATGAGCATTATCCCGAATTTGCCGACCGTTATCGCGGGCTTCTCGCTGCGCAGCATGAGGCAGGCCTGCCGCATGATCCGGCGCTGCAAAGCGATGCCTACACCACCGAGGATGATGGCCATGCCGCCGCCATGTCGCTGATCGAGCAGGGCATAGCCTTCGATGCGATCTTCGCCGGATCGGATTTGATTGCGATTGGCGCCATGCGCGCTCTGGCGCAAAGCGGGCTGCGCGTGCCCGAGGATGTGGCGGTGGTGGGCTTCGACGATATTCCCGCCGCGAGCATGACCAATCCACCGCTCAGCACCATGGTGCAGGATCTGAAAGGGGCGGGCGCCCTGCTGATCGAAACGCTGCTGGCCCAGATCGAGGGGCGCGATCTGCCTGCGCCTACCCTGTCCACACGGCTGACCGTGCGGCGCAGCAGCGGCGGATAAAGACCAACGTATTCGTATACGTGATTGCTTCAAGCCCGCCCCCATGCGACCGGCAGAGGCAGAACAAGGGAGAGGGCCCGTTGGAGGATCATACCGCGCAGCACAGCGCAGCAAAGCCCCGTCTGGGCCTGCGCGATCTGTGGAACATCAGCTTCGGCTTCTTCGGCATCCAGATCGGCTTTGCCCTGCAGAACGCCAATATGAGCCGGGTCTTCCAGTCGCTGGGCTCCAATGTCGATGATCTGGCCGCGCTGTGGGTGGCCGCGCCCCTGACCGGCCTGCTGGTGCAGCCGGTGATCGGTCATCTGTCGGACCGGACATGGCTGGGCAGGCTGGGGCGGCGGCGACCCTATTTTCTGGCGGGGGCGGTTCTGGCTGCTCTGGCGCTGGTGGCCATGCCACTCAGCCATGTCCTGATCGGGGCGGCCCTGCTGCTGTGGCTGCTCGATGCCAGCCTCAATGTCTCGATGGAGCCTTTTCGCGCCTTTGTCGGCGATATGCTCGGCAAGGATCAGCACACCTCGGGCTATGCGGTGCAGACGGCCTTTATCGGCGTGGGTGCGGTGGTCGGCTCGCTGTTTCCCAGCCTGCTCGACTGGGCGGGCGTGTCCAATGTCGCTCCCGCCGGAGAAATCCCCGCGACGGTGCGCTACAGCTTCTGGGCAGGCGGAGCGGCGTTGCTGGCCTCCGTCTTGTGGACGGTGCTGACCACGCAGGAATATTCCCCCGCCCAGCTCGCCGCATTCGGTGAGGCGCAGGAGGTTGCGGCCCCCGATGCCGCGCTGGCCCGACGCAATCCGGCCAGCGCGGGCCTGTGGCTGGCGGCAGGCGCCGCGCTGGCCCTGCTGGTCGAACATTATGCGCTGGCCAAGGAGCTTTATCTGCTGGCCGCGCTGCTTGCCGCTTACGGACTGGCCTATGCCGCCGCGATCCTGATGGCGCGTGCCGGGCGCCCCAACATGCTCTCCAGCGTGGTGGGCGATTTCGCAGGCATGCCGCCGCTGATGAAGCGTCTGGCGCTGGTGCAGTTCTTCAGCTGGTCGGCGCTGTTTATCATGTGGATCTATTCCACGCCCATCGTCGCGCAATATGGCTTTGGCACCACCGACCCGGCCAGCCCCGCCTATCAGCAGGCGGCCAATTGGGTGGGGCGACTGTTTTCGATCTACAATGGCGTGGCCGCGCTGGCGGCGCTGATCCTGCTGCCATGGCTCTCGGCGCGCATCGGCAAGGTGCGGACCCATGCGCTCAGCCTGACAGTCGGGGCGGCGGGCTTTGCCGCCTATCTGGTGATCCGCTCGCCGCAGGGGCTGCAACTGGCCGAGGTGGGGATCGGCATCTGCTGGGCCTCGATCCTTGCCATGCCTTACGCCATTCTCGCCTCCAGCCTGCCGCAGAGCAAGCTGGGCGTGTCGATGGGCCTGTTCAACGTCTTCGTCGTGGTGCCGCAACTACTGGTGGCCACAGTGATGCGCAGCGTAATGGAGGCCTTCTTCCCCGGCCAGCCCATCTGGACCATGGCATTTGCGGCGGCAACCTTGCTTGCCGCCGCTTTAACCATGCTGACGCTGGGCGAGGCTTAAAGCCCCGCGCCCCGCTTGAACAAGGGATGGGCCGTGTCGTCGGGCACGGCCGGGTCCTGCTTTGCGACCTCTTCCATGCTGGAGGGCAGTTCGAAGGGCAGATGCCCCTTCGCCTTGGCCCGGCCCAGCACGACATCGATCACCGCCGCGTCGCTCGCGCCGAAATTGCCGAGGATCGCGGCGGCCTTGTCCTGCACATTGGTGAGCACCGCGGGCCGGTCGAGGAAGATCGCCAGCACAGCGGGCACATGCGCGGCCTTGGCGGCCTTCAGGGCTTCATAGGCCGGATCGCCGTCACGGAAATCGAGGCGGCCTTCCTTCTGGCGGCTGCCAAAGAAATGATCGGGATGCAGCTTTTCCGAAGGCGTCTCGGCGCGGATGATCGCGAAATCGGCCTTGGCCGGGCTGTCCACCACGGTCAGACCAGCAGCTTGCGCAGCCTTGGGGTCAACATCGAGCAGCCAGACCTTCTTGCCCTTGGCGCCCGCGGGCAGCAGGCCATTGTTGGTAAGCAACACCTGCGCCTCACGCTGCGTCCGGTCGGCCAGAGCATGGTTGGCAGGGGTGGCCAGCACGCCCTCGGCCTTGGCGGGATCGACATAGGGATCGTCGAAAAGCCCCTGCTCGAACTTGGCGATCAGCACTCGCCGCACCGAGGCATCGAGGCGCGCCGTGCTGATCTGCCCTTCCTTCACCGCCGCCAAAAGGGCGCGGTGTCCTGCGTGCCGCCGAACTGGTCGATGCCCGCCTGAACGCCCAGCACATAACGCTGCTGCACGGTCCGATCCATCACGCCCCAGGCGGTTGAGATATCCTGCGGGCGCTGTGGCGCCTCCTTGGTGGGGGCGCTGCAGCGGCTGTCGCAATCCAGCGTGATCGCCCAGTCCGACAGGATGACGCCCTGATAGCCCAGCTTCCCGCGCAGCAGCTCGGTGAGCAGCACCTTGCTGTAACCGGCGCCCACCGGCTCGACCGGCTTGCCGTCGATCACGGGCCCCGAGATGATCGGATAGGTCGGCATGATCCCGCCCGATTTCGCGGCCAGCGCGCCCTTGAAGGCTTCGATATGGCGATCCAGTTGCGCAGTGGTCAGCTTCGCGGTGCGGCCATAGTAATTGTGGCTGTCGAAACCCTCGGGCAGGGCGCCATAACCCACCCAATGCTTTACCACCGTCAGCACGCCGTCGCGGGTGAGGCCACTGTCACTGCCCTGAAAGCCGCTGACATAGGCCCCGCCCAGCACGCTGGTCAGCGCCGGATCGGAACCAAAAGTGCCGGTGATACGGCCCCAGCGCGGCTCGCTGGCAAGATCGACCTGAGGGCTGAGCGCCTGATGGATGCCGAGTGCACGATATTCCGCGCCCGCGATCCTGCCGAAATGCTTGACCAGCGCGGGATCGCCCAGCGCGGCAAGGCCGAGCGGCTCGGGCCATTGCGTCATGCCCTTGCCGTTTTCCGCCGCGCCCAGCACATGCTGGAAATGGTTGCGCGGATCGGCGCTGATGGTGACGGGAATGCCGAGGCGATCCTGCTCGGCGAGTGCCTGCACCGCATTGGCCTGCTCGGCCATCTGCGCGGGCGGCACCGCAAGGCGGGTGATAAAGCTGGAGATATGCTTCTCGCGCAGCAGCGGCGCCAGTGCGGCCATATCATAGCCCACCGTGGAGTTGCCGATCGCCGCGCCCAGCGCGGGTAGCGTGCCATGCAGCATCTGGCCGACCTTTTCCTCGACCGTCATGCGGGCGATCAGATCGTCGGCACGCTGCTGAGGGGAGAGGCGCCAGTCCTCATAGGGTGTCAGCTTGCCATCGCCGTCCAGATCGCGGAACTTGAGCCCATTGACCGACAGCACCGCCTTCGACCGGCTTTCGACGGGAACCTGGGTGACCGCACTTTGCGCCATGATCGGGACAAGGGCGGTGGCGCCCATCGCCAGAGCCATGATCCCTTTGATTCCGAAGCGTGATGCGCTCATCCTGAAAGTCTCCCCCTTTGGCCGAACATCTTTGTTCTTTCAGCCTTGCTACAGAGGAACGCCCGTCGGGGGAACGGCGAATAGCAATGCATCATAACTTTATATCGGTTTCAGATGCATCAGTTGCGAAGGGAAGGGGGAGACCAGTCTTTGCGCCTTTTTCCAGTCTCCCGTCAGCCACAGGCCATAATCCTGCGGATGAAGGATCACCGGCATGACGGAGGACCGGCTCGCCTCGGTCAGCGCATTGGGCTCGGTGGTGACAATGGCAAAGCTGGGAATTTCGGAATCACGCCAGATACCCGCCAGAGCGAAGATCGGCGCCGAAGGCACGCTGTACCAACCCGCCCCGGCTCCATGATAGGCGGTGACGGGGATCAGGCAGCGGAACTGCGTGTGCCGCAACGTGCCGATCCAGAAAGGGCTTTCCAGATTGCGCAAGGTGGCGAGGGGATGCTCGCGGCCCGGGGGCGGCGGCACACCCCACAGGCGCGGCGTCATCAGCCTGCCGCGATCGGGCACGCGGATCACCACCGGGGCATAGGTTCCGAAAGCCACATCGCCGCCCTGCCACACATCGCCGCCCGCATCGGCGCCAAGCGCGGCGGCAATGGCATGGGCAGGCGCATCGAGCCGGTAGCTGCGGGTCATCTATCCCAGCCTGAGCCCAAGTTCGGCCAGCAGCAGAGCGGCCTGCTCGCGTGAGATCATCGCGCCGCGAAAGAGCGCGGTATCCACCAGCCGCAGCCCGCCCAGATCGGCGCCGCGCAGGTCGGCGCGGTCGAAGCGGGCGCCCGTCAGCATGGCGTCGCGCAGGCTGCATTGGGCGAAAACCGTTTCGCGGAAATCGCATTTGCGCAGATCGGCCTGACTGAAATCCACCCGTTCCAGCGTCTGCCTGCGGAACGACTGCCCGGCCAGACGCGCGCCGACGCACAGAGTTTCCTCGAAACGGGCATCCATCGTGGCGGCATCGGTGAGATCGGCGCCGGTGAGTTTGCAGCCGGTAAAACGCGCGCCCGTTAGCGAGGCCTTGCGGACATTGGCATTGTTGAAGTCCGAGGAGGTGAACACGGCATCGGTCAGATCCGCTCCGGCAAAGCCCGCAAAAGCGCCTCGGCAGGATTGCCACCGCGTCCGCTCCAGCCTTGCGCCGGTGAAACTGGTATGACGCAGATCGCAGCGTTCGAACTGCCAGTCGCTCAGGTCCAGCCCGGCAAGGTCGGCCTCGGCAAGCTGGCAATCGCGCAGATGGGCGGGAACACCGCGCGCCACAAGGCTTTCGATGTCCGCCCGGAGCAGGGTCTGGTCGAGAATGGCTGGGTTGTCCATGCGCCGGGACTAGCCGCATGCGGCGCCCAAGCCAACACCGACAGGAAAAAGGGCCGGGATTGCTCCCGGCCCTTCGCGTTCACCTCAGGGGCAATGCGTGGATTTAGATGCGGACCTTGAGCGAAGCCTGATAGCTGCGCCGCGTCTGGAAAATATACAGTGTGGTCGCCCCGCTGCCCGACTGCGCCACCACCGGCGTGTTGTTCAGCAGATTGTTGATGGTGATGCCCGCGGTCAGATTGCCATGAGTAAAGCTGCCCGACAGCACCCCAAAGCTGTAGGGAGCGATGCGCGCCGTGTTGGCGGCATCGGCCCACTGGCGCCCGGTGAACTTGTGCAGATAGCTCAGCTTGAAGGGGCCATCGCCGAAGATCATGCCGGTCATGGCGGTGTAGTTGGGCGCCTTGGTCAGCCACAGATGGGTCACGTCATCCAGCGAGGACATCACCGTGCCGTTGACAATGCCGGTCAGCCCCTTGGCCAGCACATAGCTGACCTGACCTTCAAGGCCCTTGTAGGTGGCGGGGTTGGCGCTGATGGTGACCAGATTGGTGGTGGGGTCCATCGTCGTCGAGTTGCTGGCCTTGATGTAATAGCCGTCGGCGTCGATGTTCAGACGGTCCCGCGCGAAGACGAAGCCGGTCTGATAGTTGGTGGTCTTGGTCGGCTGCGGGTTCAGCGGCACGGTGGCATTGCTGGCACCGGCCGTCTCAAGGCTGGCCGAGAGCGAGGGGATGACAAAGCCCTTGGCATATTGCGCATAGACCGAAAAATCAGGCTTGATCAGGAAGTTGGCCGTCGCATAGGGCAGGGTCGGCTTGTAGCTCTGCTGGGTGGCGATGCCTTGGCGGCTGCTCTGCGCGGCGATGGGCGTATTGATCTTGCGGGTGAAGTCCATCACCTTCACGCCCGGCGTCAGGGTCAGGCGGTCGTCGAACAGCTTGAAGGCATATTCGGCAAAGCCCTGGATCTGGTCCCAGCTCGTGTTCTCGTCATATTTGATATAGGCCGGAACGAACTGGCCGTTCAGCATGGTGTTGGCGGCCTTGTCGGTCTCCTTGTAGTTCCAGTTGGAGCCGTTGTTCATGATGTCGAAGTTGAAGGTGTAATCGCTGACCCCGCCCGCGCGGCTGGCGGTGGTGAGGTCATAGTCATAGCGATAGCGGTGCGACTGCGAATGTTCGTACCAGAAGCCGCCCTTCAGGATGCCCAGCGCGTTCTTCCAACTGACGGTGAAGATATCGCCCGTGTTGCGGTACTGGTTGACCTTCGTATAGCCCGGGATGTCGCCGGCGATGGTCTTGCCGCCACCGCCGCCATTGCCGGTGCCGATGGCCTTCACATTGCTGAAGGCGCTGCCGCTGCACTGGTCCAGCGTGGAGAGCGTGGTGCAGGGCGAGGAAGCGTCTTCGGTGGAAAGCGTGAAGTTCTTGTAGAAATAGGTGTAGGCCTTGTTGTCGATGGTGATGTTCGGCCCCAGATCCCATTGCAGACGCGCGATTTCGAAATCGGTGGTCTTGATCGCCCAGTTCCAGTCCGAACGGGCATTGGTGTAACCCGAACCGGCGGCCTGCGCCGGGCTGATCGCGCCATAGTTCTTGCCGAAGGCGGCGATCTGGGCCGCTGTGGCGCCCCCTGCGGCATCCGCCGAGTGGAAGGGGCTCTTGTTGAAGCTGGAGAGCACCGAGAACTTCGCATTGTTGCCGATGGGCAGCTCGGCCTTCACAAAGCCGTTGACCCACCAGCCGCCCTGATTGCGCAGCGCGCCATCGGTCTGCTTGTACTCGCCCACGCCGATGATCTTCAGGCCACCCAGCTTTTCGATGCGGCCCGAATTGACGGTGAAGCGGTCCATGAAGGTGTTGAAGCTGCCATAGACGAACTGGTCTTCGATGAAGAACTTGTCGGAAAGCTCGCGGCTGACGATATGGACCTGACCGCCATAGCTGGCCTGTCCCAGATCGGTCGCCCCGCCCGGACCGCGATCGACGATGATGCGCTCATAGGTGCCGTTGGGGAAATAAGAGGTCGAGTGGTGCGTGGGATCGTTGGAATCCGCGAAGGGCACGCCGTCGAAGGTGATGTTGTACTGGCCATCCTGGAAACCGCGCAGCACGATCTTGGTGTCGGCCAGGCCCACGCCATTGCCGCTGCTGGGCGTGATCGAGGCGCCGGGCGTCAGCATCACCACCTGCGAGATGTCGGCGGTGGGCGCCACGCTGTTCTCGATGATCGAGCGCGAGACGATGGCCTGCGGTTCGAAGGTGTGGACCGAGGCGGTGATCGGCGTGCTGGTGTTCACCTTGGTGGCGGTGACGACGATGTCGTCGGTGTTGCGGATCGGGCCATCGACCGGATCGGTGGCGGGCTCGGCAGCCGGAGCAGCGGGCGCGGCGGCAGCATGGGCGGTGGCAGTCAGGCTCAGCGTGACAGCGCAGGCACCCAGCAGCAGGGCGCGGCGATAGGACGTGTTCATCAAGGTATCCCCCGGATTGGACAAGATCAGAGTTTGGAGAGTTCGGCCCGCGCGGCGGCGATCTTGCCGGCCAGACGCGGGTCGTTGAACAGGGTGGCGGCGGCCAGCGTGCCGATGACATGGCTGGCTTCGGTATCGCTGGCGAAATGGGAGCCGCAATATTGGCGGCTCAGCGCGTAATCGCGGGCGCGGGCCAGAATGACATCGGCCTTCCTGGGCATCAGCCGGGCCAGCATCCAGCCCACCGAATAGCCCAGCATCGAATGGCCCGAGGGGTAAGCGCGGTCGCTCGCCTTGTCGGCCTTCTGGCCGCAGACCGCCAGAGTGGGGTCGATGCGGTAGGGGCGCGTGCGGTGGAACAGGGTCTTGCCTTCGTCGGCCAGCACTTCGCCCTCGCTCTGCACGGTGGTCAGCAGATCCCAGGTGGCGGGCAGGCTTTTCAGATCGACGCCGACCGCATCGTTGAACAGCGAGGGGGTCTCATTGTGACCATCGGCATTGGCGCGGGCCAGACGCTCCCGGTTGGCCCCGGCGATCAGGCGGTGAAGGGCGTCAAGCTCGCGTGCTTCCTCGGCCGAACCGCGCGGCGGCGGGGCGGCCACATTGAGCGCGGGGGCGAACAGCGCCGGGTCGAGATAGGTGAGGTGATCGGCCTCCTGCTTGGCGGACAGAGGCGCGGCGAGGGTGAGGGCCAGCAAGGTTGCGGCCAGCAGGGTCTTCATCGGGTGAACTCCGTTGCGAACGGGGCTCGGCAGGATGCAAGGCGACAGGATGTAAGGCGGCAGGCCGCAAAAGCAGCCGGCGCCAGCAGATTGGCACGCATCTCGATGAAATCCCCATTCGGGTTCCCGGCCGGTATGGCCTGTGGAATGAGCAGGCGGGTAGGCAGCGCGTATGACGACTATGTTACGGAGCCCGCCGCGGCGCCCAACATTGCATGTTTAGAATGTTGACAGCCGTGTCAGTGGCTGACCGGAAAGCGCAGCCGCACCATCAGTCCGGGGCTGTTATCCGCCAGTTCCAGCGCGCCATGATGAAAGCGCATGATCGCCTGAGCGATGGCCAGCCCCAGCCCGCTGCCCATGCTGTTGTCGCGCCGGCGCGTCTGCTGGCCCTGTTCGAAGGGGCGCACCACGCGCTCACGGTCGGGGGGCATGATGCCGGGGCCATTGTCGGCGATGGTGATGGTGGCTTCATCATGCGCCACCGCCAGCGCCACGCTGGCCCGCGTTCCGGCGGGCGTATGCAGCGCGATGTTGTCGAGCAGATTGACCAGCAATTGCTGCACCAGTCCGGGATCGGCCATCACTCTGGCCGGGGGCAGCGGGGCGAGGGCCAGATGGCTGCCCGCATCGGCGATCACCGGTTCCATGGTCTCGGCCACGTCGAGGATCACCTCATCGAGCGCCAGCGGGGCCATGGCGGTGGGGTGACGCCCGGCCTCGATCTCGGAAAGCCGCAGCAGCGCGTCGAAAATGGCGATGATCGAGCGGCATTCGCGCTCGGCCTTGTCGAGCAATTGCCGCCCTGCGGCATCGGTGTGCGAGGCATCGGCCTGAAGCAGCCCGCGCAGCCGTGTCAGCGGGGTGCGCAGATCATGCGCCATATGGCTGGCGAACTGCCGCTGGCTGCGCATCATCTGCTCCATCCGGTCGAGCATATGGTTGAGACTGGCCGCCTGCGTGGCAAAAATGCTGTCGAGCCCCTCAAGCGAGACACGGCGCGACAGGTCGCCCTGAGCGATGGCATCGGCGGTGCTCATACTCAGATCCAGACGCCGCGCGATCTGCCGTGTCAGCAGCCATGCCGCGCCCACCCCGGCCAGCCCGCCCACGACGATCAGCGCGATCAGGCCGATCAGCATCATCTCGCGCATGGTGGCATCGACTTCGCTGTGCTCGACGATCACCAGATGCCCGCCATCGGGCAGGCGCAGGCTGAGCGCGCGGCCCTGATGCCATTTGCGCGAATGGTCGCGATAGATGGTCTCGGCATAGCCATCGGGCAGGGGCGGGATGTCGAGCCCGTCGGCCAGCAGGCGGCCATCGGGGGCGTAGACGATGTGGCCCCGGCTCGCGAGGATCTTCTGGGCCCGGCGGGCGATCACCCGCTTGGCCAGCGTGGCGCTGTCGTTGGGATAGCCCTTGAGGATCAGCTTGCGGCTTTCATGGGCCAGCGCTTCATCCGCCTCGTTCATCAGCTGATAGCGCGCGGCGAGGAAAGCGATGCCGCCTGCCACGCTCATCGCCAAAGCGAAAGCCAGACCCACCTGCACCGCCAGACGCCCGATGCGCGGCGGCGGAGCGGGAAAAGCGGCGGCGCCTAGCGGCACAGATCGGCGCGCAGCACATAGCCTTCGCCGCGCCGCGTCTCGATGGGGTCGCAGCCCAGCACCTGCAGCCGCGTGCGCAGGCGCGAGAGGTTGCTTTCCACGATGTTTGTCGCCGGATCGAAGGTGTAGGCCCAGACATTCTCGATCAGCATGCCGCGCGTCACCACCTTGTCGGCATGGCGCATCAGATAAGCCATCAGCGAGAATTGCTTGCGGTTGAGCTCGATCGCCTCGCTGCCAAAGCTGGCGCGATGGCTGGCGGTGTCGAGCCGCAGGCGCCCCACGGCGATATCGCCCTCCTCGCCATCGCTTTTGGCTGAGGCGCGCCCACCCCGGCGGCAGATGGCATCCAGCCGGGCGCTCAGTTCGCTCATGTCGAAGGGCTTGGCGAGATAGTCGTCGGCTCCCGCGACCAGCCCCTCCACCCGGTCTTCCACCGAGCCCAGCGCAGAGAGCATCAGCACGGCAGGAACCGGCCCTGCCTCTCGCAGATCGCTGAGCAGTGCCACGCCGTGCGTGTCGGGCAGCATGCGGTCCAGCACGATGGCGTCGAAGGTGCCGGTGCGGCAGGCGTCGAAGGCGGCGGCGCCCGTGGCGGCCAGATCGGTGTGATAGCCGCGCGCGGTCAGGCCGTGGCAGATCTGCCCGGCAATGGCGGGGTCGTCCTCGACCACAAGAACCCTGATTACGCCCATAATGGGGGCGATCCTGTCACATTTGTGCGTGACAGTTTCGTGACGTGAAGGGGCTTTCAGCGATTCGTGAAGGGGGCTGGCGCGGCCGCTATGGTTTAACCGTTCAAAATCAAAGCCTCCGCATGCTTGCGGAAAAATTCTCGCCGATGTTCACGCTTTTTTCATGCTGCAGGCGCGAAAGAGCTGTCCAGCGCTCCGGCTTTTCCGAAGGACTTCTTTTACGGATATGCCGAGCGCTAACTCTTTTTGCGCCCTAGGATGCCGCCGCCTCAAAGGCGCGCAGGCGCTTGTAGATCGAGGCCAGCTCGACAATCGTCGTCCATGAATTCACCAGATATTGCAACGATCCGCGCACCTGATCGAAAGCGTTCAGGATCTGTTGCAGCAGGCCCAGCGTGATCGCTCCGGCCACGATGGTGGGCGCCAGAATGATATAGCCGAAGATGTTGTCGACCTGCAGGTAGAGGATCTTGCCGAGGTTGAAATAGGTGTAATGGATGTACAGCCGGAAATAGTTCCGGCGGATATCGGCAAACAGCATGGCCAGCGTTGGCGGGCGGGCTCGGGCCGGATCGTCCTCGCCATAGACCAGTTCCTTGCGATAGGCCGCCTCCACCCGCTGGTTGGCGAATTGCAGGCCGGGCAGGCGGATGCCGATCAGCGCCAGAAAGGCCGTGCCGAAAACCGACCACGCCACCGCCGCCACCACCAGCGCATGCGGCACCTGCCCCAACAGCGGCAGCCGAGTGATATGCGCCCCCAGCGTCGCCAGCACCGGCAGGAAGGCGATCAAGGTCAGCACCGCATTGATGAAGCTGACGCCCAGATCTTCCATGGTGGAGGCAAAGCGCATCGTGTCTTCCTGTATGCGCTGGGCGGCGCCCTCGATGCCGCGCAGGCGGGGCCAGTTGGCGGCGTAATGTTCGTTCATCGCGCTGCGCCAGCGGAAGACGTAATGGCTGCTGAAAAAGGCTGTGAGCATGCCCATGCTGACGGCGGCCAGAGCTATTTCGCCGAACACCAGCATGCTGCCGTAAAACTGGTCGAGCGAGACCTGTCCGCTGCCGGTCAGCGCCTTTTGCACCACATTGTAGAAGGGGCCGTACCAGTTGTTGATGGCGACGCTGACCTGCACCTGCAGATAGG
>Ga0116227_10002717_pt1 | contig 39951 bp, 35 predicted proteins | sample S1TSphgellanicum_FD_89693 | JGI IMG/M metagenome (GOLD analysis project Ga0116227, IMG submission 89693) | Host-associated microbial communities from peat moss isolated from Minnesota, USA - S1T2_Fb - Sphagnum magellanicum MG | ecosystem: Host-associated > Plants > Peat moss > Unclassified...
CCCCATAAAATTATGTTAAATTTTTTTTTTGGTTTTTAAAATTCCTTATTTAGTTATTTTTTAAATTTATATTTTTTGAAAAAAATGTTTTTTTTTTTTTTTTTTTTTTGTATCTCTTAAGAGTTTATCAACCTATTGTTGATTATCATATTGGGGAATAAGGTATGCATAAATTTGACTATAATGTACACCATAAAATCCAAGAATGTTGAAGGTATGGATTTTCCTCTTTAAAATAATCTCACAACAAAGGAGCAAATTTTTCTCATGTCCGTCAAGAAGACAAAGCAATGGAATCACTATCACATAACTCATCCAACATTTGGAACTAAAAGCTTGTACCTTGATTTTCTCCTAGGTATGTGTTATATGAACAATGAAATTCAAAATACAAGATCATCATTGGTGAAGATGTTGGGGTTGATTCAAAGAAATCATTTCAATTTAAGGAACAAAAGGAAGTAACATTGATGTCTACTATCGTGATGTTTGGTTCTATTTAAGCTCCAACTTGCCATGTTGAACTAGTCTTTTTTGTGATCATGCATGTAACAAGCAAACGATTGTTTTGACCTCTTATTACTTCCTTGAAGTTTATGATGAATGTTGTCAATGAATGAAAGTTTTTGAGAATTCCACAATCAAACACATTTTTTCTAGTTAGCAAATGGGGAGAAACATAATCTTCATTTTGCAAGATAGCAAGTTTCCACTTATCTATGAGAGTGAAAAAAAAGTTGTCATTTTGCAACATCGTTTATACTATCTTTTGCATTTGTTATGTATCCTATTTACCATAATACATTGAACTTTAGTTGAAGTCAAACCAAAAAATTCTTTACTTGCTTACACTACAAATGTCAAATTGAACAAACATTAGATGTACAACTAAACAACAATTTACGTGTCCTATTAAACATGGACACTGTTGATGAATAATAGATAATAATCACATTACATTAGCTTATAAAAATAAATGATCATTGTATTTTATCTTATAATTCTAGTTCAAAATATTGTTCAAAGTAATTCATGGACACATAAATGCCCATTGGGTACTTACTTTAAAAGTTTAAAAGTTGGGTTGAAAAATAAATCAACCTTCAAAGGCCAATTTTTTCAAAGTTTTCATATATTTGATTATGGCATGCAATCATTTCACTTTTGGACATGAAATTGAAATATTTTGAAATGAAAGAAAAGCCTTTTTTTTAAAGGTGTGCACTGTACAAAGAGGGAAAAAATGGAAAATAATATTTTACATATGCATTTGTTTTGAGTTTTAGATAGGGATCAATATGAAAAAAATGCGTAGAAATAAACTCAATTGATTAAAATAAACTCATAAATCGATTTTATTATGTCAAGTACAAAAATATTGAAAAAAAAAATTGAAATTCACAAGTTTTCCATATATAGGATAAGTTTTTATGGAGAATAATTGTGTAGAATTATTTATTATAAAATATATGAACTTTTACAAGATTTTTTTCTTTTATGCAAGAAACTTAATCCATTGTGAAAAGAGTTTCAACTTTTTCTTGTTCAAAAGGTTATTATTCCCAAGGAATGGTTGTAGAATTTCATTTTTGTGAATATTTTGTTTGTATGATTTTGTTAATTTTGATAATGTTGGGCATCAATCTATTAGTGCATGACAAAAAAAAAGGCTCATTATTTTTGGGGTTTCAAAAGTTCAATAAAAAATGAACACACCGTCAACAAAAAAAAACATGCATTGCTTTTGGGATTTAAATGTTAGATAACAAAATGTTCGTCAAAAGTTCAATTTTTTAACTCACCATGGGATACAACCATGTCATGTATTTTTTACATATAAAATTCAAATATTATTTATTTAAATCATCTAATTAAATAATTAGATGAATTACATTTATTCATTCAATTAATTAATTAATTCACACCATTTTTTAGCTAAATTCGTATTTAATTATTTTTCAATAATTTATTAAGTAATAAATATTAATTAGTACGTAATTTTCTTAATTTATATCAACTAATTAATTAGATTGAATACTTAACTATTAATTTTAATTAATAAATATAATTCCAATAATTAGTTCGTTATCTAGTTTAGATAATTATTAAAGTTTGAAATTTAAATAATAAATGACTAATTATCTGATTTCAAATAATAAATTACCTAATAATAGATTATCTAAAATCAATTAACTAATTATTTGAAATAACTAACTAACAAATTAAACAAATTAATTCAGATTACTAATTCGTGTAATTAATTCCAATAATTAACTATCAGATCATCCAAATAATTAATTTTGGGAATCCAAACGATTAATCATTTGATAACTAAGTAATGAATTATTTGAATTAGACTTATCAATTCAATTTTTTATTTTCAATAATTAATTATTCATAATTAATTTGCATATATAACTATCAAATAATTACCTATCTAGTTGTACAATTTACAAAATTTTAATAAACATGAAAAATTTGAGAATTTTATTTTTAAGTGCAACCCAATTTGTAATTAATATGTAACTAAAAGATTATTCTATTTTTGCATTTCATCTCACAAATTATACAAAAAAGGCGTTTTTTTGTTGTGTTCATTTTAAAATACATGCTTCAATTTGGGATGAGCTCAAAAATATTTAACCCTGAAAAAACATACAATAAAATAAAAATATTTACAAGGCTATTTTTTAACTCACCTACCTTCTACCTTTTACCTTCCTACTTACTTACTTAAAGAAATAAGTAAATAAGTAGTAAGTAAGCATGTATGTAGTTAAATATGTAGGTATGTCTTACTTACTTAATTTTACCTACCTACCCAATTTTACCTAAATATTTAAGTAGGTAAGTTGGACCTACCTACCTATGCCTATGTATCAACCTACTTAACCATTTAGATAAATATTTATTCAACACATATTTATTCAACTACATGCCACATGACAACTTTTGATTGTGCCACATGTCACAATATAAGACCATATAAAATGAATAATCATAATGGATGGTGGAGATCAATATTTCAAAAAAATAATTCCACCCAAAAACCCTCATAGTGCCAGGTGTTAAATTTTGATGGATTGATGAAAAGTAACGTTAACATGACATTACCATGGTGGTTGCAAAGTAGTTGCATTACAATTGCATTGTAGTTGTTTTTACATAATTGTAATTGAGTTGCATACGTATACAATTTCATGTACAGTGAATTGCATTCATTGCAACTCATGTGACTTGTCTAATAACATTCACACTCATAAAAATATGTTCAGTTGCAATTAGTTGCAAATGGTCATTCCAACTTGAAAAGCTAGTTGTGAAGCTAGTTGCAAATCACCCCATTTTTTCATAATTATCATTGAATATGCCACATAAACCTTAGTGTCATGGAATAGTTTTGCCCTTGTCCATTATGTTGGGCACATTGTTTGGCACCTTACCCAACATAATTGGGTAAAGGTTTGACCATTCCATAATATATACAACAAGGCATTCTAGATGCATAATATGTGATTACTAACATTTTTAAAACAATTTTTCACCATTTGGTGACCCCAAAAAAATCTAATGCAATTCATACAAATAGTTTTTGTGAAAAAAATCCATTAAAATCTTCAAATTTTGAAAAAAATAAAATTTGTGAAATCACCTTATTTAGACAATATGTTCCAACACCAAAATATAGCAAGAGTCTTAAGAATTTATATTTCCTTTTATAACTCATAGCAAGATTTGGTTAATTCCTCTTGTGGATGATTGTTAAATTGCTCGCATCACAAAGTCAAAAAAAGAACACACTAATGATGATGCTCCCAAAAGGTGCCTCATTCTTGCAAGTTTAGGATCTAGATTCTTGAAAAGTGGCATGCATAACAAGGTGAAAGCACACTAAAAGTGAACCATTTTTTCGCCCCCAAAAAATGATGTATAACAAATATTACAATACATAGTAAGCTAAAATATTGATGACATCTTTTGGTTATGTTAAACATAAGCAAAAAGCTTTAAAATTTACATGACAACATTTTGAAACTAAAAGTTCATTTTGAATCAAAGTTAATATTGATCCAATAGGTGGATGAAGAGGATGGGATAAAATCAATGTATATAGAATATATAACTTACGTTTCTTTGACGATCATAGGGCTTCATGTTTGTGATTCATGAAATATTATCAAATAAAATAAAATTGAAAAAATAATGCAAAGCCCACTTATAAAATCTCCTCCTCTTTCATATGTAGTGGTTTTCTCCTAAAGACATTACTATGCATTTATTGTTTAACAAGTGTAAAAAATATTTTTCAAATTGATTTTCAACCAATAGGTATTATTTCATCACATATATACTCCATACATTCAAGTTTTCCAAGGTTTTTTTAAATTTTTGATTTATTTAGATTTAAAAATAATCAAATATACTTTTAAAAAAGAAAAATAATCCAATATGTGATCTCCATATGTTATCAAAAAACTAAATGTAAAAATATTGTACTTGTGACAATTTTTGGGGGCTCAATGTGCTTATGCCTAGTGAGGAAAGAAGGAATATCATAAGATAAAACAAAAAGTTGGGCATTTATGTAGTTGTAGATGTAGGCTCCTTGTGAACTTCTTGTCCTTATAGTTGCAACACATTTGTTCTGCTTAGGAAAAAGTCTATTAAAAAATGACAAACTCCATTTGAAAATTAGTGTTCTACTAAGCAAGTTGTAGTGCAACTTGGGAGGAAAAAAATGAACTCCCATGAATGGATGTCAAAGTGCCAACAACCATGGATGAGGATGTAGGTGCCGTGAGGGTTAGAATGTGCAAATGTTGTCAATATTCTATGAAATACTTGCACTAAAAGGGTATTATTTGTGTGTTGTGAAATATTATTATTAAAATTAAAAGCATTTTGGATATATTTTCATAATAAATTATAATCAACCTATTTACATTTGAGTAAACTATACAATTTACTTATTAATGAATTAGTTGTGTCCTATATTTTTATGCACGATGGTCATCCCTAGACAATTCTTAAAACAACTATCTCATTTCCAAACCCTAACTGCCTCACTTCTTTCCTAATAATTGTTTTTTTTTCCTACTAACTTTCGTTTCATAACTACTTCTTTTTCTCCTTAATAACTACCTCCTATTTTTATAACTACCTCACTCCTTCTCCCTACCCACCAACATGGATAAAAAAGGCAAATTAATGTGTCTTTTTCATGTCTATGATATTTATATTAATTCAATCTAAATTTGACATTGACATAAATAATGATGACCTATTGGAAAACATATGGGAACATAAGAAGAGGGGAAAAAAAGAGTTGAAACAATTTGAACAAATATTGTTATTCGTATTGAATCCTTTTTTAAAAAATTGTGTAGTGAAACACAATTCCCAAGCTATGTTTCATGACAATCAGGGCATGTTTAATTGATCTAAATCATAAACAATCACAACCATTTTAATTAAAAATTATGTGATTGTTTAAGGAATTTTACAAAATTAATAAATATCTAATTTGGTGAACATAGTGATCATTCAAAGTAATGTAATGACAATGATTTTGGGGTAAAATAATCCTTTTGTGTACCCCAACCATACTGATTGCCCCTTATGTGTACCCATTATATATATATATAGATAGTAATATGTTTTCATCTAATATGTTAGCATAATCTAAGTTCCTAGGTGTTTAGCCTAATTTCCTAAACTAGCTTAATTATGAACTAAGAATCTAACCTAGTTAATTAACTATTAATGAATTTGATTAAATCACTTGTTCATAACTAGTGATCCCTATTCACTACGGAGTCGGCCACTTTCACCATGATAAATATGTTCAACTTCATTCAAAATCTAATAAAACATAGAGTGAACTTAATTACATTTCCTTGTAGTGACTTAATCTTATAAATGCATCCAAGGCTCAAGTTGATGGCTTTTAGTGAAACACATGCAAGATACACAATGAACTTTCTTACAAATTTTCATGTTGTAATAGTATAATTGAATGTTACAACATGGTATGTGGATTTTGGCATTATGGAACACATGATTGATCAACTACATTAATTCACATGTTTAAAACCAATCCTAAAATTTTTATCGTAGTAGATGATCACAAATTATGTGTGAAAGGTCAAGGATAAATTGAGGTTATTAGATATGTGTCTAGTCATACTACAAAAACACGAGTGTTTCGTTAGTAACAGTGTGATTAAGATAACTATAGAGTCAAGTCCATTTGTTTGAAATAACTAATTATGTTTAATTTAATTAAAATCAAAATCACATATGTTTGTTTTGATTGATTTTTTTCCATTTATTAAATTGTACATCACATTAAACATGTGGGATCTATGGCACCCATGTGAAATTGTCTAATTTGATAAATGTGATTAAAATCAATCATCTAAATATGATTGATTATGACTATAATGTTAATTTTGACAATGTGGCAATATTAAAATAATATTAAAATACATGATTTATTTATTTTTAATGTAATTATTGAGAAATAATAATAAATAATAAATTTCATATTTCTTTTTTTTAAAAATTATTCACATAAAAATAAACAACATTTGAAATATAACAACATATGAAAAAATGGAAGATTTAACTAAGATTTTTGTAGTATCTTAAAAATAATTAACATACATTTGAAACTTAAAATAATTTAATTTTTAAGATTTTGAAATTATAAAAAATTATTTTTCAATATTTATTTGAATTGTATATTTTCAGAAGTGAAATTCATTTCATTGTGAAATTTTTTTAATAAAATTTAATAATTTAATCAATTTGAAAATTTCCCTTTAAAAAGTAAATTTTTTATAGTTTGGAATTTTTAAAATTACATAATTAAATTAATGGGAATTGAAATTAATTATTTTCAATTACACATATATAAAATTATGTAATACATTTTACATTTTGAAATTGATAGGCATTATAAATTTCAATTTATCAAACTAAAAATGAATTAAATTGAATTATGTATCTACACATGTGAAATTAATTTCATTGTGAAATCATTTAATTATATAACATGGTTATGATGTGTCATGTTGAAAAAATTGTTTATATATATTAAAGTTATCCATAAAGTCCTCCATAGTCCCATACCCATTTTTATCCCTCGTCCTAGTTTCATCCCCTATTATTGGTTATTCGTAAAGTTCAAAAATTAGAGGATGAAATCATAAAAACTAGGGACCAATGATGAAAATAGGGGATGAAATAACATTTTTTGACAATTTGTTTTTTGAGGGCAACACTTAAGGGCCTTTGAAAACTTTTGCACAACACAATTTTCTTGCGAAGCATCACATGAAGGAATTTTTTAAAAAATAAATTTGGACATGATTTTGTGTTATGGGACCACTTGAGGGATCTTTTAAGGCTTGCACTATTGGGCAACTTTTTTATGTTTACATTATAAAATTCATTTGAGCTCTTTCAATTATTTATTTATGTATAGTTCTAATGTATTCACATTTTGCCATTTTCACATGTGGTAGCTTCTTGAGATTTCAATTGGGAGTTTTGTTTTGTTTTTAATCTTGTTCCTCCTTGATTTTTAAGGTTTTTGGGTTCTTCTTACCATTTTTAAGTTTTTCATTTTTCGTTTTATTTTTCCAAGTAGGTTTTTCTTATCTTCTTGATTGTTTTCCTATTTTTTATTTTGAATTTTTAATTTATTGCTAGGGTTTCTTATTTGTTTTTTTTTCCTTAAGATTTTTTATAAAGGTTTGTTATAAAGGTTTTTTGGGAGTTTTTTTTAGGGGGCTTTTAGGGTTTCATCTTGTGTTTGATGACTTTTTCTTTGAGGCATGCCTTTTCAAACATGGGTGATTTTGATAGATTCTTATTATGAGGAAATGTTTCAAAGGACATGTAAACAACATCAAATTGTGTTTGTGGTTGTGGTTGTGAGTGCTAACACGTTGACCTTGTTCAACGCAAATGAGCCAAAACTTAGTGTTGGACAATCGGTCAATTGGGATGTGGGGGTTTTAGATGTGCATGACACAATGAGGGTAATTCTAGGTTTGTTCAAACCTTTAACAAACTTTAGTTTGCTAAAGTTTGATGTGTTAGTTGCATTAGTGGTCTCCACCATCTAGGCCCATGCAAAATCCACTAGCATGACTCACATTGTGACAAAATGATCGATTCAATTCAGTGCAAAGCAACGTTGGTTGTAGTTCATCATATTTTTGAAACATAATAATTTTTCACGTATGACGCATTCATGTGGAATTGGAACAAGAGTGTAATATTTGATGATGCAATATTTATTGCATCATGCATTTGTGGGGCCATAAGTGACGAGATTTGATGACCTACTATTTAGGAGCGGGTTACCCTTACATAACACATCCCGAAATTCGAGGGTTGTATTAAATTCATTGATGGGGACTTTCATAGAGATTCACAAGCCTTGGAATAATTTGATCACAAGTTGTGGTTCAATAGGCACAAAAAGATGTATTGTATGAACAACATGATGGTTGTTGATCATTGTGGATTGTTTATTTATGTGGACAAGAGGTATTTTGGCTCCTTCGTGATGTGAACATCCTATGTGAATCAAACATGCATGCACATTAGTGTAAGTTTTTTGTACATATAGATGAATATTTTTACTTATTTCAAAATCTATGCTATATGGGCGAAGAAATGCTTGTGATGTGGCATCTTGGGAGGCATGAACTTGCCCTTGGGCATGACTTAGATGCAGTGGGAGCATACAACAAATGCATGTAGGGTGTAACGTATGAGTAGGGTGGGGAATTGCAAGGTTAAAATGGAAATGGAAAAGATTCATGAAACATTTTGATTCCACAATGGATAAATATAATCACTTATTTTAGGGTGCAATATCTATTCTAATTAACTTCTTGCACAAATGCCATGTAAACTCCACATATGAAATCATTGGCAACCAAGTTGATGACCCAATTGACTATGATTAGGATGCGAACTTTTAGCTATAAGTCTAACACCTTCCTAACTTTTGCTTTGAATTATGCATTTGTTAGAACTTTAAGGTTTTTGGCCACTTTTAAATTCCTAAGCTTAAATTGTTTATTTATGATAATCTCCATATTTTCCTTGATTAGAATTTTTTGGTCATCATTGCTAACCATCATTTTTCGTGCTAGGGTGAAAATATATTGAAGTGGACCAAAATCAACAAATCAAAGTCCCTTTTGAAAGTCCATTTCTAGTGTATTCAAAATTGATTTAAAATTGACCGTGCTAATTTTCATTCCAAAAATTCAAAATTTTCCAAGTTTTTTGGGGGGCCACCATGTTGAAAACCATTCTAAAGGTCTTCCTTGAAACAAAATCAAGAAAATCAACATTTTTTATGCCTTTATGGACTTTGCAAAATATTTCAGGGGTTGCATATTTGATGTTATGGAACACAAAAATTAAGACAATGTTTCATTCATTAAATGAACCTTTAATGTCCTAAACTTCAAATATTTTATAACCCAAAGTTTCACATACATTGCATAAACACATTGTGAGATAAAAGTCCATACCCAAGATTTTATAGTCCATGACACACTGTTTCACCAAGATTGTAAAGTCCATTACTAGTTGAGCATTCATGATTTTGATGTGTTTTTTTCAATGTTTATGTACTTCATGTGTTAGTTTCACATACGTGAGTCCCTTTTTGTTATATTCAACAAGAATTTAAAATTGCATGTAAGAACATTTTTCAAATCCAAAAAAAATTACCACTGTGACTTCCATCATGGTCCATTGTAGTATGCAACCACTCACCATGTTGGAAAAATCAACAAATTGTGATTACAAGACTTTCACCTTTGTGCCAACCTTTCCAAGGTTTTCCGTCTTTTGAATACATTCTGAGTGGCATGTCCATCTATTGCTTTTAATTGTGCCAAGACTTGGTCACTTTGTAATATAATTATTTGAAATCCTTTTTCATTAGATGTCTTGGTCCTCAACTCTTCAAGGCATCTTGGAGTTTATAAAAGTTGATTAGGTGGCCCAAAATGGTGATGAACAAAGTGACAAATGGAAATTTTACTCAAGTAATGTGGTGGGACAACATGCACCCAAGATATTCCCTAATGACATCACAATTCTTTCATATCCTTTGCCCAAAAATGTGAGCTTGTATTGTATATAGGTGGATTAAGAGAAGCCCTTCCCACAATTTTGTGATGGTAGCTAACAAAAGCTTATATTTGAAGAACATTAAAAAATAACAATTTTTCAAAGGCCAATCAAAGTGGTTGATTGCAAAAAAAAACATTGAGCTTTGGGATGCACCTACATTGGGATACACCCACAATTAATGGATTCTAGTGATGATGATTCATCAAAGCTAGTTTAAGTAGGACAATTTTGAGTTCCATAAGTTGTAGTCATGACGTTGACAAATTCCAAAGTGGAATATGTTTAGCCCATTAATTCTTGAGTAAAGAAACATGGAAAGGTGTTTTTTTGGATGTGTTGTTTTAAGGGTTTTTTTTTCCAACACCATATTCATGAATAGATTTTCAATACCTTCTTTTCCATCAATCTACATCTCATTTATCTTCAATTGAATTTGAATTTGAATTTGAATTCATTCTTAATCCAATTGTTGAATTAAAATTCAATAAAATTAAATATAAATCCAATTCAATTCAGGTTGCATGCAATGCAATGCCATTCAATATATTTGTTGAATCCAAAAAATCTATTCATTTTTTTCATCAATTGATTGTCATTAATAATGCATATCACCCAAGTATGGATTGCAAATATGTGTAGCCATTAGAGGTATATGGTATATACAATTACACACCCAAAACATTTACATGGGGCTATGTAAGTAGATCAATGATTTTTTTAACAACAATTTATTGTAAATGCGATTATAATTTCAAATACAAGTCAAATGACTCAAAGGGAATGATATAAGGTTCAATTTGTTGCCAAAGTATATTCATAAAAAAGCTTGTATAAAACATGTAGAAACATTTTTCTTATGGTGAAGAGTGATTATTCTATGTGAATTTAATTTTGAAATTGCTACTATTTCATAAAATGCATAATATTTGTTAATACAAACATATGTATTGGAAATTTAGTGGAAGAAATTTACATGGTAAGACCTAAGTGTTTTATGTAACTAAAAAAAAATAGAAGTTGTTTGTAAATTCAAAAAAAATTTCTATTGTTTCAAACAATCAACCATGTAATGGAACCTCAAGTTTGACACATTCCTAAAACATTTTTGAAAAAAATTATAAAAAAGATTCTCATAATCCAATTCTAAGCACCCTATTAATTTACTTTAAATACATAAATATTTTTTTATAAAACTAAAAATTTCAATAAAGTTGCACCCTTTTTTATTTTGATTTGATTTTGAGTTTTTCACATCACTTGAAAACAACAAGAAAATTAAATTAAATTAAATTAAAAAGGGGGAAATTAACCCATTTTCTCCAAAATTTGAAAACCTAACTGAATCCCAAATTTACTCACTCTCCATCCACCATCATCAACAAACCCTAAAATAAATTTCACACATAAAAAAAAATTCCACCTAAATTTGCTGCCAACAAAAGTTGGGAGATTTTGAGCACCAAAGGACAAGAGGAGGAGATTTGTGCAGAAGAAAGAAGAAGAAGAAGAAGAAGACATGATGATGCTGATGATGCTGATGATGATGAAGAAGAAGATGAAGAACATGAAGAACATGAAGATGAAGATGTAGTCTAATTGCTGCAATGTTAAAAAGAAGTTTCTTTCTTTCAGCAGTTTGTTTGTCAGCCAGCCAGCAAGCAATCACACAACAACAGAAGAAAGTTGTTGGGAATATTGATTGCTGCACACATTTTTTAATTTTTGTGCTTGCATGCATGCATGCCATGCATAAATAAAACTCGGTTCGACGACATGGCCACAGTTCCTTTGAGTTATAAGTCAATCCTCAATCTGCAAAGGAATAATGCATTTGCAGTGAAAAACATGGGGACTGCAGACCATGATCACTTGCAGCTAATCATCAAAGACCTTGGTTTGTATCATGGCTCCCAACCTTCCCTTTCTTTCCTTCTTTCCTTCTTCTTCATCTTCTTCTATTTCAATTGTCCCAGCAAGAATAGTTATTGCCACTTTTTTTGCTGGGATAATTTTTGAGCTGCTGGAATGAATGAGATGGGTCTGTCTCATCATCATCACTTCTTCTTTGACATGCTGAAATTTTTGCCTGAGCTGTTTCTCAATCTTGGGTATTATTCTCAATGAGGTGATAATGATCCGGGGTGGTGGTGGTGGTGGTGGTGGTTGTTTTTCAGGCCATCCAGAATTGGAAGTTCGCATCAAAGCATTGGAGCAATTGCGGGTGATGCTTGACACCAACATGGTTGATCTGTCCTACTACTACAACTCAACTCCACATGTCACAGATGCTTTATTGCGCAATCTCTTGGAGTGGTTTAATCTACCTGCAGTCTCACATGAAGGCTTGGTCATTTCCTCCCTTATCAAACTTGCGGAGGCATGTCGAAGAATTCTCTTTAACCCTCAAGCACATGTCTCGAATCCTAAGATTTTGTTGTCATTTCTCTTTGTTTGCATGCAAGCCCTGCATGGGTGTTAAGGATGCATGTTGTACTATGAGGAGTACATATCTCTGCTTGAGATAGACATATATTTTGCAATTGAGGAGTGCAAGCTCATGATGACTTCGATGCCTACTACATCCAATGTACTGTTGTGTATTTTATCCACTTACAATTATGATGGTGCCTTTTGTATTCTGTGATGGTGACAGGATGCCAATGCTCGATTTCATCTTGTGAGCCTTGGTGCTTTGGAATTCATGGTCCACTTGCGTGCCGAGAGCTGCAGTTCCCTTGTACCTATTATCAACACGCTCATCTACATACTTTGTCAACCTACTGAATCTACATCCTCTCCCAATGGCAGCTCTTGCCTCCTAAGCAGCCAGGTAGCCTCACCGCTGGATTATGGGGCTAAGTTTGGGACCAAATCTGCTGGTTTGAGATCTCCTCCTCCACTCACAAAGGATTCCAGCTTCAGTGTTTCAACCGACCCATTCTACTTCAAGCAGGTACCTGAGGAGATCATCATCCCTTCCTACCTTTGCTTGAGAATCTTCAGTCCCCATTTGGAATATTACAATCTTATGCCTGCTGTCTTTGCCCATTGAAGTGGCATTTGTTGTCATGTGCCACTACTGTTGCTTTTGTCAAAGGCCATCAAAGTGAAGAGGTAGCCTAGACTGATCATCATCAATCCTGCAAAGCCATCATCATCATCATCTTCACATAGTGTCCCCCAGCTATTTCCATTTTGCTTGTAGTTCTAAGACTCATTTGTTATACTAGGGTTTGCAGGATGGGCAAGTAGAGGATGGCAATTTACATGATCAATATCATACAGCACACAATCATATCTGTCATGTCCAGAAGTGTTGCTGCTCCAGGCCAGATTCTTCTGCTCGTTCGACTTGCTCTTGTACTAGACAGAGCAGCAACAAGAAACAATCACAAGGCACAAATGATGGTAAGTAAGATTGATCATCACCACCCGGTTGCAGTGGCCCTGCATTAATTTGTGCAAGTCACAATACAAATGCCATGTGGTGGGTGGTTCATGGATTTTGACATAGTAGCCAATATTGATTTATTGATTGATTGTTTTCACTGCTCCAATAGGAAGTGAAATTGCCAAGTATGAAAGTTGACACACTCAAGAAGGACCACTTCTAAGCACAACATTGGGTTGGGCAGCAGAATGCAACTCGATGGGGCCAAGCTTGCCCTGTGTTGAACTGGACTTGGTGGACGACAAGTATCTCTTTGATATCAATAGTACACTTTCTTTTTTCCCCCACTCTTGGAGTCCATGTACAAAAGAAGTACAAATAGTGGGTGAGTGGGCACTCATGGAAAAATGTGCCCTTAGACATGGCTGGTTGTATCAGAGCAGCTAGTGGGCAATGGAATTTGGCAAACAATGAGATTGGTAATGATTGTCAGAAAAATGTTATGTGAGGAGAACCAATTTTTGAGACTGATTTTTTGATCCACATTATGTGGGATTTGGGTTGTCCATTTACTCGTGAATGCCTCCAGTGACACTCCAGTACTGTGAAGATGTTGCTGATATCAAAAAGACCATCCTGGAGTTAAGAGAAGCTGTGGTTATCGATTTCTATCCAGAAGCTATTTTGCAGAAGTACAATATTTTGCAGGTAAGAAAAAAGCCCAATCATCTAAGGCATTCCCCAAATTGTGGTCGGCCTACTATCTGCATGAGGCACAGTCCTGGGTCCTTGTCCTTTTGTTAAGCTCCTGTAACTGGGCCATTATTCATTTTGAAGTGGTAAGTAATGGACCTTGAAGGCCTGTGACATCTTGAACATACCATTGGAGAGAGAATCATGAGTCTAGGATTATGGGTGCTTTTGCAATATGTATACAATTTTTTGCATATTTTGCCTAACAATTTTAACCTATTATGAAATGCTTGTATCATTTGTGCAGAGCTTGTTGACATTGTTCCAGAAGAACATTGACCATGCTCTGAAGCTTATGGCTCTTGAGTTCTTATACGACCTTGTGCGCCAGCTAAAGGTTCATACATCTCCCCCCCCAACTCCTCTCCCCCCTTTGTCACATTTTTTCCTTGCTCTCACTGCCTAACATGTCAATAGCACCAGTCCAATTTTTTTTTTTTTTCAAAGGGTTTGGAGTTTGAGTTTAGGGTTTTTCCTGTTTTTCAATCCAGTGTTGGTTACAACCTTTAGGTCAATTGTTGAATTCTTGAAAAGAGAAATGATGAAGTGGTTTTTGATTTTTGGTTTATTTTGGGGTTCCTGTTAGCTTTCTTCTTTTTGGTTTGACCATGGTTCTCACTGTTGATTGATCGAGCACTGAATCCACCACCAAAATATTGCATTCAACCTACTTAGTGTGGAACAACAAATGATATATTTGTTTGTTGCTTGATATAAAGAAAAACAACAGTTTTATCCGTCAATTTTATGCTCAAATTTGACAGTAGCCAGATTTTGAGATTTTGGCAGGCTGCCCTTCATCTGGCATCTGAAGCTGCATTTCAAGTCCATCCGGAAATGGAAACAAAATGTTGCCACAAGAATAATTCTCATTATGGTGAAGGGCACCCATCATGTACAGGTTAAAGATGAAGCACACTTCACTCACAAGTCTTTTCCTTCTTTCCCAATTGCTGCTAAATTGCTACTACTACCTTGTCTGAACTGTAATTCAAAAGCATATGAAATGGGTTTTGAACCATGAACACAGGATGTCATGATGTTACCTTGTTACCATGATCTAGATACATTACTGTGTAGAACACAGATAAGGGATCAGTGCTCAGGAGTGAGTTGAATCAGTATTTGTTCAGGTGCCACAGATGTGAAAGGAAGCTATCCTGTCTACAATGCCAAACTTGGTGCCTTGAATCCCACTTCTTGCTGCAATGTTTGTGGGATCTCAACAAGATCTGAGGATCTGGTTCAAGCAGAGAGTGATAACTTACGCAGCTTTGTAGCAGAGAAGAGGCCAGTGCTTTCTGTGGGCCGAACAGTGCATTTGATCATGCTTCAGCTTCTTGTACTGCTCACAGACCATCAGTACCACCGAATCACATTTCCCATCTTAAGAGAGCTTCTGCCTTTGTTACAGCCACCTGCAGATCATGAGGAGTGCTTGAGTGAGAAGGTACGTGTGAGATAAAACTCCATGTATAATTTTTGTTTCAAACTGTTGTGAACTCCACAGGCTAAACCCTAAACCCTGTAGGCTGCAGAAACACCTGTGATTCCTTCCTTTGCATGCTTACCTACTACCATTGTTGTACTCTTTTTTTCTCTTGTTGCGTTATATGATTGCAGGTCCAGGTACAATACACACAATATTTTCAGTCCCTGTGTGATGCACTTCAAGCTTTCGGTTCCGACATGCACAACCTGGAGGTTCTTGTTTGCAGGAGGAGGAGGAATAATGGCAACAACAAGATGGCTGATCAGGAGAATATTAATATGAGTAGCAAGGCCAAGCAGTGCATTCCACTGTTGAACATTTTGGGCTTTGCAGCTGATTTAGTTTCCCTTCTCCCTGCCACCCAAGATGTTGCGGGTCTCTTGCCCTGTCCCCTTGTCAAAGCCTTCACCTTGTTAGGTGGGGATGCCATTCTAGGAGCCTGCAATTTTGGCATCCATAATCAAGTAAGAGTCTCATCTGCAATAAAAATACATCTTGCGAATTGGCTCACAATTGCTGCCTCTCTTTCTGTCATCATATTGGGAATTTTGAGGATCTTCTGCCATTTGTACTGTTTAGGTTCCTTTTGAAAGCTCTTTGCTTTTAGGTTGGATGGGTTTTTCAAGTCTTCTGTGTTTCTGTGCAGATTTTGCTGCACCTCAAGTTTCTGGACCCAGATTTTTATCGGACATACTGCACTGCTGGAGAAGCCTACTCAGCTCTGAATGGAGCTGCCAAAGCCCTGACTGCAGCAAAGTCGGCAATTGCTGGGTGGAAAAACCCAGTTGTGCCCAACAAAACCATGATACCCTCCTCTATCATCAACCTTGAGGAGGGGCAGCAATGGCTTGCCAGTATGGTGAAAGTAGTTCCATTTCTCCTGTACACTGTGGAACAAGCTCCCTCTCTTGTTGCTGAATTCATGTTTGTGACGCTTGATTTGCTTGAAATGGAGGCAGATGATACCCAACTGCAGATTGCTCAAGTGTCTTGTAGCAAGATACAACAAAGCCCTGGATTTTGTCAGAGCCCAAGAAGCCCAAGAAGCCCACTAAGAAGCCCGAGGAGGCAGAGAGCTCGTAAGCAAGGGAGCTCTGCACACTTGTCACCGTCATTGTCATCGTCATCAGAGGCCCAAATTTCCAATTTGCAGGCATCATTCAACAAGTTAGTACACCAGGTTAGTTTGATTTTTTTTCCCTTCATGTAGAAGGATGGTATGAAACAGCTGCTGGGATGTATTTATTGGCAAATGTTTTTTTTATGTTTCTTTCTCCTATGGCAAGTGCTGCATTTCATCTTGTGTACAATGGGTGCAGGCCACAGGCTCATACCCATTTTTTGCTTTGGCTCAATACCATCAAAGGGGAAATGTGTTGTCACCTCATTTGATTTTATGTTCTGTTTCATGTTTTTATTTCTTTCTCTCTGTCTCTCTCCAGGCAAGGTCACTGTGCTTCTTTCTCATTTCACACCAAGTGGCAAGTGTTCGTGTTTCAGCATATGATGCTTTGATGGAAGGATCTCTTCGGTGCAATAGGAAACCATGTTATGAACAGATATCATCATTGTCACCAGGCTCAAATCAAACCCAATGTGAGAACCAAAGAAGATTTTCCCTGATGCGGGCTTTCTGCAATCAGTCCTCTCCTGAGACTGAGGGCAGAATTGGGTTTGGCAACAATCTTCTTAGTGCTGCTGGTGATGATGAGGACAAACCCATTTCTCAAAACCTCCTCAACAAAGCAGTTCTCAAGGATCCGAGAATCATGGCAGAGATAATTGGCCTTGGTCTTCATGAATCAACAACTTGCAAGGTTAAAAATTGTGCTCCACTGTTGTTGTTGTTGTTCTTTTTGTTTTTGTCATTTCATTTGTTCATAGTGCACCATTTGTGGAGGCCCTGCCTGATTCAGAGGAATGTGGAGAAACTTTTTTTGCAGCAAGCAGCAGAGGTTTTACATATGTATGTGAAGGACCTGACACAAAATGAAAGAAGTGAGCTGCTTCCTGGCATCCCCTGGATGACATGTTGTGCTCCATTGCCAGAGGCGGGTCAGGTGGTAAATCAAGTGTCTCTCCTTGTCATAAACTCAATGGCATCTGATTGGATGGGATGCAAGCCCCATCAAAAGAAACACTTGATAAAAACATGGTCGGAATTTGCATATATTTTAAGGCCACTTTTCTCAGCAAAATCTTCTTTCCGGCAGCGAGCAGCAAAGCAATTGTTGGTAGCTCTCTCTGACTCCTGCCTCCGAGTTAATCATGTGCCATGGTGGTTTAAAGGGGTGGACCTCTTGAGGCTGGATAATGGAGAGGTGACACTGGTTCCTGTTGATGAGTCTTCTTCAGCTGATCCTTTCAAGCATTGCCTCTGCATGAAGCAGATCCTTCACATGCCAGCAGCTGCTGCTGTGAACCCAACTAGTCACCCAAGCTATGACAGTCCCCCCAACAAAGACATGTCTGGTCACATGCAAAGCTTGAGGGGGTTTCTTGGGATCTTTAAATCTGCCTCCATTGGGGATCATTTACAAAGGAAAGCTGTTGAGCAGATTACAAACCTGCTTGGAGAACCATTGTTGCAGATGGCTCTTGATAGTGACGTGGATTTAGTGCATGAGTTGGTGAGTGAGCTGATGATCTTGATGAAGAACGAACCTTGTTTTCACAGAGGCAAATACTGTGGTAACACACACAAAAAGCCTAGTACCCAGGGTTGGCAGTTGTATTGTAAAAAAGGGGAGTTTTTCAGTAGTACACATGTCCATCAATTGGCTTTGCATTTTTGACATAAGTGGGTGTGTGTAAAATGCAACATGCCATTTCCTTCTCTATCTTTTCATTAGCAGGTTCATAAGATGCAGATCAGAAGATAAGGTTTTTATTCCCAAACATTTTGAATCATTGGGCCCATTGATCTTTGTTTGAAGATCAATGCGGGAGCTATAGTGACGGCAATCTGGTTGGGCAGAAGGATTGTAAACACAGAGAAGATCCTGGTTCAAGTCCACCACATATTGGTGAAGTTTGCTTAAGTCTGTTGACAAGATTAATTGCTTACACACCAACTGCAAATGGTACATCGTCATCTGAGGTTCGGATGTGGTTATCGTCTGAGTCATGTAGCAGCTCTATGGAAAGTCTCTTGCCTTTGGTCTTTCATCCTTGTCCAAGTATGCGAAGGGAGATTGCTGTGCTCCTCGGATTTATGCTTTTCAGCTCAGACGTGCTCATTTCAAGCTTGGAAGAGGTGAAAGCCAATATCCTTCCCTCTTTCCGTTTCTCATGCCATTCCTATTCTTGAGTCATTCATTGACATCAAGTAGCTTTCCTTAAATTGTGTGTTGGGTGGCTGGCTGCAGTTGGGAACCAGCAGAGACAGACAATTGAAGTCGAATTTCACAACATTGTTAGTGGCCACATCTACTCAATCTCCAAAAGACCCAAAGTGTTTATGCGACTTTGAGCTCTTTGTGCCATTGCCATTTTTGCATTGGCATCGCTTCCCATGCAAGGTGGTTGGTGTCAAATTGTGCCACTCCGATAACCAATGCTTGGACTTTCCGGTGGATGATGAATTGGTTTGTCACATGGTGACCCAAATGCAACTTCTTGAAGGTGAGTTGGAGATGCCAAAGAAGTGGCCAGTTTCTAGAAACATAGAGTTGACTGAGGGACATTATGGGTAGGTTCACAGTGGTGTAGGGTTTTAGGCTGTCTAATCCCTAATCCTGCATAATATGTGGTTCCAGGAGGTTTATCCTGTGCTCTAAAACCCTACTTGAACATGGAATGGAAGTGCATTGGAAGCCTGCTTTGTAAAGAAGGAGTCTTACTCAATGATGGGTTTTCTTCTAGACAAAACTGGAAAAAAAACACACACACACATACACTTGTTTGTGCAGGAGGTACCGATAATTTGCTCAAAAGCTTGGAGAAGAAATTGGAAGGTGATCATCAGCATATCAGTCCACTGCCTAGTTTCCTGGAGTTGCAGGCACATGCATGTCTATCAGTGCTCAATACAGACATCATCATAAAGAAACTCCTGACGCATCTTTTGTGTCCTAAGGTTAGGTTCACTTCACAATTCCTGCAGCTAGTGATTGAATGAGAACTTCAGCTGGTGCACTGTGGGCTTCAATTGGGGTTTTGGATTCATCACACAAAATCATCATTGGGTTGGAGGTTCCTCTAGACCCAGAAGTACAAGATCTCACATAAAACAAAGCTGAATACCTCATATTCATCATGCACTTGTATGGATCCTGTATGGATTCATTTCCCTTTTCATATAACAGAAGAGAAGAATGAACAAGGATTTGTAATCTTTTGCCAGGGCTTTGAGGAGGAGCTTCAGTTGCTGGATGATTTAGAATCTCAATGTGCTCGGCATCCTGAGGTATAAAGCTTTAAGACACTGAATTTTGTGCAGTTTTACTTGTAGTTTCCTCCCCAGTTGAGAAGGTATGTCTAGAGCCAGATATACTTGGACAAAGCATTGGAAAAGGACTGACTGACATTCAATCTGCAGGCATTGAAGATCTTGCTGGAGAGCTGCTGGATGCCACCATTCCATCGCATTCTCAAAACCCCCAAATCAATTCCCGAAACTCTGAGGGTACTCAAGGTAAGCTTTCCATATATACCTCAAAGTGGGATCCATGCATTTTCCATATGAAGAAGAACCATAATTGTTTAGTGGATAGGTGATTGGCCTTTTTTGTAAAGTACAACACACAACTGCTTTCTGGAGCTTAATTGAGATCAGAATTGATTTGGTTGAACTCAGTGTGCAGGTGATCAGATTGGGACAGATGATGCTAACATCAAAGGCTGTCTGCTCATCCACAATCTCTTTTCTAGCCATCGCTTACAAAGAGTCTCTTCTGCCTCTGCTAGCAAAAGGCATGCATAAATCCCGTAAGTCCAACCTCATTACCAGACCATTCACTCTTATCATTTTTTGTCTGTGGTTGGACATTGGGATGAAAATCTTTGGCTAATCAATCAAGTGGTGGACGTTGGTGAGTACTAGACTAAACATTATTATCGATGTAGCAGGAGCAGATTTGGCAGCAGATCTGCCACATCCACTGGAAGCGGAGCTTCCTTCTCCAGAGCAGTTGGACTCCACTATACTTCGTGCCATCATCAGCATCCTCTCCAGTGCCAAAAAGCACAAGGAAACTCATCTTTTGGGCCGAATCACTACAATTCTGACTGAGGTGCACATCACTCCTGTTCTCAACCTAGATCTGTTCATGTAGCACTCATTAGTAGGGTTGCTGATAGCAGCTGGCCTCCCTCTTTTATATCTTTGTGTTTGTGATATTGTTGCCAGAAATCTAAGCCAATTTTTCACCATACAGCTCAGTTTGCTGACAAATGACTGTAGCATGTCAGTTGCTATTGCCTAGAATGCTGCTGCCAGGTTTAGGGTTTGAGAGGGTTGTATGATCTTCCGGGATGCAGCTGAAATCCATGAGTTCCTCACCACCCAACCCAAAATTCTGCAGAAATCATGCTTGCTCCCAACTCTACTTCAAAAATTTGTCAAGTGCCCAACAGCCCCATACAGTTGCTGTGTGCTAGCAGTGCAGTGTGTCTCGTTTGTTGCAAAAGGGCTTGCCATCAAAGTGGATGATGATCCCGGTTTTTTACCCACCAACATCTTCACCCCTTATAAAGCAACTGAAATTGCCAAAGATGGACGTAATCAGAAGATCTCTTCACCTGCGCAGCAACCAAAATCATGTTCTTCTTTATCTTCTGTAGATCTAAGGATTGAAGTGCATGGCATGACCATTGAGTTTGAGGATTCGGAAAGGTTGACATCTGTGGTGACAACAAGCCCACAATCTTCTCCAAACTCCTGCCACCAGTCACCACCACCCAAGATAGGTCTGCAGGATCTGGTTGATGGACATGGTGACCACATCTCCCATTGCTCTAAACACTGTCACTGCTGCAGGTACATACGTAGCAACCTGATTTCTATAGAGAGAGACAAACCATTGTGAATTTGCCTCTCTTGTTTCATGTCTTCCTCATTTGCAGATCCATAGTATTATCTCTTCTGGGTTGTCTTGTGCGTTTCATGGCATTGGAGGTTCATTGTTGTTGCTGTTCTTTCAGGAAGTACCTCTAGCATGTTGAGCTCCATGATTCTTAGAACACCCATAACCTTTGTTTGACAGGGAGAAGCAAGGAGGACAAGCAGAAAGGGAGCTAATGAGAATTGTGGTTCCGCTCTTAAACCACATGTCTCACCTCCGCAACCATAACTCCTTTTCCCTGCAACACAAACAACTTGTGCGTGAGATTCTGTATTGTCTGTGGTCAATTACGTCTTCCATCAATCCCTCTTTGTGGCAAGAGCTGTGGGCATCATCATCAACTTCCATAACTTGCTGGCTATCACAGCTGATCAGGGACCGGGAAGCAGCCATTCGTGCAATGGCATTTGGTATTTTGACACTTTTGACATCCCCAGCAACACCGGTTACACATGACATGCTTGTCAACAATTGGCCAGATCTTGGAGATGTAGTGGTGAAGACACTAATAAGCAAGCAAGAATGTTACTCAGTACGGCAACAGGCACTGAAGTTCTTGATAGTGGCTGTTGTTTGCATACATCCTGATTTTGCTGCTGCAGCAGGCACAGCTTGCACAACTGAAGGAGTCCTGCCTCATGGGTCATCATCATCATCATCATCTACTTGTAAGCTTCAAAGCCAACCTCATCATACCTTCAACATGGCATCAGCTTTACAAGACTTGGATTTCTGGGAGGCCATCCCGCTATTGCTAGTTGAACAAAACATGACACCCGGGTTTTGCCGTGTGGTCATGGAGTTGCTCTTATGGATGGCCATGGCAAATCCAAAGTATCTGAAAGAGAATATCATACTGGCGCCAGTGATATTCCATGGACTTATGTGCCATCTCGAATGTTTGAGTTTGTTTATTAGCAGCAGCAGCAGCCATGGCAGACGAAATGGCCCCTATTCTGGCAGCAGTAAGAAAATGTATGCATCTTTATGGAACATTGGAGAAGATCAGCGATCTGCTCATCTGCCTGATGTGTATGTGGTTATAGCTCAGATTGCAAGGATATTGGAGGCTGTGGACAGTTTGCAGGATCCACAGTCACAGACTGTAATACATGACTCGGGTGTCATTGCAGGCCTCTTTCATGCTTTTTGTTCTGCTGTTGGACATGAAGAAGAAGAGGAGGTAATGGGATTTATAAATTTAAATAAATAATTAGTTAATTTTGAAAAACCTTATGAGTGAAAAAACAAAAGAGAAGTGTGCAACTTCTCAAAATGATAAAAACAAACATTTGAGATGCTGTATGATGATGTTTTTGCTTCTTGTATGATGTCCAACCTTTTCAAGCTCTGAGCGAGAACTCTTACTCAACGCAAAATGTGCAAACCTTTTTTTTCATGTCAATATGTCATGTCAATGAATGATTAGGTGAACAAGATATTGGCCAGTGCTATGAGCCCAAATGCAGTTGAAGAAAGAGATCCAGAAAGTCAAAGGCCTGAGGAGGTGAAGGGGAGCAAAATATCAGAGCTTGTGCTGATGCCCAGAAGGCTTGGGCATCCCAAACTAGGAGGGGTGGCTGAGTATGAACATGTTGCAGCAGTGCTTCACCTTGCAAGAACACTGAATGCCCTTCTCTCAAATCCTTCCAAAAGAGGGAAATGCAAGTCCAAAAACCATCAGACAAAGGGATCATTCCCACCAAAAGTGCAGCTGCCTGATCTCCGAGCTTCTATGCAGTACTTCCAAGCTCATGACAGGATTAATCAAGATTCAGATGTGCCCCCTACAAATTCACAATACATGCCAGCGGTGATGGGCCAGTGTTGTGTGGAGCTTGTTACAATACCTGTGCTCCGAATGGTGACAAGCATTTGTATGAGTGCCATTTATCTTTTACGGAGCCTTCCGACCCTTCATGAGGCTCATAGAATGAAATGCAAACAGTGGCTTCCAAATTATGCCACTGCTACTAGTCCTCCAGCTCCACAATGCTCAAGTGCAGCTGTTGAGTTCTCTCCAGACTGGAAAATGAGGTTGGCCGTATGCACATTGCTTGGGACTCTACTCTCTGAAGAAGAATATACCAATATCATCCTTCGACAAAACAACTTGAATTCCAGAACCAAGCATTTGGCCACAGATGTACAACTCTTTCCTCCTTCCATTTCAGAAACAACAAAAGAGTGGCTAGTGACACTAGAGATGGTACCCACTAGGCTAGACATATTGGCTCATGGGTGTGGTGGATTGCAGGTCCTTTCAGCTGCAATGGGTCAATCCAGCTACAAATGGGTGTAACTGTAAATTGTATTTTTGAAGATTTTTTTGTGATTCTTAAGCCAAAGTTGCCCCATGAGCTTCTTTCTGGGGTTAAAACATGTATTACCTTTGAAAGGAAGCAGAAGGTGAAGAAGGGACATCCATGTTTTATGCTTGTCACCAGATCAACATTGTCCTTGTTCATCAAGAGGGAAAAGATGTCAGTCAGGTCCAGAAAGGGAGATCTGTTTAATGTTTGAAGGGATTGGATGTGGTGGCAGTTGTGTGGGGGATTGGTGATGGTGCTAGAGGATGTGCATATACATGGCCAGAAAGCTCAAGCTTTACAAGACAGTGGGTTTCTTTGCTACTTGATTTCCATCATGTCAGCAGTTGGCTGTGCTCTCCAAAATCTGCTCTGTTTCAGGTCAGAGAGTTCTTCCTCAGCGTGTAAGTTTACAAACAACTTCTATTTTGGGTGCATGATTATTTATTTATTAAAATTATGTTTTGGGGTCAGACTTTGTAATTTTGTGAAATGTGATTGATGTATTGTAGCCAAAGTGCAAAAGAATTTGCAGTCTTGTCGGGTATCCCAGCATCACTGGTAAAACTTGGCCATGAAGCCTATTCGATTCTTTCTTATGATGAAGTCCTCCCAATGGAGTTCATCAAAGTCACGGAAATGGTTCCCAGCTCACCTGCCCAAAAGCAGGGATCTTGGAAAAGGTTATGCCCAAAGACCAGTCTTCCTGCAACTATAAGTGGTATACAAGCAAATTTTCACTGCAAATCAGTTACGTCCAGTATTTACACTGTGGAGAATATGGAAAGGCTGGTGCCTCCTCCCAGAGAGTGTCAATTGTTCAGCAAGGGTACATTTGACGACTTGCACCATGTATGCAATTACAATCTGTGCGAGAAAGAACCTGGAGTCATGCAGCCCTGCAAACATCCATCTGGGCCCTCATCAAGGGAGTACAAGAGTCTTCTCTGGGGAGAGCTGAAACTCTCAATTAGGCTGCTCAAGCAGTTGGTGTACAAGTGTCCAGATGGTCAGGCTGCAGCACAATCATCTCTGCCAATTGGAATATTTGAATTCATACGCCGCATGTGGGGCTTTTGTCTCCATGACACCATATTGCTGCATGAGGTCTTGGGCTTACTTGCAAACTTGGCCGCACACAGCAATCAGGCCAAGGAGGCCATAGCAAGTGAGGATTCTCATTGTAGTAAAGGTGGCCCCCTCATGGACCGCATCATTGCTCTTGTTCTCAGGGTTCCTATTGATGAGGTACCCACTCTTAGACATTGACCAACACTTTCTCATAATTTCTAGCCTCTTTCTGAGTTCTCCAGTTATCCAGGCATTGATGGCATTCTCTTGCAATTATAGACATGTTATCCCTGTCCTTAAATCTCTGCAGGACACCAATTTCTGAGCATTAAGCCATTCTTTTTCAAAGGACAACATGATGTGTTTTGATGGCATTCCATCATGACATGATGTTAGAATCAAGGGAGCATTGGGACCAAAGTGAACTTTTGATTTCTTAGACAACATTTTTGTGCTGCAATAGACAATTGCTCATTTCATATGTACTATCTATCTACCTAGACAGGTGTCATATGGACTAGCAATGAGCATGACACAGTCGGTCATAACATCACGAGAGCCACGGGCTGTTTTCTTGCGGAAACAGTACCTCACAGAGTTTATGTCTCTGTTCATTCTATGTGCACGGGATCATGATTATTTCCGCCAGCATGTCATGCTACAGCTATGGGTTAATTTATCAGCATTTCCCAATGGCCAACTTATGATGATCAAGTGTTTAACCAATGACAAGATGTTTGATCTGGTAAGCAAATTTTTAAAATTTCTGTCCTTTAGTTAGTTAGTTGCACACACCTGTTGCAACAAATGTTGGGCAGGCTCCTTTTGGCATACAGGGGTTTTGGGTTTCTAGACTCTGGGAGCTAGCATGAGATTGTTGTATCATGCTTTGTTTTTTTCTTTCTCACATGGTTCTTCTTTGCAAATTGGGCTTTCTCTCACTAACTACTACTACACATACACTAAGGGCAGATGGAATTCGGTTGTTTCCACGAATTCCATCCATTTTGTTGCAACACAGGTATTGGACTGTATGGAGCAGCAATCCCATCTTGCATCCTCCACATCAGCGGTATTCTTGGTACGAAACTTGGCTTTCTCGACAAAGAGCAAGTCTCTGTTTCACTGCAATGAACGGACCATACCCTTGCTATTGAAATGCCTCATGAGTACAAGTCTAGAGGCACGTGCATATTCAGCTTCTGCCATTTGGGCCATTACATTCAATGAGCACAAAATTGCATCTCATCTGAGAAAGGTGGGAGGTCTCCCTATCATTCAAAATGCACAAGAATCAACCAAACAAGAGCTGAAGAAAATTGAAGAATTGATTCAAGCAGCAGGTGATGAAGGTGGCAGTGGGGTTGTCCACAAGGAAGGATTACTGGGCATCCATATGTCAATGCAAAGTCTTCTAAAACAGACTGAGCAGGTGCATGCTTTTTACATAATAGTACATTCTTAAGCACTTTTCAAACTTCTGTAACAAATTATCACACCAATAACACAAAAAGTTGATTATGAAAAGAAAAGAGATTGACCCAATGGGCCTAATCCATAGGCGTATACTGATCAGTCTTACAATGTGGGATTTTTATTGTAATTTTTCATTTTGCTTGATGGCTATTAAATGAGTTTTGTTGTTGTTGTTGTTGTTGTTGTTAACTGTTAACCTTTGTGTATCATATCAGAGCTTGGCTGCAGTCACCCAAATCGCAGGTTCTGGATGGGAAACCAAATACCAATGAGACTTTTTTTGAAGAGTGATTTTTGGACGAGATCATTTTGTTTGTAATCCACAAAATGAAACAAAAGACCAAATTTATATGACGATATGGTATGATTCAGGTACGTGGACATATCCTTGCCTTTGTAAATTGGCATTGACAAAAGACCCAATTTATACCTTTTATGTGATCATCTCTGTTATAATTAATTTGCATATGTGAACATCCTTATGATGTGAGCACATAAGTTATGCGCTACGACCCCCACTTTCTATCTATCTATCTGGGAGCCAATTGTTTCCAACATTGGGTCTGAGAAGAGGAAAACAGGATTGGATCTTTGTCTAATCAAATTGGCAAACAATTGATGTGCATGATATTCTGTTTAAAAGGGGGACAGAGAGGAATCGGATCAGTAACAAACCCCTTTTGAATGTGTTTGTTTGTTGTATGGGTGTAGGGTTAATGTGAGAAACTAAGGAGGTTTGAGCTTTGAACCTGAGAATGTGGAGGTGATTTGAGCAAGATCTCCCACACCTTAGGTTGGAAAATTTGCAAATCACCTTTATTAAATCCTTTGCTCATCAAAGGCTTTCTAACAATAATACCAAGAGTATGCCCAAACTCCGTTATAAAATTTATTTTTTTGCTTTAATTGAATTTTCAATGAAAACAAAATTGTTCAATATTCAATAACTTCTCCACCGTAGGTTGAAACATTGTGAAACCAACTCAATGCACCCCTTACTCATCAAAGGGCTTTCTCCAAGAGTACTACTAAGAATGGAGCAACACGTGTTGTGGTTTGGAAGATCTCAATGCCACAAACAAACAATCGAACAACTTACGTTCCTTCATATGTTTATAGATAACGTTTTCATTTGGCATTTCAAAATATGTAAATGTTATTTTGAATTTTTTGTTGAAATGTCAATAAGTTAATTACCACATTTTTCATAAGCACATGTCCAAATACCCATAAATGTTTTTAAAGGAAATAAAAGGTGTAAAAATAGTTCAACATATGAATTTCTTTATTGTAGATGCTATCACAAATATGTAATTATTACATATTAATAAATCACTAATGTTGATTTGTCACTTGGGCTCTACAATGCTATGTATTTACCAATGACAATCAAATGATGAATATATATATACACACACACACATATCTATAGTGAAATTAAGTTTCATTTAAGTGAAAATATTGTATGACATTTCACGCAACTTGATTTGAATTTGATTTGAATTCTAATTTAATTTAAGAAAAATAAGACACAAATTGATGCACAAGACATTGCAAATATGTTCATCACTTCTATCGTCTACAATTGAGGTGGTGAAAAAAGAAAAAAACTTTGAATAAACATGTATTCAAAAAGACACGTTTCCATTCCATTCAAAGAGATATTTTTAATTTGAAATTATCCAAAGAATGACTTATGAATTCTAAAGATGTTCTCTCTAAACCAATTTTGATGAATCATTATTATTTGAATTAATAGTTTACATAATAATAATAATATTATTATTATTATTATGATCTATCCTTTCTGTGTGATACCTACCAATGTTGGGCAATTATTGGAAACAAAAAATGATCCCCAAACAATTATCAAGACATTTCCCAAGATTCATAACAATGGTTCTCAAACGATTCAAAGGAACCTATTAAATTTGATATGTATCCATGATTTTAAAATTTTTAATTTTAAAAAAAAACCAAAAAACCACCATAATAAGGAAGGTTTAAAACTAGTGTTTGGGTAGATATTTGGTTTTGGTACTAACTTCCAATTCCATTTTTTAAAAATTTAAATAACATCAAAATAAAAAAAATTATCATAATTATAATGAGAATTTTAAAAGCACCAGTTCTGGTTATTTCAAAACTCTCAAACCAACAAGTGCCAATTTTCATTTCCTAAACCCTAAACCCTAATACCCACCCAACACTGGTTTGCAATGTACATGTGTGTTTGGAAAATGTAAAGCAAATACATAACTTGTCACTCCATGTAAATAACAATAATAAAAATATTATTATATTTATTATACATATAATAATAATATTTTCCTATATAGGTCATACATCTTTGTTTTTGTGAAGGGAGAACCATACTTTCCACACATAAATAGAATTGGAAACCCAATTTTAGGTCTAGTTCTTAATCAAAATAAATTTTTGTTTGGGTTCTAGTTTTGATTTTGGAAATTCGACCTAGTTCTCATTTAATTTTTACTAATCAAAATTAGAACTGACGAATCTAACCTACCAACTTAAGTAATTATTAATGTTGGGCAAGTATGAAAAAATGATTAAAAATCGGACATTGTTTCAAGTTGAATATCTCAAGATATTATCGAAGGTCATATCTTGTTTAAAACATGTTTGTTGGTTTTCATTGGACATAAAATTGGTCACTTGAAACCTCATTATCCTTATTTTTTTAAAAATCGATACCTTATTAGGGTATTAAAAAATAGCAAGGTCAAGGTTTTAATTTTTGCCCAATATTTTATTTTATTATATTCAAACATCATTTTTAAAAAAATTATAAATCTCATTATGAAATGTTAAAATTCAACATTTAATGCACAAGGTTCGAAAATAATTATAATAGTTGTAAAAATAGGAGTAATGAAAATATTATATATATAGAAAATGGAAGCACTCAGGAAATAAAAATTGGATGAAACTCAATTTATAACAAAATTGATGGTTTTCTAAATTTTCACCTCATTGAATGTTCATTTGTGAAAATTACCTTTGAATACTAGTGGGTCTAAAATATTTGAGATTTGGCACTTTGAAACCTAAGTGAAAATATTTTTTTCAAAATTTTGAAACCTTGATTGGATCTTTTGAAAATGATTTTTAAATGAATTAAAGAACCAAGGCGGGTCTTATAAACTCTTTTGAAATCTAGGCCCAATTGGGCTTTAAAAAAACCTAAGAATTACCCAACATTGTTACCTACCTAACTATTGGTACTTTCATGCCAAGACCACATCCATTGGCACTTTCATAGACTTCAATTGGTCCTACATTGATTTCTCATTTTTTAAGGTTTGCTAAAACAAAATCAAAATTTAAGGTATTAGTTTACAACCCCAAATAGCTAGCCTTAGCTACCGACTGCAGATTACAATCTTCCTTTTAGAAAAATAAATCAAAAAGAAAAAAAATGAAATTAAAAATAGTGACCCAAACAAATTTTATTGAAAAAATGCAAAGGAAAAAGAAAAAAATCCCTCTTGTGATTAATCAAATTTTTTTTTGCAAAATTTCACTCAAATGTGATTTTTTAATAAAAAAGTCCACCAAAAACACAAAGCTTTGATTTAGGTCCATCTTGTTTGCATTGCATAATTGTTGTTCATCATTGCTTCCTATGATTTCCAAATTTGCATGGGAGTTTGACACCCCTTCATCATGACCGAATCATTTTCATTGATCTTTCTACTAGTTGTGATTCATGTAATTTTCCTAAATTTCCATTTGATTTTGCAACTTTTTTCCTCCCTTACTATTTTCATAATCGTAAGGATTTTGCATTTAGGTTGGGGGTCATTACTTAGGTGTTCAGTTTCATTACATTAATTGTTGTCTCGCAAGTTACATTCATAACAATTTTGCATTAGGGGTAGGGGGTGATTATCAACAAATTTTCAAACATTGCATATGTGGGTGGATTTTCAAGTACTTGGTTACATCTTATTGATCACTAATAAGCGTTCAATTTTCTTAGAACTCAATCAAAGAATGTATCCCATTTAAATTATGTTCAAATATTTTCTCGTGCAAGGCAAGGGTGACATCCTAATTCCTTTAAATCTTGTTTGAATTCTATTTTTTATTTGCATTTGTGTTTTGGTTGCATGTGCATGCATGTTCTATTTCAGTGAGTGGTGGGAAGATCCAAAGGTTTAAGGTTCAACTATTTCACAAGCATTGCTAGGATCCAACTCTATAAAATATGTGAGGTAAGTTTGCGATTGTTTCAATCTACAATAAGTTAGGTTTGTAATTGTTATGTAATGTTAACTTGTATCAATATACTCCTTGTGACAATCTTCATGTGGGTTTAAATTGTTATAAGGTTTAGGGTTTTCAACTCTATGTTTTTGTTTGACGGTTGTGATACTAAAAAAAATCAAAGAGCAAATGTGTGTTATTGTTTTAATGATCATATTCATCTCTTCAAAGTTTATGGTTTAGGTTTTGAGCTATCCTATAAACTTGACTTACAAGGGACAACACTTTATGTAACAATAGCAAATTTAGGCTTTTTATAATTCCATCCAACATATTGAACCCTTCTTTTGTTGCTATTACATGTACGTATTTAATGCTAGTTGTTTTGAATTGTTAATATATGAATTAGAATAGGAAAACTTAGTTCATTATTTTGTGCAAAGGCACTCTAAAAGCCCATGCCATAAAAAAAAAATTGTTTATAGTCTCCCAAGGAGCAAACCAAAAATAATGGCAAAACTTGAAATATAGTTTTAGATTATCAAACATTACACTAAATGCCTATTTATTTTTACACTAAAGTGACGTTGAACAATAATGTAAACACCTTCACCATTTGGTTTGTTCTATCCACATGGTAAGGTACATGGCATGTAGGAAGGACAAAAAAAATCCCCATCCATAAATGCCGTAATTTTATTCCAATTGTCGATTTTGTAGAAGTTTGTTTTGCTCTAATCCAAGTTTTGTTTCTAGTTATTTTTATTCACCTTGAATATTAAACCCAAGTGGAATGGGATACGGTTGCATTTGTTATGAGCATTTGACTATTATACAAAAACCTATGTTTACATTGTTAGGTTGTTGGGTTCATAATGTCCATTTTTTGTCAGCCTAAAAGAAAACGGAACCATTAATCTTTTAATATTTTAATTGATATTTCCATGTTGTAAATAGGTAGACAAAAATTTAAACAAGTTGGCCCAACCAAACTTGTTAGAAATCCAACTTGCCATTAGCCTTCAAACTAAGTTAGTTGGTTTACAATATGTCCATTAACTACCATGGCACCTTTGAATATGTTATTTGTTGAATTTGTTAATAACCTCCATGTAACCTTTTGTAGTTTTGGTTTTTGGAGTTGGTTTTCAAGCATGTGTTTTAAAAGACATTGGGTATTTGTTATGTCGTTCCTACATACCATGCACCTTATCACATATGCTCCATAGCTAGGCGAAAATTATCAAAACTAATTGGTGTTTTCCGAAAAAATATTGAATCCATCTCCCATTAGGTTGGTATGATTTTTTTGCAAGTGTTTGCTACAAATGTTGTTGTTTGTTAGTGTTGTGTGGTTGTAGGTATTTGTTAAATACCATGGCATTCCGAAAAAACACTGCAAATTTGAAATCTCACCTCTTCTTATTTGGAAAAGGTGGGATTGCCACTTGGTTGTGACTCTGATTTTGGAACCAAGTTCTACAAGGATACAACTATATACATTCCAACCTAAATTAATGTGAATTCCTTTTAGATTTAACCTTATTCCAAGCTTTGAATCTAATGAACCTAGGTTTATGGTCCTATTGCATGCATTTTTAAGAAGAAGAAGACTTCACAATAAATTGAAAAAAAAAGTTTTAAGATACTTGGGTAGCCAAGTTCCCTTGGGCTGAATCAATGATAAGATGAAGATGGTCAAATGCACCATGTTTGGTGTAAGATCTACACATAAGTTGAACACATTGGGAGAAGGAAATGTAAATGATTTAAATTTAGATAGAAAGTAGGTGATCTTTACGTCAATTATGAGAATCAACATGCGAAAAATGAAAAATTATACAACATTACAAGGCTTGATTCTATTATTAACCAAGTGGTAAATTTAGAAAAGGTTTGCAAGAGGAATTTTTTCCCAATTTGTTATTATATTTCATTTATTGAAATAGGGCATGCCATTAACATGATATGAATGTATGGAAAGTTTTTTTGCATTTTTGAAGGTTGAAAAGGTGTCCAAGATGCATTAGAAAGATTTTGGTCAATGGGGAATGGCTAAGTGTATGCACAATTTGGTCTTAATTATTACCAAACATATGGTTCAAAAGGCCAATTTTTTTCCTTTATTTGTGATGAGGTCATAACTTTCGATAACCAAAATTGGATTTCAATCCATGGTGACATGGTTGAAAATTGGAGGAGGGTGTCTTTACTTTTGAATTTACAAATGGTCACTAAAGGAGGTGAGTCTAACAATTTCACTATCATGTTGATGAATCTTGTCCACATTTTTTTGGGATTATCTAATGGGGATTTGGCATTCAAGTTGGTTTGCTTTGGTGTGGATGGTGTGATTTTATTTTAGAGTTTGAAGATAGGGGTGTGTGTAGTTCAAACATGCCCCATTTGTCATTGGCATCCATTACATGGCACATAGGTGCAACTTGGTTGTGCAAACACCTTCAAGCCTATTATTGGTTGGGAAAATTGAGGCCTTGTTATAGACTATGTATGTTTACTTATTTCATTTTCTTAAAAGGCACATGGAACATGGGAATTTGACACTTACAAACAAATGGTTTGAAGATCTTTCATTAAATCAAAACTTGGATCTCCATGTTTGCGCCTACTAAACATGATTTGGTTGATTATAAGAGTTTTGTGGTGAAGATGGGTGATAACCTTGTTGGGAATGTAGTTGCAAATAACAATTATGATTTGTTGTGTGATAGTGATATTTGTTTTGGGATTGACTTATATGTTGCCCATGTTGGAGACAATGCAAAGCTTGTTGCAGCTTGCTTAATGTAAAAATACCTTTGTATGTGATTTTGTGACCTCTATCATTGTCACTATTACTAATCTATATGCAATGTATGTGGATCCATTGAAGAGGTATGACCACCCTCAATTTTAAATGTTCAATTTGGTGACTGACATTTGTGATGTTTTCCACACGGTGTGATGCTTGGAGCCACATACCTAGGGTGAGTATGTTAGTGCAATGGTCATTTTTTTATGCTACATAAAACATGTCTTCATATTGGACATGTGTTTATGGTGTCTTGGGAAAATTGAAAAATTGTTGTTTAGTTTAAAAATATTAATGTACATATGTTGTAGAGGGATTCATAAAAAAACTTGAAAAACATTTCCTTATTCATGATTTGATGAATGCAACTTGGATAATTTATCTTGAATATTGGGAGGCAACTAATGTCAAAGTGACATTTCTTGGTCGATTGGTAGTTTTAAAAGTTAAAATTTGCACAAGCACTAGTACAAAATCTGGGTCTAATTCATTAGTCCCCATTTAGTGGACCGGTAAATTCACTACATCCCCACTAGGTCTTGTTCATTGGGACCATTAAATTCACTAAAAATCCAATGAAATCACTTGGCATGTAAGGACGCATTTTGCTGTAATGAAAACAATATTTACATGTGGTTTTTCGTTTGTTGGATTTAACATTGCTTGCCTAACAAGTTTTTTTATTTTTATAACCCATGAAAAATAATTCCCATGGTGCCTTACATTTGCTACCTAAAATATAAAGTTCCCACAACAAAATTGTGAGGACATTTGGCCTCCTTGCCATCGTGGGTCAAAAGTTGTCAAAATATCTTAAGTTTATCGAATTGGCCATTATTATGGTCTTAAGCAATGTGAAGGATGAGAGAACCTTTTTCATAGTCAATTTCATGAAATTTAAGTTTTATAAATGTTTAACAATCCATTTGGATTTGGTAGTCAAAATGTATGCCTAGGAATTTTACAAGTTTGACATTTTTCCATTATACACAATAATCTAGGAATGAGGAAAAGAGAAATTGCATTATATGAAAACAATAGGTAGTTAGTTTTATGGCCATTTTGTTATGTAAAAGGATTGCTAGGTTTGTGCTAAGATTTGTGGGTGTGGATGTATGGTTTTTTCTTCAAATTTGGAATATTTATCTATGCCCTAATCTAGGCACTTTGGGTTGGGGAATTTAGTAATTCAAGGTTTGCTTTTATTCCACTGAGTTCATTACGCATTCATCCTGTTTTGTTATTTTTGTTAATTGTTTCTAATTGGGTTGGGTGGAGTGATTAGGTTTTTGTAAGTTGTTGCATTGGGGATAGAAAGAAATGATGGTGTGACAAAAAATTTCCATCACAATAGATTCTAGGTTAAATTTTTTTGAAAATTATTTATATTCTAAGGCACTTGTTTTGTTACATCCTCCTTCCACTCTAGTCACAGAAAATTGATAAATAAATTTGCATTCAACCCCATTGGATGAGATATAAAGTTAGGTCTTTTTTTTTCCATCTTGATTGTCATGGTGATGTGCTTCAAAATACACATTTTTCATTTTAGAAGACAAATGCAAGAAATTCCACTACACAAATAGTATCAACAAGATTTAATGCAATTTTAGATTCATGTGCATCGACATAAATATGATTGTTAATAATTGAGAGATGAATTTGTCATAGAAAGGTTGACACAAGTTTTGAAATTTGAAAAGAAAACATGTCATGAATTTCAAAGTATTAAATACGATACTTGTTTTGATATATACCCACAATTCTTGCCTTTTCAACTTTGTAACAACATTTTCATCCACACTATGAGTTTAGTTTTCATCCATATAATTTTAAATTTTCATTGGTGTGTCACACAATACTCTTCACACATTTCATACTAGTAGCACTCTCCTTAGTTAGAGCCTCCATTTCAATCACACAAATACACTCAAATTATGAACATCCTTGTCACCAAAAAATAAAAATAAAAAAATAAATTTCTAACATGATTTGTAACCTGGCACATTTTATAGAATTGAATGTGCTATAGCCAATTATATGTTATACATTTTGAGAATCCGGCCAATTGCCACTTATTTCAATGAACATTTTATTTGGAGTTTTGTTATTGCCAATGAGACACCATCCAAAAGAAACCCCCCAAAAAAAAAAAAAAAAAAAAAACCCTAAAAAATCACTGCTTATCACTGGACCCTTTCTTTTCACCTCTTTCTTTTCTTTTATTTTTAAAAAAAACTAGGTAATAGGTAGGTACCTACTAAATACCTAGCTAGTCTATTGGGTGAAGTTAGGTTAAGGGTCACATGGTGGGTCTGTGGATTTGAATGTGTCTAGTTTGCAGGGGTTTTTTCTTTTTGGGGGTCCTAGGCCTAGTAGGTAGGTACCTATAAGTCCCCACAAGCTATTCTAAAGCTATATAATAGGTACCTAGTCTAAGGAAGGAAGGAAGGGTGGGGGGCCCACTTAGTCAGTCATAGCTACCTAGTACATAGCTACCTAGTACTAGGTAGCTAAACCTACCCACCGACACAAATGCCACGTGGTACGAGCTTGCTGCTGGCTTCCAGGAAGCATGGTTGCCTGCCACTTGGCCAGCAAAAGCGCGTTTTCCCGTTGCTGACTTCACAACAGCAACACGCTTTTGGAAAATGAAAAAATTAGGGTTTGGATAAGTTACCATAGTAAAACTTCAGTTTTAGGAAATTCGGACACTTAGGTAAGTAAGTTCTGTTTTACCCCAACTCTCCACCCCCCACCGGCCCTCTTTTGCTTTTCTTTTTCTTTCTGGTTCTAGTTCTTTTTCTTTTTCTTTCTTTTTTCCATTTTCTTTTTTGCCTTATTTAGTGTGGCCATTTCTTTTTATTAAAAACTTACTTTTTCGTCTACCAGTAAAAAAGCTTTTACCTTGTGTCCGGCCACTGGTGAACCAACACTAACACTGGTTATTGGTAACCATGGTGAAAAGTCCCAGAACCACCCAATTAAATTATAATTTCTAAATACCACAAAATATCCCATTATATGCTAAGACAAAATCAGGGTCTCTACCAGTTCAAATCCAACAATTTTTTGGGCCTAATATGGCCACTAAGAGGCCTCACTAAAACAGGTCAAGGGTATCAACCGGGGTTCACCCGGGCCCGCCTTTTCTTTATTTAGGATTTGGCTCAAACTGTTTGGCAGATTCCTACGTGTTACGCACCCATTCGCCACTTTGCTTCTATTCTAATTTGAAGCCTTGCTCCTCAAGACGCCAATCAGAGATTAAATGTTAAATTTGGACTCAGAGACCCTGATTTAATCTGAGTATGGGGTAAGGGTATGGTATATGGAACCCCAACCGATGATTTTTCAAAAACAAATTAAAGAATTAGGTTTAGGGTTTCATATACCGGACCCTTTTACCCATTATTGGTTTTTTAGGGTCATGGTAGGATTTGTTGGTTATAGGATTTGAGAATTTTAGGCTTGTAAGTAAATGAATGAATGAATGAATGTATAGATTGAAAGTAATAACTCATCCTCCAAATATACACGTAATTCGTAGTTTTTGTAATTTCATCATACCCAAGTTTCATCGAATTCACGGGTAGTAGTGGTTCTTTGGGCGGTTTCATACCCATGTACCCCCAGTCTCATGACCCAAAGGTTTCATTATTTTTAAGGTTTTAAAATACCCACGATTGACAACGGTTATTTAATTCTTTCAGACTTCAAAGAACCTGAGAAGTGAGAACCGCCCAACACTAGTTTTTACCATGGGTACTCGTGTATGTCCTAGTTCACCCAACATCCCTTTTTCTGTGTATTTTTCAGAGAGTTTTTTTTGTTTTTTTCTTATTTAGGGTGTCCATTTTAAACCTACTTTTGCATAATTTAAAGTAAAAATATTGAACCTTTTTCTCTGTTTTATAATTGATTTTCACTCAAATGTTTCCATTATTAATTTTTTAAAATTAAGGAAAAGGCTTCTGTACCAGGGGCAAAAGAAAAAGAGTACATGAAATGATGGGGGGAGTTTGGAATGATGGCTCCATCTGGAATAATAAATAAATAAATAAATAAATAAAAAATTGTGGATGCACCCCTTTCACTAATTAACAAAAAGCATGATTAAAGTACCCCTAATAATAATAATATTTTAAATAATAATACACCCCTATATATATGGGGATATATACTTGATATTGAGACTGGTACAAAAAAAAATTGGTACAACTTATGTTCTTGATGAAAATTAATTAAAAAAATCAGATGAAGAGACTTCTCAGAGATTTCATGGGAACTTTGATGAATTGTGTAAAAAAATTATAGTTCATATATTATGATTAAAAAAAAAGAATTCAAATTAGAGAAATGAAAATGTGAAAATTCATTTATGTTGTTGGTACGAGTTTTGATGTTAGTTGCTTTGCTTATATCTTACTTATTATAAGTTATTGTGAAATCAATTTTGATTTGAACACAAATTTAAATATTTAGTGTATGGATTATAGATTCAAGATCTCAAAAATCTTATTTTGGGTGATTTTAAATTTTAAATCACATAACTCTATTTTATTTTGCATTTGATTTTGTGCTATTAAATTTTTTTTTGCACTTGATGTTTTGATATTTGATATTGTGTTTTGAGCTTGGATTCATATGTGATTGTAAGGGAATCATGTTTTGGGTTGAAGTTTTTGCATTTAAAAAAAATGTTGTTATGTTATTAAATTTTTGTGCGTAGACATGGATGATTATACACTTCGATATGATAACACACAACAATGTTACTTAATTACATTTTACAATAGAAAAATCAAATCAATAACAAAAATGCACAATATAAGTGGCTCACATTTCATAAGAAGAAAATGGAAACATGACTAAAATTAGTCCAAATTTAAGGCTATAGCTCCACTCTTAAATAATTTCCAAATATCATCTTATGAAATAGTTATAATGATGAAAACTAATGGACAAGAAACATAAATAGAAAAATAAATAAATAAATAAATTGAAAACCCTATTTGTTGAACTCTAAAATCTCTAACTACAAATGCCCAAATGACTCATAACCTAAGATTAAATTTCTTTTTGCAAACATGGCCACCCAAAACTCATCATTGGATACCATATTACCTACCTTCATTTGTTTACCAAGCTAGTACTATAAAATAAATAAATAAATAAATAACTATAAGGCTGCTATTGACTCAGCTCATCCCAGACTGGTAGTGTCCTTGCTTCCAGTGTTGCTACAGATCACAAGCCTATACCCTAATACCTTTACCATTCCGACAATAATTAAATTATTTTCAATAAATGTATAATGACCAAAATGTCCCCAAACTATATATATATATAACTTGTTTACATTCAATATGGTTCCAAAATCAATTTCAAGCCAAAAAAGACAAAAAGAAAAAAACCTTTGAGACGACTACGATGAAATGACTCACAAAACATGGGAATGTCAATGAACACGAGAACAAAACATGACAAAAACATCTTCCATAAATAATATTATCATAGTACCTTGCCAACTTCAACACGTGGGTTGTCAAAAAAATAAATAATTAATTAATTTTGAAGATTTCCATGTCAAAATGAAATATTTAAAAATATATTTTTTTCCCTTGACACAATTTTGTTGTACAAAAAAAACATTATACATACATATAAATATATATAAAACTTAGAGTTCTCTATGGATTCAAATAACCACTCCATGATGCTACTAACAACAACACCTAGTGAACATTTTTCAAATATGGGGACCAAAATGGGCTCCAAACAAGGCAGGAAAGGAGTTTATACATAAGTTTATTAAAGTTATCTGTAAAGTCACCCTCTCTTTCACCCCTCTGCTTTCAAGCCCTATCCCCTCTTTCAGTGGTATCCACAAAGTAAGAAATTTTTTAATAAATCTCAGTATGAAATGTTGAAACTCAGGATTGATGCACAAGGTTCGAGACTACTTATAGCAGTTGTACAGGTAGGAGCAGTGAAAATATATGTAGCAGCAATCAATGGAGGCGCTCAGGAGAAAGGAAAGAGGGGGATGAAACTAAGTTTACCATCAAAATTGGTGGAGAAACTAGTTTGGGTCCCAGTTATTTGGTTTTGTAAAATTTCATTCCCAGTTAAGCATTTGATGCCCTATTATGCCGAAACTGGCCGTTCTCGCC
>Ga0116227_10002718_pt1 | contig 39934 bp, 35 predicted proteins | sample S1TSphgellanicum_FD_89693 | JGI IMG/M metagenome (GOLD analysis project Ga0116227, IMG submission 89693) | Host-associated microbial communities from peat moss isolated from Minnesota, USA - S1T2_Fb - Sphagnum magellanicum MG | ecosystem: Host-associated > Plants > Peat moss > Unclassified...
CACAAAAATATAAAAAAAGAAAAAAAAAAAAAAAAAAAAATCACATCTTCCCCCCCCACCCCCCCACCCCCCCCCCCCCCCCCCCAAAGCAAAAAAACAAAGAGAGAAAAATAAGCATGCCACAAACACACTGTAAATTACATACCGGAGAAAAAGCTTGAAAAGAAACGCAAAGGGAAAAAAAGAAACTGCACGTTTGCAAACCGACGCAATGAGAGAGAGATTGAGAGGGAGGGGCGAGCTGGGGGGAAGACGAAGGGTTAACCATGGGTTAGAGATCTTGGTACGCTAGATCATATAACTATGGTTGGAAATCAACTGACCTGGTTATTACACGCCTCTTTATCGTTTTCCGTAAACATGTTATAAACCGGTACCGATTCAAAATGGACGATACTCATCCAAATCTTGGTCTTGGAGTGCCATCCATGAAGTCATTCCCTATTAGCTAGTAATGTAGGTTGTACGCCCTAGTGGATAATTAACTAAAAGTTGGTTAAATTCAGGGGGTTTCCCCTGCCCATCAAAATCGTGATATTGAGAATTTGGTGATTTTTTCTGCCAAGAATTTATCAAAATTACCTAGTTGAATTTACACTAGAAAAACACATTTTTCCAAAATGTTCCCAATTTTTTTTTTTAATTTCAAAAAAAATCACTGGTTGAATTCTGTTTTGAAATATTATATACACAGAATCATATTTTTTGGTTTATTTTAAAATTTTATTTCTTGGGACTTAGTGGGGTTATATTATGATGAAGGAGTTTAGAAACTTTAAACCAAAAAATTGGGAATAGCTTATGGGTACCCTTAGTACTTTGGAAAAGAACACAAATTCCATTCATCCACCCAATCTAGAAAATTGCTCAGTTTTGCAAAATAGGGTTTTGAATTTGGGATGTAATTTCATGAATAGAAATTCATCTTACTAGTGTAATACGTTACAAACTAAGCAAAATATTTTCTCTTTTGTTTCCTTGCAAGGGAAAGGGTTAAGTGGATAGGCTTCAAAGGGTCAAGTTATTACACGATTTTAATATACATAACATGAAAATGACAAGGCACATGTTAATTTGTCTTTTCATGTCCATTTAAATGGGTAGAAACTTTGAAGTGACTCAGTTAGGTGGGAGTTAGGTATGAATATCACATACAAATAATAATAATTTTTAATATATACATTTAATTCTTGTTATGCATTGCAGTGATAATCAACTCATCAATTATAAATAAATACAAATTGATTTCAATGAGGAAATTAAGTTCCATTTCGAATGATATTGCATGCAAGTTGAATTGAATTATATAATTTGATTAAGATTCAATTGAATTATATATAAAAAAAGGGATGTGAATTGATGGAAAAGATATTGAAATTCTGCTTGTGAATATGGTGCTTAAAAAAATTAAAAAAAACAAAGATGCCTTTGTTATTGTCATATCACTTATATGTAAGTTCTGAATAGGTTGTTTAACATTTGACTTTAACTAGATTCAAGACTTTGATGGAAAGTTTTAATTCTTTTGATAAAACATAAAAAAAAAAAAGTGATACAAGTCTTAAACTTTTTCCTTTCATTTATGTTTTCTTTGTAAGAGGCCAAAGCTCATAACATGTTGTGCATGATATTAAACCTTCGTTACAAGACCTTGGGGCTCATCATTCAGTTTGTTGGCGAGGGAAGAGCATTGTAGATTGTTGGTGAATATGATCACCAAGTTTTACTTCCACTCATTGTTTCTACATACAACTTTCTAAACCCAAGTGATGTAGGTGCCAAAACTCCTAGCTTTATGTCCCAAAATATTGAAACCATAAGTTTGTATAATCTCATGGAAATTGATGAGGAGATGAAATCATCAATGGTGAATGAATAGTTGAATCATTTCAAGGTTAAAAAATTCATAGAAGAGGAGGTAAAAAATCCGTTAGAGTGGTGGAAAGTGCATGAGGCTCAATTTGTATCTTGGGTTTGTAGCTTAACAAGTTCTAGGGATTGTTAATTCCCAAATTGAGGTGGAAAGAGTTTTTAGTATTGTCATTATCAAACCTTTGGCACTCCCAGTTGGGCATAGACAATCTTGAGATGCTTATAAACATCTTTAAAAAATGATCACATGATGCCCATGTTGGTAGATTGGGGTCCATGAAAAAATTCATGGAAATTGAAGAGGACCTTATGGAAGAAAACAAGGACCTAATTGATAAAATTGGGCTTCTTGTTTTGGAGGAAAATGACAGGGTTTAGGTAAATCTTGTAGTTTCTTACATTGTGTCAATTTTCTTTCTTTTCGTTGGATTATGTTTCATTTAAATTGTGATGTTAATTTAAATTTTTTGTTTGTTGTAGATCTTAAATCAATGGAGTGATGGAACAATGGAGATTGGTGTATCAAAAATATCTCCAAGAGAAACTTCTACATTTTAACATTTTTGAAGTTTCTCTTGGAGATATTTTTGTATTTGATGCACCCTTGGATACAATTGTTGTTTTAGTTTTTTGTATTTTGCATTTTTTTTTGCATGGAGGATATTACTAATGTTTTGAAAAACTAAAAGAACAAGTAATGTCAAAAGCATGTTAGACCTCTATTGGACATGTTTTCAAATCAACGAGTTACAAAATCTTTCAATCCTGGAGTTGCAAGTGTGATGATTCATATCTAGACCCTTTTTGATTTGAAGATTTCTTGGGTTAGTTTTGAGTTGCAATCTAATCAAGTAGTTCAAGATGAGTCAATACCAATTTGTGTCAAGCCTATGAGTAATGCAAATCAAACCGACCATGATGCTAAAAGAATTTTTTGTATTGCATGGAAAGGAATTTCGTAATGTGAATTGTGAAGTAGATGATGAAGGTGTCAATCTTTGTCCTATTGTTGTTTATGAAGAAGGGAGTAAGTTTCGCAATGTAGATCCAAAAGAGTTTGAAAATGTAATGAACAAGGCATGTCAAAATTCCAAGCAAATATGAAACCCAGTAAAGGCCCTCCGGGATTTTCAAAAACATCATGGGTTTCCTGTTGATTTAAACATTGTTGATTTGTTAGAGTAAAAGGATGTGACTTCATTTGTGGACATGTTTGTTCTTTTCATGCTTTAGATTATTAGTCTTCATAATCATTCTATCCTCCAACTAGCATTTCTAGCATGTTTCATGTAGTTGGTTGTCTCATATGGTCTAGGCAAGAATGTATAGTAAAAAAATGGTGTAGCCCTTAGAATAAGATCCAACATTCTCATTGATGTTCATTATCACAAAGTGAAACTAGGAGCACATCAAGCTATCATGCAATCTTTTAAGGTCAGACTCGAACGTACTATTACTAAGAATGACATTCTAACAATCAATCAAGAAGTTATAATGTTTTTTTCTGATCATTGTTCATTGAAAACTCAGGGATTGAATAACAAGTTTGTTTATAATTTGTGCATGTACTCATTTTTCATTCGAGCTAGTTGAGAGATGCGTTAGGTGGACGATTGTGATTTCGCCCTTCATGTTGATGTTTCTAGAGAGTTTTTTATGATAAACATCATCACCATCAAAGAATTGAAAAATGATGTGAATCAATGCAGAGTTGAAAACTGGTGTTTTGCAATTGATTGTTCAGATCCAACAGTGATTGAATGTTACAAAGAAATTGTGAAACACTGACCGATTTGGAAGGAGGATGAGAAAGGTCCACACCCTTTCCAATGTTTCCAAATTAAAATGAATTCATTCTGAAATATGAGTTCATTGAGCATGGGTGAAAATCTTTTTGAATGCTGAACACTTTTTTTCTTTTGCAATCAAATAAATGTTCATTTTTTTCTATGGAGCTTTTGTTGCATATTTAATCATAATGTTAATTAGTGGTATGAGTTTACAGTAATTTAATTGGATTTAAAAAAATTATCATTATAATTTATGTTTGCACTCTGATTATAGTTTTCAATTAATAGAGGTTTTTTAAAATTTATAAAAAAAACAGTTGTCGGGAAAAGAAATGGAAATCTTCTGGGAAAACCCCTAATCAGGGAGAAATTTTATGCCACCCTAGGGCAATTTGAATGGGCAATTTGAATGGTCAAATTCCCATATTTGAATGGTCAAATTCCCATATTTGAAGTGCCCTACAAATACACTACTCATTTCCTTCAGGTACTTTCAGATTGTTTAGAGACATGTAGTGTAGATTAAGGTTTAAACTAGTTTAGAATTTTTAAAACATAATAATAATCCTTTAATTGTAATGAAAAAAAATATTTTTTGTATTTTTTTTAAATTGTCAATTTTAATATTTTGGATGGTGAAACCAGAACTGGAGGTTTCTGGAACCCACCGTTACAGAACTGAGAATCAAAACCCAAACTTAAATGAAAACTAAATTAAAAAAGAACCGAAACTGAAACCACCCCCTAAACCTAAAAACTGAAAGCAGATCCCACATATGAAAAAGAACTGAAACCAAACCAGAACCAGTCTCTTCAACCAAAACCTAAACCCTAAACCAAGGAACCAGCCAACACTCGTGAAAACCATAGAGCACACAGCCAGAAGTGGGATCAGAAAGAGAGAGGAGAAAGCAGACAGAAGGAGGGAAACATTTGCTTTGAGGTCACTCTCCTAATGGTTACTTGGCTTGAGCTACTGATGGAGGTTTCAGCTCACTTGGCTGCCTCTCTCTGATTCTTTCAAGCCTTACATATCCTCATTTAGTGCAGAATGAACGTTTCTGGTCTGTTGTCTGGGTACCTCTGACACCACCCCTGACATGCATGTTGAGTTTCTTTCATCATCATAGACATTCGTGCTCCACAATTCCTAAAAGGGAACACTCTAACAAAGAGGCCAACAATAGACCCCAAAAAAGGACAGTTAAGGATGCACCACAAGACCTTGGAGCTTTGAGTGGCAGTGCCATCGGAGGGAAAGAGGAAAACCCAAACATGGAACAGAGAAAACAAAGACAAAAACCCAGAACTGAGGAATTCTTTTCCAAACAAGAGAAAAAACCAAAAAAAAGTAAAAGAAATAGAGTAATTTGAGAGTAATTGCAATTCTGAAAGGAGAAGAAAATCCACCAGACAATATGAACAGTGGCAGTCGACATGCACATTCAGACACCTTCCACAGCAACATATCCATGGCAGTGACCAGCTACTATAACATCCCATGGAGTTCATCATCAGCTTCTTGCAGTGTGTGGAGGTCAATATCATACATGAACCAACAACCAAAATACTGAATTTCTGTCACAATGCCAGCAGAAATGTGAAAGCTCACCCAGTAATGATCCTGGTTAGAAACCAAACAGAGCAGGAGACAAATCAAGAAGAAAGAACAATTCTGGCAAATCATGGACAAGGTTGGCAATCCATGACTGTACAAGAGATATCAAGTTGGCTACAGAGAGCTGGAAAGATTATATTTGACACTACATGTCCAAGCAAAAGAATCCTGCTCACTAATATGCTGCCTAGCCTAAAAAACCCAATTTTGGCAATACTTTAAATGCCTCAGTTTGGCACACAGTCTAATCTTTGAGTAGCAAAGATATCATGACTGTCAAAACACCAGGGATTAAAATGCTACAGATTGCAGGGCACAAAACTTACGTTCTTGGCACAATCATAGTACTGGAGGTACAGAGAGATGTGCGATATTCAATCGCCATCAACTAGGAAATTACTCTAATTTCTTCATCCAGAACGTCCAGTTCTCAGGCGGTTCCTTGTATTGTATGGCGGTTGCAGAGGATCTTGATCTCCTCTGGGTGGTATTGGACGCCTCTCCACAAAATTGTAGTCCAGATCTTCATCCTCACCTAGCTCTGAAGCACGTGAATTACCACGCCTCTGGGGCAGGCCACCAGGCCCTGGAGGATACGCTGCAGGAGGTGGAGGGTAGGGCCCTCCAACAGGTGGGTATAGAGACTGTCCAGCATTTGCTACTTGACCGGGAGGATATGAACCATCAACCACCGGCGGGTACCCACCACCGCCTGAGCCTGCTGGTGGTCCAGGAGGATACCCTTGATTGCTTCCCTGCATTTAGCCACAATACACATTAGATACTCCAGATTCCATCACACAAAAAAAGCCCTCAAAGTAGCCATTCAATTCCACATTAGACATAGGGATAAATATGTTCAGAGATTGAACTGTTGTACTTGGAGCATGCAGCAACAAACATGCCCAAGAGATGTGCAGACAAAATTTAAGAGAAAAAGAGGTTTCTCACCTGTGAACCAGTTCGCAGGTGCGCTTGGTTAGGATCCCTACTACGGGGTGGGATTGGAGCAGTTGGAGGCCTCCTGGGTGCAGCTTGAGGTCTGTTGGACTGTGAAGCAATAAACTGAAGAAGCTCATAGAAGCGGGCTTGGATGTAAATAGATCCTCGTTGCCACCACACCAACGCAACATCAGCAGCCCTAAGACTCAGCTCATTGAGATTGCGGTCAATCTCTAGCTCATGCCTTGACACAAGGGGCCGAAGAAAAGTCGTGTACACATACGTGGTGCCCTGGCATGCAAATTTTTTCAAAGTTTCAGAAGGGATGCAAAGGGGAACTGTATCAGCCAACAAGAGTCAAAATCTCTAAACCCAGAAAGCTACAGACAACTTGTTAGGTAGTAGTGGACAATTCCTAAGGTTCACTCCAAGTGTAATACCAAAACAAAATATGGCAACCATCAGACTTCTGAGATTTTCAGCATGTAACAGAAAACAGTAGACCTTTACAATCAGGCTACCAAAGGTACTGGAGCACACACCTTGGTCTTTGGGTACCAGAGATAAATGATGAATGCAAGCTTTGCCTCACTGTACATAGGTACCCTGAATAACCAGCAGAAAAACCATGTCAGAATAATGAATTCAGATACTCCCTTCACAGACATGACAACCAAACAGGTGCACACAAAAACCGCTTCTTCAGAGTTCCACTGAAGAAGAGACCATTAAAGAATTAACATACATGTTTCTGTTATCTGCACATTGCAAAGTGCAGACATACCAGGAAACAAACAAATTTTTATAAATATTGCAGAGAGAGAAATCTCAACAACAAGAACACATACCAAGAAACAAGAACATCTCCCACTCGTTCCAACACTGTCAATACTGCAATGATTATCCTGTGGAAACCACCCCACACAGTGTCATCAATAAAAAAAAAAAAAAAGACACAGAAACCATCAACTGCAACTACAACCATCAAAAGTTCCCAGAACTGCAGACTAAGTAACAAGAATCAGAGCATTTATTGCAGATGTGCTCTTGTGAAGGAAACTCCTCCTGTGCATGGGGATTATGTTACCCTCTCACGTTGGTGACCTAATTTGTTCTGACGGAGACAAAAAGGGTTCTTGTACTGCGCCTACCTCCCTCTTGTGTTGCAGCAACTGAAAGAGAGACAAGAGAATGAATATGTGGGAATCAAAGGAATGAATGTGCAGGCATGTGTGCGGCATGTGTGGAAGGTGAGTACCAGTACTGACACCAGAATCGCAGCTCCTCCAAGTCTGGCCGGTTCCGCTCCACAATCTTGAAACACTCGTATGCTGGGTAAGCGTAGCCCAATGCCATGCTGCAAGATTTGCAAAACCACAAGCTCATAATTATTAGCAAGACAAAGAATTGCTTGCATGCATGCACACACACAAACAAACACCCAACCATCCACCCAAAAACTGCAACGTGCTCTCACAGACAGTACTGCAAACCAAAGCAAAGAAGATGTACAAGAGTAGGGTTGAGGATGGGTTTAGGATCTGATGAGACACCAATTGCTGATTTGGGTTTTCTGTTCAGAAAAAAAATTCTTGGCCCGAGAACCTCCGTTGGCAATTCAGATCAAGACTTGCCGGGGGCCCCCATGAGCCAGTTCCTTTACTTGATTTTCTTCAGGGCTAAAGACTTACAGTGACGAGGCATAAGGTTGCTTCATGGCTGAGGTTCATGCCATCAGACTATGAACTTAATGCATCCGCGGCGCCAATAACATCGCAGAAACAAGAATACCCACCCACACAACAAAACCGGACAAGAGAAGGGTGCAAGAAAACACACTTACATCATTCCGCGTGTGATGAAAGACCCCATCATCTTCCAACCCAAGGGGGAGCTCGAAAGAGAGCTCCCTCCCACTAGTTTCAAGCTCTCGCCAACCGTAAAATTCACAACCTGGAAAGACGCTGGAAAACCCAAGAGCGCCTCAAAAACTCCTTTACTCTCCGAAGAAAAGACACCCTCTTGTTCCTGTAGTTCTTGTTTTTCTGCTTCTGCTTCCTATTTTCCTGCTATATGTTGAAGCAACGAGCGGGCACAGAAACACTCGGTGTTTCCTCCCCCAAGCTACAGAAGCGCAAAACCCAAAAAAAAACGGAAAACAGACACACAGAGTCACAAAAGCCGCGGCACCAAACTCCGCCGCTTCTTCGGACTGCCGTGACTCGAACACACGCTTTCCGTCAAGGAAAACGGCACAGGGGCATGCGTGGGATTGGCAGCTACTCGGAAATCAAAAGAAAGCTCGCTCTCCAACGCAGAAAAGCCAGAGAGAACAGGCACGAGAGCGCAAAGCGCGCGGCGACGGAGGAAAGAAGCAAGCAACAACAAACCAACAAACAAAAGCATACCGTGAAAAACAGCAACAAAGCAAAGCAAAAGACATGAAACAAAACACACGCAACTCTCTAACCCCACTTAACGCTAGTCACTAATCCCAATTAAGGCTCGCACGCTAATCCCAAATAAGGTTTTCACAGTAATCCCAATTAGGGCTTTCGCTAATCCCAATTAAGCTTTTCACGGTAATCCCAATTAGGGCTTTCCCTAATCCCAATTAAGGCTCTCGCCAATCCTAATTAAACGCCTTGCTAATCACAACTAAGGCTGGCGCTAATCCCAATTAAAGCTTTCGCTAATCCCAATTAAGGGTCTTCAGATTAAGGGCGCTAATCACGCTCACCAGCCTATCTTTTGATATTGGGAAGTTTGTTTGCAAAAACTTATTGTTAACTTAACCACCACGCCCACACACTTTGACTCTAGTAGTTTGAAATTGGGTTTTGGGTTTTTGAACCCTCTTCCCCCCCCTCCCCCCCGCACCCACCCCCTCCTCCTTTTTTTTTGGGAAGTGTCTCGTCCTCTGCAGTTCTCACTTCCCACTCTTCTTCTTTTTCTTCTTCTTCTTCCCACACTTTTTGAAGTTGGTTGTGGTTTGTTATGGGGGGTACTTATGATATAGGTACCTATATGTACTACCCTCTTTACTTACTCCTACCCACTTACTTGCTCACCTAAGTCGCTCATTTTGCAAAGGACACTGAAATTTGTTACAGCTCTTTTTGAGATTCAAATAGGTAGGTAGGTAGGCAGGTACCACCCAATTGAAGGGGAAGGTATGGAGGCGGGAAACTAAACCCCCCCCCCCCCCCCCCCTCAAAAAAAAAAAAGAAATGAAAAGGAAAAAAAGTGAGGTGGGGAAAAGAAGGGACTTGTATAGGAGTAGGATGTAGGGCCAAAGGTCTTTCCTTTGTTTTGATGTGCCTTGGCACCAGGGCAATAGCCTGAGTGAATGGGGCATCCAAAAACAAGGAAGGGCCAAGGTCCCTACAGTTGTCCATCATTAAAAAAACTTGCCCTAATTTTCAGAGGGCATGAGCTTCCACCGCACAAGCTTTCTTCCAGTTCTGAAGAAGATCCTCGCTGAGTTCTTGTGCTTGATTATGGTTGTCTAAAATACACTACAAAAATTAGGGCAGGTTTTTACGCCTTCATATGGTTCTTTGTGTTTATGGTGACGAAAATTGATGCCTAAGTTGGGTGTGGGAAAACTTTGCCTTAGTATTTTATTTTATTTTATTTTATTATAATTATTTTGGCTCCTATGAGTCTTTTGTGGTCTTAAGGACTTAGGTGGAGTGGAAGGGAAAAGGTTTTTTTTTTAAGGGAAAGAATCTGGGAAACTTGCCCAAACAATTGTGTGTGTATATATATATATAATCCCTAGGTGGACTTGTTGACACTAGTATAGTCCAAGATGGGGTGAGTATGGCATTTATTGCACTTGTGTTTTTTATGTTTTTCCCCCTAATTTGTTTTTAGGTTGGTCAACTTTGAGGATTTTGGAAGGGAGTTTGAAATTGCTGTGCTTCTGTCAGGTTTGAAAGAAACCCAAATTCCAATTGTCTATTTTGAGATGTTATGTACTAATATTGTTTAAATTCTAGATCATGGAGTGTTTGAATTCTCAGTCCCTCTTTGGTGATGATATAAATAGAACTTTGACCAAAGTTTTATTTATATCATTATATGTACATCATATTATAATTATATGTATTGTAATTTATAATTAGATGTATTACAATATTATAGGCAATAATGTTCTCATTTCAAATACACAGTATGCAACAAGTATTTGATGTACCTAGTTGTTGTAATACAAATTTTGATCTTATTGAGAGAAAAGGGGCATTGTCATCCACAACTAGTAAGTCATTTTTATTTTTTCTGTCCACTTTGTGATGTAGCCAAAGTGCTGATGATCCACAGGAATGTTTAGCCAATTTTGGGTACAAGTTAAATATGAAAATAAATGTTTTTACACATCTTTTAAATATGGTTTTTGGTTACCTACTTGATGTATGTGTAGAAAGAAATGGGGTGATTTTTGTTTAAAATTTTGGTGGATTCTGGGTATTGAAATCTCAAAAAGCAAGCACTTGATTTTAGGCACTTGAAATTTTTGGCTATTTGTTATAGCCAGAGGGTGGGTTCTGGGTCACAGAATCCGCCAGAATTTTTTACATAACAACACCCCTGAGGAGTTCCGGGTTAGATTTCCAACACTGTTGTTCTGGAAAGAAAATGGAGGAGAAAGAAATTTGTAAAAGTATTTTATGTATTGAAAGTCCTCTTTCCATGGGACTTTCTGTGCATTGCCCCCCCCCACCCTTCCTTGGGCTACCATCCTGGTAGTAGGGACTAGGGACCTCAGCCTAGGATGTTGCTTGGGGAGAGGACTTTCCCTATTCACAATGGATTTCATGTGGTCATTTCAGCCTCCATTACAAGGCACAATTGACATGTCTTCTTGGGTCGACCTGACCCAACCATTGTTCAAAATCCTCATGCACATTGTGCAAATAGTGAAAACCATTCCAGAATGAAAAGGAACCTGCCAGGGACAATGGACGCGTCTTCTTGGGTCTACTTGACCTAACCACTGTTCAAGATCCACAGGCCTCTTCTATAAATTCACATGCCCATTGTGTGAATCATGAAAACCATTACATTACAGAATGTGTTGGGCAACAGGCTATTGAGCCTATTTCACAGCCCATTACAAAACTTTTGGTGCCTCACCTTACCAGGATTTGCCCAAATTCTTCACATGCACCTAACTGGGTAGAATGGCCTATATCCAGCCTGTTCCATAACACGGAAAACCTAACAAGATCTACTATCTATGAAGGAAGGTTGTTTGCTTGTTTTGCTTTGTTTGTACTTATGAGATCCACCAAACCAGGATGCTTCAGATTGTGCTCTTGGTCTCTTTGGAAGCTCTTGAGGAGGATGGGTGCATTGGCATGGTTTCATGGCATTTAGACTTGCGGTGCAAAAGTTCTTGAATATTGAATGAATTCTTCACTGAAAATTAAATTACATCGTAGGTGAAATTTTTGGAGGAATTGGAATGTGCCTTTGGTGTTCTTGGAAAGATCTTGATGAGTAGGATTTAATGGAATTTATTTGGTAAGATTTGGATTTAGAATGTAAGAGATATTGATATTTAAGTGATTTCTGTTGCTGAAAATTCAAATAAATTCCAAAAAACCAGGTTTTGGAAGGAAAAATCAGTTGAGGATGCGGACGAGTTCACACTTGGGCCAATGGCACAGGCCACACTAGTGTATATGAGTTTGTAGGTTTAAGGGGATGGAATTCCTGGAATTTGGATGATTTGGGTCTGAGGATTGAAAAATAGAGGGCTCCATCCATTGGTGAACATATACACCCAGGGCTCTTTCCGTCTGTAGAATTTGATAAATTAATATATTGTTAGGTATTTCTTTTTAAATGTCATTCCTTTTGTCGCAATGGGTGTGCACTGTGAATGCAAGTGCAAGAGTGCCTCGAAGCTCCAGCTCAAGACCAAACTCTCAAGTAGTTTTTTTATTTTAAAGATTTTTTAATTTCACTATGTTGATCATATGGCAACACAAAGTCCTGCGTTGTACAAGTTGTTGGCTACATCACAATTGTTAAATATCAAAATTTGACAAAGTGGCAAAATTGTTGCATCAAAGTGTTATATTGATATGACCTCAAGTTCCTACCAAGCAAGTATTGGTATGAGGTTGGTATTGCCTCAAGTCATACAAGTTTGATCAGTTGTTTGATACCAAGACTAATACCAAACCAAGTTTTAAGCCTAGATTTGCCCAACAATGGGTATTACCAAAGTTGGTCAATTGGATGCAGTGGGGTCATAAGGGTATTTTTTGATAGGTTTTGGGTCGTTGAGTTAGCTAAGTGTATGATCCTAGGCTTAAATAGGGTTTAAGTTTTTTTTAGGTTCCAGGGTCTTAGGTCTGAGTTCTATGGTTCTCGGGTCTTAGGTCCTAGCCCTAAGCTTTAATATCTAAGGGCATCTCCAATTGCAACATTAAATTAATTTTTACACAAATATACAAAGTTGGATAGGTGTTCAAATTGAGCCCATGTGGCTGGAGTGTAGGTCAGTTAATTGTTCCCTATGTCATTTCCTATTGTTGTTCTTGGGAACATGTTAATGAACACTTTGGAAACCCATTGAGACAATAAAGGAACTTGATGAGACCACCATAGGAACTTGGTGGGAAGACTTTGAGAACATCAAAATCTAAAAAGTTCAAAACCATTTAGAAATCAACTTTGGACCCATCCCAAAAATAAGTTGGAAACTAGCGTGACCTAAACTGGGAACTAAAGATTCTTTTAGAGGTTGGACCTATTAGTCAAGAAATTTTTGACCAGGTCTGGAACTAGCAAGTTTTAATTGTTGAGGATATTCTTTAGACCCAAAACCCAAGGATCTTCCTTTTTCTTTTTCTTTTTAAAAAAAAAACTCTACACCCATACCTGGTGATTCTTATAAATTTTGTTTATTTATTTTGAGACTTAAACTAGGCTAGAATCAAAATTGAACTTTGAGGAATTTGGGGAACCTAGCTTAGAACCTCCTCCTTGAAGGTTGCATCAAATTGAAAATATATTGTAATACCTTTATCATTTCGACATAAATTAAATTATGTTTCATTTTTGCCAAACTTTTGAGAAATTGTTTTTTACTTATGTCAAACAAATTTCCACTGTCAGGTTTGAACCGCAGACTTTCAAGGATAATAAGCAGTCTAAACAAACTAGATTGTTCCATAACAATGACAAAAGCAGGTTTGTTATTTTCTATGATCATTATGTGCCAAAAATTTCAGAATTAAAAATGTCAAAGTTAAGATTCAAAATTTAATTGGTTATGCAGCAGTCTGTTGCTGAAATGGTAAAGGTACAACAATAGCCAAAACAATAGCCAAAACTTGGAAATAACTAACTGATCTAAACTTTGAAAGAGAGTTTATCATTATTTAGGTGTATAATAATTATTCATTTTTGTCAATGTGAAAACTGACCCTAGGCTACAGTATGGCCATTCCCACCCATGCTGTCTTGATCTCTTTGCCATTGTGGGGACCCAAGTGTTGGAAGTGTGCCTACTAGGAGAGCTCATAATAGCGGTTCCCACAAAATCACTGAACCAGTTCCAATAATCACAGTTCTCAAAAAAAAATTAAATTGTCAAATAACCACCTACACAATTGCCAGTATTTTACCAGTCTTTCATGAAAAACATTTGCTTTGATCAGGTTTCTCATACACATGGTTTTGTGATTTTGAAAGTACACAAAAACATCAGAACCGGCGGTTATCAAAAAATGCCAACCCAACGCTCATGGGGCCCTATTCTTTGAGATGTTGAGGAAAAAGAAGATACTCTATGGCAAAGTGTCTTGCAAGTTGTTGCACCTTAAACTTTATATTTAACATCGTTTTCCTTTTCTTTTTTTTACACAAATGGACAAGTCCATTGCAAAGAAAGCCAAATACACCACAATCTTTTTTGGGAGGGGAGGTGCCCACCCGGGGCAAGAATCACAAACCGTCAAGACTAACCACTAAACTTAATCATCTTGGGTATTTGGTAACTCCATCTAATTTTCAGGTCTAGAGAAAGAGTAAGTGAGGGCATCATACTTTGTCAAATTGCTCAATATAATCACTAGGCCCTTTTTGACTAGTGCCCTTTGTGATGATAGAGCAGAATGGGTTGATCACTTAGGCTCCTATTCCCCTCTATCATAAGTGATGACACCCTCCCAAACCATCTTCAATGCTTCAAGTGTTGATATTTTGTTGGGTAATGGTTTTTCGTTGAAAATGCAAATGATGTACACCTAGGGATTTCATGCACGCCCTTCATTGTTGGGGATGCTTAAGCATGTAGAGCATTGTAGCAGCCCATGCCCTTGCTTTCTGGGCAGCGCCCAGGCATTCGCAAAAATCTATGGAGAATAGTTTCTGGCACATTTTTTGAACAGACCAGGCATGTTGGATGCATCATCAGGTTGATGATAAAAACATAGGTGAAAATTTTCTTTCATGTTAAGGGCAATGAAAGGGGGCCAGAAAGAAAACCAACCAACAACCCTACATTCTCGAGGGCAAGAAAGTCATAGCCCATCCAAACAACTTGTTGGAAAGCCTCTTTTAATGTAAGTGATGTTGTGGCAATTTTTTTTAAAAAATAAGCACCTACCCCACCACATAAGGGGATTTATTATTAGGTTTGTCTAGCTGACTCGAGAATTGGAAGCTTTTGAAGTTGACCAACAAGTGTGCACATTGTTAAAGCAACACTTGGAATATGTTTGGTATGGCAAATATGCTATTAAAAAGCTTTGATGCCAATCCGGTTTGAAGCTGAGAGAGGATTAGTCTTCATGGATTCCCACACTCCAAACGCAATCCAAAAGGTCCTTGACAAATACCAACAAAGTAGGTAGTCAATTAGGTGTGTTGTTCATGTTCTAATAAGTACATGGTAAAGTCTAGGTGTAGAGTCTGACTATAAGCTGCTCTTCCCTTTGTCGTCCATTTCACAAAATGAAAGGGAGGGGGTGGGGTGGAGGGACCCTCCATCTTTTTCTTGTAACAAGATTAGTACTCACCACCTTGCCTAGCAAATTTTTTGATAGAGAGCTTTCCATGAGGGTAGATAGTTTTTTCCTTCTGGACAATTTTCTCATATTCTCATATTCCTTTGTAAATTGTGTAATTAGCAGCATTGGAAATTTCTTCAAAGTGAAAGTTTTGCAACTATCACTTCTTCTCATTTTCTTGACACAAAATTATGATTTTCAAAGAAATCCATTCACACATGGTGTTAAGTTTTTAAATGTTAAGCTAACCTAACATTAGAATGATCATTGAAACAAAACTTAACATTAACATAATTTTAACCTATATCAATTATGTTCACATCAAAAGATAATTTGCTTGGTAGTGTTGAGTTACTATCTTTGATAGTTTGTGGATTATTCCAACTACTGATATGGAAATGTGGTTTGTCAAAAAAATCTATTTACTGACTTGCAACAATATTACAAAATATTCACAATTATATGGATGTGTTAATTATCGGAAACATCCTTTTAAATTTCAAATTTCATCAAGTGATGTAGATATAATTATTTGATCAGATTATGCATTTCAAAAGGAGTTTATGATCAACCATTTTGAGGATCTCAACTTAAAAGTTGATAACTATGAAAAAATTGAGCATCTAATAGTGTTATGGCTGGCTACCAAGTGATTGTTTTGGGCCTGAATCCCTCTAGGTAAATGGTTGGATAATTGTATTTATGAATGGTTTAATCCAAATTTCAAAAAATTGGATTATATTTAATATCTTGCACTTCCATGTATTTTTTATATTATTCAACCACGTTTTTATGTTAATGAATTATGAATGTTATTCTAGCCTATATTATTGAACCAAACATGAACTCAATAACCAATTAATTTCTCCTTCCAAAACCAGTTTTTGTAATTTAATTGAATTTACAATGACAAAGATTACTCAAAATTCAACATCTGCTCATGTTAGGTCTAGAAATTACGATATCATTTTCATAAAATTTCACTCATCATCAAGGACTTTCCAGTAGTACCAAGAATGTGCCTTGGAATTTCCCTAATGTATTGAATGAAAAAACTAATATTGAATGAAAAAACCAATTATAAGTTTTGATTATATTGAATTTTCAATGAAAAAATTGTTCAATATTCAAAAACACTTGTACCATTGGTCCAAACATTACAAAAAAGCCATTGTGATGCACCCTTACTAATCAAAGGCTTTTTAATGGTACTAAGCACATAGTGGGGCATTGGGGTTTGGGAGATGTAAATGTGACAAACAAACCAAATAAAAACAAATAAATTACATTTCTTACTAGATAGATTTGCAATTCACTTCTTGCTAGTCAATCCACCATTAATGATTACACAGTGTTTCACAATTACAAGAGCATTGTTGAACCAATCTTTGAAGTCTAGTTCCATAACATGGTGGCCTAGTTGAAAGCTTGAAAACAAGTGACAACTAACAAGTTGCAAGCCAAATAAACACAATCCCTTCTTGGTTAATTAGGGTGAAGAGGTGATTTAACCATGTCTAATGTATTGTTTAACTAGTTGGGCATCGTGATGTCATGGCCATGCATGACATACTACTATGACATTCAATCTTTTTAAGGTCCACCATGATATCCAACTCTTCAAAGCTACCTTGTAGTATGCAATGTAATACTTGTGTACAATGTCACCAAAGGACAACCAAAAGTTTTGAGGTATGATTTGTGTGCTATTAACTTTATAGTCAATGTAATATGCTTGGCACCTTCCAGTCCATAGCACATGTTCTCTTAGGCCTTTAACATTGAATATGAGTGGTCTCACGAAATTTTGCTCAATATATTGCATCTAGCTAAATTTGGTTGTTGGCCAAAGTCATTACAATTGTGATCATATTGTAAATTGCATGATAAAGATTTAGTCAATCCCATTTCATATGAGTAGGTTGATGGTGTTATCTTGGAGATTGGTTCTCAATCAGAAATCCTCAACCATTTCAAAACTTCCATTTCCAACTCAATTATGTACAAAACCAAAACCCCTTTTGTATCAAACATCTTCATACAACAATTTTTAAAACTAGTCTTTAGCCCCTTCATTTAGGGGCATTAAGACTATTGATGAAATATGAATTCTAACAATTGGTTTGGTGGATTGAATGGTAAAGATTCTATTGCTTTCATTTCATACAAGTGGGTTGCCACAGATATTGTGGAGATTAGTTTCAAATTTAAAATCTTCATCCATTTCACAAATTCTATTGGCAAACAAGTATGTACTACATAAAGCCGAGTGGAAAATCTGGCAATTTCAAAAACATATATATCATCTCCAAATTTGTTGAGTAGAAAATCCCCAAAAAACTTCTTGTTCTCAAATTTGAAAACAAAATTTACTGTATGGCAAAATTTTGCCACCGAAAAATAAAATACTGAGTGACGATGTAGATTTTCAATTTTTTTCAAACACCCTTTTTTGGGGATTACTAAACCCTAAACTGGGGGGACACAGCACTCACCAATGTACCATTCATTTGGTACATTGGTGCGACTTTGTTGTGAATGAACCACAACTGAGTCACCATGGTTCTTATCCAACTTGGTTACCTATCCCGTAAACCCTCCAACTTCCCACCCCTCACACAGTACCTAGGCAATTATCTATGTAAGCAGGTAACTAGCATAGGTAACCAAGTGGTTGCTAAGTAGGTAGGTAAGTAGGTAAGGCACTTGGCAGCTTACTATGTGGTGCATTGCAACAAGAGGTAGTTTGTACCTGGGTGTTTGCTGTGCTACCTAGACATCGGATACATAATCAGTAGGTTTCAACCATTGGGAAAAATCAAACCCATCAGCTATCAACTTCTCCGTTGGTGGTTGAATTTTCTCCAAGAGCTGCAATCAGGGCACACAATTCCAACAAGAATCGTCACTCAACCTCGTAAGACCCACAACTCTTGTTCCTTGAAACATGATTTGAAAAGACTTTTGCAGCATGGTGGAAACATTATTAGCCTCCTGCAAAATTGTGATTTATGTGGACCAAAGGATGTCCCTGTTCCATCACCCCATAATGGATTTAAAGCACAATCAAATCATCGGCTGAAACTATTCACCAATCACAATCATAGTATGAAAAGAGGTTAGACACGTTCAGATGTGGTTTTGTACAAGCCCTGCCCATTATGTTGGATAAGGTGCCAGGCAAGCCCATCAGGGTGAGCTGGCAATGCACCCAACATAATGGGCAGGATGAGCCCATTCCAGGACATTGAGGTCTGGGGTGGCAGATTAAATGATTTAAAAAGAAATTCATGATTGGCAGACACATTTTGATCCCTATTACAAGTGTATGATCATCGCCGGAAGATTATGCATTGTACTGTGGTCAAGAAAATTACATAATCTGCCACCCTAGACGTTAATGTCTCTATTAGTGAACCAGATGCTAACTACATTGCAAAGGATTTGACTCTTTTACCTTCTTGTGAAGGACACCATTGCTGACAAGAACAGAACGGTCAAATACACTGAATGGACTGCCGTCCATGCATGTCACTGTTCCTCCTGCCTCTTCCACAATCTGGTTTATGTGGCAATAAAATACAACCAGATGTGAGTTTATGCTGAAGTGCATGACAAATTGTGTACTTGGGAGTAGGCAGCAATTCATCAAAGGGGTAGAAAACAGAAAAAGCTATATACCAGGACACCTGCAGCCATATCCCAAGGCTTAAGACGAAATTCCCAATATGCCTCTACTATTCCAAGTGCCACATGACACATGTCAACTGCTGCTGCTCCTAACCGCCTCACTCCCTGCACAACTTAATTCCCTCGTGTCAGAATTACATGAAGGGCTCTCTACTAAACCCTGCAACATCAACAGGTATCAATATATGCTGGACCAATGTATTGTTATTTCCAAAAAGCCAGATTTGTGACATGTTAGAAAACTGATTCCCCCTACATTTCAGATTCTTTACAACAAATACAAAAAAAGCTTTGACCCATCAGAAAGATACTCTATATACCTGTCCATTGAGACAACAATAACATAGCATAGTGGTTAGACAAACACACCCGGCTCACATCCGTAAACTCCTTGAACAATGCAATGTTGGCTGCCCATGCCTCATCATGCTCATATCCAAAGCCTGTTACTAACAGTGACCTCTCCACCTGTTTAATTCAACACTCCTCAGTTTCTGAAAATTCCCACTGTAAAGGTTTGACTTTGTACCAACCAAGAAACAATAGTACATACAGAAAAATGTAAACCCTTTTTCTGGTCCTGAAAAAAATGAGAACTGGTGCCTCCAACTTGTCTTTTCCTTTTTTGACATGCAATTGACATTTTGAAAGATGATCAGGTCAATCCTCGAAAACAAAGGCCAACAACCACTCATTAATGTCAAAGGGAACTAACTACCAAGGAATGACAAATCAACACAGACAGAACATAATACCTGATCGGTGCTACTGACATGAATCCAATGCCCATTGCAAAATGCTCCACCTCCTGATATATCCACAGCATTTCTCAGGTGTGTAGATAATCACCATCAAGGAGAACCCTCAACCATCAAATGTCTAATGTGTCACAGGAGTATCAACCAAACCAGAGAAACCAGATTTGGTGCTGAATTGTTATTCACTCTTTCAAGCAAACTTCACTTTAGGATCCCAATTTTTTGGGGTGCATATCCACCCATCTTCATTCTAAAAAGAGATCTTCTTCATATGGACCAAGAAAGGAGCAAAGAGGAACTTGGAATGGCTGGCATAAAGAAGAAGGGCTAACTAGTGGGGAGCAGTTGCCTGCAGATGCTGTGAATGTCCGTGTCACCCAGGCAAAAGGCCCTCCTGCAAATTCCACCTGTTCTTTTGATCACCCACACAACCAACAACAGAAGATTTGGGTTCACATGGGGTTTGTTTTTTTTCTAGTGCAATATATCCTTCTCTGTCTCTGTCCCTGTCTCTCTCTCTATCTCTCTCTCTGGTCCTTATATGACTTACAGACACCGACCCATCTCCTGTGACAGAACAAAAAAAATTGAGTCCAGAAAAAAAAAATCCTAAACTGTGACCCAATGGTGTTGTTTTGTTCCGTATTGATCTCTAACTCCCCAAAATGCAAAAAAAACTCACAACTGAAGCGGCAACAGGTCTCCCACGATGAAGCACTGCCACTGAGACTGCAAAGCTGGGGTACCCATGGGCAAAATTCGTTGTTCCATCTGTGAGCAAAGAAAGATATCAGTAAGTTCCCAGAATCAAGTTTGAGCTATATGATGATGGTCCATATGTAAAAGACTGCACAGAAATAGAGAGAAACTCCACAATAACACTTTGAAGGAGGGTCACCATTCCAGGTGTTGGTTGTAGCAAGAAAACTGAAAACTAAAACCAAAAACTAACACAACAATATTGAGTGCATTTAGAATTCTTCTTTGAGAACAGATTCAGTTCAGGTCTGGCATTCTCTTTTGTGAAATTGACTCATACAGAGAGGCTCAACTGAAAAGTGTCACATTGGGTTACTAGCTTAGTTGTTACCTAGAGGATCAATGCACCAAAGATACTCGGATGTGGCATCACCACTGACACCCCCTTCCTCACCAAGTATAAGATGACCAGGAAACTTGTCTCTTAGAACCTCAAGAATTGCAAGCTCAGTAGTACGATCTGTGCTGTCACCACCACCATCCACATGTCCCACACCACCACAGACACTTGCATAATTTCAGGACCACTTGACCCCACACAGACACTCATGAGCAGCCATGAGACACCCAAAATTCTCCAGTAGGGTTTAGGGTACACATCCAACAACAAAGGAAGCTTGCTGGAGACAAAAAGCCAAAAAAAAGGGGAGCGAGTGTTCTAGCCAAGGATTCTTTTTGGGGGAAGAAAGAAAGAAAGAGGCAGCCTACTCTGTAACAAGGTCAGTCTTGCCCTTGTAGTCAATGTTGCGTGGTTTGTCTACAGCAGCCATCACCACCTTCCTTGCACAATTGCACAAACTTTGTACATGTTCATTTGCAAAAGACTAAATCATCATGGATGGCATGGTATGCATGCCAAGAGAGAAAAAGGGATGATATATCTAAAAAATTGTGTTCAAGTGTAGAATAAAAATAAAAATAAAAATAGAAATTACCTCAGCACCTCTCTTAGCAGCAGCTTCTGATGCAAGAAGCAGCTCCTTCAATGGCAATTGCTCAACAGTCACAGCCCCTATCCTCTGGGTGGGATTGGAAGAAACTTCTTCTTGAGACACTGTTGTGGCCCTAGGGCAGCACATGAGCAACTGCTGCCTTCTGGCTGGCACCATCCCATACTCATGAGGAGGAGTTTTGAGGCTTGTTGTTGGTGAGAGAAGAAGAGTCCTAGACTGCAACATGGGAAGACGAAGAAGTCCAGTAGTGGGTGGAACCGGGAGAGAATGAAAACCACGGATGATAGGCAACCGTGAAGAAGATGAAGAAGAAGAAGAAGAAGCTCTGGACAGCCAGAGACACGAAGAAGAAGAAGCTGCAGCAGAAGAAGAAGACGCAGGAGGCAACACCACGGCCATTTGCAATGAAACACAAGATCCAAACCTCCCTTCTTGTTGCTCAAACCACACCAAAAAAAATTCACCAAAAAAAATTCACCAAAAAAATTCACAAATGTTTGGAATGATTCTCTGCATTAAAGCTTCAAATGGGTTGCCAAATTCCGACGTCAAACCCGGAACCTAAAATCCCGAGTGCGAGAGCAAATGCGTGCAAGGTTTTGTGGGGATTGACGAGGAGGAGGAAGAGGAGACGCAATGGGAAAGAAACCCAACGGAAAAGAAAAGAAACCCCATAAAAGAAAGAAAGGAAAAAAAAGAGCATTGTGAAATGTGAACCTCCAATTATTTTTATTTTTATTTTTATCTAAAACATTTAATCAAGAAACGGTACCCAATTCCACTCTCTTTATTGGCACATACAAATTGGGGATGAAATAGGGTTTAGAGGGTTGTGCTTGTGAAGGAACTAGAGAATTTGGAATGCCATGCACGAAAAAATTGGTAACTGAACTAAATGGAAATCAACGATTGAATTGAATTCATGGAAGTTGTAATTACATGTGTTTACCCACATCGACATTCTCTTGATTGTTTTCTTTTGGAAGGTCCCCAACTCCTTGTTCCACTTCTTCATCTTTACTTTCTTCATTTGTTCCCAATTCATTGCTCACCAGAAATGCGTGCACAGTATGAAGAAAACTCAATAAAAGTTGTGAATTGAAATTTTGAAAACAAAAAATTGTGATTACAAATGAAATTGGACATGATGTTGCACAATAATTTTTGAATTGTTACAAAATAGTTACATGCTTCCTATAAATGAAAGTTTCTTGAAGTTTGAGCACTAGAAGAATTATGTAGAAAGAAAATATGGAAGTCAATAGTCACGAGTAGATTCATGCATGTGAATGTTACAATAATGTCAAGTTATTTGGTCATTTTCATAGCCTTTAGATTACCATGCAATTTACACATAAAACAAGGCCAACGTTAACATGTTGATGGTAGTTATCAAGTCAAAGCTAATATTGATGTTAAGGTAGGATGCCATATAAGATTTAATGTTAAGTAACAACTTAAGTATGAACACCCATTTTCTTGACCAATGTTATATTTTGACATAACTTTAACATACTATTACATCTTCAAGGTGCTTTAACATTGTTAATACCTTGTGCTCATGTTTTTTGTGTCTTCATTAATGACTATGGTTAAAGAAAATGTCTTTCATAGGTCCCACACAATTTTGTTGCAAGAATTTATTTTCAGTTCATGCATCACATTGCTCATTTCTATGATTTCCATGTTTAAATCAAATGATATAATTTGAAAATAAGAATTCCAATCTTTTGATCATCTTCATTATTTCATTTTCATTTATGTTGATTAGTGTTTGTGATAGCAAAAAATAAACATATTAGATGTTGCTTTTAATTTAGGGTTTGTAATTTAAAGTTTAATATTTAAACATGTTTTTATTTTAAACAAATGTGGCTATGAGGGTATTTATAACCTAAAGTGGCTAATCTTTGGTAATTCAGAACTCCCTATTGTGTACATATCATTTAAAATAACTTTTGAATTTTTTTGCAAAAAACAAGGGCCATTGGATTTCTATCATGAAGTAAATATTGATCGCTCAAAAAAGAGGCAAGATTTTCAATTCATAATTGTTTCCATCTTGATGGTCCTTGGTCTATTGACACACCTGGTCAAAGCATTGTTTCTTTCGTGTTTAACAACCTATTGTGCATTTTGATGCACTAATGTCAAAGCTTCACATTGTGTGGAACCCTTGTTCATACTCATGTGTCATATACAATAGACACCACTTACATGTTGTAGAAACAAATCATTGAAAAGTTGATGTGGTGATTAACAAATGGTAGGTGAAATTAAACCAACGTCTAGTGCAAGGTCTGACATCTCCAAACAAATTGTACCCCAAACCGACATTGGAAGCTTCAAAGATGTTATTTCATTAGCTTGTCAACATGAGCATGAACAAAGGAACAAGACTAAATCTTTTTTAAAATATTTTTTCAATGTGGACAAGATATTTAAAGAATATTTTGTCACACCTAGGACATAATATTTAGTGATGTGGAAAAATTGTTGTCCACGTGTCATGGAGTAATGATATTTATGGATGAAAATGGGGATGAGAAGTGAAAATGGATGAACTTTTTCATGAACATTCGCAACAAGTTTTGTTTTGCAAAAAACTAAACAAAAAAATTAGGGTATAAGAAATTTATGTTGGTTTATTGTGAACAATCCATCACATGAAATGCTCAAGTTATACTTGAACTAATATTTAATATTCCAACTTTGCAGCATCCAAACCATATAAAATTTGAGATTACATCAAATTCGAAGGCACATAAACATATTGATCCCCCAAAAAGTATGTGCCAATTCAAATAGTACATGTCCACCACAAAGAAGTATGCGACCATTAGGAATTGAAACAATATCATGTACCCTAAGACACCTTACCATTTAAATTTTTTTTAAATTTTCATTCGCTCTTTCAACCCCTTGGCAACTTGCACAATGGAATTGCATTCTTTTTCATTCTACTACTAATTTACATGCAAAATACCTCAATTTACATTATTCAACCACATGCTTGTAATTGTAAAACTTTTTTACTACAATGGCAAAAAGAAAATTGTCACCAACTATCATACCAAACACCTTGGAATCTATGCTTGAATACACATTAATCTCAAGCATACTAGAAAAAATTTGCAAGGTGACAAAAAAAACCATTGAAATATTCAAAAGATAATACCAAGTTGGAGTTTTGCTCACTCCTACAATATTTTTTTACTGTGCAAGAGTTATCTTTGCTAGAACAATGTAATTAAGTAAATTAGGACGAATTTTTTAAGTTGAAAAGAACTTTTATAACACAAGCTCCTACTTTGTGGTCTAGGACAAATAAGAAATGCATTTGAAGCAAAGTTTATAAGGTTGGTTGCCAATCTTCTTTGTGACCGTTCATCCATTGTCTCCTCTATTTGAGCAATTTTGTCTTGCACTCCATCTTTGCATGTGCCATTTTGCATTCAATTCAAACAACATTTATGTTGCCTTTCATTCTACCTTGCCTTTCGAATCTTAATATCTTTTGCAAGTTAGTTTACAGCTTGGTTGGTAGGTCTCCCATAGTGTACAAACCTTGCATCACCTCAGTTTTGAGGTGCCATGTTGTATACATATTAGCTCAAGTTGGTTCTTTTACAGGTGTTCAACCTTGTACTTACAAACATGCAATGTGAATAACAAGATGTGTAACAAAAAAGTTTGCAAGAGCTATCTTTGATGACAACTAATTGTTCTAAATTATATGAATTCTTCAAACCTTAATATAACAAGAAATCAAATGATAATTTTGTGAAACAAAATGATGCTCCCAACATGTAAAGAAGACCTTCATTAGCAAGTTATGTGCTATTTAATTATGCAAGTTGGGGATTGTAAGATTAACTACAAAGGAAATTCAAACAAGTTGAAGAAATTGCAACCTTTTAATCCATACTACAAACACACAAAAGCCCACATGAAGACATTAAAGAATCAAATAATAACCCTAAATACAATTCACAACATTGATAACTAAAATAAAAGAAAGTAAAACAAAACTTGACAAAGATAAAATAAAAAAAGGTGAGAACTATTGCCTTAAAAAAACTTTGGTTAATCTTTTAGTTACATTCATTGAAGGCACATCAAGTTGATGAACCTTACAATGTAGAGGTGTTCTCCCTCAGTGTTCTATTATGTAAAGTCTTCAAACATTAATATCATAGGAATTCGAAAACAATTTTGTTGAAATATTTTATTTCACAAGTTTCAAGGGATGTTACCCATTCACTTAACTACTTGCTCATTAGGAGTTCATATCCTTTTTGCTTCAAGAAACCCAAAAACTCTGGAGCAATAAAAATATTTTAACAACAAGACCCTAAAAAAAAATTCAAAAAAATGACATACCTATTGGTGAGTTTCAGAGGGTGGGACATACATGATACATGCCCGGGTTATCATAGATGTAGTTGTGATTAAAGGACAAATTGAATAGCATAAACAAACATCATACCCCCATTATGACTACCATAGGTATTGGTGGTGGTGGTGGTGTTGATTAATAACAATATTTCTTGGGGCACAGTTGTTGCCACTGTTGTTGCCTTCTTTGTTGTTCTTTGTTTCCTTCTTCCTCATTTTTTCAATAAGATTAATTATGTAAAGAAAGTTAAGCAAGCTAAAGAAATTGTAACCTTTTAATCTTGAGATTGCAAACACACAAAAGTCCATGAAAAGCTTTAAAAATCAGATAGTAACCTTAAATAGTATCCACAACATTGATAACTAGAACAAAAACAAGCAAAAAAAAACTTAACAAACATAAAATAAAGAAAGGTGAGTACTATTACCTTGTAAAAACTTTCATTGATCCTTGATTACGTTCACCGAAGATGAAACAAGTAGATGAACCTTAGGTAGAGGTGTCCTCCTTTGGTGTTTTGTTGCATGACCTATTCAAACCTTAATATCACACAAAATTGAACACAACTTTGTGAAACAAAATGATGCTCCCAACATACAAAGAAGATTTAAACACCAGCAAGGTTTAAGTGCATGCTAGTTGTGTAATCCAAGATTAAAAGATAATCTACAAAGAAGATCAAGTGGATTTTTAAAAAGTTGAAACCTTTTAATCAAGGTTACAAACACACAAAAATTTAGGAAAAGTCTAACGAATCAAATAATAATTTTCCTCTTGAATGCAAATTATGAAATAAATATCTCATGAAAGCTTAGATAAAAGATTATCACAAAAGCACAACTGCAAAATCTCAATGCTTTGAATAATGTTATATTCACACATGGAAACTTGCAGAATCACACAAACTTACTAGGTGTTAATATTCATATGAAAACTTGAATATACAAACAAAACACATGTGGATTATCATAAGCACAATATGATCACTAGATCTCAAACAAAATCCCATTGCAACCCAAGAAATCTTCAAACCAAAAGCTTGAATGATTGTAAAAACAAACTCAAAAGAATAGAAAAAGGGCATTGAGTGAGAGTAATGTTTGTTTTTTTGGGCCCCTTGATATGTAATCTATGAGCATGAGAAGATCAAGCAAGTCAAAGCACAACTTTGTGATTATTAGTGATGAACTTGGGAAAAAAACAATTGAGGAGTGAGAAAAACTTGTTCGTTGTAAGCAAGAGTATACATTCTATTGCAATGTGCAACCAACTTGGAAAGAAAGGGAAAAAAATAGGATGTTCATAAATAGGTTTAGGGCTTCATGTTGAGATCATCATCTAGTAACAAATTTTTAAATTATAAAGGTTCTATTTTTTTCACAAAACATTACTAGAAAACATGGTACTTTTTTATTGGTAAATTTAGTCAAAAAGTACCCAATTTGAATAGGCATAGAAAAAACCACTCCATCATTTTGGACAAGTTGATTTTGACATGTCCGTTGTGACTAGGGTGGTTTTTTTATTGGACCATTTGACTAGTAATTTTGACAAGTCAAATTTTTGCCTAAATAAAAAAAAATTGTGGCAGGTAGGTAAGTCATAAAAAAACAAGCATGTAGGTAGGTGGTAACCTACCTTACCCTACCCTATCTTATCTATTTGACCTACTTTAACCTAACTTAATATATCCTACTTAGCTTACCTTACCTACCTTAACCCCTTCAGCATGTACATAGGTTATAATGATAGGATTGAACCTTTGACCTCCCCAATGATAAACCAAGTCTTTAACCAATGGACCACACCATCTAAAGGTGTTCGACTTTTGTTAATTTTGACACTTAACTACAAGATTATGATGTATGAAAGTAGGTAGGTGGGTGTGTATGTAGGTAGGTAATACATATATGTGAATAGATGTGTGGGAAAATAGGTAAGTAGTACATCCATGTAGGTGGGTGGGTAGGTAGGTAGGTTGTAAAATTATAAGTGGGAAATAGGAAATAAGTATGTAATAGGCATAAGAAGTCCCATTTGACTAAAGGACATTAGTCATTTTGACTAATGACGTTAATTTTTTATGTTCAATTTGATTAAATGTCTCATTTGACTAAAACCCATTGGCCATTTTGATTAGGGTTGTTTAATTTGATTCGATGTATTAGTTAAATAAGTCACCCTAGTTGATTGATAAAAAAATACATGCTTCAACCCCCTAATCAAAATGGACATGTCCATTAGTAAAAGAAGACCAGTTAATCAACTTGAATCATTTGAAAAACCATGTTTTGTAGTAATGAAAGGACTTATTTTAATAAATTCTATATCAAATGAACTCGAATATAATGAAAGAAATCCAAAAATTGTAAAAAAAAATTCTTCAAAAAGACTTATGAACATTGAGGTCATTTTGAGCTTTTAAAAAATCCTTAAAAATACCAATTTTTAACCAATGACACCGTAAACAACTATTTTAGATAGTTAATCCCCCATTGATTTTCTTAGGACAAAATTTTGGAGGATTAATTGACAAAAATTAAAAGTCAAAATTCATTTCCACATTCCTTATGGACTGTGACATTTGTGCAATCATTAGTTTGTATTATGCACTTGTTCTGAGATGAGACATTTTTCTCTTATAATAAAATTCACTTGCAATTTTTTATTTGATAATGGAAAAAGTAAATATAAATGTTATTTGAAAGGAATTTGAAATAATGTTGTGTATGTCAATTCACGTTTCATTCCATGAAGGTCAAATGCAAATGTTAAACCTTATGCATGATGTATTGTCATCCAACGACTAGTTGAATTAAAAATTAGATCCTTATAGTAATATGAGAAGGGTTAAATTGACTATTTTTATTTCAGTTTTTTTTTCATTTAGTTGGTGTCCAAATTTTGTCAAGTGTAAAAAACTTTATGTGTGTGAATGTTCAATTTTTGAATCAATTCCAATTTGTGGATTGTGAAAATTTATCCATATGAGTGTTTTTTGAATGGTTTTTTTAATATAATATTGAAAAGTACAATGTACGCCATTTATGAGACCATTTAATGATGTATAATTCCTAGCACATGATTTTATTAACATATTTTTTCAAGGATCGTGATGAAGGCCATTTGCTTAACTTGGTAACATCAATAATTTGAAATGAAAAGAAAGAATGTTCCAAATGGATATCTTGTGCCACAAATTCAAATGTTTCATTAGGTTTCTTTTTAAATATTTTTTTCTTATGAACTATTATTTTGGCATTTTTATAAAATAAATGTGTTAATTATTATCCATGAATGGTTATTTTCAACAAATTTTATTAATGAAATTTATGTCTTCACAAGTTTATGAAGTGGTTTGAAACGTATTTAAAATATCAATGAAATCTACATCATCTTGTTACATAATTTGTTTTAATTCATAACATTTCACATTTGTGCCAAAAATTTGTATTAAATTATTTAATTCAATAATTTGTGATTTGAACATCCAAGAATTTGAAACTAAAAGAGCTAGTAAAAATATTTTATCATTATAACATTAAAGACCACCCATGAATTGACTCTGAACTTGTTTTATAATGTGTAATTTACGATCAACAAATGCTGATTTTTTTACTAATTAAAAATGTTTTTTTCTTATAACTAATAGTCACAATTAATCATGAATTTTTATTAAAATGTCATTTTTTCATCATTTGATACTTGTAGTTCATTGAAATTTTTATTTAAAGCAATAATGAAGAGTGTATGATTAATGTTGAATACAACTTTTTTTGTGTACATTAATTTCATGATTTTAGGTTTTAAAAGGTTAATATTTGGCATTTTTTTATATAATATTTTAACATGTTTTCATTATGAGAAATTGTGTCCATGGAAATTAGACTACCTTACAATTAGAGCTCTAAAACAACCAATATACAATTGCATTACAATTGTCCCATGAAAATACGACCAATTAATAAATAAAATGCCATGTTTGAAAATCAAAAAGTTATATTGTAGTTGCAAATTAGTTACAAGATGTATATTTTTACAATACAATGTACACACTATATATATGATTGTAGTCAACCATGTTTGACTTTGTTGATAAGTTGCATTTTAGTCACATGTAACAAGTACATTATAACTAGAATAAATTTAATTACTAATCAATGATTACTTTGCAACAAATGTATGGCCTTGAGTAACACATATAATCATGTCATGTGTATACATTTCCATTGTTCAATATATAGGACATTTCAATTTGTTTGCAATTAATGTACAATTGTATTTTAATTTAAAATTTGAAATTTAAAGATTTGAAATTTGGGCAGGAAACCTTTAAGTAAATGACATATGGTAGTACGTCAATAGACTTGCCCCAATGCACGAACGACCTTCATGTGCTTATGTCTATTGTCAAGAAATTCAAAATGAACTTTAAAAGAAAATCTTTCTATTCAAACATTTTGTGTATTTCTTAGTCTTTTGGTGATGTAACATTCATATCATGTGGTATAACTAAGATTTTTTTTTGGTTTAATTTATAACTAAAACTAAAAGGTTGTTATAAACTATATTATTTATTTAAATAACTTGGAGATTGAAGGCCTTTGTTTTTTATTTTGGAGGTTGAAGGTTTTTGTTCATGCTCTTCGAAAGGTCAAAGGCTTTTATTTTTTCGTTTGAAGGTTGAAAGTTTTTGTTTTTATTCTTAAAGAGATTGAAAACTTTTGTTTTTGCACTTAGAGGTTGAAAGTTTTTGTTTTTGCTTTTAATGAGGTTGAAGGCTTTTGTTTATGTTCATGGAGGTTGAAAGTTTTTGTTTTTGTTCTTAAAGGGATTGAAGGCTTTTGATTTTGCTCTAGGAAGTTGAAGGTTAAGGGTTTTTAAACTAGGTTTTAAAAACAACATTGCTTTTTGTAATGTGGATCATAATGTAAGCAAATAAGTGTTTGAATTTATTTCAATTAAATGAAAGAAATTCATCAAATGAAAATTTTGCATTTAATCCCATATTAACAAGTTTTTAAAAATTTTGAATTGTTATTTCATGGAAGTTTGAATTATAATGTTTTTCATTTAGAGGTATATTTGTAGATATTTACAAATTGGTTGATATTTTTTTCAACATCTTCATTTATGTTGATGTATTTGTGCATTGTAGATTTTTTATACAATTATTTGATAAGTTATTAAATGTTTGACAATAAAAATTTGAAATTTTTCATTTGAAGAAATCAAGGAACATCTTTTGACCATAATAAATTGTGATCATGAAACTTCAAACTCTATCACCAAAAAATAATGTTCTATTTGATTGACATAATATTAAAGTTTGTAATAAAATTTTAATAACTATTCAATTTGTGTTTGTAATAATGTATCCATGTAACAAGATCATTCCAAACAATTAAATTCCTAATGTTAAAAAATGCAGCATTTTTTATTTTTACATTTTCACCAACATGTTGACTATGTAAATATTATAGGTTGTTCTCTGTATTTCAAGAGAGGATAGCTCAAAAAGAGATGAGAGGGAGATCCAAAAGGAAGTCTGAAACCCAAGATTACTTTATGCCATATTGTAATTTAATATAATTTAATTCTCTAAATGCTAGAAGGAATTTTCTTTAATGTCTAATTAAAAAAAGGTTTAAATATTTGTTGCAGAAATTCAAAATCAAATATGTTCAGAAAAAAGGGTTCCCTATAGTTAATAAAAAAGATTTGCAAGTTCTATTCTATGTAATTTTTTGAACTTTGAAATTTTTTTTGCCTTTTGTTTATACTCAATAATAAGAAATAGAGTCCTCATAAAGATCCTAAAAGGGTATTCCAAGATCTCAAATCTTTGACAAAACACCCAACGGGTTTTCATCAAAATGCATCATTTGTTGTGACACAATTTTCTTTCTCTTCTCTTGTGTCTTTTTTAGGGTTTCTGAACTTTTGATTCAAAAGACTTCCGTGATGGAAAAAAACTCTACAATCTAATTATATAGATTGTTTTTTTGTTCATTCTTTCATGGTTTTCTTTTTGCAACTTTTGAATTTTTTTCTTCTTTGTGATGAAGGAGGAGGAGGAGGAAGAGGAGGAACAACAACTACAATGAAAGAAGACAGGAGCCAGGGGATGGGCTATGCGCTCATTGCATTTGGTCTTGCATTTTTGCTCTTTGTTCTAGTCATTGCTTTGAAACCCTTCCTCATTTTCATTGTCATGGGTGATTATCTCCTCATTCTTATTCCAGCTTTTGAACTTGAGAACTATGCTCAAACTCCAATATCTCATACAGATAACTTATAATTCACTTCCTTGCAACCTAGTTGAAGGGGGCTACAGATGACTTTAATCTACAAGTTATATAACAATCAAGGGAAAAAAAAAGTCTACATGTAATTTATTCAAATTATAACAATTAAAGGGGGAAGAAAAGAAATATAATCAAGTTATAAACAATCAAGAAAAGGAGATGTAATTTATATAACTCTTTTATAAAATGTATAATATTTAATCATGCCTACTAGCTAGCTCCTACTTCGCATGAGCTTCCTTAGCTGGTTACTATAATTGAATCTACTTGAGAAGTTTTAATTGCTCCCATCCTCACATAATATATATGGTCTTTAAAAGTTGTGCTAGGATAGGTAGTAGCTGATGGCTGTTATATTTAACACTAAATTAAGACTTAAAGATCATGAGCAACAAATTAGTGTAGCGTATAATGTACATATTGTTATTATATTCGTCTAGTTTGTCAAACTTGCAAAACAAACATGCATCAATTGGGCACATAATATGATCATATGGGCTACCTTTAAAGTAATGAAAAGTGGCACTTCTTAATATTGTTGATACTTTTGAATCTCTAGATCACACTGATTGGTTAACAAAGAGTAGCATGACAACTTTTCAGTTTTGGAGTCTTTTATTAAGCAATTGATAAATACATGGATTGTTATAATAAAAAACAACTACATGATCAGTCATTGCAATTTGTTCCATTCATAAATTTGATTAGCACAAAACCCCAACTTTTTTGTTCGGTTTGAACAAGTTTGCATTGGTCAGGTTTGGTTTTTTTTTATCCTCACTACTAGCTTTGCAAATTCCTTTGGAAGCATGATGGGATAGAGGGCATAAGGGAATGGGGGAGTGTGTGGAAGTCATGGAAGATACCTTAAGAAAAATGTAGAATTTAGGGTTCATATGAGTATCTGCATCATCTACCTCTCATAATTGATCCAAAAATAATACTTAATACGCACAAATAGAGCAATGTTGTAGTACTCATGGTCGATTTGTCTCTTGATTTGTCTCTGCAGATTAATATGGATTGGGATCTTACAGTTGACTCCAACTGCTCCTACAACTGGTTGGTCCTGAAAAATGATCTGACTGTTGAGGAAATGTCCAAGAAATCCATGGACATTAGACATATGATGTACATCCGATCATGACCCATCATGAACAACACTTGCAGTTGTTGATCAGATATATGAAGTAGTGCGCTACCCATTCCATTGACAAATAAAAAACTTTTACATTTGTGACACATTCCCAAGCTCTTTGATAGACTCAAATGTGAGTCTAAGATGAAAATAGCGAAAGGATAAGAAGTTGGGGCATGTTCCTTGGCTTCAGCACTTTGGGGTAGAAGGGCATGTTGGAGCTTTGGGATGGGGATTAGGAAGAGTGATAAACAATTCAATTATTCACATGGACCTACACAAACTAAACAACAAGTTGGTTAGTGCGTAGTTGGAGCACTTTTGGTGCATGGATGCACCACAAACAAACACAGACTCAAAAAATTCACCACGGCCCAGACTTGGGGGTGCCACCACCTTCCCCCTTATATTATTCTTTGTGTTTGGCCATGGGGCCAACAACCAAATGTCATTTTGTCCCAAGACTCCCAAGTTGGAATCTCGAAATTCCTAAAATTAGGACTCCCACAACTTTGGAGGCCCATAACTTTATGTGTAAACATTTGATTGAGGTGAGGTTCAAAGCAAAGTTATAACCCTTGTCAAGAGCTTTCCAACGGTATGTGACATGCTGCTTGCATGCAAGGAAATCAAAGCGATTCTCGACTTTTAGTGGTCGGGGGTCAAATTGGCAATTTGACTCCCGACCCTTCTTTTGGCCATAACTTATGTTTTAAATGCCCAAATGGGTCATGCAAGCCATTTTAGACATCCACATTCCAAGAGCTTTTCAATGATATAAAGAACTTTTTGAGCCAATGAGTTTTGGCCCTTGTAATTTCCTTTTCAAGATTTAAGAATCCATTAGGACTCCAATTCCCAAAGTGAGAGCTCACTTGGGAGTGCGGGGCTTCATTCCTTCACACTTTCCTACACTCTCGGGGCATGAAATGTGACTCCTTAGTTTCACTCTTGGCTTGCACCTTTGCGTTGTTGCTACCACCCCCTCCCACCTTTTTCTATGGCGATACATTCTTTTTTTTGTTCATTGTTACTTTTGGACATGCCAACTTGATATTAGTGTACCTAATGTTGAATGAATCAATATTGATTTTCAAGTTTTTTTAAACAACTTAAAAAATTTCCCTTATTTTTCTCATTTCTTTGTTGGAATTTGGTGCATTTTTGCAACTAAATTAATGAAAACCAACCTTTGAAAATTATTTCTTTAGGTTCTCGATGATTCATAAATAAGGATGAACAGCTTGTAGCATTTTCCAATTATCTACTTCACATTTCATCAATATTCATGTAATATTTGGTTATACCATGAGTTATACCATTCATTGTTGTCATTCACATTAGAAAGATCCCCTTGTCAATAATCATTTAAAGAATTGTGTGTGTGTGAAAATTTGGTCTTTGTTTGATCCCATAATTGTCCCGCTTGCAACCAACAACATATTTTTGAAGTTCATGTTCATCATCCTCCAAACTGTTCAAAGTTCTTCTTTGCATTTGATTGGAAATCAACTTCTTTGCATTCTCAATGTTTCATATCCTTCTCTATTCCTTCCGTAATTTAATTCTATTGTTGATAATATGGCAACATTTCATGCTATTAGACATCCAAACCTCACCATCATGGTTGACGATTCAAGGACAACCACTATCTCTAAATATTGTTTGTGCACTATGTTTGCTTTTCAACTGGGGTCTTTGCACATATCCAAGGATGTCTTGTATGATTCTAATAAATTTGTTTCAAATTCTCTGTACCAAATTCCTATAACCTCTTCTCATGGAAGACAATGAGTTGTTGGTTCTGGCCATTATCGTGTCGTTGGGAGTCTAATTCACAGTTTGCAAGAAACCATGCTGATGTTAAGGACAACAAATTTTGTGGTCAAGATTGTGAAGGAAGAAAACAACATTACCCACACTCTCCTTGAATGTTCGGACGCTCTTACATCTTTTGTTTTCATTGAATGTACTATTTGATTTTTCTTCAAGTGACAATTTGACAACCCTTACTTTGTTGATGAAATCACCAAAATCGATTCTTTAATTAGCTACCCAATTGTCACCACAACCTTCCGACCTAGTGGGCAGTATTTAGTTTGTTATCTCTTGCTTCTATGCCATGGTGTTGCTTGGACATAGCTCTAACGAGTTGTGAAATTTGGATTATGATAAGATTTTTCTTCAAAAAATCCAATTCTTACCAATTACATTCAATGGGGATGTCATGTTCAAACTACTGCCAATTTTTTCAACTGTTCATAGGCCTTCACAAATGCAAGGCATGGATAGAAAGTATAATGGGCATGCATGGTGCAAGGTGATCGCAACCAATATTAAAAACAAATTTGGGTTTAATTTCAGGAAGGTTCATTGCTTGGGTCACTTGCATTGTGTGTGAGATGATTGTGAGCATTTTGTATGCTCTACCTCTCGTAATGAAACCCTTTGGTGTGGTGAATGCACACACATTCCAGTTGTAGGTCAAATGGCAATAATGTTTCCATTTGCTTCTCCACTTGAATGCAAATTATGTCGTGCTCTTCCCCTTTGTGTCACCAATTGTAGGGAACAAATCTATTATGTTGTGCATAGACTATAGTCAATTTCCAAAATGACAATTCATCTTGGGGTCCACAAGCATCTTGTGGTGGATGGCAAGTGAAAGGAGTCTATGGACAAAACTAAAAGGTTGAACACAAAGGAGATTGACTGTACGCCAGTTACAAAGATATTTGTGAACTCTCTAAGTGCCAAGAAAACATTCTTGGCTAAACATCTACTAGATGATAGTGGCAATGGCATGGTGGAGCTTTTACATAGTGAACAACTAGAGTAGATCCAAGACAACTTCTCTAAACTAAGTTTGCCCAATGTTTGTAATCTCACTGCTTCTTTCCAACATCATTCAGGGGGTGGCTATATTGATAACATCCTTGAATTGAAGTGTAAGAGTCAATATGATTACATCCAAGAATGTTGTTTCCTAGGACAATTTTTAAGACAAAAGATTTTCATTTTCAAAATTTTGATAAATGGTGTGGGGAGTGGAACTAACCTTGTAACATGAATGTAGCTTGCAGGGCATTTGTAGAAAGTTTAGATAATCTTTGATCATGTGAAACATGTTGTTAACTGGACAACTATGGTTCATCATGTGTATGATCATGTTTATTATAAAGTGATGACTATTGCAATTTGTGACATGTGGTTTGAGGACACCAAATCTCAACAACTCATGCATGGACAAAGCTTAATGAAACAATGCTGAAACATGGGTTTGCAAAACCGAATTTTAAAGGATTCGCTGCTGATAATACACATGCCAATTGGAACATTGCTAGAATTGTTTATGGTTCTAGGGACCCCTTTGTCATGATGGTTGATAAAGAGTGCACATGTTTATTCCATTGGATTCAGTTGCTCAATAAACACACTAAACAACTCATCAAATTAGATTTGCAAGATCAACACAACGTTCTTTGCCACAAATATAACAATGCAAAATCCCTTGTGGAAGTTAGTAATCTTTATGTTATAATTTGTTGTTGGTGGCTCTCATTAGGGGCTACTTTTGAGGCATGTGTCCATGAACTTGCAAATTGGCTCAACTTTTGGCATTTTCATGTCAAGTAATGGGAAGGTTCCATGGTCCATTTGAATATTTTGCCGTCAAAGTTCCTATCATTTTTTCTTTTCGATTGATTCAAAATCTTAATTTCATATGGGCCTCCATCTCCATTGCAACATTTTAATTTTTGTTGATATTTCATTTCCTTTAATATGTAGAAGTTTAGTGATGAAGAGTGGGTAGACATGCCCACTTGTAATTTGGCAAAAACTATGCATAACATCTAGTTGCAATAGTCGAGGAAATGTGGCACTTGTTTGTACTCCACAATGTCCAATGATTACATTTGTGCTTTCAAACAATCTACATTATATAGAAAATACTTGCAAGGTGCTCCACTTGGTCATGGACCTAATAGGAATGAATTGTTGTTGAGGAAGGCCTAAAGGTCGAATGATCTTGCTGAACTTGTGACAGTTATGACAAATTACATGTTTGGGTCATCTTTCACAAATTGCCTTCTGCACCTTGAGGAAGAAAAGGTTTTTGGGTTTGCCAAACGACCTATTGATTGTCCCCCTAGCACAAACAATGATTCCTATTCTCCCAATCATGTCCATGAGTAACCGTTCCTATTGTTGAACTAAATATTATGGGAAATGTACGCATGCAACAACTGCACTTTGGTTATAGTAATTTGTTACCTTTGGTACCTTGAGGTGGCCTAGAGTTGAAGGAAAATATTTGTGTCAATGGCTAGTGGCATATTGAACGTTACCCACCCAATTCTATAATTCAATGTTTTGCACTTTGAAAACCATGGCGATCAAATGCAAAGTAAGGATTAACCTTTACAAATATGTAAGTGGTTAAACTCTTGCTCTATGTTATTCATGTTTTTGGGTACAATACATATCACAATGAATCACTTGAACATCATAAGCATTGGTTTCGTCTAAATGATTTTAATTGTTGCATTGGTGGGACAACACAAAAATTTGTAATTGCTATGCCAATAGTTCTAACTATTTGGCCCGTTTAAGGTATTAACTTAATTCAAAAGGAGGTAACGACTCTAGAAAAATTAGGGTTTTCCTTTGACCACCTACAAAGAAACAACACTTAAAGTTTATTCAGTTCCCATTCTTTTAGTTCAACCAATTCTCATGTGCATTTTGTGAATTACCACAACCTTGTAAGGCTATTTGATGCAAGTTATTGGCCTACAATTCATGGTGGCAAGAAGGTGAAACGGCCTTCCATTTTCAAATTAACACAATAACACACCAATAATTGGGAGGCTAGCATGTTACTTTTCCAATGCACTATTGATATCCTACCACTTGGGTATGGATGAATTTACAGTATCCTTTCTGATGATAAATGATACAACATCACAATTGGAAATTTCCCTTGATGTCCATGTGTTTATTTTGTTACAATGTTGGTAAGTTCTTTAGGTGGTTGTGGGGCATATGTGCAATGTAAACATGTGTATCATGTCTTGCAAATGATTATGTTCTATGGGCTCATGGAAGACTTCATTCATTACTGCATGTGGAGTTGGGATGAAGTTTAACGTTTGTTAAAATGCTCTTTAAGGCCTTTGGAGTTTAGTGATAATACATAACAATTGGGTTTGTTTCAAATCAATTATGTTTTTCTCATTCATCAAACTTGCTATAGTTGTTTCAACTATGTAGGAAGTTTAGTTTCCAGTTATGGCCTAACAATTTTTTTCCACTTTGTATTATTTCAATCATTCTTATGAAATGTACACATTTGTTTGTTCTAGTAATTATACATAAGTGGTGTGGCATAAAAATATGTGACTCGATAAAATTTTATACGTTTTATTAACAATAAACCTTTTGACAGTCATAATGTGCTTTCATGTCTATTGTCTTATTCTGTAGAATATTGTAATACCTTACCATCACAACACATGTTTGTTGAATAACTAATATATTTATTGATTGAAATTCATCAAATATTTTTCAAGCATGCAATTTTTCGTCATTTCAACAATTTTGAAAATATTGAAGGTATTGTATAAGAACCTTAGATATTTGGAGCATTGGTTGCACTTGGAATGATAAAATGCATTTTTGTATTTTCTTTTGAGTTCAAAGTTTCACATGATGTTATTGTCGACAACTATGTTAGTTTAATCCATGTTCAAAGTCAATAAATCATTGTTGATTCCATAGCAAATCTCACATGTGATATGGTAAATTATTCCATGACAAGGCATGGAATATTTTGCTACATCATGTATTATTTCCACATGGAAAATGAACATATTTGGAATATTCCATGATGTGGCATGGAATATTTTTAAAGATCCCTTCTTACTTGCATGAACTTACTCATTTGCTCATGTAAACCTATTCACGCGAGTCTGCTCACGTGCTCACCGACTAGTGTCGTTGCTATTACCACATGTTGAACTTATATTGAAATTGAATTTGTCCATTATCTTCCTCTTCTTATTCACGAATACATGTTGCAATTATTATCAAAATTTATGTGGAATTGCTAATTCTTGACTTTGTCATGTCTTCTATGGATTTGGTTTTAAAGGTAGTTGTTGTCCAGAACACTTCACTTGTATTTTTGTTACAACATATAATTATGTTGGATGTACATGTTGTGCCATTACTTCTTCTGGAATATATTCCAAGATACTACCTCCCCTCATCTCCACATGACCTATGATTACTACCTCTTTTAACCTTATATTTTTTCCACTAAGAATTTCCTATTATTTCTCTAATTAATGATTTTTTTTCTATCATTTAAAGTTTGAATTGGAGATATATAAATGAAATTAAGATATGTTCCCCTATATGTCTTCAACTTTCTCTTATAAAACTTTTCATTAACCTTACCCATCCACCTACCTACTTATGTAACCACTCACCCACCTACCTACTTCCTATAATTTGCCTATCACCTATCTCCTACAACTTACTTATTGCCTACCTTGTATTCTTATAATGATATGAAATAAACATGTGAAATAAAAAACTTGACAAAAGTTGAACACCTTTTGTTAGTGCACTCCATTGGTAAGGACTTGGTTTATCATTGTAAAGGTGAAA
>Ga0116227_10002720_pt1 | contig 39917 bp, 40 predicted proteins | sample S1TSphgellanicum_FD_89693 | JGI IMG/M metagenome (GOLD analysis project Ga0116227, IMG submission 89693) | Host-associated microbial communities from peat moss isolated from Minnesota, USA - S1T2_Fb - Sphagnum magellanicum MG | ecosystem: Host-associated > Plants > Peat moss > Unclassified...
CCCTTAAAGGAAGAACTCCGGATGAGGTGATAGGTCAATTTATTTATATAGAAAAAGAAGAAAGAAAAACAGGAACCTCTAGTTTAGGTTGGACCTAAAAGAGGGGCAAGGTCAATGAAGATAAGCCACAGATTTCTTATAGGGTATTCTTGTGCTATGGGGTTCACATTTGGGGCAATTATTCTTTCCTTCTATTCGAGCCTTAAGACGAGCCTCCCAAGTCCCATGCTCCTGATTAGAATTGCATTTCCATACAAGCGCCTTTTCTAAAAAAACAGATACCCTCTTTAAATTGATCATAGGATTTAAGCTTTGATCAAACTCTTCTAAGGTTTTTTGAGACAATTGATAAAATGCAGAGTCTTTTTCATGGAGTCTATGATTAGAACAATAAGGACATCCCCTGCCATTGACTCTGGCAGCAACTGAAGCAGACCAGCAATGATAGGATTTAGATTTACATGTCCAATACACCTCGTAGTTTGACTGACATGCCAATGAAAAGGGGTCTTCCTTATTTTTCTTGAAATCCCATTCCTCTAAAAGAGCAGGAAATTTTTTACCAAAAGACTCATCTAAAAGAACTTTTTTTCCCTTACAATAAGGGCAACCTGTACCTCTTTTACGGTTGTCAACCGTAGCTGGCCACTCATGAGAATCATTCACTTGACATAACCACCAATACGTTTTTCCAGAGGAAATAAAGACATCCGCAGCAGTTAACTCCGCATTTTTAACCGGGTGAAACTCTCTCGCCAAACCTGGATTGCAAATTGCAAGAGATCGCTCAGGGGCTAACTTGCGTCCTGTACAATAAGGGCACTTAGCATTAGGTCGAGTTCGATGGCATACTTTCGTAGGGTATTCATGCCCTTTAGAGCAACGCCACCAAATTTTTTTGTTAGACCGTGGTTTAAGGGAATAAAAATCAATTCCCTCATTTTTCTCATAAATGAATTCCTGTTCCAAATGGGGATGAAGAGTAGCTAATGTCATTTAAAAACCAAAAATCGTTTTTTCTCAGGTGATTGTACATGATCATTGGATTAAAATTCCATCCTATGGTAATCTCCATCGTTAAAGACATGCAGGTTTACATGGATAACGATTCTCTTGGCGTCTCTATATATTGCGATACCGGCGCTGACATTTCAAAAATGAAGGCTTTTACATGGTGTAAGTTTTACCAATTCCCCTATGATTCTCCAGATCGTCCCAAAAAGCCTCTTTTGTTGGCACAACCATCGGCTGCTCAGTGGAGAGATTGTCATGCTGCTTGGAAAGAATTTAAAGAAATCACTTGGGCAGATTTTGTGGGAAGTTCTCTTTATCCTGAGATCGAGACTATCATTGGAAAAGGGCCTGAAAATAGAAGAGATGTTCTTCATTTCGATTCTGCTTACAAGACAAAATGCAAAATCTTCCTCACCGCGGATAAGGGGGATATTTGGTCAAAAAGAGCTTCATTGGAGCAGCTCACTGACATCAAAATTTTTTATACTCCATTAGAATTGGAGACTATCTTAGCACATTTAGAAATGCTTAAGATGCATTATAATCCATTAGAAGAATCGAATTAAAATGACCATACAACATTACATACCCCCAGCGATTATTCAGCAGGTTGAAGAAGGTCGACCTATCTATACAAAGCCATATTTCTATGAATATGATGGAGAAATCCTTAATCTGTCAGCTGCAACAAGATTTTATATCGATCATATTCCACTCACAAACTTTTACTGGGCATGCGCCAAAATTAGCGGCAACTGTTATCGCCTAGCGCCTTCGATAAGCACAAAAGAAGAAGCTATGCAATTCTTAAGAGAACTGACCAAAAAAATAGAAGAGAATTCTGCAACAAAGAACTAAAGAACCATGAACATTGTTTTTCGCTTTACTCCTGCTGAATCTTCCCAAAGGGACCTTTTACATCGATGGTTTGAGCAAAAGCACATTAAAGAATGGATGCATGGGGTAGGTCTGCAAAACACTTTAAACGGCCTAGAAAAATTCTTTTTGGGAGAATCTACCACCACCTATTGGATCGGTTATGACAAAGATACCCCTTTTGCCTTTTTAATCACCTCCCCAGAAGGGAAAGATGCAACCACTTTAGATTTGTTCATTTGCGATCCCAATTATTTGGGGAAAGGAATAGCAGTGCCTATGATCAAAAAATTTTTAAGAAGTCATTTTTCGCATGTGAAACGAGTTCTAATAGACCCCGAAGCCACAAACACAAGAGCTATCCACGTATATCAAAAAGTAGGCTTTAAGATCGTCGGAGAATTCATTGCAAGCTGGCATCCTGTGCCACATTATCAAATGGAGCTACTGATAAAAGATTTATTGCCTTCAACAGGAGCTTCCAATGCCTAAAAAGTCCAGTCCAACCATCAAAAAAGGGGATGTCCCCCCCGCTGAATATACAAAATTCATTACTTCATTGAAGGCCAAAATTCGATCAGCCCAGATCAAGGCTACTGTCACGGTTAATAGTGAATTGATCAAGCTTTATTGGGAGATTGGTAAGGATATATTTGAAAAACAGGAAAAAGAGGGCTGGGGCAGTAACATATTGGAAAAAGCGGCTAAAGAACTTCAAAATGAGTTTCCTGGTGTCGAGGGGTTTTCAAGACGTAACATGTTTAGAATGAAAGCTTTTTATCAATCATATGCAAAAGTGCCACAAGCTGTGGCACAATTAGATGATTTACCTGTTTTTTCTATCCCTTGGGGTCATAATGCCCTCATACTTGAGAAGATCAAGGATACAGCAGAACGTCTTTGGTATGCTTCTAAAACGATAGAACACGGATGGAGTAGAAGCATGCTCACAATCTGGATCGAAAACGACTTGTACCGAAGAGAAGGCAAGGCAATCACAAACTTCAAGGCGGCATTGCCAGCCCCGCAGTCAGATTTAGCGCAGCAATCGTTAAAAGACCCATATGTCTTTGACTTTCTCACCCTGCACAAAGAATATCTTGAGAAAGATTTAGAAGATGAATTGGTCAAACACATCCAAAAGTTCTTGATTGAGCTGGGGCAAGGCTTTGCTTTTGTTGGCCAACAGTACCCTGTTAACGCAGGAAAAAAGGACCTCTATATCGATTTGCTATTTTACCATCTCAATTTACGCTGTTACATAATCGTTGAGCTAAAAGCTGGGGAATTCGATAGCCGTGATGCTGGGCAAATGAGCGCATATCTTTCAGCCGTAGACGATCAGCTTAGACGCGACGGTGATCAACCAAGTATTGGGATTATCCTATGCAAAACAAAGGACAATGTTTTCGCTGAATACGTTTTAAGAAACTTTAACCGACCAATCGGCCTCGCCGAATTTGAAGTGAAAGTTGTTGAAAAACTGCCAAAAGCGCTCAAATCCAACTTACCCACAGTAGAGGAAATTGAAGCCGAATTGAGCGTGACACCAAAACCCAAGAAAAAACAAAAGAAAAAGAAATCGTAAAAAAGGAATCCTCATTAATGAAAACAAATTTATCTGAATCAGAGGAAAACTCACAAATGCTAGACCCACGCCTTCAGTCAATTGAAGGGATCATTGGGTATTTGGATCAAAGTATAAAAATGGAACATGAACCCCAAAAATTAGTCCCCATATTGCTTTTCCTTGCGAAAGAAATACAAAATATACGCAATGAAAAATGAAATTCTACGCAATAATATCGATCTGTAATCCGATATATAACATCATTTTATTTAAGTAAAATTTCTTATATAATTTTCACTCAATATCTAATATGGCTAAAACTCAACTTTCACAAGAAGATTATGACAAACTTATCGATGCATTTGCTCTGGAACTATGGTTTCTTAGAGAACGCTGGGAAGGGATTAAAGCATTAAGACACTGTAATCAAAATTCTTTTCCAACTTGGAAAATTTATCATCGTTTTTTTGATTCTATTTATAGATCATTCGTTTATGATTTCTATACTTCAATTTGCCGTCTTGTATCAGATGAAACGAAAGAAGTCGAAAGCATGATTAAGCTTTTAAAAAAAGCAGAGAAAAATAAACCCGAAGTTGTAGATAAAAAACGAAATTCCCAACTGGTTGTTGCAGAAAAAAAGCTAACTGAATTGCTTAATAAAAATCCCACAATGAAGAAAATAAAAAACCAACGAGATAATTTATTGGCTCATCGAAATTCAAAGCTTTTATTTGATGAAAAAGCTAATGAGGATTTTCGCAAACAGAATAATCCTTCTCCAGAAGAAATTGAAACATTGTTGGGGATTTTCCATGAAGTATTAACAGGGATGGCCACTCGTGCCACATTTTACCCATTAACCGATCCTGATGTTTCAATCAAACAGCAGATTAAAGATGTTTTTTCAGCTTTAGACCGATTATAGAAGATATAGCTATCTACCGTCAGGAATTGCTTCTCAAGCCTATGCAAGACAGCAATAGGCCTGAGATGTATCAGCAATTTATGAGCATGTTTCAACTAGGCGAAGTTCTAGAAATCCCAGATTGTTGATCTTCAGAATTAAGATAGAAATGCTTAAAAACTGCTAATCTTGCAGCATCGTCTAACACTATTCCGTTAGCATTTTCAATTGCGCCGACATGCCAGTCCAGATCGTCTATAATAGTTTCATTGTCTCGATATTCGAGCAACAGTTTTCCGAGCTCCAATTTTTCTTCTGAAGCCCTCAGTAAATCTGCCCATTTTTCAAATCCACTCATAAGTGCAATGACATGTTGAGCTTTCATTAAGGTAAAATTATTCTCATCCAAATCATAGTCTACGATAATACCGAATATGTCGAAATATTTCGGGTTGTATTTATAAGAAGAAAAGCCGTGCACCTCGTCGATGTAGGGTGTTTTTGTTTGATAATCCCTGAAGAGATTTTTCGCTTGCAGCTTGAAGTATTCAATATGTTTCATAATATAATCCTTGTTTGCTACCAAATTTATTATCTAAATATTTTGCGTTCGTAAACTATTGTTAGATAATAAGCCTGGTATAAGGTTATATCATCCACTGTTGGCTGATGAAATCTTTGCACGAACGAGCTGGCTTACCAACAAGCACACACGCATCATAGCGTAAGGAGCTGCTTAAAAGCAAAGAGTCTCAAAAATTCCTACAGCTCTGGGAGCAGGCAAACTGTTCTCCCCCCTAAAAAGAGGCATGACGTTTGTGAGCTCTACAATCACTTACGCTTTGATGCAAGCGGTCGGTCTTGTAGATGATCATCTAGCCAAATGTTGGTGCGCATATCGTTGATTTAAGCGATGCACAGTGGATGCACACTCATGTGCTAAGTGCAGTTGTATATGACTAAACACCACTGTTGATAAAATTTCCTTTTCTCCTGTATCTTAGTGCTATAACAAATAGCTGCGTGCTGTGTTGTTTAGTATGATGGCGGACTCATAACCCGCAGGTCCCCGGTTCAAGTCCGGGCTGCCCCATTCTTTTGTACGATTCTTAAAATCCGGCATCGCCAAGAACGGTTATATCACTGAAAATGAGAGACTTGCGTATTTTAATTGCAAGTTCTGAAATACTAAATCTAAAAGTTGACGTTTTTCATCCACTTCGGAACTTTGAAAGATTTCTCTAGACCTTGTGGCTAGGTTCATAACCATGTTGGCTGTGATATAGAAATTTTGATCGGCCTTTTTATGACGTGCCATTTGTTCGACTATCTCTGCTTGGAGAGCTTTGCAATCTTTAACCTTATCCTTTCCGAAAACCACCCACATAGATTTTATCCGAAATTTATAAGCTAACTTTGCAGAGAGTATGAATGTCCTTCTTCAAAATTTACTGTACAACAATTTCCTTTTTCAAATATAAAATGTCCAAGAAGGACTTCTCCATGAAAAAATTTATCAGCACAATCTGTTTAAGCTCTCTGGCCCTATCGTCGATGGCTTTTAGTAATGAATCTGATTTTATCACCTATGAATGGTTACTTGATTGCGCAAAAAATACATCTTACACTGATCACATTCCTCATTTTAGGAGATTGTTCAATACAATAAAGGTACGTGGATTCCTTGAATGTGGCTGCGGTTATTCCACCAAATATTTTATGGATCATTGTAATAAAGTGGTTTCTATCGAATTTATGACACCGGGAACTAGTGATCTCTGGTTTAATGAATGTTTAAAACTCTATAAAGATTGTACAAATTGGGTCCCTCTTGCTTATAACGCAGACTATAAAGATCTCAGTTTTAATGAGGCCTGTGCTTATGCTTGTTCAGAACACAAAGACTATTCTTTGATTGATCCAAGTTACTTAAACGGATTAGATCTGTATTTTAAAAATCAAATCAATATCGCTTATGAGGAAGGAAAAGATATTGATGTAGCGTTTGTTGATGCCGGAGTATATGCACGCGGGGATATGGTAAAAGTTTTACTGGCAAACAAGGTGCCTATTGTCATGGCCCACGATACTGCTTGCGATCTTGGTTCGGACGTGAACGAAGGATACTATGCATGGTTTGTAGTCAAGACCCCTGCTGACTACGAAAAGATATTTATTCCTTTTGGACAAGGTACTACTTTCTGGATCAATAAAAATCTACCTCAAGTGATTAAGTCAATTACAGACTATCGTAATATGATTCTTCAGGGTGCACATTATGGTAACCTCACAGAGATAGCCGATCTTTTCTAAAACAACCTCAGATCCCGGCCGATTCAATTTTTAAGAGGTGAGAAGGCAATTTTTCCATCAGTTTAGCTGCAGCGTAAGATTCTACCCCCGCTTTATACAAACGTAAGAGGAACTCCCGAAAAGTGATTTTTTCTTCTTCGGACAGTCTTGAGCATTCCTTCGCAATTTCAATATCCACGTTTTCCTCCTTAAGTCAATTTTCATCGGAATTGATGTTCTCCGAAATAGTTTTCAACACGATAGACTCTCTTAAACGCCTAACGCTTCATCAACTATTTTCTGAGCTTCTTGTAAGATAAGGTTCAAGTGATTTTCCCCCAAAAAACTTTCTGCATATATTTTGTAAATATCCTCCGTTCCCGAAGGTCGAGCTGCAAACCATCCATTTTTAGTTTCCACCTTCAACCCCCCTATGGGGGCATCATTTCCCGGTGCTTTAGTTAAAATAGAGAGAATCTCTTCACCTGCTAACATCTTAGATCGGACACTATCCGAAGAGAGGTTGTTTAACCGTTTTTTTTGCGCAGGCGTAGCGGGAGCCTCGACTCGTCTATATACGGGCTCTCCGAATTCTCGAATTAAGTCCCGATACATTTCCCCCGGGTCTTTTTGAAGCTTTGCCGTCATCTCCGCAGCAAGCAAAGCCAAAATAATCCCATCCTTATCCGTCGTCCACGTAGCACCGTCTAATCTAGCAAAAGAAGCTCCCGCACTTTCTTCCCCTGCAAAACTAAGAACCCCCTCAAACAAGCCGTCTACAAACCATTTGAAGCCAACGGGAACTTGATAGAGTTTTCTTCCTAAGTTTTTCGTAACAAGATCAATCATACGACTGCTAACAAGCGTCTTACCGACCATAGAGTCGCTACCCCAATTAGCTCTATGCTGAAAAAGGTAAGAAACGGCAACGGAAAGATAATGATTCGGAGAAAGTAATCCGGAGCTTTTCGTTACGATCCCATGCCTGTCATGATCGGTATCGCAAGCAAATGCAATATCAAAACTATCTTTCATCTTAATCAATCCCTGCATGGCACAAGAAGAAGAGGGATCCATCCGAATCTTCCCATCCCAATCCACGCTCATAAAACGAAAAGTGGGATCGACCGTTTCATTCACAACCGTGAGATTGATTCCATACATTTCAGCGATTGGTTGCCAATAGTGAACTCCCGCGCCGCCGAGGGGATCCACTCCTATGTGAATCTTCGATTCGGCGATCACTTCCATATCAATTACATTACCCAGATCGCTGATGTAAGCTTTGACATAATCGTGTCTTTTTGTGGTTACTGTCTGCAATGCCTTTTCAAAAGGCATTTTCTTTACCCCCGACATTTTTTTTTCAAGAAACTCGTTTGCTTTATCTTGAATCCAATTCGTAATAAGAGGCTCTGCCGGTCCCCCCTTAGGCGGATTGTATTTAAATCCGCCCTCGGACGGCGGGTTATGCGAAGGGGTGATGACAATACCGTCGGAGAGCCCTCTCTTTCGTCCTAGGTTATAGGTAAGAATCGCATGAGAAATAACCGGAGTCGGCGTATACTCATCTCGTAAAGACAGCATTACCGTCACTCCGTTTGCAGAAAGAACTTCAAGAGCACTTTTTAGAGCCGGTTTAGAAAGAGCATGCGTATCCATTCCGAGAAATAAGGGTCCGTCAATTTCCTCCTTTTCACGATATAAACAAATAGCTTGGCTAATAGCAAGAATGTGCTCTTCATTAAAGCTCTTATCTAGAGAAGAACCTCGATGTCCAGACGTTCCGAATTCAATTCTCTCCTTTGCTACGGAAGGATCCGGGATGCCGGTATAATACGCGTTGATAAGGACCGGGACATCGATCAACATATCGGGTGTAGGTTTTTTTCCTGCAAGAGGGCTTATCTTCATCTATCACCTTATTAAAAGAGCGTTAAGAATTTTTGAGACCGTTATACTATCTCGTCTTTTTTTTGATTATTTGGTTGTTTTTGATCCAATCCCATAGTCAATGCCGTCATACCCGTAAGACCTCCCAGTTGCATCGTTTCAATGGCCGAACTTGGGACAATCACGATAGTGGAGTTCTCTTTTAATCCTTCATAAAGCATATTCATCGCTCGTAAATGCAATGCAACCGGGTTATTAATATAGCTCTTAGCCGCTTCTCCAAATTTTTCGGCAACCTGCCTTTCCGAATCACCGAGAATAACCCGAGCTTGACGCTCTCTCTCCGCTTGAGCTTGCATAGACATCGCATCTTCCAAAGCAGAAGGAATCAGCACATCTTTGACTTCGACCGAAATAACATTGATTCCCCAAGGTTCCGTTCTTTCATCTATGATTACTTGTAATTCATTGCTAATTTTGCTTCGTCCTTCAAGCATGTCGGAGAGCATCGTCTTGCCGATCACATCGCGCAAAGCCGTTTGTGAAGCCCAACCGATAGCACTTTCATAATCGGCTACTTCCAAAGCTGCTTTCTTAGGATCGATTACTTTCCAAAAAAGAACCGCATCGACATCGACCGGCACCGTATCTTTCGTCAGAGTTTTTTCTGCTTTGAAAGAAGTTGTGATCACGCGGATATCAATCCAAAAAGGAATTGAATCAATAATAGGAATGATGAAAAACAGTCCGGGGCCTTTCAAAGAATAAAAATGTCCAAGCCTTAAAACAACGGCCCTGTCCCACTGATTGGCTACTTTTGTAGAAGAAGAGATCAGGAAAGCCACAAAAAGTGCTCCTGCAAAAATATAGTAACTTTTGTAACTGTCAATCCCCCCGGTCATACTATAGGATAAAATTGCCCCGGCCAGCAAAATCACAAAAAAAACCAATACGGAAAACGAGCTTTTATTTTGCATTTTAATTTCCTTTTTTTTCACACCTTAACACTTCTGTCATGACTATTTTGATAAAAGATTATTTACACTATCTCCGTAGACTGCTTTCGATCGAGCGTTTTTATAGACCAAAGAGGCGTCATTAAAGCTAGCGAAATCAATCCGGCAGCTACTAATATTAAAAAAAAACCGTTCCACCCCCAAGCTTCTATAATAGATCCGAGAGGACCTCCTGCCACGGCTGCACCGAAATACGCAAAACATCCCGCAAATCCGCTGGAGGTTGCCGCTGCTTTTTTATCGGGAAGTTCTGCCGCAACCATACCGATTAACATTTGAGGCCCAAAGATAAAAAACCCGATTAAAAAGACTAGAGTTTCATTTAGAAAAAACCAATTCGTTCCGTTCCAATGTATCCCTACCAAAGAGCAAATAGCTCCCAGAGTAAAAAGAACGCTGACGGGATTGCGTTTACCGTCAAAAACCTTATCCGAGAACCATCCGGAAAAAAGACTTCCCAAAAAACCGCCGAGTTCAAACAAGACGATAACTCCCGCCGCTTTTATTTTAGAATAACCGCCCGCTACGAAATAGACCATCCCCCAATCATTAAATCCGATACGGATGATATAGATAAAAAAATAAGCAACGGCCATGGTCCATATGTATCTATTCAAAAGCACATGATCAAAAAGGATTTGCTTCGTCGTCAAAGAGCGTGTTTTATTTTCATTGAACCCCGTAGATAATTCTTCTTTTTTAAATTTTTCAATCGGAGGCAGCCCCATTGATCCGGGAATATCTCTTAGACGATTCATTAAAAAAAAGCCTACGGCAATCGCAAAAAAACCGGGGATCATCATAGAGAAACGCCACCCGTAACGATGAGCTACAAAAGCAATTACAACAGGGATAATGGCGCCGCCTAAATTATGCGAAGTATTCCATACACTCCACCATCTTCCTCTCTCCGACTGGGAATACCAATGAGTTAGTAATTTTGCACACCCCGGCCAGCCCCAGCCCTGAAACCAGGCATTCAAGCCCCAAAAAATAGCGAGTAAAATCCATGTACTTGAAAGTCCAAATCCAATATTAAAAACACCGGTTAAAATTAACCCGACAGACATGAAATAACGAGGATTTGATTTATCCCCCATAATTCCGCTCACAAATTTACTAACGCCGTATGTAATGGAAAGAATGCTTCCAAGCATTCCCAGTTCCGAAAAAGAAAAGCCCTCTTCAAGCATGGAAGGAATGGCAAACGTAAAACTTTTGCGAGTAAAGTAGTAAAATGCGTACCCGATATACATTCCGTAAAAAGTACGGAGCCGCCAGTATTTATACTTTTTCTTAACAAGACTATTATCTTGAATTTCTTTTACAATAGGATCGGGCCGAAGCAAGTTGAATAGTGTCTTTTTCCTAGTCATGTATTTTCACCTCTGCCATACGATTAGAGGTAATTCAAGAGGTATCGCAATTCCCGGATAATAAGGAAGAATTCGAGCGGTAAAAGTAGATAGCGGATCCGAAGCGGGGACTTCTCCTCGATAAATATGTCCGTTAAAAGCCCCCGAAATAGGCTCTTGATAGTCAAGTTCTTTTGTTAGGGTATCCGAATAGAGTTCTATTTTAACAGCCTTGCGATCCAAATGATTGAGGTACACCTGAACCTCAAATCGACGGTGATCCTTATCCTTCGTAATTTTCACCTCACCGAATCTTAACCGATTCCAATTCTCTTCAACAGATGTTCTCCAATCAACTATTTGTCTTGCAAGAGCTCCGTTATTCTCGGCTCGCTTCTTATAAGACTCTGCTGCAGTAAGATAAAATTTCTCCGTATATTCACGTACTGCTCGATTCGAAGAAAAACGGGCGGTTAACCGTGCCATGCTCTCTCGAATCTTCGAGACCCAGGTAATGGGGATTTGTTTAGCATTTCGGGTATAAAACTCCGGAATCACTTCTTTTTCGAGCAGATCATAAAGAGCGGATGCTTCCGCTCCGTCGAAGCTCGCATCATGCTCCTTGCGATCTCCGATAGCCCAACCCACTTCGGGAGCGTAAGCTTCCGACCACCACCCGTCCAACTCCGAAAGATTTAAACCTCCGTTAACGAGGATCTTCATTCCGCTTGTTCCGCACGCTTCCCAAGGCCTTCTCGGAGTATTAATCCACAAATCCACTCCTTGCACAAGATGCTCCGTCATAATCATGTCATAGTCGCTTAGAAAGACCACATGAGGACGTGCATCAAGCCCGGAAATGAATTGCATCCACTTTTTAATTAATTCATGTCCCTCTTTATCGGCGGGATGAGCTTTACCCGCAATGATCAACTGGACGGGACGCTCTTTATTTGTTAAAATACGCAGAAAACGCTCTTCATCGAACAGGAGTAAATCGGGCCTTTTATACTCGGCAAAACGACGCGCAAAACCGAGAGTCAAAACATCGGGATTTAAAAACGTTTTTGCTCTTTCAACCTCTTCTTTCACTACCCCCCTCGCTTCTAATTGTCTTGCCAATCGAATTCGAGTACGATCAATTAAACAAGCCCTTGACTCATTTCGCATTTGCCAAATCTTCGTATCCGACACCGCTCGAATTTTTTGTTCGAGCTCTTCCGTTTTCCCAAGCCATCGCCCTTTTCCGCAAGCTTCGGTCCAAAGATCGTCCGATGCCGAAGAATCCCAGCTCGGTGTATGAACCCCGTTTGTTATGAATCCGATAGGTACTTCTTGTTCCGGAAAACCGGGGAATAAATCTTGAAATAAATGCCGGCTGACGGCTCCGTGTAATTCACTAACTCCGTTAACCGATCCGCTTCCCCTAACTGCCAAATAAGCCATATTGAAATCTTCATTCGGGGAGATCCGACCCAAGTTTAATAATTTTTCAAACGGTATACCTAATTTATTCAAAGCATACTCCCCAAGGTACTTTTTCATAAGTTCGGAAGGAAATCGATCAAATCCGGCAGAGACTGCCGTATGTGTCGTGAACACATTACCCATTCGAGTAGCTGCCAAGGCCACTTCAAAGGATTGTTTAGTCTTTTGCATGAAACAAAAAGCTCTTTCCAATATGGCAAAAGCGGCGTGGCCTTCATTGATATGGCACACTTGGGGCTCTATCCGTAGAGATTCTAAAAGACGCCACCCCCCAAGACCTAGGACAAGTTCCTGCTTTAATCGCACCTCTTTATCCCCTCCGTACAGCTCGCTTGTGATGCCTCTGTGAGCGGGTAAATTTGCCATATCATTGCTATCGAGCAAATAAAGAGTTGTTCTCCCCACTTTCACTTCCCATGTACGAAGCCAAACGGACCAACCCGGCAATTCAATTTTCAGTCGAAGCCACTCTCCCGTTGCCATACGCAAGGGCCTGACGGGCAATTGACCGGGATCATTGTAGGGATAGAGTTCTTGTTGCTCTCCGTTTTTATCAATAAACTGCCGAAAATACCCTTGACTGTAGAGAAGCCCGATAGAGACGACGGGCACCCCAAGATCGCTTGCAGCTTTGAGTTGATCACCTGCTACATTACCAAGGCCGCCCGAATAGATGGGAAGTGCTTCGCTTAACATATATTCCATACTGAAGTAAGCAATACAATTGAGTGAGGATTTAGAATGATTTTCCGAAAACCAAGAAAGTGCACTTAAAGCCTCTTTTCTTGCTTCGATATGATGATTCAAAAGAGTGCTAAACTTTTGATCGGCTAAGAGTTTTTCCAGTTTTTCTCTTGATACGGTTTGTAAAACAATCCAAGGATTGCGCGTCATTTCCCATAGTTCCGAATCAAGACTGCTCCAAATCACATCCGCTCTATGATTCCATGACGATCGAAGATTTAAAGCCAGATCTTCTAGAGAATCATATCCTTTTATTGAGGATCTATCGGTTATGTCTCCGGAGCTCATTTATTTTGCCTTTTGTTTTCTTCTTCTTGAATCTCCTTCTCTGCTTGACTCCAATCTTGAGAAGTTTGACCCTCTTGCCTGCCTCGTTTTTCATATAGCTCATAAGCACGCTTGGCAATCGCGCGGGGTAAATCGATGTTGGCTTTACCCTTAGAGTGAACTTCCGATTTTGGCTCGTCTTTACTTTCAGAGGGGGAACGGCCGCCGTGACTCGGACCTGCGATGTATAGATCCAACTCATCTTTACTCATATGTACATGAATGAAATTTTGACCCGCCTCTTCGTCGGAGCGGTCGACTACTTCGGGTTTAGATTCACCCTTAACTTTCGATTTAGTGTTAACCTTGGTATTCGGCTTATCTTTGTCTTCAGATTTTGATTCGACATTTTTTTCAGTCGTAGACTCAACTTTCTTTTTAGTTTTAGCATCCGGATTTATCTCGGCTTTTCTTTCCGGATTATGCTTAGTTTTTTTGACGGGATCAAAAATCCGATACGCCAATAGTTTTATGCGGTCACTTAAAAGAGCCCATAGGAGTGCATATCCCCATACGAACCCTGCCCATTTCCAACCTAGGGGAGGCATAAGGAATCCGTAGACCGCAATGAACGTCGCCGCGATTTGTGTGCCAAGAACAGCCAGCCATAAAATCCGTGCGGGACGTATCGACCGGAAAGGACCACGTGTACGAGTGAGGAATATTGTCATATGCCCGGCTACGGACAACATCAGATACATCATCGGTTGAAGATGCTTATGGTCGAGGTGAAAAAGGCGATCACCAAGAAAAAACAGACCCAATGCAGCTACGGGACCAACAATGCCGAGCACCGAAGCGACCCACATTACCGGACGCATATTCCAAGCTTCGGGCTGATCTTTATAATGAACATTATCATAAGCAATAGACAGGATCGCACCGTCATTGAGCAACGCCAACATCACGATCATCACCGTAGTCAACGGATAAAAGTTAAAGATTAAGATCGCCGCCGTCATAAACAATAGTACGCGCAGTGTCTCGGCAATACGATAAATTGCGTAGCTATTCATCCGTTGGAATATTTTCCGACTCTCCTTAACGGCATCAATAATTACCGAAAGACCGGGACTCATTAGTACTATGGAGGCTGCTGCACGGGCCGCATCAGTCGCCCCAGAGACGGCAATACCGCAGTCGGCTTTCTTAAGCGCGGGGGCGTCATTCACTCCGTCCCCCGTCATGCCAACCAGATGACCCCGTTTTTGTAGGACGTCTACAATATGAAATTTGTGTTCGGGAAAAACCTGAGCAAATCCGTCGGCCTTTTCGATAGACTCGGCCGTCTCGGAATTCTCTTGTCGCTTCGAGTCGCCTAAAGACGAGGCATCAAGGATATTCGTACCCATACCTAATTTTTTGGCAGTTTCCCGAGCGATGGCCAGCTGATCTCCCGTAACCATCTTGATTTTGACGCCCATTTGCTCCGCCGCCGCAACGGTTGCTTTAGCGTCCTCCCTCGGAGGATCGAAGAGCGGGAGGACACCGAGAAACTGCCACGAGCCCGTTCCTTCGGATCTTGCTACACCGAGCGAACGAAAGCCTTTCGCTGCAAATTCATCTACAGCCTTCATAACAAGATCTTTCACTTCGCCTGCATTGGCCGCCAATGCCAAAATGACCTGAGGAGCTCCTTTAGTCACCTTAAACTCTTTGCCATCCTCTCCCTTGACAGCGGCTTCCGTGCGTTTATGCACTGCATCAAACGGTTGAAAATGGGTTATCCGATACTCTTTCAATGAATCTTTATTCTTCACTCCCGCAAGCACCGCAAGATCAATAGTGTCATTATTTTCCGATCGCGATGCAAGAGCGGCAGAAAGAATCACTTGATCGGCGGGGATATTATTCACGCTGAAGGGATCGTCGAGGGTTAACTTGTTTTGTGTCAAAGTGCCGGTCTTATCTGCACAGAGTATGTCTACGCCTGCTAATTCCTCGATAGCCACCAAACGACTTACAATCGCTTTTTTCTTCGCAAGCAGCCGTGCACCGACTGCCATTGTCACCGAGAGCACCGTCGGCATTGCTACCGGGATAGCCGCGACGGTCAATACTAAAGCGAACTGCACAGTTTTTAGGATCGGATCACCGCGGAAGAGTGCGACGGCAATAATGACTGCCACCATAACTGCTGCTAAAATGATCAGGTAATTACCGATCTTTAAAACTGCTTTTTGAAGATGACTGACGGTATTTGCCTCCTCAACTAACTTTGCCGTCTTACCAAAGTACGTACTGCCGCCAGTAGCATATACCAGTGCTTCCATCTCGCCTTGACGAACAATCGATCCGGAAAACACGGCCTCGCCCGATTTTTTCTCTACGGGGAGCGACTCTCCCGTTAGTGCCGATTGATCTACTTCTATAGGATCCCCACTCATTAGCCTAGCATCTGCGGGAACAATGTCGCCCGAGCGCAATCGAATCACGTCTCCCGGAACCAGTTCACGTGCCGAAGGGTTGCTCCACTTGCCGTCGCGCTTCACTCTCGCCTTAATCGCAAGTTCTGCCTTCAAAGCGGCAATCGCATTGGCTGCTTTGTATTCTTGCAAAAATCCGACGACTGCATTGGAAAAAAGTAAAACAACGATGATAAAAAAATCGGGCCAATGCCGAAGCACCCCCGATAAAATCACCGCTATTTCAATCATCCATGGAATGGGACCCCAAAAATAAGAGAGGGATTTTAAAAACAGATTGCTTTTCTTTTCTTCAATCTCATTGGAGCCGTATTGATTCAGTCGTTTTGCTGCTTCGGCCACCGTAAGTCCCTCCGATGAAAAACCCAATTTTTTCTTGACATCCTCAAGAGAGAGGGATTTTAGATCCTCGCTTGCATCGGGTTTATTTGCCTTCGATTCCATGAATGATTGTCCTTGTATTGTCTAAAAATTACCCTCTTCTTTCCGTTTTTTTGTTTCTTCCGGACTAAGAGCCTCTTCTTGTTCGTAATATTGATAATCTTGAGTATCTCCTCTTTGATCCTCCGGAGTTGTAAACGGTTTTTTTAAATGATCACCCGGCCCTTTTTGTATATCTTGATCAAAATTAAGAGGCTTGGGATCTTCCGATTTTTCTTCCTTTTTTTTACGTGACATATAACTCTCCATGTTTAGCTTCTAAGGTTTACTCCACTTCCAATTTTGGATTTCCGGCAAATCTTGACCGTGTTTATCAATATACAACTTATGCTCTATGAGTTTGTCTTGCATCATCTGCTTGAGATGAGCCCCTTTCTCTCCAAGGTGGGGAAGTCTCTCAACGACATCTTGCACAAGATGAAACCGATCCAATTCATTTTGCACCCTCATGTCAAAAGCCGTGGTAATCGTACCCTCTTCTTTATAACCTCGAACATGTAAATTGCGATTTTGTCGACGATAGGTCAATTGATGAATCAACGGAGAATATCCGTGAAAGGCAAATATGATATGCTTATCTTTGGTGAAAAGAGAGTCGTAATCCGGTTCACTCAGCCCGTGCGGATGCTCGCTTTGTGATTGGAGTTTCATCAAATCAACGACATTGACCACTCGGATCTTCAAATTAGGCAAATGCTTACGAAGAACGGAAACGGCTGCCAAGACCTCGAGCGTAGGCGTATCTCCGCAACATCCCATTACTACATCCGGCTCAAGATCCATATCGTTGCTCGCCCACTTCCAAATCCCAATTCCTTGTTTGCAATGTATTACGGCAGACTCTTTGTTCAACCATTGAGGAAGGGCGTGTTTGCCTGCAACAACTACATTAACATAATGCCTACTGCGCAAGCAGTGATCAAAGACGGATAAGAGACAATTGGCGTCGGGGGGAAGATACACTCTGACAACATCTGCCTTCTTGTTGATCACATGATTTAAAAAACCGGGGTCTTGATGTGTAAAGCCGTTATGATCTTGCTGCCAGACATGGGAAGCCAAGAGATAATTCAAAGAGGCAATCTTTCTTCGCCAAGGAAGTTCTAAAGTCACCTTGAGCCACTTGGCATGCTGACTAAACATGGAATCAACAATTCGAATAAATGCCTCGTAACTATTAAAAACCCCGTGTCGTCCCGTTAAGAGATATCCTTCAAGAAAACCTTCACATTGGTGCTCGCTAAGCATCGAGTCCAAAACAAGTCCCTCGGGAGCAAGAAACTCATCATTTTCAGCTTGCCTAGCATCCCACTGACGGGTCGTGACTTCAAAAACGGAACCCAAGAGGTTAGAAAGAGTCTCATCCGGGCCAAAAATGCGAAAATTACGCCGATCCTGATTGAGTGCAACCAAATCGCGTAAAAACAACCCAAGCACAAGAGTATCTTGAGCATCAACAGCTCCCGGGAAAGGTACATTTACCGCATGAGCGTACGGATCGGGCATTTGCAGATCTCTCAGTAAAAATCCGCCGTTGGCGTGAGGATTTGAACCCATTCGAGAAGCTCCCTCGGGAGCTAGCTCCGCCAGCTCCGGGACTAATTTCCCGGTTTCATCAAATAACTCTTCCGGCTTATAACTCTTCATCCAACTCTCAAGAATCTTCAAATGGTCCGAATGCTCGGCGTCCACAATTAACGGTACCTGATGAGATCGAAATGTACCCTCTATTTTGAGGCCGTCGACTACTTTTGGTCCCGTCCATCCTTTAGGTGATCTCAAGACAATCATTGGCCACCTTGGCCTTCGGGTGTCGTTATTTTTCCGAGAGTTTGTTTGGATTCTTCGAATGTCTTGGGTAACATCTTCTAAAACACCGGCCATGAGCCGGTGCATCAATTCCGGATCACTGCCTTCTACAAAATACGGGGTCCATCCGCATCCTCGTAAAAACTGCTCCAATTCTTCAGGTTCAATACGAGCTAAGACGGTCGGATTGCTAATTTTATACCCGTTCAGATGAAGGATCGGTAAAACGGCTCCATCCGTTATAGGATCAAGAAATTTATTAGAGTGCCATGCCGTTGCCAAAGGACCCGTTTCCGCCTCTCCGTCTCCAATCACGCAGGCGACAATCAGATCGGGATTATCAAATACGGCTCCAAAAGCATGACTGAGTGAGTACCCAAGCTCTCCTCCTTCGTGAATGGAGCCCGGTGTTGTTGGAGCCACGTGACTGGAAATGCCACCCGGAAAGGAAAATTGTTTGAATAGTTTTTTAAGCCCTTCTTCGTCTTGTGTAATATTCGGATAAATCTCGCTATAGGTTCCTTCGAGATAAGTATTGCCGACAATCGCAGGACCCCCGTGACCCGGACCCGCGATATAAAGCACATTCAAATCATATTTCTTGATCACTCGATTCAAGTGGACATAGATGAAGTTTTGACCGGGAGTTGTCCCCCAATGGCCAACTACAAGAGGTTTGACGTCGGATAGTAACAAAGGCCTCTTCAAAAGCGGATTATCATACAGATAAATTTGACCGACCGACAAGTAATTAGCCGCTCGAAAGTAGGCATCCGTCTTACGAAGTTCGTCATGAGAAAGAACGTTCATTACTTTACTCTCTTTGTTTCAAGATTGAAATTCCGAAAAATAGTCTTAGCAATCATCCTTTCCTCATCCGTACGGATAACGCGAACAACTCCTCCACTGCCTGCCGTAGAAATAATTCCTTCATTCATTTCATTTTTCTTTTCTTCAAGATCGACTCCCAAAAATCCCAAGCCTTCACAAACTCGAGCTCGTATAACGGGCAAATTCTCCCCTATTCCTCCGGAAAAAACCAAAGTATCGAGCCCTCCGAGTGCCGCAGCAAAAGCACCGATCCATTTTTTGACCTGATAACAAAATAACGAAACCGCTTCTGCAGCGCGTACATCCGATGTTTCGGAAAGAAGCAAGTCTCTCATATCGGAGCTTGTCTCCGACAGACCGAGCAATCCCGATTTATAATTGATCATCTCGCTCCATTGTTTTGCATTAAGTCCCTCCGCAAGCACTAAATACCCAAAGAGCCCCGGATCAAGGTCTCCCGATCTGGTACTCATGGGAACTCCGGCCGTCGGAGTAAAACTCATGCTCGTATCTATAGATTTACCGTTATGCACGGCAGCCAAACTTGCACCGCTACCCAGATGAACAAGAATGACTCGACCCCGAGCTACTTCCGCCCCCCCCAACCGAAATAACTCCTCAATTAGAAACTCGTATGACAAACCGTGAAATCCGTAACGCCTTACTCCTTGAGCTTCATACCGGCGAGGGATCGGCAATAGCTTTGCTACCTCCGGAAGATTTTGATGAAAAGCCGTATCGAAACAAGCAAATTGGGCTACGTTAGAGAATTTGTTATAAAAAGCCTCAATAAGTGAAATCTCTTCGGGAAGATGATCCGGAGCAAACGGAATTAAACCCTGTAAATCTTTGATCACATCCTCCGTAATCTTCAAAGGATTACTATACTTCGGACCGCCGTGTACTACACGGTGCCCTACCCCGATCAATCTACTACAGCTATTTTGCCGTTCGATCCAATCTATTAAGAGAGTGACGGCTGCCGTATGATCCGAAGCGGGCTCTTTACGAGAAAACTCATCTTTCGACTCTACTCCTTTGACTTGAAAAATAGCACTCTTACACCCGATCCGATCAATAGAACCTTTAAAAATTTGCGTAAGAGACTCGCTTGCTTCAAATAGGGCAAACTTAATACTCGACGACCCTCCGTTTATCGTTAATATGCATGGCTTCGTTGACGGTTTATCGCTCACTTCGGCTCCGTTTGCTCATGTATAAACCCATAAGAAATCGATACAAAAAAATCATATGCGCCCAAAAATCTCATATTTCTTCCAAGCTAAATAAAAAAATATTTAATACTATACACAAAATACTATCATTAAAAAAACATCAATCTTTACATCTTCGGAGGGGGCGGAAACTAGGCCCCATTCTTTGCAATTAAGAAAAATGATTAAAATCGCTCTCCCGAAGTCCGGAAACAGGGCTCCGAGCTCCCGTTGCTCCCGAGGTTGATTTTCGAGCCCGTACCAAATTGTAGGCTTGCGAATGTTGCCTGATCACCCGCGGCAAGAGTGGCCGTGTTAGAGGAGGAATTGATCGCTGCAATGTCCGAAGGGTCGGTACCCGGATAGCCGGAAGACGGATCCCAATTCGCTATCCGTAAACCGTTCCGTACTCGTGGCCCCTGTCCATTTAGGTCGTTGCCTCTACTTTTCGATATGAAGAAGTCAATCTTTTACCTTAATCTTTTCCCCCGGAAAGGGCTACTTTTACCTTGCGGCTAATAGCCCTCGTCGGAAAACACGGTCTTTCCGTCAATCCTTTCTAGGATGGTTGTGTTCATGGTTGGATTTTTCCCATTCGGCAAGCTCTTTCTCGGCTTGTTCTTTTTGAACCCCGTATTTCTTTTGGATTTTCCCGAGCAAGTGCTCTCTTTTTCCGTTAATTTCCGTCAGATCGTCATCGGAAAGCTTACCCCACCTCTCTTTCACTTTTCCTTTAATGAGATGCCACTCACCTCGCAATGTGTTTTTGTCCATATACATCCTTAAATGTTAATAATTACTTACTTAATTTTTATCGACTTCAAAATTCATACCTAAAAAATTTTAAGAGAGCTGTCCATTCCGTCTTAAAGAGAGGAGGCTTCTTGAACGGGGAAGGACAGCTTTTGATTCGGATTTGAAAAATACCCTTACTTAAAGCTTTCCGAGCAGCAACAAAATAATGACAATGATTAAAATTGTCCCTAAAATCCCGGTCGGGGCGTATCCCCAATTGGCGCTGTGCGGCCATGCCGGAAATGCTCCGATAAGTAACAGAACTATGATGATAAGTAATACGGTGCCGAGCATGTGGTCTCCTTTGAAAATTTTGGTTTAAAATAAATACTATCATGAACCTCAAAGTAAAAGAACTACCAAATGATGTCTACAAAAAAAATAATCCCGATCGGATTTGGTTAAAAAACCTTAAGGCTCAATCAACCGGATTTTTGGTAAGAAAACAATTTTTTCTAAAAATCAAAAATCTGCATCCCAACAACTCTTAAAGCATGTTACGTATTCCTTTTCATTTATTGCTTTAAGCGGAAAAACTAGCAAGACCGTTCATTTTTTAGATATTAGAATTGATACCCGAAACCGGCTCCCACTTCTATCCCGTTTAGATAAGCGTCGGTGCGGTATACGAAAGGATTTTTCCATGTTCCCGAGAAATGAAACTCTTGGTACATGTAGTTCAAAAACCCTTCGACCCGGAAGTGTTCGGTACAGCGATAGACAAATCCGGATTTGGCAACCCCGCCCCAGTTATTTAACGAAGTTTTTTTATGAACGTAAGGAGATCGATCTCTCAAAATCAAAAAGCTGTAGCAAGGACCCGCTCCCGCATAAAAATCCATCCGATCGGAAAAAGAATGGACATACTTGAGACCGAGGCTAAGAGGAATAAAATTCAGATGGGAACTTCCGTCAAAATTACTCCCGTTCCCGAAGAGATACGACCCGTCAACCCAAAGCGTAAGACCTTTGTATACATCGGCATTTGCTTCCAAAGTAAAGGAGGGCAGTACGGGACCGTAAAGATCTCGTGCAGTACCGTTAAGTAAAAAAAATGCACCCGTTTTCGCACTCAGAGAAAAGACCTCCCCCGAAACAAGAGAAGTTGTTTGAAAGAGAGCGGCTGCCGAGAAGAAAAATCCGACTCTTTTTTTTATACCGTTCATAAAGCTCATGAGATTCCTTAAGTGTACTCAATAAATAAATACTAATATTGAACATCTCCTTTATTTTTGCAATAAAACGTGACCCCGCATTGAAAAATCTCAAACTTTTCGTATGCAAGAAATTGTCGAATTTTACATAATGTCGACAAGATAAATTTTCGGGAAGATTTAATTGAACCTCAATCCTCTACTACCATCATCATTCTCAGCAAAGTCTATTGCACTTGAAGGCATCTATGAGCATTACAAGGTGTTCGTTATAAAGTTCTTTCTAGAGCTCGTCACGGCGAGACTCTCGAGGAAGTTGTAGTCCATCAAGCTTTATACGGAGATTTCGGCATATGGGTGCGTCTCCTTGCCATTTTCCTTGAAAATTTCACCGTCAACGGAAAATCGCAACCCCGATTTACATTCGTTGAATAGCACTCTTCTTACTGTTAAACGAATGTAAATCTGTCATCATCATAACCTCCGATTTTCCGGGATAAAGGCGCACTTTTTCTTTTTCGCAAATCTCGTTTAAGCTACAGTTCTCTTAAAAAAAGCCGTAAGCCGGGAGGACTGAATGAGCCTAAATAGCAAAAGAAACTTGATCAAAGGTCAAACGGTTTTTATCACGGGAGCATCCAGCGGGATAGGTAAGGCTTGCGCAGAGCAATTTGCCGAACTTGGCTGCAATTTAATTATCAAGGCCAGAAGAGCCGATCGTTTACAGGCTCTTGCAACCGAGCTTTCTTCCAAATACGGGATCATCTGCATCCCGATAGAACTCGATGTCCGCAGTAACGAGCAAGTAGAAGCTGTTTTCAAAAAGCTGGAAACGGATAAAATCGAAATAGATATTTTGATCAACAATGCAGGGCTCGGCTTAACTTCGGATAAAATCCAAGACGCAAAAGTCGGCAACTGGGATACAATGATCGATACAAATATTAAGGGCCTTCTTTATGTGACGAAATCCGCTCTTCCCTTCATGATGCGGAAAAATCACGGTCACATTATTAATATCGGTTCCGTTGCGGGTCGCTACTGCTATACGGGAGGAAACGTCTACTGCGCAACCAAACATGCAGTAAAGGCGATCTCTAAATCCTTGCGCCTCGATCTAATCGGCACTGCCATTCGAGTAAGCGAAATTGCCCCCGGCGCCGTTGAAACGGAGTTTAGCGAGGTCCGTTTTAACGATAAGGAAAGAGCTAAAAAAGTTTATGCAGGATTTAGCCCGTTAACGGCAGACGACATAGCCGACACTGTCCTCTACTGTGCAACGAGACCTCCGCATATGAACATAGATGAACTGGTAGTTTTTCCTCAGGCTCAAGCCTCCGTTACCGATATTTATCGACACTGAAATTTTGCAAAAAATCTTGCTATTTTTTCGCCCAAGTATATATTGCTTATCCGACACGCGGGAGCGCCAATATGTTGATACAAAAAAATAGAAATCCGTTTCTCGGTTTTTTATTGTTTATCCTTTTTTTTGCAAATTCTAGCTACGCAGATGAAGAAATAGACTGCTATTTTCTTCCCGAACAACATTGGCTGAGTATAAACCTCGACAGAATTTTTTCTTCGGGGAACATCTTAAAAAGAACCTCTACTTTTGAAAAAGCCGGATTTAAAATTCTTCATCATCAAGATACGGGAATGAAAGTAGCCAAACACCCCCTACTTCCCGGATACTTGGTAAAAGCGTATACATCGAGCCACAGAACCTACGGGATGGACTGGGCAGTAAATCGTTGTATCGGAGCGGAAAGAATACGGAAATTAATCGAGAAAGAGAATTTAACGTATTTTACGGTCCCCGAGAAGTGGATTTACGTAGTATCGTACCCCGATCCGGTTGAGGTTATTCTATTAGTCCGAGACATGAAACTCGTTTCGAGCGAAGAGTCGAGAAAAGTTTGGAAAAACACATCAAAAGAACAACTCAAACAGCTCTATACAATTTTAAGTCACGGCTTTGCCTCTTGTTCTTTACCCGGCAATATCCCTTATACAAAAAAAGGCAAATTTGCTTGCATCGACACCGCTTATCCCTATCGTAAGTTTGATTTGAACTACGTCAAAAAGTTTTTCTCCTCGAAAAACCGGGAATATTGGGATCTTATTTTGAGAGAGGGGGAAAAAGCGGGATTGCCTCTTCCTCCGCCCGAAGAAACGATCGAGCAATGATTATAAAATTATTTTTACCTTTCGAAAAGAAGCCCGGTATGGCAAAAAATATGCGGGAGCTCTATATTAGTAGCTCCCGTTAATCGTATTTTTCTCTATGGAGTCCTTCTATGAAAATTTGGCTTTTCTCTCTTTTGACCGCTTCAGTCTCCCTCTTTGCTAAAACGGAGATCGTCTTTTGGCATGCCTTTGAAGGGTTTCTCTATGATCAGTTTGCCGAAATCGTGAGCGACTTCAATCACCAATCAAATGCCTATGAAGTCACACTTGTCTACAAAGGCAATTATACGGAAACATTCGACCTTGGAGTTGCAGCCTTTGAACAAGGGTCACCTCCCCATATCTTGCAAGTCTATGAAGTTGCCACCCAAACGATGACACTTAAGCCTTCCATGTTCAGGCCCGTTGACGACTTGATGCGTCACTATTTTAGGAAGTTCGATAGAGACGTTTACATTAATGCGGTTCGAGATTTCTATTCAACTTCCGATAATACCATGTGTTCTCTCCCTTGGAACGCATCGACGGGCATCCTCTTCTACAATAAGAAAGCTTTCAAAGAAGCAGGTCTAAATCCTGAAAACCCTCCCAAAACATGGGAAGAATTAGAAGCAATTTCCCTCAAACTTGTGAAAGCCGGATATAAGGGATTCGTAACCGCTTGGCCGGTGGCTTATCACCTGGAGCATTTGTGCTCGTGGCATAACCTCCCTTTCGCAACCGCGTCAAACGGATTTGAGGGATTGCAAGCCGGGCTCAATTTTAACGGTCCTTACCAGCTCCGTCATATTTCGAAACTTGTCGAATGGCAACAAAACGGAGTTTTCAGCTACCAAGGACGTTTTACCGATCAGCCCGAACAATTCTTTACGCAAGGGAAATCCGGAATCCTGCTGCAAGGAGCTAACCGTCTTCCCATGCTCAAAAAAAACTCGATTGACCCGATCGGAGTCGGTTTCATGCCGTACTGGAGCGATATCCCGGGAGCCCCTTATCGCCTGAACATCGGAGGGTCCTCATTTTGGGCTCTCTCCGGATTCAACGAAGATATCTATAGAGGAATCGCTCAATTCTTTTCTTATCTTTCCATGGCGGAGATCCAAGCCGATTGGCATCAGAAGACGGGGTATCTACCCATTACGGAAGCCGCTTACTACCTCACGAAAAAGAAAGGATTTTATGAAAACAATCCTGCTGCCGAAATTGCAGTCCTCGAAGTGATGAACCAAAAAGACACCCCCTATACGAAAGGGATCCGCTTAGGTAATTATCCGGTTGTACGCGACACGATTCTTGAACATCTCGAAAAGGCTTTTGCAGGAGAGCTCACCCCGAAAAAAGCCTTGGATAAGGCTATCGAAGAAGGGAATGCATTGCTTGAGAAGTTCGAAATCGAGCACTCCGGATCAAAATCACCTCAGGTAAAAAATGATTATTTTTCTCCGTCACGGAATTTATAAAGCCGGATTACAAGCGGTAGCGTTTCTCCTGTTAACCTTGGGAAACACTCTCTTTGCTGCCGTCTCAACTCCTTACGGAGATAAAATCGAAGCTGTGATGTTTGATTGCGACGGAGTACTCGTCGATACGGAATATTTAAAATTCCTCGCTTGGCAAGAAGCTCCGGGAGCTAAAGATATTTCGTTTACCGCTCAAGAGTACCTGCCCGCCATAGGGCATAGTTCAAAAAACATCCTTCTCATGATAGAAAAGTTGAAAAATACATCCATACCGAAAGAAGTCATCGAACTCAAAAATGCAAGGTATCAAATCTTGCAAAAACAAGGTGTGTCCCCAATCAACGAAATGATTGCGTTTGCAAAGCGTTTTGCCGAAGAGAAGATAACCTTGGGCATTAAACTTGGGCGGGCCTCGTCGGCTCCTCTTAGAGAAATCCTCGAAAACTTAGCGCAAGCAGGGCCGGAAAATTGCTTCGATTTAATCATTTCGGGTTCTAATGATTTGGATGACTACGTAGATGAGACGGGGAAAAATAAACCCAAACCGTACATCTACATCGAAGCTGCCAAGCGATTAAACGTATCTCCGTCAACTGCCCGGTCTTCGAAGATACCGAGGCCGGTATCGAAGCCGCAACCTCTGCAGGTATGATTGCAGTTGCCGTGCCGAACCGCTTTACCGTGAATCACGATTTTTCAAAAGCTACCGATGTCATCCGTTCTTATAAAGATCTACCGGTAAAAGAAATTTTTAAAGATTAACGAGCGCATTCTTTCGTCTGTTTTGCTCCAAAAACGATAAATCGGTATAGTCCTCCAAATAAATCATACACCTATTAAAAAGGGACTTTAATGGAACACGTAAAATATGCAGACGCTTCCGTAAAACACACGGCCTCCGGTAACTGTACAGTTCGTGAATATCATATGAAAGCCTCCGAAATGAGTATCGGAGTGGCTGACATCACTCGCAGATACCCGGTCGAAGGATATGCAATCAATCACAAATGCGGCGAAATGGGATACGTTCTTAAGGGATCCGGAAAACTTGTTACGGAAACTGCAGAGGTTTCTCTTGCCGCGGGTGACGCAGTACATATTCCCTCGGGCGAAAAATACTATTGGGAAGGCAATATGACCGTTGTTCTTCCGACAACTCCCGCTTGGTATCCGGAGCAACATGAAACGGGTCATATGCTCAATCAAACGGCAGTCTCTCGTCAGTGAACGGAACCTCGCAAAAAAGAATCATGATTTTCGGTATTCCGGGCAGCGGCAAGTCCGTTTTTGCTTTGAAGCTTAGCCGTCTTTTGCATCTGCCGCTCTTTCAATTGGATAAGTATTTCTTCGTAAGCGGACGGCAAGAGCGCAATCATGAAGAGTTTTTGCACATCCAAAAAGAGTTGGTGCAGCAAGAATATTGGGTGATCGACGGCAATGCCACAAAATCTCTTGAAATGCGTTTTAGCAGAGCCGATACGGTTATCTATCTTCGTTTAAATCGCCTTCTTTGTTTATGGCGTATTTTCAAAAGGTTGATCCGCAAAAACCCTCATATTTCCGATCGTGCCGAAGGATGCAGCGAAAATGTCAGCCTACGTTTAATCAAATATCTTTGGGGATTTCCGAAAAGAGTGGAGCTCTCAGTCGAAGAGCTGCGTAAAAAATACCCTTCCGGTCAATTTTACGAGTTTCGAAATGATGCCCAAGTAAACGACTTCCTGAGAACCCTTCGGAAAAAAGAGAAATATGTATACAAGCCCTACAGCAACATATTTCCCGATTTATTTCTGAAACAAAAAAACAAAATAGCCTCCTCTCTTAAAAATGCTTTGGCTATCGAACATGTCGGCAGCACGGCCATCCCTAATTTAGGAGGAAAAGGGATTATCGATATCGCCGTTGCCGTAGCAAGAGCAGAAATGGAGTCTTCTTCTCTTGCTCTGCAAAATCTCGGATATGAGTTTAGACCGTCTTTCAGTACTCCCGATCGATTGTATTTCATGGCTTATTTGGAAGATCCCGAAGAAGGAACTCGCAGATACCATATCCACTTAACCTACCTGCAGAGTAAAGAGTGGAAAGATCTCATCGAGTTCAGAGATTACCTTAGAAGTCACCCAAAAGCCGTAGAAGAATACGCCGAGATAAAAAAAGAAGCGGCTAACACAGCAAACCAAGACGGGAAACAATACCGAAACATGAAAGAGCCCTTGTTTCGAAAAATTAGAGCTTTAATTGAGGAGTCTCATGACTAAAATGCACCCCAATGAATTCCCTATTGATGAAGCTCTCGTCCGAAAACTCATTGCAGATCAATTTCCCGACATGGCTCATTTACCGCTGAAACGGGTTCCTTCCCCGGGAACGGATAACGCATTATATCGGCTCGGAAGCGATATGGTAGTGCGGCTTCCTCGGATCGATTGGGCTGTCGGCAATATAGATAAAGAATTCAAATTGCTTCCCAAGATAGCTCCGTTCTTACCCGCTTCCGTTCCTACTCCTCTTGCAAAAGGCAGACCTACAAAAGATTATCCGAAGCCTTGGTCGGTGTATAACTGGATTGAGGGCAGCAATCCCGTCGTAGATCATGTTCCCGAATCATTAGTCCCGGATCTTGTTGCATTTCTTCAAGCGCTGCACAAAATCGATCTACCGGGAGGCCCCGCCTGCAATCGCGGCGTTCCGCTCCAAGAGCGTGATACCGAAACTCGCAATGCCATCAAACAATTAGAGGGAATCATCGATACCGAAGCGGTAGCCGGCCTATGGGAAAAAGCGTTGCAAGCTCCTAACCGGGCAAAACCTCCCGTATGGGTACACGGAGATCTGTCGCCCGGGAATCTCCTTATACAAAACGGAAGATTGGCCGGTGTGATCGATTTCGGAAATTTGGGAATCGGAGATCCTGCCTGCGACTTGATCATTGCTTGGAATTTATTCCCGTCTCACATGAGAGATTCTTTTCGTACGGGACTTGAAGTAGATGATGCAACTTGGGAGCGAGGCCGCGGCATCGCTCTCTCCGTCGCTCTCATTCAACTCCCCTACTACAAAGACACAAACCCCGTTCTTGCAGAGAGTGCTCGGCACGTGATTCGAGAGTTGATTAAAGAAGATAAGAAATTTCATTTTCTTCCTGCCGATGTTTCTCAAAAAGCCTTGCTTCATCGATGGCTCGAGCAAAACCACATCAAAGAATGGATACACGGAGCGGGACTTCAAAATACCTTAAAAGACTTGGAAAAATTCTTCGAAGGAACATCCGTTACAACTTATTCGATCGCCTACGATAAAAATATCCCCTTTGCTTTCCTGATCACATCTCCCGAAGGTGAAGATGCGATCACCTTGGATCTGTTCATTTGTGACCCGAGCTATTTGGGTAAGGGCCTTGCCGTCCCGATGATCCGGGAATTCTTGATGAGCCGGTTTCCAAATGTGAAAAGAGTCTTGATCGATCCCGAAAAAGCCAATACACTTGCTATTCATGTATACAAGAAGGTAGGCTTTAAAATTACGGGAGAATTTATCGCAAGCCGGCACCCCGTTCCTCACTATCGAATGGAATTATATGTGAAAGACTTGCCGAAGTCTTAAGAACGAAATGTTTTCATCGTAATTTTTTTACACCTATTTTTTGCCTTGTATTAAGTTGGTTAAATTGGTTGGAGCTGTAAAAACGTAAGCCTTCCCTTTCTTAACCATTTTTAATAGTCCTTTTTCATATAAATCTTGCAAGTCATGCCTAGCTGTTTCATAAGCAATTCGTTGACTATTTCGATGAGCTTCTATTGTATAATCCGTACCCGGATGACGTAAGGCATGAACCAGTAAAGATTCCTGCCTGTAATTGAAACTCCAATTCTTCTTAACCAACGACTCTATTTCATTTATTTCAAATGCTTTACGATTGATATGGTCATGCAAGGATTGAATCGATTTACGAATTACATCGGTTTGATGAATAATAAAATAAGTAAGATCATTTTGATCTGTTTCTGTATAAAGAAAAGCTTCTCCATATTGGACAGGAGCCTTTAGAATGATCTCGGATATTGAGATAAATTCGAAAAGCCAGTATCCGTGACGCAGCATTAACCAGTAAAATAAAGCACGAGCCGTTCTTCCGTTCCCGTCAACAAAGGGGTGGTCATAAGCCAACCAAAAATGAAGTGCAATGGCACGGACAACCGGATGAACAAATTGAAGCGGTGTTTTTCCATTTGCAAAATCACACATGGCTTGTAATCTTTCAGGTAATTCATGTGCATTCGGAGGATTGTGCAAAACGTTCCCCAAAGCATCTTCTATCATTACCGTCTCATCGGATCTCCTGAATCTTCCCGTAGCATCTGGAATGTCCAAAGTTTGATCTGTAACCGTTCTGTGAATTTCAAAAATTAAGTCTTTAGAAAGAGGCCTCTCTTTCCACAACCCAATTTTTTGCATTGTATGAAAGTTATTCAAAATCATTTGTTCACTTCTATCTCTAGGAGGCCGTCCGGACCTGAGCATTTCCTTAGCTACTCTGCGAGTTGTAGCGGCTCCCTCTATTTGACTTGAGGTTATAGCTTCTTGGATAAGTGAACGTACAATATACTGATCTCGAGTTTGTGGATTTATAATAGCCTCGGGAGCTTCTATCATACCACCTGCTCCAAGATCAATTTGATGTAATTGTTCAAGGACTTTGTCTGGAAGATTGTAAAAGAAAAAATCTTTCTTCGCTCTATCTAATAAAGGTACGGCTTTAAAGCCGAGAAGACGCCTCATTTTAATTCCACACCACCACTCTTCCACGGTCAATCCGTCGGGAGGAGTTAAATGACGCAGAATATCCCAATGCCGATATCTCCCCTCATCTTCCGTTTTATTCCCTTCTTTGCGAATTAAGTCGAACTTTTCCGGTGAGGAAAAAAATGTTGATTGTTTTTCCAGGACATCAGGGGGCTTGCGCGGCATTTTCATAATTTACTACCAATTTTTAAGTTAATGGTATCAAAATTATTATTTTCAAACAACTGACATATCATAGAAAATCAAAAATTCACCACAAATTCCTTATTATAAATATATTAGATTTGTTTAGATATTTCACAGAAAAGGGCTAATCTACTAATTTAGTAGGTTTTAGTAGCAAACTAGTAGATAAATATCACTCAAATTACGCACTTTTTCTCGCTTCGATAGCAACATAACCAAGTTTTGCGTAGACGGCTCCGTCGAAAGAAAAGGCCTCCGGGTCAAGACGCGCATATTCCTCCACCCACTCTCGATAAAATTGCCGAGCTTCCGATTTAGGGACGACGGGAGCAAAAGTACCCGATAGCCAATCGATAATCTCTTCTTCATCGACGAAAGGATCCACTCTTTCCGTTACTTCCAATTTTACGACCTCAAAACCTGCTGCTTCGAGCAATTCTCCATACTTTTCGACGGAAAGAAATTTCCTCGGAGCAAATCCTTCCCAATACTTGGACCACCTCGGAAGGGCCTGCATTCGAGTCCTAGCTTGATTCCAAGCAGGGTTTTGCATCGCGGGAACAAGAATAAGCAACTTTCCTCCGGGCTTTAAAAACGATGCTGCCTTTTGCAAAGCGGCACCCTGATCGGAACAATGCTGGAGCGCACAAAAAGAAACGACGAGATCGAAAAGACCCAAATCACCCGAATGCAAAAACTCCCCTTCCGTAAATTGTAGATTGGGATATTCTGCAGGATGATATTGTCTGCGAGCCCATTCAAGCATCCCTTGAGAGGGATCCATTCCGATCACGCTGCCGAGCGGCATGAAATCCGCAATATGCGCGGTGATTTTTCCGTCGCCGCAGCCGATATCCAAAATCCTCTCGTCTCCTCTTGCCGCTTTTAAATGAGGTGCCAAAAACGAATGCGCCCACCTACGCTGCAAGTCGGAATTATGCACGTACGATCTTACAAGATTCGCATCCCAATAAGAGACGTCGGCATGGATCTGCATCCCCGAATACAGAAGCGGAAGAAAGAAACAAAGACATGCTATATGTTTCATTTACCACACCTAATGCAATCAACGAAGTGATCGTCGACAAGACCCACTGCCTGCATAAACGAGTACATAATGGTAGATCCCACGAAGTTCATCCCCCGTTTTTTTAAATCTTTCGAAAGAGCATCGCTCTCGGGAGAAGTAACTTGAACGTCGGCAAACGTTTTAGGCCGATTCACAATCGTTTTGCCTTTTACGAAACTCCAAAGATACTTATCGAAAGAACCGAATTCTTTTTGAATCTTCAAAAATGCTTCGGCATTTTGACGAGCGACATATACCTTGAGCCGATTGCGGATGATCCCCTCGTTTTGCAAAAGAGATTCCAATTCCGCGTCGCTCATGGCAGCGACTTTGACAGGGTCGAAACCGTGGAAAACCTTTCGATACTCCCCTCTTTTTTTGAGCACCGTCTCCCAACTGAGACCCGCTTGAGCTCCTTCGAGAATGAGCATCTCGAATAAATGAACGTCATCATGGACGGGCACTCCCCATTCGGTGTCGTGGTATAGAGCGTAGAACTCTTTTCCGGGAGCTCCTCCGAAACAACGCTTTACTTCCGTCTTACAAGACATGAGGGCCTCCTTTTTCGAGATCGAGAAGGACTCGTTTTTTAGCGACACCTCCTGCATACCCGCCGAGTCCTCCGCCGGTTCGAATGACCCGATGACAGGGAATGACAACGGCAAGCCTATTCGTTCCGACGGCGTTAGCAACCGCTCTGACTCCCGCGGGATTTCCGATCCGCAAGGCAACATCGGAGTACGCGACCGTGGTTCCCGCGGGGATTTTTTTCAATTCTTCCCAGACGCGTAGTTGGAAAGGAGTTCCCCAAACGATCGACGGCGTTTTAAACGTATCGATTTTTCCTAAAAAATATTGTCTCATCTCGTCTTCTATCGAATCGATCGGTGCGGTGCGTCCCGAAGTTATTGTCGATCGCTTTTTTTTTGTAAGAAGTTCAATTTCTCTTGTAAGACCTTTCCTATCTACAAATTCTAAAACATGAAGAACTTTTTCATCCGCAATCGCGATCATTTGTCCAAGCGGAGTGTCAAACGTTGAACTTTTAAGCATGTGCTATCAACCTATTTTTAGCGTTCCGGTACCAGAGGAGGTCTTACTCGTATCCATGAGGGGTCTTTTTCGGCAGCGAGCAACGCTTTTAAAGCGGTAACGAAAAAGCGATCCCCTATCTGCTTCAGAACTTTTTCAAGATCGGGAGAAGCTTCTTCCCGGAGTAATTTGCAAACGGCTTCGGGACAGACGTTTGCCATACCCGAAATCGACCCGGAAGCGCCGTAGCGCAAAGCCTCGGGGATTTGCCTTTCATGCCCTACAAAAACCTTGCAGCCCGGCACGGTCTTTAAAACGGCTTTTGCAAGAGGAAGATTTCCCTCGCTCTCTTTAAACCCCGCAACCGCATCCCCGAACTCTTTTCGCAAAGTTGTCACAATTTCTACCGAGAGAGGAACGCCAGTGTATTGAGGAATATGATATAAAATAATCCTGAAACGAGGATCCGAAACCCTCGAAAATATTTCTCTATAAAATGAGAGGATCCCCTCTTCGGTTATGTTCTTAAAAAAACACGGAGGCGCCGCAAGAAAAGCAAGGCACTTGCTCTCCAAAGAGTACAAAGCCAAATCAACGGTATCGGTCAAACATGAAAAGCCGTTTGCCAAAATAATTTTCCCGGGATCAACCCCTCTTGCGATAACCTCTCCCAAAGCTTCTTTTTTCTCTTCGGTCGAAAAAGAAGCCCCCTCCCCCGTCGCTCCGAATAAAACTACGCCTTTACATCCCTTTTCGATCAGACTTAAACAGTGAGCGGCAAGAGCTTCATGATTGCAGCTTAAGTCTGGATTGAGGGGCATTAGAGAAGCTGCATATACTCCGTCTTGAATCATCGCAAAGCCCTTATAAATATTGCATTTTTCAAAAAATCCGGTAATCTACTTCACAATTAAAACAGGATCGTTAATTGATGTCTAATCTCTCTAAAATCTCCGCCGGCATATTCGATCTACCCCGTGATTTCAAGGGGATTTTACTCGATGCTGCAGGCGTTTTTTGGGGAGGCGGAGAGATTGGAGTTTTACCCGGCTCCGCGCAGGCGATGGAAAAACTCGTCGCAAGCGGTAAAATTGTAGGAATTCTTTCCAACTCCACATGGCTTTCCTCGAAGGAGATCCATAAGCTGCACCTGAAGGGCCTTGAGAAAGGGAAACACTTTCATTTCCTTCTGACTTCGGGACAAGTGACTCGCGAGGCTCTTTTACGTAAGAATCTTCCTTTTCCGACGCCTCGAAACACCTTTTGGCTACTCGGAGAGCCCCATCCGAGGTTTTTTTCTCACGAACTTGTTTTCGAAGGAACGGGTTATACGCAAACCTCCGACATCGAAGATGCCGATTTTATCTATCTTTCGATTCCTCATATAAACGGAGAGGATCAAGTAACTCCCGAAACGTTCCGAAAAGACCTTGAAAAAATACGGAAAAAAAATCTCCCTATGCTTTGTTCAAATCCCGACAGATTTGCACACGAAGGGAATCCCTCGAGAGCCGTTGTAAGACAGGGAAGCCTTGCCGGCCTTTATGAGGAAATGGGAGGTCCCGTTTTTTATATAGGAAAACCGGAAGCGCTTGCCTATACAAGCGCTTTGAAAGAGTTCGAAAAGCACGGGATAACCGATCCTTCCGAGATACTCATGGTGGGGGATACTCCCGAAACCGATATTAGAGGAGCCAAAGCTTTCGGGATGCAATCGGCACTCGTTACAAAGACGGGAATTACGGCAGAGAAAATATCCAAAATAGGCTTTGAGAAATTCATCTCAACCCTTCCTCGGGAAGACTTCCCCGACTACTTTTTAGAGAGGTTAAGCGATGCATTTTGAGCTTCATCCCAATCTCATAAAAAAAATGTTTCTGATCGATCTCCCTCTTTGCAGAGTCCTTATGGAAGACGATAAAAACTACCCCTGGCTTTTTCTCGTCCCGAGAAAACCCGGCGTATCGAAAATTATCGATCTTTCGCTCGAGGATCAACTAAAGCTCGCGAAAGAGCTCGACTTCGTACAAAAAATACTATGGAAAGAGTATAAACCGACACAATTAAACGTAGCCGCCATCGGAAACAAAACCCCTCAGCTCCATGTTCACGTCATTGCAAGATACGAAGACGACCCCGCTTGGCCGGGAACCGTATGGGATCATCCCGTCAAAGTTAAATTAGATGAAACTTCCCGAAAAAGTGCAATAAGCAGATTACAAGTGCTGCTCTCCTCCCCGTTTTAAGGGAACCGTTTCACCCGAAAATGGCAATACGGCTCTCCTCCCGTTTTTTTGTAGTAGAGTTGGTGGTATTCTTCGGCAGGATAGAAAAAACTCGCGGGGACGATTTCCGTTACGGGATTGCCTTGTCTTGCAATTATTCGTTTTACGTTTTCCGCAATTTCTTTTTGCCCTTCCGTAAGATAAAATATGGCCGAACGGTAGCCGGGGCCGATATCGGGTCCTTGTCCGTTTTCTTGAAACGGATTATGGATCTCCATGAAAAATTTAAGAAGCTCTTCATAAGAAATTTTACGATCGTCGAAAATAACTTCGACTGCTTCTTTATGCCCGGTTAGACCCGAGCAAACTTCTTCATAGGACGGATTTGCAACGTTACCCCCCGTATATCCTACCCGAGTGCTTATAACGCCTTGAAGTTCTCCTAAAAGATGTTCCACTCCCCAAAAACACCCCCCCGCAAAAATAGCTTTTGCAAACCCCTCTTCGGTGAAGGCCGGGATAAAGAGCATCGAAGCCGAGTTAACGCAGTGTCTCGTATTTTTGCTCGTGATCCCCTCTCCCAAAAATACATGCCCCAAATGTCCGTTGCATCGTTTGCAAATAATTTCGGTTCGCATTCCGTCGGGGTCGGGTTTTCGGAGGACCGCATCTTCAATTTCATCCTCAAAAGCGGGCCATCCGCAACCCGAAGAAAATTTATGCGTAGAAAGATATAAGGGGGCGTCGCATTGTCTGCAAACATACACTCCTTCTTTGTCAAAGCGATCGTACTCTCCCGTTCCCGGATACTCCGTACCTTTATTCAGGATGATTTCTGCTTCCTGCTTTGACAGCTCTCTATACCTTTCCATGAAAATCTCCGATTGTTTGTAACGACGTGAATAAAATATACCCCGCAAAAACCATAAGCAACACTCCCATGGCTTTAGTGAGAACCGTTTGATACTTCCGAACTCTTCCGTAAACTACTCGGTGAGTCAAAACATAGGAAAGAAAAAAGAACCAAATAAGTGCAAATATCGGCGTGGTAATAGCGTGAGCAAGCTGTATATGAAACGGAGTCTCGGGAGAGACGAACTGCGTAAAGAGACTCACAATGAACAGCGTACCGTTTGCGTTGAAAAAGTTGGTGACAAATCCTCTCATGAACGCTTTCTCGTGCATAAAAAATTTCTTCCGCTCCCCCGCTTCCTCACCTCTTTTTTTCAACATTGTATACCCGAAAAACCCGAGATAGCAAGCACCTAAGATTTGCATTATTTGAAAAACGAAAGGGTATGTTTTCAGAGAAAAAGCGATGGCTAAAAGACAATATGAAACGTCGAAAAGCAACCCGACGCCTATCCCGAGCGAAGCCAAAAAAGCAGCTCTTCTAAGTCCCGGAAGAGCGTATCCCGTCACGACGGCAAAGTTAGGTCCGGGGCTCATTACGCCTAAAAAATTTATGGAGGCAAAAACTAAAAATTCAATCATGAGCGGGACTCGCTTTTGTACATAACGGGTTATTGTAATTTTTTTCCCTATATTCGAAATAGCAAAAAACGCTTCCATTGCGCCCCTATTTCCGGTATTCTCGACCCTATTTTTAACCGTTACTCCCAGAGAAATTATATGGACGAACTTCCAAAGGCATTCGAACCTAAATCGGTAGAAGACAAATGGTACGCATTTTGGGAGTCCGAAGGTTGTTTTACTGCCGATAACACCTCGGATAAGCCTGCTTACTCCCTAGTTATGCCTCCTCCCAACGTAACGGGCGTTTTACATATGGGACACGCTCTCGTCAACACTCTCCAAGACGTTTTGGCTCGTTGGAAAAGGATGAGCGGCTTCGAGGTGTGTTGGATTCCAGGAACGGACCATGCGGGAATTGCAACGCAATCCGTTGTAGAAAAACGGCTTATAGCCCAAACGGGGAAAAGAAGAAAAGATTTCACAAGAGAAGAGTTTCTTTCTCATTTGTGGGACTGGAAAGAAAAAAGTCAAAACTCCATCCTTGCACAACTACGAAAGCTCGGATGTTCCTGCGATTGGTCGAGACTCTGCTTCACCTTGGACGAACCTCGATCCCGAGCAGTAAAAGAAATTTTCAAAAAAATGTTCGATGACGGTCTCATCTACCGGGGAGATTATCTGGTCAACTGGGACCCCGTCACCCAAACAGCGCTTGCCGACGACGAAGTGGAACACGAAGAGAAAAACTCTTTTTTGTGGTATTTCAAATATCCGCTTGCGGATGAAACGGGGTTTATCACGATCGCGACGACAAGACCCGAAACGCTGCTCGGAGATACCGCAGTCGCCGTCTCGGCAAGCGACGAAAGGTACAAACATCTTATCGGCAAACAGCTGCTTCTTCCTATTATGAACAGAAAGATCCCCGTTATCGCCGACCGGCATGTCGACTCTTCTTTCGGAACGGGAGCGGTTAAGGTAACCCCCGCTCACGACCCAAACGACTACGAGATGGGCATAGCCCATCAACTACCCTTCATCAACATCATGACGGAAGACGGTAAGATCAACGAAAACGGCGGAGCTTTTCAAGGGCTTTCCATGGAAGAAGCCAGAAAAGCGGTCGTAGCGGAAATGCAAAAGCTGGAGCTCGTTGAAAAAATTGTCCCCCATAAACACCGGGTCGGTATTTCTTACCGCTCCAAAGCAGTCATCGAACCGTTCCTTTCAAAGCAGTGGTTCGTGAAGATGAGCTCTTTTAAACAAGATTTACGCTCTCTTGTTGAAGAGAAAAAAGTGAAGCTTGTCCCCGAGTCTTGGGAAAACACATACTTCCATTGGATCGACAATCTCAGAGACTGGTGTATTTCGAGACAGCTTTGGTGGGGACACAGAATTCCGATTTGGTATAACAAACAAGCCGGAGAAAAAATGATTTGTTATGCAGGAGAAGGCCCTCCTCCGGAAGTGCTGAAAGACCCCGAAAATTGGGAGCAGGAAGAAGACGTGCTCGACACGTGGTTTTCTTCCGCTCTTTGGCCTTTCAGCACGCTCGGATGGCCCGAGAAAACTCCCGACTTCACAAAATTCTATCCCAACTCGACCCTTATAACCGGTCACGACATCTTATTTTTTTGGGTGGCCAGAATGATCCTGATGGGATCGTATGCATGCGGAAAGCCGCCTTTTCCCGAGACCTTCCTCCACGGCCTCATATACGGAAAATCGTATTGGAGAGAGAAAAAAGACGGTAACGTCGAGTATATCACGGGCGAGGAAAGATCCTCCTACGACCTCGGTAAACCAACTCCCAAAGACGTTAAGTCCAAATGGGAAAAAATGTCCAAGTCAAAAGGGAACATTATCGACCCTCTCGAAATCATCGAAGATTTCGGCACGGACGCGATCCGAATGGCTCTTTGTGCGGGAGCGACGCAAGCATGTCAAATCGACCTCGACAGAAGAAAGTTCGAAGAATTTAAAAATTTCGCCAACAAGATTTGGAACGGAGCGAGGTTTGTTTTTATGAATCTCTCCGACCTCTCTGCAGAAACTTTCTCCAAAGGAATCGACGAATCCCTCTTTTATTTGGAAGACAAATGGATCCTCTCTTCTCTCGGCAAAACCGTCGAGAAAGTGAATCTGTTTCTTTCCGAGTACCAATTTGATAAGGCAGCCTTAACCGCATACGACTTTTTCCGGAAAGAGTTTTGCGCTTACTATGTGGAAATATGCAAACCTTTTCTCACGGGGAAAGCGGGTACTGCCGAAATACGGGAGAACAAACAAAAACTTCTCGTCGTCATTCTTTGCACCTCTTTGCGTCTTTTACACCCTATGGCTCCTTTTATCACCGAAGAGCTTTTTGCAATTCTTAAAAGCAGATTCTCGGGAAAACCGTCTCAAGGGCTCGATCCGTACACAAAAGAGTGCCTTATTGCACTTTCTGCAAAAGGTTGCATTGTCTCTTCTTATCCCAAGTTCATTAAAGAAGAGGACGCGAAGGGAACCATCTCCGAGACTTTTGCATTCTTGGACGAAGTGATCGGCGCGATCAGAAACATCCGAGCGGAAATGGGTATCGCTCCCGGCATTGCTACCGACGTGAAGATTTTGGCAAACGAAAATAATCCTCTACCCGGAATAATCAAAGAAAATCAAAGTATCTTACACTCTCTTGTAAAGATTGGATCTCTGCTTTTCCCCGCTTCCGACGAAGAGTCCTCTTTCAGTGCGACCAAAATAGTCGGCTCGCTCCGTATAGTTATCCCTCTTCCCGAGGAGATGAAAGAGAAAGAAAAACTGCGCCTCTTAAAAGAACAAGAAAAACTGGCAGCTCAGCTTCAGTCCCTCGAAAGCAAACTCGGAGTTGAAGAGTTTCTCTCCAAAGCTCCGAAAGAAGTGCTGGAAAAACTCCAAAGCCAACGCTCTCAACTCAAAGCGCAGCTTCTCGATATCGCAAGTAAACTGTAACACAAAACCGTCCGGGCATTTATTTTTGCTCGGACGGTTTTATACTCCGCTTTTTTCCTCTATGAATTGTTGCGTAATTTGCACCGGCTATGCTAGTGTGTCGTGATAACTAAAAAAAATTATGGCCCCGCTTTATGCAAGTACCCTCTCCCAATACGCTACGATCGACTCTTCCCTTAAGCAAACAAAATGAATCTGCAATCGCCTCTCATCGCTCTTCCGTTACGGGTCTCATTACGGGAAAAGATCCGAGGCTTGCGATTATCGTCGGCCCCTGCTCTTTACACGACCCCGTCTCCGCGCTGGAATACGCAAACAGACTGGTTACGCTGCAAAAGCAGATGGAAAAGA
>Ga0116227_10002721_pt1 | contig 39913 bp, 23 predicted proteins | sample S1TSphgellanicum_FD_89693 | JGI IMG/M metagenome (GOLD analysis project Ga0116227, IMG submission 89693) | Host-associated microbial communities from peat moss isolated from Minnesota, USA - S1T2_Fb - Sphagnum magellanicum MG | ecosystem: Host-associated > Plants > Peat moss > Unclassified...
AAAAAAGTATCTTAAGGCCAAAAAAAAAAAAAAGAATTATGGAAACTCAAATATTTCACCATAGCAAAAATTTACTCTTAAAAAAATCCTCTTTTAAAAAAAACAAAAAAAAACCAAAATCCTTCAAGATATTATAACTTTGGAACTGATCTCAAGTTTCAACACAAGCCAAAATATCATATTTCAAGGGTCCTCATATAAAAATAGACCTAAAATTTGACCCTAAGGGCCAAAATCCATTAAGCTACTATATACTATAATGAATCTCAACACAATATCCTTGCCAACAAAGTTCGTCACTTAGAGTTTAGAGACCACACTAATGTTTTGTGACAGTTATTTATCTTTGTTTCATGGTTAGTTTCATGATCTAGTTCTTGTGCCAGTTTCAACAAAAGGGTGCATCTGTTCAAGCTCACATCACAATAACCTAAACATGAACTTTGGGATTAACATTCCAAGCTGAGGAGTTTGCCAAACATACGAGTTTTTCTTTAATAGTAAAAGTTTGGAGTGGGGTTTAGTCTTTGGGGGTGAGGCATGTAGTTTGTGAATTTTTGGAACATATTTCAAGTATGCAAGTTGTTTATTTATTTTCTTTTATTATTATTATTTTGGTTTTAGGCATGTAGTTGGTACAGGTGGTCCCTTTTTTAATTGGGTGTACATTGTTAATAATTAGAGAGCTTTATGGGTGGTACAATAACGTCTTATGAGAACTTTCAAATGATTTATTGACTCAACATTTTCACATAGATTTGGGTGAAGTTTTGATTATGTTTTTGGAATGTTTCATTCTTGGTTTAAGAACCTCATTTTGACTTGAACTTTTTATAAAAATAATGAATATCTTACTTGGTCATGTGAATGTCATGTTAGAATGCATGCCACACATTAGTTTATTTTATTATTTTTATTTTTTTCTTTTGGAGGATTAGCAAAGATTTTCAATTCAACCTTTGGTAGCATTTGCCTAATCTTGACTGAGCTCAATCTAACTTTATTAAATCACCAACTTTTGGTTCATTTTGGCTAAAATTCCTAGAAAAGTTGTTTTAAGTGTTTTGAACCAAACAATTGAATTGTTAATCCCATTTGTGGATTAATGGATTTGATCAAAATTTTAAGGAAGGCTTCTAACATATGTGAAATGGTTGTGAAAAGGGGTTTAGTTATTAAAGGTTAAAAGGCTCATCAAAAATTACATATCCTCTAAGCCCCTTCTCCTTTAAAAAGATGAATAAATATGCAAAAATCACATATTTTCCAAAAACTATATATATACTTTTCAAGCACAAAAAAAGTTCAATAATAATGTTATATTTTCAAGACCCTATTATCTTTTAGAGTAGATTTATTCCGAATGAGTTTAACAATGTTGGTGCAATCCCTGCCCCATTGATAATAATGCACATCAAACATCAAGTGTATCTAGTCTCAAAGAACATCTATGGATATATATTTATAAAAATTATGTGAATTAAAAAATTATTATTATTATTTAAAAAAAACCATTCAATGTTGAAGGATTGGAAAAATAGTTGCCTTCTAACATGTGAAAAGTCCCACAATCTTAAATGTTAAAAGATTCCCTAGGAGGAACAAAGGCATTGAAAGCTTCAAATTAAACCCTTCAAATTTGATACTATTTTTGGAAAAGAGAAAAAAAAACACAGTGACCACCACATTAGTCTAGGCTTTAAACTTTAGGTAGATGGATGACCTAGGTCCTAAACCTTAAACTTTTAAGTGGAGAATGAAGAGATCATCCATTGCAGACAACATTCACATCATAGGTCCTTATTTTATTGTATCATTTGCATATATGAACATTTTCAAACTAAATTCTATGTGATGAGTTTTTTTATCCAACTTCATAAATGTGTAGCATGGTCACCTTAGCCTATTGTTTGATTTTAACACCACATTCCAATTTACCACCCCATCAAAAGGAATTAAAGTTTTGAGAATTTCATTGGGCATTTCATCATTCATATCATCTTTCATCAAAGATGCCTTGTTTGAAGATGCTTAATATGTCGATCTTTTCCTTAAAATGGGTGATGTTTAGGTAGCTGTTGGAATTTTAACTCATTGTTTCATACAACAACTTTCATACCTCTTACAATGTACACTTCTCTATTCCATTTTCATAAAGTCCCTCACTTTTTTTTACTTCTATTTCCTTCAAGTGTTTGGGTGCCTTTTGGGTCTAAGATCCTTTGACAACCTAGAAAGACTTCTAACTCATAAACAAGTTTTTTTTCAAATAACTTTTAATGGCATCAAGTTCATACCAATGGCCACCATCGCTCCAACAACCTATTTAAGGAGTTAGCCCCTTGTAATTACAATCATAGTTGTTAGGTTTATGATTGATTAACGTCCCTTCCTTTTTGAAACCTTTGCATGAGTCGACAATAAACACTTTCCCTTTCCAGCAACACTTCAAGGCGGCATGTGATTTCCTATCACCTTTAGTTCGCACATGTTTTCTTTTGTTTGAATAATTCATCAGACAACAAATGGTTTGATTTCAAAATTCCATTTTAGAACGTCTGCACCATCATGCCTTTTTTAACATGCTTTTCAACAAGATTTTAAAACCCATTATGCTTAAATTCTATCATGTTTTGGCTCAATGGTGAGTGTTTGGCTTACAATTTGACCAATCTTCTCAAGCTTTCAATTAGTTTCCCCAATATTTTCTACATTGTTTCAAATATGACTTAAATTACCCCCATCCTTCAATTGTAAGTATCCCTCGATGTGTGTGCACACATCCCATCGACCTTATGAGTATTCATTTCTTATGTTGTGTTCATGGCAATGAGTGCATAGGAATTCATGATGTAGTTTTTGACACCTTTGTAGCTGTTGTGTGGGATGTTGGCTTTTATGTGAGGTGAGAACAATTACATGTGCTTTTTTCAAACATGTTCAATTCTTCTTATTGATGAGTCGACATGGTGTTCACCGAAGATGACATTCAAACCTTAATCAATGTTGTCATTGCCAACCCAACACAAGTAGATTTACTTCCTCGATCTTATGCCACCCAAGGATTTGTTGTTTTTGATACGGCTCAAGCCAAAAAAAACAAAGCTATTACAATTCCTCCCCTTAGTAGTGGAAGTATTTGGATGTCTACGTAAGCAAGTGGATGTGTTTTTACACATTGTGCCAATGCCATTTGAAGTATGAAAGGACCAAAAAACACTCCTATTTTTTTCTTAATTCTTTTTTTCTTCAACAAAAAATTACAATCGCATTGCAAAAGTTGCAAGCATCCTCCATTTTAAGTTGGGTGGTAGCTATAGACCTAGCTACTTCCCAACTTCCACCTCTTTAGGACACATCTCCCATCTTCACAACTGACTTATTGCAAGTGAGTGATTTTTGATATGAAAAAATATGACCAACCTATTACAAGCAGTTGATTTTTTACATCAATAAGTTTTGACATCTAGTTTGAGCTAACTTGACATTCTGTAAATTCTCCTTTTTTTTTTTTTTTTTTTTTTTTTTTTTTTTTTGTTACCTTTGTACATTTTCCTAATCTACAGTGTGTGTCTATCAATAAATTTTTACAGGGTTGCATCGAAAACAACACTGGAGAATGTCAGAGTAGTGAAGAATTTGGATGTTTGTGAGCTTTTTGGGAATTGATGAGAAAGTGATGCGCTAGCTGGTCATGGGCTGTCCCTCTTGGAAAAGCTTTGATTTATCTGTCACTCCAAATCTTTTGTGGGTCTCTCTCCCAATTACTACTGGACACACAAGCCAATGGAAAAGAAAGGGATTCCATGCAAAACATAATAAAAGGGAAGGGCAGGGGGAGAGTCAGGTAATCTAGAAAGTTATTAGATTTTGTGGTTGGATTTTGGGTTTTTGAGTTTTTGGGGTATTAGCAATCAGTACTGTACCTTCAGGATGTTCAGCATAAAATAATTTGCAAAAGGTTTAGGTAGTTTTAAAAGGGGAAAAAAATAATTTTATGAGTAATTTTGCAGAAATTGTTGTGAAAAGCTATTTATTTTCCAACCATTGGGTTATTATTATAAAATAGAAATTATATATATAAAAGTAATTTGCATAGTTGTTTCTTATATTTTGAAATTCTGGAAAATTAAATTTGACACTGGTGCATATGTATATCTAGTGGGAGGATCAGCAGACAACCAGCACAAGAATGAGTGAGTGATGTGGGGGCTCCTGGATGTGGAACTTTTGCCTTATAAAACAAGGGGTGGGTGTGTCACACTCTGGCCTTGGCCTTGCCATTTACATTTAAAAGTATCTTAAGAAGGCAAAAGAAGAATTGAGGAAACTCAAATATTTCACCATCCAAAAACATAATCTTCAAAAAATCCTCTAAAAGAAACCAAAATCCTTCAAGATATTATAACTCTATTACAACTAATCTCAAGTTCCAACACAAGCCAAAACATTATCTTTCAAAAATCCTCATGTAAAAATGGACCTATTACTTAGGGGCCAAAATCCCTTCAGCTACAATACTCTATAATGAATCTAAACACAATATCCTTGCCTTGCTAGGCAAAGCCAACAAACCATCCTCCAAACACTTGACAAAAGTGAAAAGTTGTCAGAAATCTTTCATATCTTCTTTTCTTGGGTCCACAATTTGATGCTAAGTTTTAGTGCATGATGTTCTTCTTTTTCTACCACTTTTGGTGAAATAGTGTTCCCTTTATTTTCCCACTCAAATCCAGATGAAATCTTCTTCTACTATATAGAGTGTTACCATATAGGCCTTTATGATATATAGAGTGAGGTTTAAATGGCACTGCATGTGCCAATTAAAACCGAGTCGAGATTCTTCACTGGCCCTTTAAGAAAGGCCTTGTACCAAGTGTTTTTTTTATTATAAACCAAAAATTTCACACTGAGGTGAGGGGGAAAAAAAATTCATTGCAAAGCATACAAAGGCCAAATTTGCCTCGTTTCTCTTGTGGATGAATGTCATCCACCTACCTCACAAATTTGAGATAAAAACCCCCTTGCATATATGGTCGGTACCATGTACATGTTTACAAGTCCAAACTCAGATTTTCATTTTGTAAAATGTGAACTTCATCCAAATTGGCATAGACAATTAATTATGTTGCTATTGGTGGACCTGCTCTTGCTAGATTTTGTTGTTGTGCAATGCATGCAAAGCTCCCACCAAATGTGAGTGTGATAATAGCATGCATCGCCAATCAGTCCACACACATGACGTACCTACAACTATGTTTGGCACTTCTTTGCCAAATATTTTTTTTATTTATTAAAAAAGTGACTTTAGGCACTAATTCTATTAATTGGCAATAGCAATTTCAATTTTCCAGAATTTCAACACAGTTGAAGAAGAGCAAGTAACCCAATGGTTGAAACAATAATGCTTTGCTCAGAAGTTGGGAGTTTGATTCTCAACAATTTTGACAAATATCAATTAACATTTCCCTTATATTGGCTATAGACTTTTCATGAATTATTTTGTATCAAACATGAGTTGAGGATAAGAAGGTACACCGAAGAAAAATGAGTTAACATTGGATCTGTATGAAATTGAAGATCATTTCAATGCCCGGCCCGGAAAAAGGGATGAAAAATAATTCTGCTAAAATAAACTATATTCAATGTTGATCATACCTATCATCACAAGAGAGATCTCGGCAAAAGTGTGTGACCAACATTGAAACCGTTTTCCTAAACTCGGCAAAGCCCCACCCGAAAAACATGAAAGATCCCTCCCGCTCAGACTCGTTGTTTGGTTGTGCATGTGCAACCATCCTGACAACTAGGGCCTATAAGCGACCAGACAACATTCGAAGCTCATGCCCCCTTAGTCCTCCCCACCCATCCAAATGCCCTTTATACCCCCCCCTCCCCTCTCCCCCCCCAATGAGACCATTTCCCCTTCTTGAAACGAGGGCTCAAATGACCCACAACAAAACCGAACACATCGTGGGTCCCTTAGTTTGAAGTTTGAGAACACTTGTGTCTTTTTCTTTCTTTCTTTCTTGGAAAATGGGACACCAAACAACCACCCGGGTTCAAAGTTGGTTTAGCCATTTTTTTAGTCCATTAGCTGCCAAAGTGGATGTGCAATGAGGGGACCAAAAAACCAAAAAAAAAAAAACCCCGTCTTTTCTCTCTTGAGAAAGAGAAGAGTCAACTTGAGAAAGATGAAGGATATTTTAGGGGAACATATTTTAAGACACCCCAAGACCAAGGGAAGTTCCGATGCACATTCGAAGACTACGTGGCCCATCGTCCCGCCACTATCCTATGTAGTCCAACTTTGTTGAGAAAGATTTTATTGTGCCTTAGGTTCAAGGCAGCAGCTGGGAACAAGCCAAAAGCAGCCAAAATTACATATATATAATGTCATGCACAAATATTTTAAATGTGCAATGCTTTTGTATCAAGTTGTATTAAATTACATCATATCATTGTGTCATTATTTGGCTAAGATCGTTAGGGTGGTCAAATACCCAAAACATTTATAATAAAAAAAAGTTATTTGAGTCACGGTATGATTGTTGTTGAAAAACAACACACAACCGAAGAGCACAATGAGAGAGGGAAAGATTGTCAAAACTTAGTTCATTAGAATGGAGATAGGAGGAAGAGAGGAGAAAATGTTTGATGAGCAAGCCAATACTACTTGTAGATTGACCACTTAATCTTGCTACAAGGTAGAAAATGATCCAAATGTTCAAGTGTTTTTCATTGTATAACTTTCCACTTCATCCATCTCTTCTTGTTGCCTTCATCTCCACAGTTCACTGACTTCTTGGCTAGGTTGGCAATGTCTGTTATATGTTTGTATGGGTATTAGAGTCATCTGTAAAGTCTCGTAACTATGGGACCAGAATGACCAGTTTCGGCATAATATGGCATGCATAACTGGGAATGAAAATTTTACAAAGCGAAATAACTAGGACCGAAACTAGTTTTTCCAACAAATTTGGTGAATAAACTGAATTTCATCCCGTCTTTCCTTGTTCCTGAGCACCTCCACTGATGTCTCCTATATTTTCACTCCTCCTATATGTATAACTCCTATAATTACTCCCGAACCGTGTGCATTAAATGCTGAGTTTCAGCATTTCATACTAAGATTTAATAAAATTCATTTTTGTGGATACCACTGAAAGAAGGGGGTGAAAGCAGGCCCAAAGACAGGGTGTCTTTATGGATAACTCTATTGTACTAAAAATTGCTATTTTGCGGAAGATTGGCATTTACGAATCCTAGAGGCTTTACTTGCAACCAACAGATTTCAATTTTATTTTGAAAACCATCATCAATGTTTAGCTTCATATATTGATCCCATTTAGTTTCTTCATCTTATACTTGGAGCAATTTTTTTTTTTCTTACCTAGGTCAAAATGTGCCTAAATAAGAGACAAGAGTCAAAAAACCTTGTTTTGTTCGTAAATGCTTGAATGCAAGGTAAGCTTTTGAGGTTGTTATACGCTCTGCATAGTTATCTCCAAATTTAATTGGTTGGTTTTTCCCTCTACAACTGAAAGGAAAACGGTTTTATCATTTGATTTTATCCTTACACAGATTGGTATTTTTTGCAAAGACTTATATAGCCTTAACCTTACTTGAAATGGAAATATTTTGAAGGTTGTATACCTTTAGTGAGAAAATATACTTTATTTATTTGTATTTCATTTACCTTTACTTGGCCTATAGCTACTTTTTTTCAGAATTTTCACTGACCTTTACTTGTTTTTATATAAAAAAAGACCATTTCTTAAAGAATAATTCATTTGCCCCTACCTGATTAATACATTTTCTCAAAAGTTCCATTTACTCTTTACCTCAACTAATTTTTTTTTGAAAAAAAATTATTTATGTTCAGTTGGTTGATTTTTTAAGGAAATTTTGCATTTATGCTTAACTTGGATGAAATATAATTTTGAAAAATTTAAAGGGAAAATAGGTTTAGCAATTTGCGTAGCAATTCAAGTAAAGCCATAAATCAATACAAATGTTAAAAGTTGTGGGTTTCTTTAGTAAAGAGAGAAAACCCTGGATATATATATCTATAAACAAGGATGGACAGATATTTCATCAATCCATCATTCTCACACATTCACACCTCAAATTCAGGGCCAAATGTTTATTTTCTGGAGTGCAAATTCAAAACCCATTCCAGTTATCCCTAAAGTCCTCCCCAGTTCGATACCCTATCCCACCCCCAGTCCAAGTTTCATCCCTTATTTCCAGTTATGCATAAAGTGCCATGTTTGGAGATGAAATCACTACACTTGGGGAGACCACTCATGATAATAGGGTGAAATAAGATTTGAAATTTGTTTTTGGCTTTTTTTTTCTTTTTTCTTTTGAGGGCACACTTGGGGGACTTTTTCCAAACTTTTTATTTTTTGGCACATTTTACTTTTGAGGGCACACTTAAGGGACTTTTAAAATAAAATAAAATAAATTAACTGTTTTTTTGGAGGGCACCATTTAAGATTTTTTTTGGGTTTTCATTTTTGAGCATAATTAATTAATTAATTATCATTTCAAAGCTATTTTAGGGTTGTTCTATGGATTGGATAGAATGACTTTTAGGGTTTTGTTTACTTGGAACTATATAAGTGGGCTATTTCTAGCTTTTTTATTTTATTTTTCTCAATTCATTTGTGAGGGTTTCATTTTTCCCCTCACTCACTTGAGGCTTTTCTAAGTTTTAAAATAAAATTACCCATATATTCACATTTTCATTTGTGGGATTTCCTTTGATTTTCATATTGTCTTTAATTTATTTTTTTAGTTTCCTTTTTCTTGTTGCTTTTTTTTTTCTCAGTGTTTTTCATTAAATTTTTTTTTTCATCATTAAGATTTTTCATTTTATTCTTCCTTTCATTTTTTAGCTTTATTTTAAGTTTTTTTTAGGGTTCCTTTTAAGGTTTTTTCTTATGTTTTATGGCTTTTAAAAAAAATGATACCTATTTGGACATGGATGATTTTGATAACTCCTCATAAATAATGACAAGGAGATGTTTCAAAGGACCAATAAACAGCATTGGAGTGTGGATGTGGTTGCAATTGTGTGTGCTAACATATTGGAATTATGAACACAATACATTGGAAAATCCCATTTGGAGTCACAAAATGGTCAAAAGAGACAAAATTTCTAGGAATTTTTTAAATTTTAGTTTTAACATAATTAGAACATCATAAAATGGTGACAAGAAAAAAAGTTTCACAAAAAAATGAAACTCTACGGAACAAACTTCAATTCAAGGTTTAAGAGTTCAAGTAGGTGCAAGCAATTTTGAAATCGATAAAACAAAGTTCAATTTGTGAAATTAGACCTTTAATTAGGGTTTAAAAGCTTAAGTAAGTGGAAACAATCTTAAAATCAATGAAACAAAACTGAATTTGTGGAAATAGACCTCCATTTAAGGTTTAAGAGTTCAAGTGGGTGGAAATGGTCTTGAAATCAAAGAAAAAAAATTGAATTTGTGAAAAGAGACCTTTATTTAAGGTTTAAAAGTTCAAGTAGGTGGAAACAATTTTGAAATCAATGAAATAGAGTTAAATTTGTGGAAATAGACTTCCTTTAAAGGTTTAAGAGTTTAAATAGGTGAAAATAATCTTGAAATCAATGAATCAAACTTCAATTTGGTGAAACAAAACTTAAACTAAAGGGTTTAAGAGCTCAATTTGAGAAAACAATGCAAAGTTTGATGAAGCATACCTCTCATAAGTGGAGTCAAACCTAAAGTTGGTGTCACTGACCTTCAATTGGTGAAATCAAACCTAAATTTGTGAAAAAAAACTTAAATTTCGTGAATTAGAACTCAAGTAGGTCAAAGCAAACTTGAAATTAAAAAGACAAACCTCTTGTAGGTGGGATTCAACTTGAATTTGTGAAGACAATCCTCAATTTGGTGAAATCACCATCAAGAACTTGGAATTGGTTGAATAGACCTCAATTTGATGCATTTGATTTCACATTTGCTAAAAAAAATTCCATTTAATGGAATCAAATCTCAAAAAGGTGATACATACATCCAAATTAATTAGGGTTTACATTTTAATATGAGGATTTAAGCTATTCATGAAAGTTCAAATTGATGAATATATTGCCACATTTAATAGATTAAACTCCAAGAAGGTGAATTTTTTTTTTCCATGCAATCAAACTTGAATTTGATCACAACAAGTTGAGACAGTCCCCCAATTAATTAAGATTTACCTTTTAACATGAGGATGATATGATTTCATAAGAGCATCCATTCATGAACGAATTGCTATGTGTAATGAATTAGCCCTTAAGAAGGTGAAACCAAGTTGAATTTGATGCAATCAAAGTTGTCAAGGGGATTAAAGAAAGATTCGTAATAAGGTTTGTCCAAGAGATTTCAGGTGTCTATAGGCCTTTCAAAAAGACCACAAATCAATCCAAACAAGTATGTCTAAACATTTGTTTCAAGTGGATTCAAAGTTCATAGATGTAAAGCCAATGCACATCAGATTTAGTCCAACACATTTGAAAGTATTCAATCACATTACATGTACACTAAAGCTCCAAAATATATAGAATTTCCAACATGGAAATTTATGTCTCATCCACATTAAAGTTTGAGATTTCTAAATGAATTGACAAATTTTTTTGGTTATATCTAGGGGTTTGTAAGCCTAGATGGGAATCATCATATGATTGCATATCCAAATTGTAAAATTCCTCCAAGAGGTCAATTGCATGTAAGCAGACCTTCAAACATTGGATTTCAAATATGAAACATTTTTGGAAAGAAAACTTAGGGATGACCATTTTTTGCAATGGTTAAAAGTACCATGCATAGTTAATTTGGAAAATTTCAAAAGCATTCCACCGCATGCTTTCATTTACAACCTTGAACTATGATTTGCTCACTCTAGAGAAATGTCATATCATAGTCTTCTAAGCTTTGTGTTTTTTTGAGCTTTTCAGGCATCTCCTTGTTTGATGTGCTTCAATCTATTGGCAAAAAGTTTAGGACATAGATTGTTTTTTTGCTTCCCCCTATTGTTGGGTCCCCATTACTTTCTTTTGCACCTCATGTGATGTGTTTGCACTTTTGGGTGTTATATCACTTGATTATATGTTGGTCTTCTCTTGTTGTACCTTCTTTTCCCCATTTGGATGGGTGCCTTTTTTTTTATTATAAAGTTTCATCAATGATTATAATGATAGATACCATCCCCTCCCTTTCCCCCTTTTCAGTTTGTGTGGTGTGGGGTTATAGACATTGTTAGTTAATCTTAACTTCACCTTTTTGAGTTTTCTTAAGGTGCATTCACACTTGACATTAAATTAGTGTTAAATAAAAATCTAGGTGGCATCCTAAGTGGCATACAATGTTAAATAGGTGATAACTTAGTATTAAGTGAATATTAGCTTAACATAAAATCTTCATGGTAAAAGTAGGTTTAAGCCCTAAACGACTAACATGATGTTAGCGGACTCACCACTAAAACCCTTAACACGAAGTGCGAATGCACCTTGCAGTGTCATGTTTTGCACACAAACATTGTGGGTTCAATGGATGAGGAACAACAACATCAAACATGCTGGCTAGGTTCATCCATCCAGTTTATATCCATCTGATAGGGATGCACATGGGTGAGCCTCACAAATCTCATCAATAGTGATATATTTTTGCACTTTTGTTGCTTGCCTGTTACCTGTGAGAGAATGGCCGAGATGCACTTTGTCGGATGTGTTCGGTGGCGATTATTGAGGCACGTTGCAGACCCAAGACGATGAGGTTTTTTTAGCCGACGAGGTTTTCTTAGTCTGAGAAAATTGCATGGTAGAGATTTTGAGCACAACCACTTTAGGAATCGTAGTATAGACGAAGGGACAACACCGTTGGTTAAAAATAGTTTACTTACAAGTATGAAGCAGAGAGCTCCCACCATCTTCAAAACTTGAACGCGTGCTCACAAGCTAGTGGCCCGTGAATAGAGTTGTATTTACACTTTTCTGTCAGAAAAGGGCAAGCGGAGTGAGCGGCGGGTGATAAAGTTTCTGGACGGTGGTTGTTTTTGCACCCTCCAATATTGTTCATAAAGCCTTAGTTTAAATTCTAACAAGAATCACGAGTTTTGAGAGAGAAACTCGGTAAATGGATGGTTAGTGTGTGACGCAGCACCCACAAACGCAGCAACCCCCTTTTCACATTTTGAGTGCATTCAATTGGATGAACCCCCAACTCAATTTATTGACAGTTTGGGATGGCATGAACAACAGCCACGGAATTCATTCATGAGATTTAATTGGAAGAAGTTTGAACTATTCTATTTCTTTCTTTAGGCCAAAAAAACATTTGGGTCTTTGTTTTTTTGGTGTTTTTTCTGTCAACCCATCCTTTTTAGGAAGGATATTAGCCTAAGCCAAAAATGATGACCAACAATTTTAGGAATAGAAAATTTTTGTACATCCAATAAGATGGCTAAACACAGACCTAGGAGGACCCAGATATTTTTCTTGGTGTTTCACCGTTCCAACCTTGTTCCTTGTATCTTCTCTATGGTTCCTAATGAAGCTCCTAATGTGTGTTCCCCAAGCTGTTCCCAGTAGCATCACACTTTATCACTTTTTTTTAACCCAAAAAAATTGTACCATTGTAATTTATATAGCTAGACCAAAATGGAAAGGTGACATAATCTTTTTATTTTAGGAGTGTCCATAGTGTGAGTGTTTTTTTTTTGGGTGATAGGTCTATCAAAGAGACCCATCGCTTTTGAAAAAAAATCCAAATTGGACTCACCTCCACAACTAATCAATAGATCAGACAAAAGGAACCCCGATTTTTGAAGTAACATGTTGTATAAGGGAGGTTCCCGTATGAGTGTGTATTCCTAAGTGAGGGGCACCCAAGGGTGTGAGCTCGAGGGTGTCCAACACAAGTATGGGAACCACCCCTTACATAAACAAAATAACTCTCTTTCTATTTCCTCTCATTTTGTAAAAAAGAAATGTTTCCATGAGAACATGGGAATGTATGAAATTGGGGGAGCTCCCTTGGCATAACACCCTAAGGGTTTTGTGCTGGGGGAGATCCCTCAAAATACAAGTAGAAATAAAAAGGGAGGTGTTCATGTTCAAAGTGAAAGATTTTGGACAATGCTATTGGGGCCAAGATTGGGAATAATTTTTTTAATCAGTTTTTACTTTGTTCCTTCATTTTGTCAAGATCCAGATTAGAAATGCTTTCAATGGAATGTTGGAATGTTCGGAAGGTGGTCATATTCAGTTCATGACACACTTTTTATGTTCTATTTCCAAACTTGTGTGTCTCCCCTCCCCTTGCCTCCCCGCCCAACAGCCCCCCAATGCTTTGGGGGATATCTATCTATGATCTCCATCTAAAGGTGCTCATGTTCAAACAAATGCGTACTTTTTGAATGGAAAATGCTCAAGTTGTGGAATGGGTAATAATGAGTAGGCAATAATACAACACCTTAGCCTTACATGATGGAATCTTACTACTCCAAAAAACAGAAAAAATAAATAAATCGCAATGATTTCACTCCAACTACCTATCACAATTGTGATGTCACAAATCAAGTATCTAATAGAGAACTTTTAAGTGATGAGATAACTATCCTTTTCAAATCAATCGATCAGAATGAATCTGTGAAAAGTGAGTTGTGTCACCGATGCTCAGAATGTGGAGGCCCTCCAAGGGTATGGCCCTCCAAGAGTATTTTTCTCACATCCAAGATTAGTTATTTATGTTTTCCCAACCTCGCCCATAAAACAAAAGCTCCGACCACATATGGTAGGAGACTGCTAATAGCCAACCCAATTGGACCAATCAAACCATCTAGCCAATCAACAATTCTCACATCCAAGATTAGTTATTTACTTTTTTCCCAACCTCGCCCATAAAACTAAAGCTGGGACCGCATATGGTAAGAGACTAGTAATAGCAACCCAATTGGACCAATCAAACCATCTAGCCAATCAACATTTCTCACATCCAAGATTAGTTACTTACCTTCTCCCATCCTCACCCATAAAATTAACACTGAGACTGTATACAGTGCGAGACTGCTAATAACAAACCACTTGGATCAATCAAACGATGTAGGCAATCAGTAGCAGGTGTTGGCTTTGCTGTGCTTTTTGTCAGCCTGCAAAAAAGTTGGACCAAAACCATTTTTGCTGAACCAAACTGGCATGTTTCGACTGTTCGTGATCCAAACAAAATTTGCTGTACAGTGCACTAGTGGAGTTTCTCTAACATTTTTTTTTTTCCTCCTTTTGGTGGGTGGGAAGGGTGAGGGGGTGTAGACATCAAACTACGGATTTGTTGCCCCCAATTGATGAAAGATTTATGGTGGGTCCATTAATGGGAGTCGGAGGAGTTACGGGGCTTTGTGACCTGGAAACTGCATCAGTATATATGTTCCTATTCTCGCATTTAGATATTTTGTTGCAACTTTATGGGGGCGAGGAAGTTGGGTTTTGAAGCAAGTTTTGCAATTGCCGATGAGTACAAGGAATTTGGGGGTATTGGCTGGCTGTTTCTTTGGGCCAACTTTCCACAGAGAATCACTCATCACAGCGAATCAACTGCACAAGTGGTGAGCATATCTGTATAATACATAAACTTATCGATCTCCAAAGTTGAATTGGAAACAGCAATGCTCAACTGCACTTTATTATTATAAAAAAAAATTGATTTGTTGCAACTTTTGACTAAGTTTGCATTAACAATTTTTGGACTCAACAAAAACCATGGAAATAAATAAATAAATAAATAAATAATTAATTAAATAAGCAAAGCACATGTGTGGTCTGGCAGTCTTGATTTGATGATTTTTTTGTCTCTACTTTTTACGTATCTTCTGGGTGGCAGAGATAATGAAATCTATCTATAGGTACATACATACATGTATTGAATTCCAAAAGGTTTGATTTTCATGATTCAAGACAGAGCCTTCAATTTTTCCCAAAAAAACATCTTTTCTGGCTGAACTGCAAACAGACTAAAATACTTTACTGTGGGACACACAGACATTGAGCTATACAAATTAAAGCCTAAAATAATACTTAGATACTTTTTGACAGGTTCAATACTCTAGAACAGATCTAGCAATGACATTCCATAGTAGAGTACTGAAAGCAATATGCTTTTTCAACAATTTTAAAATAATAATAATAATAATAATAAATATATATGGAAAATTTTGTTTAGCTAGTGCAAAAATTTGGTTAATTTTTGTACTTTTGGGGAATTTTTTTTCCAAATTTTTGATATCACAAAATTGAACAAAACACCCTGGAGGAAAGATGTAATAAATAGTAAAATTATTGACTTTTAGTTTTACTAGTTTAATAATATACTAGAAGAGTTATTAGTGATTATATTTACTTTTGAGAGAGAGAGAGAGAGAGAGAGAGAGAGATAACTAACCCAAAGTAACTCAAAGTTGAAACATCTTGAGTGTGCTAGTTGTCTCTCAACTCTTTTCAACTGAACAAGTAGTGACACTTAGACTGAAGTTTCATTTAAAAACAAGTTTGCCACATTTTGTCACCTCCAATGAATACTCACCACATCTGCAAATTTGCTAAAAACCTAACATTAGTATGCAGAATGGCAGCCCACATAACCATTTTCCAAATCTTCTATTCTACCCCCCACCCACTAATTTCCCTCTCAATGTTTTTTTTGGTCAATTTTGTGATATAGTCAAAGTGGTGATCAATTGATAGGAAGATTTAGCCAAATTTGGCTACAAGCTATACATATTTGTATATATAACCTTTCATATTTTTGGCTACCTACTTGAACAATGTATTAAAAAATCTGACAATTTTTAAAATAATTTGGTCAAATTTTGGCTATTGAAAATCTCAATAAAACTTGATTTTAGCACCTTTAGTTTTTAATTGCGCTTTTCATATATAGCCAGTGAGAAAAAGGCTGCTTCCCTCATCCCCAAACCCCCCTTGGAGGGGGAAAGAAAAAAAAGAAAAAAAGAAAAAGAGGAACAGAAAAAACCCCAATCTCACATTCCTTCCCCAGCTCCCCCTCAAAGGCCCAAAATTTGACAATCTATAACTAGGTGGAGCTTTAAATCTCACAACAAATTTGTTCCCATACCTAATACCTATATGGTGGGAATTTTCAAAAAAAAAAAGGGGGAGGCCCAATTTAATACACCACTTCCCAGGGGGGGCCAGTACCTAGTACCAATAGCCATCATGGTTGAAAATTGCTTGTAAATTATTGAATCCTAAATAAATTTTCCTCACCTGATTAAGGCTGTAATTAAGAAGCATAACTAAGTTCCCAGCCATTTCTCCAAACACCAACAAGCACAACCAGAGGGTCTAGAGTAGACTGGCCGGTGACCGAACACTGAAGCGCTCAGGCCAGGTCAGATTAAGGGGGAGGGCTCCATTGTTTTTGGAGTACAAACAAAACTTGAACCCCTCCTCTTGAGGCATTGGACACACTAACAATTGTTGACAACAGATTAGAAATGAGAAAGTTACTGTCTCTAAAGTGAAAGTTCAAGAATCCATCAAAACAAACCGCCAAACACTACAAAGGCCTTCTTGAACACTCAAAAAATTCTTTGTATGTTGCTCTGTTGTTATTAGAGTTCAAAGATGATTTGTAAAACTTCAGATGGTGCTCTTATAACATTTTAAATCAATTAAAATGAACAAAAAATTTATGAGGTTTGAAAGAAGAAGGGATCCAAAGAGAAGAAAAAAAAACGTTTTGTAAGTTGAAAAGCTTATTTTTCTTCTTATTATTATTTCATTACTCCTTTTTCATTGCACTTCCAAGATGGTTTCTAGACCTTGAGGCATCACTCCCATAAGATTTTAAATCACTCAAAATGAAACGCATATGATAAAGATATAGATAAAAATTTGACCACGGGCAGGTGATGGGCCGGTCTACCAAATGAGGAGGGAGAGAGAGAGAGAAAGGGAGGGCCCACTCGTGGGCTTTTTTTTTTTTGTAAGCTCTCTAAAAATGGGAGAAAATCATGGGGAGGAATTATTATTTTAAAAAAGGAAATACCTCTCATTTGTGTTAGAAAGAAAGCAACCCAAAAAATCAAATTTGTTCAACTCATACCCACAAAATTTTGTGCCCCCCCTCCCCCCGCCCCCTCAGAAAAAAAAGAAGAAAAACAGTCAGCATAAAAATTTGGTTCCAAATTGCTCCAAATTGTCCAGAAAAGTTGTTCAAAATTGTGCCAAAATTGTCCAGAAAATTAAAATTTTCAAAGTCTCCAGAAATTGCAGCGGCAGCAGCAAGAAGAAATTTTGGCGCAGAAATTCCCTTCTTGTTGAAAACAACAAACAAACAAACAAACAACAGCAGGAGCAGAGAGAAGAAGAAATTGTAATGTTGCAAAGTGTGGAGAAATGTGTAAACAAAATGTACTTATACAAGCAGAAGAAGAAGAAGAAGAAGAAGAAGAAGAAAGCAATGGAGGTACTAGTATTGTCATTGCTGTGAAGTGATTTGGTTTGTTTTTCTTCTTTCTTTCTTTCTTTCTGTTGAGTTTTGTGTTGCTGCTGCTGATTCTTCTTGTATGAATCGATAGATGTTTAGGGAGTAATAATAACACTCACTTGATTTTGTTCTTCTTCTTTCTTTCTTCAAGGACGATGATGTGTTGTTGTATGCGTGCTCTTTTTCTTTTGTAAAATTGTTGATAGTGATAATGATGCTGGTTTGGTTTGGTTTGCAGCCGGGAGTTTGCGACTAAGGCATTTGTTGTTGTTGTTGTTCTTTTTGTGAGCTACTAAAAGAGGTTTTGAAGAGCGTATGTGAATTTTTAGAGCCTTGACACTCAAAGAAAGTGTCGAGAGAGACAGAGAGCGACAGAGATTCATCCGAATTCCAACAAGTTCTAGGAGAGACACAAGCGAGAGAGCTAGAGAGTTGCTTCTTGTAGTAGTTGTAGGACCAGCAAGAAGCAGGACGAGAATTGTTGAGGAGCAAAGATTTGGAAAAAGAGAGGCCAAAAAAAAAGGAGTTCTATTGCTTGTTGTCGTTGATTTTGCAATCATCTCGGAATAGTAGTACGAGAGAGAAAAAGATGGAAGCAGAACGGAGGCAGCAGCAACTTCTGCTAGCGGGGGGAGATGAGGAGGAGATTTCAGATGTTTTGTTACAAGACCTGGAAGATGGAGGAAGATACGAGACTTGGGAAATGCAAGAAGATTGGGAAGTGGAGGAGGAGATTGTCGACGAGGTGGAGGAGGAGGAAAGTACTTCCCGACCTGCAAGCACAAGCGCCCAAAGCGTCAGTCCCTCCAGGTATTATCTTATTCTCCTCCCCTTCTTCATGCCTCGACTTCTTCTTCTTCTTCCTTCTGTCTAATCCCCTGTTTTGCCTTACATTTCATACGGATTTCCATGCCATGCTGTTCTACTAGTCTGTTCAGTTGCGCACAAGATTTGGTGTGTACAGTAGTGGAGAGGCGAGAAGAAGAAGTCGCCGGAAGATTATTTACCCCTGGCGATTATGCGATGTCTTCAAACCTCGGTGATATCATCATCATCATCGCGGATTCAATCCCACTCTCTGATGATCATTCAGTCTTCCACAGTTTTATAACCAAAGAATGTGTATCTACGATTATCCTCCAGGAGCTTGTTGTGCGTATGTATGGTTGAAGACGATTGAACCAATGCTGAAGAAAGAAGGAATGAATGATCGTCGGGTAGATGTTGTTGCACATTTTTGCAACTTCCTGTTTGGAGAAGATGCTACAGGACACATTTATGCAAAAGAAAAGTTGTGTATAATCTCTGGGATTCCACAAACATGCTAGAGATTGCTTGCTGACTGAACACTCTTGTGCATTTTGAAGTGACAGCGGAGGTTATAGAGGAGGAGGGGGAGCCAGAGTCCAGGATGACTTCACATTTGACACCAACCTTGCTTCAATGCACACATACCTTGGAGGTAGGTTTTTGTAAGCAGAAAGAAAGCAATTTTTGTCTGTGAAAGGTTTTCTTTCTTGCTTTGTCAAGCTGCTTTGCTCGAGAACTGTAGTAGAAGAAGCTAGTGCAGATGAGAAGTAGTTGAGAGAGAGAGAGAGAGAGAGAGAGAGAGAGAGAGAGAGAGAGTTCAGACAGATTTGACCTAGCAGCTGCAAATGAGTCACCATCTCCCATGGGATGATCATCTCCTTACAATCTCCAAGCCCATTTGTCCTCTCTCTTTCTTTTGTCAGCCTATTGCACCAATTTCAATTGTCAGGCCTGAGACAAGAAGAGCTGTGACACGAGCAATTCAAGTGGTTTGATTTGAAAATTTTGCTACTGCTCTGCTTGATTTGGATGATGCAGAGCAGCACTAGACAACCAGTAAAACAAAGACCTAATGTGAGAGAGAGACAGAGAGAGACAGAGAGTCTCGTTGAAATGAAATGCTATGAATTCCATAACTGTGAATTTGCTGTAACTGCTGCAGAGGTGGAAGATGTTGCCAGCAGTCACCCTTTGGCTCCTGGGGGAGCATTTTTGACATTGCCAATGTTTTATCTGGAGGGTATGTTGTCTTCTTCTGGATTTCAGAGGATCAAGAGGGGATTGTGTGTATGTTTTGTTGTTTTCATCCTTGGACATAGTTTCTTAGTATCTGCTGAATGATTTGGTCATCCATGTTTCAGAGCTCATTCTGTGTTTTAGATTTCTCAATTTTCTCATGAGAGTTATTTTGAACTCATGAGTCTCTTTTTAGTATTCTGCTGAATGATCAAATCTGTCACTCCTGCTTTTAAGGTCTCATGAGTCTCAAGTGATTCTTTTCTTCTACAGGGATAGTGCTGTTTCCAGATGACACACTTCCACTCCGAGTGCTGCAACCAAGATTTAAGGTGGCTGTGGAACGTGCTATGCAGAATCAGGGTGCCCTCAATATACTTGGTGTGGTATGTAGCTTCTCAATTTTATCAAATGTACTCAGTGTTTGTTGAGAACATGACACAAACAATGAAACCTGACAAGCAAATAAGTGATAAGGTTATGGCTGATATCCTAGATGAGCAATCAGAGTTTAGGCTTGATGTGAGGATGGCATTGCACATGTGTGGACGCAGAAAATGCTGAGTAGGGGGTCTGGTCTGTGCAGAATTTTAATTCTCACCCACCACTGGTACACTTTAAAGGGGTTCAATGAAGTGAATCCATGACTTTTTGTTCCTCCTGTCAGTAGCTTTATGCTCCCATGAGGTGATCAGACTTTCTTTGGACTTGTGGCAGATTCATGTACGAGCCAGTCCTCAAGACGGAGATGTGCCCAGCTTTGATGATCATGTCCATGTTGCAACTGTTGGGACTACAGCTGAGGTACATAGAGCTCAACTATATTTAATTGGTTCTAGCAAGGTAATCTTGTGCAATGCTCAACGTATGGTGTTTGCTATTCAGATATGTGGGAAGCTGGAAAGAGACACTTTAGGAGACATTTATTCTAAGCTCCAGCAAAATTGTGTCTTCTTTGCCTTGTTGAGCAGATAAGACAGCTACGCCATCTTACTGATGGCTCAGTGAATGTTGTAACAAAGGGTCGGCAGCGCTTCCGTGTTTGGAAGGCTTGGACTGAAGCAGATGGCGCGGTACATATGCATCACCATCAATTCTTGTGTAATATTAACAGGAGGTCAGAGAGAGAGGGAGACAGACCCACAGTAAAGGTAGCATGTGTAGGGAATTGCATGTTGAGCACATGGTCTGTCAGCAGATTAGCCAGTTCTTAAGTTGCATCTGAATTTGGAGAAGGAAGTTCTTTCTTGGGCAAACCAGTGCACTTTGAAGGAAACAAAGCTGTATTGAGCTTTGACCCCTCTTTGATGCACACAACATTCCAACACTTGAAAGATTCTCCAAGTTTAACCTTCTTCCCTTTCTGGTCATTTTAAGGCAATATATGCCATGGAAACTGACAAGAATTCTTTCAAGTGTGCATCAAAGAGGGGTTTGAAAGATGGTGTTTGAGAATTCTGGGATTTCAGTGTCTGTACAGGGTGTGTTTGGTATGTTTGTCAAGTCCAGAGGTGTGTTAATGGAGATGCTCAACTGTCAGTTGGATATTTGCAGTTGTTTGCACAGGTTCAAATCCTTGATGAAGAGATGCCACTGCATATTCCACGAGATGCATTTGGGTCACTAGCCTCCCTCCCTGTATTTCATAGTGGTAAATATCCCCGAACTGCTGTTCCATCACCACCAAACTATGGATTGAGTGATGATGAGATTGCCTTCCAAGCCAGCAGTGATGTGGACATCTCAGAGCAATCTGAATCAGACTCTGGTCCAGAGGAGGAGAGGATAATACAAAGGTGTGCATTCCTCTCAGAAAACATTGTCATGTGATTCCTGGAAAGAGTGGCAGATCCTCTTTGTATCCAGTAGGTTTCTTCTCATGCTGAATCATGGATTGCTTGCTAGAAATAGGCTGAAATTGCAATAAGTGATGGCTGCAACTCTTGATACACCATGCTAGGTTCTCATGAAGTGAAACATCACCGTGTTGAACAGGTTTGAAAATGATGGAGATGAGCTTTTACATGTACTTGAGAGAGGGTTGGGAGAGGATGAAAGCAGTGAGGAAGAAGAGAGGTTGCGCTGGTGGTGGCGCAGGAGAAGAGTGCACAGGCATCATGTGGGAATGCAAGGTCCTGATGAAGATTTAGATAGGGTTGGGGAAGGAGGCCGAGGAAGGGTGGAGACTCAAGTAGAAGGAGCACATAATCTGGAACAGCTCTTGCCTCAAGAAGTGATCTCAGTAGGAGTAAACTGCAATGTAGCAGGGCTCAAAAGGCTGCGGGATGGAGGATGGGGTGGAGCTTCCAAGGCATGGGCAAGTGATGCTGCTCAATGGCGGAGAAGAGCCCAGCGCACAGCCTGGCCTCATTGGGTTTACCGCCAGTATGATGCTTTTGACCTAGCACGTAGAGCTGCTGGTGAGTAATCCTTTCAACTATGTTAGTGGTTAGGTGTATTGGAGATCCAATCTTTGGTTTTTCTGCCACCCTTGGGCTCCAGAATTTCAAGATTCTGAATGATTGTTGAATGTTCCATTTGAATGATAGACATGTTGAGGCAAATGGCTGAGCTTCCACGCATGGAGGGGATGGTGCGAGCTCCTACTCTTCTCTCCTATTACATTGCAAGCAACATGCCACTTCAGGATGCTACCCGCCAGGAGCTTCTGGAAGTTGAGGGTACTGTACATCGGCTTCGCCGAGAGATTGAGCTTCTGGAATCTATGGATCAGCTTCAGTGCAAGGGCTGCTTGGTATGCTGTAACTACTGGCCAACATGTGTATGCAGTTCTCTTATGCACTTTGAAGTCAGTGTATTCTGTCTTCTAGAAATGAGGTCTAATGCAATGAAGAAATTGCTTTGACAAGATCAGTTAGCAATTCCATTCTTCTTTCTGTTTGCTCAAGTGCAATGGGGTTTGTGATAGTGTTCTTCAGCAGAAGTCTCATGAGTACCAGTTGCACGTGTTTAGATTGCTCTGTATAGTGTTGTAACAAATTATGCTCTTCCTTGCAGGCTTTAATTGCAAGACGAAGTGACATGTTGGTCATGTCAGCAGATGGCCCAATCAGTGCCTATGTGAATGCACATGGCTATGTCCATGAGACCCTTACATTGTCCAAGGTTCGTGGTGTCAGATTGACAGGGGAACCTCAGACTGCGAACAGCTGGTTTCCTGGGTAGGTTCCCTTACTGGCTCCTCAGGGGTGTTACCATACCTTGATTTCAGATCAGACTTGGGTTTGTGTGGGAATTTTTGTTTACAATTGCTAGTTCTGGCTAAATTTTTTGCTGCAAATGAAAAAGCCAATATAAGATAGGTCTTCTTTAGTTGTAGAAGTTGAAGATGTGAGTTTACTCCTTGGTGCTGCTCAGGGAGGAATGTGAATCTGCTATGCCCAAGTAACTGAAGCTCCGTGTATTGGTGCAGGTATGCATGGGTGATGGCAGCATGCAGTACCTGCACTGAACATATGGGCTGGCGGTTTACTGCTGTTTCCAAGGAAACTCGACCAAGAGCATTTTGGGGAATTCGAAGGTCACAACTGGCAGAGAATAGTTCATAGAGTTTAGGAGATGAGATTGCAAAGGTTGAGAGACTGATGAGATATCGGAGATGTAACTCGGATATGCTCATTCACAAGGGGGTTCAGATGTTTGCAAGTGCCAGGCTTTTGGTAGCCACAGGCTTTCAGACCAAGCGTGGCTGTGATTCTTGCTGACTGCTTTGTAGATGTACTTAGACAGCTTCAAGCACATTCCACCAAGGTACAGCAGCACCTTGGTTCCCCAAATAGTAGGTAACAATTTTGCTTTCTCTGAGGAAGTTCAATATTTATTCACACTTGTAGATCATCCAAAGGCTTATACTTGGGGTCGATTAACGTTTTTTGCAGTCACATGTTTCACCTTTATTCAGCCTACTAGAAATGTTCTCTGGATGGCAATCCCGAGTTCAAAGTTGTGCCTTTTGATTTTGTCCATCTGGAGTTATGCCCATGTGATCAGCCAGTTGTGGTGCCAGTTTTAGTTTTCGGTAGTCCTCTTGACTTCCTCTTTGCTTCAGAAAAGAAAGCTTTAATATATATATGTATATGCTGATGCTGATTCCTTAAATTTGCTGAGGGTGATGTGTAGATTTGCCAATGTTGGAGCCAAGTTGTGTGTGTGTGGTCCTACTGCAGAAAACAGCATTGATCTGGGGTTTTTAACCAATATATTCATGGACATATAAGGTGTGCCCTCCAGATATATACTAGGAGAGATATCTCCAAGCACTTCATGAGACTTCTAATCACACTATTTAAGGTGCATTCACACTTGGTGTTAGCGACTCTAGTGTTGAGTCCCCTAACATCATGTTAGTCATTTAGGACTTAAAACCTTCTTATCACGAAAAGCTAACATTCACTTAACATTAAGCTATCAACTATTTAACATTGCATGCCACCTAGGATGCCACCTAGATTTTCATTTAACACTGACTTAACATCATCAAGTGTGAATGCATCATAATATTGGAAAACACATATTAAACCAAAATACAGTGATTGTGATTCTTATGGCAAACTCCCTGCAGATATTTCTTGCCACTTTAGCACATGTGCGAGTTTGCACCAAGGAAATTAGGGCACGGTAGGTAATAGATAATTGCATCATTTTGGGTGGCTAGAATATTTTCTCTATACTAGCCTAGTGTGAATTTCGAAACAGTTGGGAATTGGAACATTGAGCTCAAGAATCCTCCTTGTGACTTAGGGCCTCTTTAAGACAAGGGTCCAGGTACCAAAAAGCTCAAGGATCAATTTGAACCAAATTGAACCTTGAATTGGACCCTTCTTCTTCACATTAAAAAACAAAAAACAGTTTTCCTTATGGTACAATGAGTGTGTCTAAAGGCTTGGGGTTCAATTCAAGGGTTCAATATCATAAATGTGTGATTAACATGTGAGTGGATTAATTTAACCTTTGGTCTTTTCTTCTTTTTTTTTTCCTTTTTTCATGGTTTTTTTAAAAAAATTGTTTATTTTTTATTTTTATTCTTACTACACACAATGGATCTCCTTTCCAACCTTTTCACGTTCTTCATTTTATCATAACTGTCTTTTTCTTTCTTGTTTAGTATGGGAATCAATTTAGAGATTTATTGTAAATTCAATTCTTTTCCACTTGTGAAGATTGGCATTTCAACCTTTCATTTTGTACCTCACCTTCTAAATCAACTCCATTTCATACACTATAAAAGGGTAAAAATGCACTCCTAGCAACCACCTTGCGAGCATTCACAAAATTAACCATGTCAACTTTAGAATTGGTCAAAAATGGGGGAGCTAGTGGGCTTTCAACAATGTCCTCCATCCATAGCATGTCCTTCATTTTCATAAAATTTCATCAAAGGTAAAGGAAAACAATGAAAAATAGCCAAAATTTTTTTAAATGAACAACTTTGAACCCTAGCTTACATTATGATTCTCCAAACCATGAGTTGTCCTTTAAGCTCTTTTTTTTTGTCCAAACCAATTGATTTTCCCTCCAAAATGATGTTGCGTAAGCTAAATCACAATTTGATTCGTCTTGGTCCTAGACCCTTGTTTAAAGACTTTGGGACCAATTCAAAACTTTTGACCAATAGGAATGTTTGATTTCATTGGACCCTTTTCCTTGGATCTTTGTTTAAAGTGGTCCTTAACTTGATTAATTCTAATTCCACATGACAAAATCTATAATTTTGAAAAGGTAAAGATTGATATTGGACTTTTGAAAACTCTAAATTAGGAGGTATAAATTTTTGTTGGTGAAAAGTAGTGTTGGCCTAAAGTGGGTATTTGGTTAAATTATGGGGTTGGGTTCAGGTCAAGGTTAAAAGTACCTTTGCTTGGTGGGTGTTGGCATGGGAAAACTAGTCCTATGACCCACCCCTATGGGTGTAGGTGTGAAAAATTTGACCCTGAGCTTAATTCATGTTTTCTTAGAGTCAATTCAATTTGGTAAAAAAACTCAACTCCTCGTTTGGACTTAGTGTAAGTATAGGCCATAAATTGTAGTATAAGGATGTGGGGTTAAGGTTTAGGAACTTGGCTCTAAGCTCCAATTGATGTAATTTTTTTGGTTTTTTTCCTCATTTAAAATTCCTTTAGTATGACTTTGTTTTTTTTCACTTGTGACTTTGTCTTTTTTTTCTCAATTTTCATTCCATGCTTGTGACTTTGTTCTATTATTTCTCACTTTCCACTCATTTTTTGTGACTTTGGATGATTTTAATCACTTCCCACTGTTAATGGGTTTTATCATGAAAACTCACTTCTCATTCTCTCCTTATTCTCTCCTTATCAATGTTTTTTTTGGGGTGATTTATCATCACCTTTTGATGTCCAATTAGACCTTGCAATTCCAATGCTTGTTTTTTTGAAATTTGTCATCCTCCCACAACATAGATTTGTGAGTGTATTTCTTTTGTTTTCAATTAGCTTGTTTGCATGTTGAGAATTGAAAGTTGATCTTGTTAGATTTTGTAAAGGTTTAAGGTCTTGTTGACATTCAAGAGTTTGCAGTTCTGAATTTTGTGGTTACAATTTTGTTGTCGGTCACTTTTGTGGTGTTTACTAGCTTACAATGAGCTTGCAGTGCTTGCAATTTGATCATTCTTTAACCTTCAACCTTGCAACTCCCATCATGCCTCCTTTACAATTGCATCCAAATTTTAAATACATGACCATTTTCAGATCTTTTTTTCCCTTAAATCATTCATGTTTTGCCTTTTTCTAACAACCTTCACATTGCATTTCATCTTCTAACATACAATTATTGTCAACCCTAAACATGTCAAGCACCTCTTGTAAAATTGTTTAAACAAAAAAGATGCTTCAAATAGAAGGAATATGAATCCCATATGTATTTAGGATATTTGGAAAGCGAGGCTTGATTCCTTATACAAGCATGCAAGATGGATAAAAACCAAGGAAAACACTCTTGGCATGGCATAAGGTATGATTACTATTGTCCATGTTATTTGCATAAGAAAATGAGGTCTTGTATGCTGTTAGTTTTCACATAAATGTAGTTCATTCGTTGATTTTGAAGGAGATTGGGGAGAAGAAAAAAAAGTTCAATTTGCAAAGGTATTTTACTTGTTGAAGGAAGGTCTTTCAATGATAGAGTACGAATCTATAAAGGATTTATTCTCATTTTGAAAGTTTAAGAATATGCCAAGGAAAAGTTAGTTTGATAACCTAGGTAGGACATTACAAAATGCATGCATGATGTGGTTTTGTAGTGCATCAAAGAAGTTGCTATAGAGTCTCAATTCCTTGCTATCTTTGTATAGAATCTTGGATTTCAATTCATGTGTTATGTTTTAGGAAATTGGCAATAGGTTTTTATTTTGTTACATTTGGAGAAAGTCAACGATAGTGTGCATGTAGAAATCATCTATGGGGTAATGTTAAACACTTTGTTGATTCAAGGAAGGTTAACAAAAACTAAGATTGGAGAAAAGCTTATTTCTATCAAAATAGATGGTGGTGATGTGTCTATTGAGTGTAGGACTAGTGATTTTGTGCAAATGAAGGAGAAAGTGGTTCCTTTTTTTGTGTGGATGTCCATTATTGTGCACATAGGACAAACTTTGTAGTTCAAAACCTTTTGATTTTGTCCATTGTGTTGAAATTGGAAGACTTGAAGTCCCAAAAGAATGCTTGAATTACAAAAGTTGGCAACTTTCTTAGACATTAAAGGTAACAAAATATTTCAAAACATAAAAACCCATTGGATTTCCATAATCTCTATGCAAGCACATTGTGGATGAATACGAAACATTGGTTGTAAAGATGTGAGAAGATCAAGTTAAGAATGAAGCTACAAGATCCAACGTGTAAAAGTTGTTGAATGTGGAGCTTATATTTGGCCTCTATTGCATCTTGTCATTCCTTGAATTAGTTCATACTTTAATAAAATATGCCTAAGGGAAAAACATGTACATTTGTGATTTTGTTGAAGTTATCAAGATGTGCAAATTTAAGTTGTACAAGTTGTACCATGATCCTAAATGCAAATTTGGGGGTGAGGCTTTCAACACATTCCATAGCCTTTTGATTGGAAATGATGATGGATTTCCTCTTATTTTTGTTAAATCACCCATTGATGATGATGATTGGTGCATTACAAGGTTCAATAGCCACCAAGTTCTAGATCATTCTTGGGAGCAAATCACTAGGGTAGCCTTGCCCATGAACCCTACCTTTTATTCTAAATTTTTTGGCTTTGTTCAACTATAGTGTCCCAAAGCATTTATACTCTTTCAAAGGAATTGGATTGGCACTTCACAAATCAAAAGTTGATGAATGCCTTGGGGGTGGTCTATCCACACTAATGTAGATGTTAAGGCATCCATCATTCCCTCTTCATTTGGAAGTCATTGTGTCTTTTTATTATGCATTGCAAAAGGTTGATAAGTTATTGATGTTTACTCCATTCAACAAATAGAAGCTTGATTATTAAGCTTTTATTTTTAGAACAATCACATTTCATAATTTTATAGAAATTTTGAAAAAAGATGGCCAAAAAACCTCTTGAAGCATATGTGGTTATTTATATCAAATGCTTAGGTGCTAACTCAAACCTTATTTGAATATTTGAAATTTGCCAAGCTTGCGATGTCTTAGGTTTTGAGATCTATTGAAGATGAACATTATTTCAACACATTATATTTCATGAAAGGCAAACTATGCAATCATACAACCGCCCATTTAAACCTATGTGTAAGAATGTTGTCACAAGACTTTTACGACATTGATATTTTTTGGGAGGAAAAAAATTGGTAAAATGTTCATCCTTGAATCTTGCAAGGTTTATGACTAATGTTATGAATATCAAAGATTAGAAATTTGTAGCATTTTGCATCTTTATATTGTTTAGTGTTGATGTGTCACTAGATTTTATATATGGTTTTTGCAAGTTGACAACACTCAAGATCAAGTCTTGCACTTGATAATTTCTCCATGCTTTAATGAGGTTCAAATTTTTTTTAATGGAATTATGGTAGCGAGATGAAAATTTATTTTCAATTTTTTACATTCATTTAAATCATAAGTAGCTACCGTTTTGTGTGTGTTTTGTATAGGTGGGTAACTTTTATTGCAGTGGGCAAGGTCTTTCAAATCAAGGTTCGATCCCCCAAAAATCACATTCCTTAAGTCTTGCTTCTTGAATCCAAGTTTTAGAATTGCACACTTTGAATTTGGAATTGGCAAAAAGAAAGTGCAATATTGAAATAATAGAGTTTGTAGTCAAAATGAACATGCTCTTTATGTAGAATCCATATTTGTCACATTACATTTTTGAGTAGCCATCTCACCTTAATTTCTAAGCTGCTCCCTATGACTTTGTTTTTTTTCCTCACCACCCACTACTTGTGTATTTCACCATGAAAATTAGAGACCAACTCATTTCTTGGACCTTACTAATTTAAAGGACAATGAGGTCACATAGGGTGAGATGGATATCTTCTTTTCAAAAGAATCAAGACTTTGAAAAAAAACTTTCTCCCAAAAATGCTTGTACCATCAATTTAAAAACTTGGACCCGACTCATTTTGAAATTGAAACTAATGGGTCTCATAAAACTTAAAACCATTGACGCGAGGTACTAACACTTAAAAACTTGGACCCAACCTCTGAATGAACAAGTTTTAATTTTTTTGAAATATGTTTTCAACTTGAAATGCATACTTGTTGCCTCAAGTCATGGCCTAACCTTGACATCAAGGTTACTATTAGTTCACATGGGTAACATATCCACTAATGGGTAGGTCCTTTAAGTAGGTAGTTTGGTTGATGTTGGGTTTTGCTTTGGTTATCTCTCCTGTAAACAATAGGTCATGTAGGTAGGTAAGTTAGGAGGAAGAGTACTAATAGGTCATGTAGATAGGTAAGTTGGGAGGAAGAGTACTAAGTGGCTACTAGGTGAGTAGGTGATTAATACACGGGTAAGGGAGACTTGTTGCCTGGGATGTAAGTATTTAGAAAAATAAACTGAGCTAATCACTATGGTTAGCTAGGGAACTGGAACACAATGAAAAAGTCTCTACTTTCCATCCCTCCAGGTCCACTGGTGACTGTTGGGTTCACTTGAGTAGTTGAGCAGGTACCAGGCCGGAACCTCTGGTATATAGACTCATACTGGTCTTGGTATCAAAGACCAGACTAGGCTAGAATGACCCAAAGCAATACCAGCCTCATACCAATACCTTCCTGAGAGGGACCTGAGGTAATACCATCCTTGTACTAATATGTGCCTGGTAAGGACTTGAGGTAATGCCAGTTTCATATACCAGGGCTGTACCAATCTTAAGACCAGATATGTATCAGCCTCGTACCAGACAAAAATCAGCCTTGGACCCTAACACCAGGACCACATTGATATAATTTTTGAGAAAAAAGATCGAATGCCAATACCCAGGTGGGTTTGAAAGCTTTACAAATGATCCAGTACCAGTACCAGATGATATGTTCAAAAGTTGATACCCACCCAACACTCTGGCCCTCATTACAGATGGGCAATTCTCATAAACTAGAGGTAGTTTTAGTAGTAGTAGTAGTAGTTGTTGTTGTTCATCATCTGTTGACCAAAATTTTGCAGGTAAGGTGTGTTGATCTCCATTCTGGACTATGATCGTAAGAGTGGCCAAATTGGGTAAAGTTGAATATTGTGTGCAGATCTGACAATTCGTGTTGCCTGAGACTGTGCCCAGAATCACGGTGACAGGGAAACCCATCAGAGCTGAGCTCCATCAAATCCTTGCTGCCTTGACAAATCATACACTAAATAACCTGGACTCTTTTGATTTCCCTTTGGGAGAGCTCTTCACGTCTCTCTCTCGCTTGCCTATCGAGGGAGAGCATTTCTAAATAGGATACAGGATCCAGAGCTGCCCCATTGTCAGTAGTGAAGATCTGGGTAAATGCACAAACCTCAAATTCTGCCACCCATTGCAACACGCCTGAAGATTAGCAACATCTGTAGAACGGATCTCCCAGTTGCAGATTCTAGTGATCCTACCCACATTTTTCTTTGTGCATACCACCCAATATTTTGCTCATCAAGGACTCCCCCTTTGGATCAGTCACTATGTTGCTGCACTCTTTTGGTTGTATAGAATATATACATATATAGTCCCCTTTAGTTTCTCTGGAGTTTCTTTGTTGTGTTCTTGTTTTGAAATGGTTCCTGCAATTTCCAATTTCCAAGGTTGTAGATTGGCACATCTGTAGACCGCAAAACAAGCATTTGAAGGCTCACGACTCATTTGCTATTTACTAGAAAATTTGCATGGGAGTTTATTACTACAAGTACTACCTATATTGCTACTTAATATACACCACCGAGTCCTCCATTAACCCACTTCCATGTGCTGCATGTTTGATAATTCCCGTCATTATAACCAGAGTTGGCCGGGTATCAGCTTTTGGAACATACCAGCCCAGTCCGGGTATTGGCAACTCTTTCAATTTTTCATACCAGCCTGGTCTTGATATTTGGTATTTTTAGCGACTTTCATACCCTAAACCCTAAATCTTGATAACTTATTGGGTCCAAGACTGATTTTTGGCTGGTGCAAGGCAGGTGCATCCGTGGTATCAAAACTGGTATAATACTGGTACAAGGCCGGCGCCCGCATTACCTCAGGTCCATACCAATGCTGGCCAGTTATTGAATTATTTTTTTATAACCATTGAGTAGGTTATTTTTTAAGAATTGGGTTCTGGTTAGGTTATCAATATTTATTGTAATAATCATCAGTTATACATAAACTTGGTAGGTTTTTCAAATACCCGATTGATAACCAGCAGTTAACCTGCCAGTTACACATTTGGTTATCGAGGTTGTTAAAAACTAATTTTTTTTTTCTTTTGGTTTTTTTTTATCAAAATAAAGTTTAGTGTTTTAGGATTGATAACCTAACTGGATGGCCAGGTCATCTGGGTAGGTTAAAATTCAATACCAAGAGGGTAGGTTATTAACTGGTTATCAAAAAGTCAATAACCAGCTGGTAAGTTGTTAATAACCAAATGGATAACTGGGCCAAAACGCAAGAACCGACCAACACCTGAGGCTCGTATTGCCTCAAGTCATATATAATACATAGCAGCCGGGTAGGATCCTTGCTTCTAGAATTCATACCAGTGCTGATATCAGGGATATGCCCATATATGCGACCAACACTGATAATTATAACCTTCAAATTCCTCCCGTCTCCACAACAAATCCTTGAACCTGCAAACAGAATGGTCCCTTCATGAAGCAAAAAAACATGATTCCAGGACAGATGGAAGATTAGTACCTCTTCCTTCTCTTCATTGTCCCAAAGTGTAATTCATAGACAGGAGGAGACCAGATCATGAGCGGCAGCACAAACCATGAAAACTCGTGCCATCTGCATCAGTCAAAGTTAAGTGGTCACGAGAAACTTGGGAAGAGATCAGCAGCAGCAGCTAGCTAACTATATTGGTCAAGTTGTACATCTCTGAATATCCAGTCTCGCATCCAACTCTCTACAGAAAAATCAAAATTAGTCTAGTCCAACAATGTCTACATAAGATGAATATCTGGATCCAACTCTTTACAGAAAAATCCAAATTAGTCTACCCAACAATGTCTAAATATGATGCATATCTGGATTGGATTTCGGTCTTCTTTTTCTTGCATGCAAGCAAGTACCACATCCTATCAAAGAGTTAGGACTTCTGAATGCTGTGGGTGGGTGTAGTGTGTACCATTTTTCCAGCAGCTGTAATAATAAATTGTGGGTACAATATAGTTTGCAAAGGAACTAGTTGTATCCTTTTTACTGCAGTCAAAGGCAGATGGAACTTCCAAATACTAGAGTTAAGAGGATACTTCATACATGCACTGTCTTCACTTGCTTATTTGATTTTGTCCTGTTTTTAAATGGGTTTTTTCTCTTCTTATAATTCTGAGAAAAGCTAGGGCATCTGTTGTTGTTTTGGGTTTTCTTGAATTGAAAAATACAATTACTACATTCTATATTTGGAAGTTGGAACGGACATTCATTTCCAGACATTATGATTGTGTTTGAAGATATCATCACAGTTTTGGTTGAGTTGTGAAATCCACATACACTACTGAAAATTAGCCCCAAGTCCTTTTTTTCTTTGCCCTGGCTCCAAATAGAGCTCTCTTAACCAAATTGGAATAAAGGACATGAACCTGTTATAATGTCTAGATTGACAACTTTGACCAGTATTAACTGTTTTCTTTTGTTGCTACCTTAGTTCCGTTGTGAATGGAACAAAAGACTAATGTTGTAAGTCACTGGTATGTCCATTTGCACAACCCATATGGGGTCCTGGTATGTCTAATGGGACTATTTGGTCAAGGTGGTAAGGTCTTAGGTAGCTGAAAATGTTCAAGGGTAGGGTTTTTCCTTAGTATGGGTATTTTTATATTGTACATGCCTCATTCTTGGGCATGAATATAGTGAAATCTAAATTGAAATATTAGGGGAATATGTAAAGGGTTTGATATTACCCAACATGTCATCCTCAAGACAATATTAAAAAGAGGGAGAAAAATGTCATAGTTGCACTTCGAATAAGGTAATCTCTGCACATGCAACAATTTTTAGCATGATCCACAAAATGTGCAGATTTTAAACATGTTTGCACATGAAATATCAACGTAGCCTTGAATTGTAAGGGGACAATTACAAATTGCACCAATGCATCCTAGAACTTGCCATGCAAAAGTGGCCATGCTTGCCTAGGAAACCCTTGTGGAATGATGAAAATTGTAAGTACATTAAATGAAAATTGATCTCTTACATTATGCAAAGGGGTGAGTTCACTAATGGTCAAGTTTCAAAATTGACATTATCTGGAATTGAGTTGTGTAAACAAAATCTACATTACTCTTCTTTGAAGATCCCAACCTCTCCCAACTCAACTTCATGAAATTTCAATAAAACAATCTCAATTGCAAAGAATTTAGTGACATCCACATTCACAATCCTACACTTCACCCTAGCATCATCTGACCAATTATTGTAAATCATAACCAATAAATTTGAATTCTCTACTCCACATTGGCATATCCTTAAACTGGTGAGAATGTCAACAACACTAAAAATTTGCTCAATTTCAATTTGATTCCCAAAAATTGCTAAGTTGACTACTGCTACTTATCTTTTCACCTTAACAAAGGAAACACATAGTCTATAGTAAAACATAATATCAATGAAACAATGCAAAGTTTAGCAGCTCATAGGCTTTTTGAAGGCTTGGCAAGGCATGATGAGCAATCAAACAAAGACTCATTCGCATCTATGGGGGTGTTGCAGCAAATGGAGGGCTTACAGTGGCAAAAAAAAATGGTTTAAAAAATATGTTCATTTGAAATGACCACAGGTAGCAAGCATTGATGGTCATATTTGTGCACAATTTCATGTTCATTATCGGCCAACAAATTCATAAACACAAGCCAATCCCTTGTGCCTAAGATCAAGCATGAGAGCCATTAAATATAATGTCCCTTGTCATGTTACAAAGTTCAAGCAAATGATAGAAATGGGGCAAAAGATTTCACCACTTTGGCAAATATTTGACTATGCAAAATCTCCAATTGTAGATCATAATTTCACATTGCAACAAGGATTAAATATTATTGCTCCACAATCCTCATGCAATTTCAAAGCAATTGTCAAGATAGGTTGTAAAGCATATTATAGAAGCCAAAACTAAGATAGCATGTAAAGCATATGATAGAGGTCAAAACCAAGATAGCCTATAAAACATATGACAAAAAGCCAAAATCCATGGGTTTGATTAAGTACACATTGTTTCTCAATTAAATTAAATGTCTTTGTAAAAACGTTAACCATTGACCATGTCTTCCCACATGATGCCCTAAATTGCAATTGAAGGTTTTGTTTATGCTAACAAGTATTGATAGCATTTGCAAGTTCTAAAATTTCTTGAAAAAAAAATAAATTATTAACAAACCTTGTTTTCATTAGTGTTTTCAATTGTGAAGAAGTAAGTTAGCATCCTTACAAACTCTATCTCATTTTCGGTGGCTTTTATTGTTCTTCTTCATTTAAGATATTGTCTTTTGCAAAGTTGATGGGTGAAAGCATGTGAACTAAACAATCAAATTATTGTGCAACATAAATTGAAAGTAATGACTCAGGCTTTGATTTATTGAACTTTAAAAAATATTTAATTCAATAAATAAAAATATGTTTTGATTTTATTAAAGCAAACACATTGTTGGATTTAATTTTTTTTCAAAGAATGGCATATTAAAATGTACTTGTGGATTTTCAACTTTTTGTATTATAATAAAAATATATTCAACTTTTAATGTAAAAATAACAAAAGCACCATATTGTGTGGTATACTTTCAAACATGCACGTTACCTACTGATATTATATTACAATTTTTTAAAAAGATTTATTAAACTTACCGTAATTTTAATGAAGAAGTTAATGCCATCATAATGAGACTTCAAAAAAAAATTTGAATATATTTTCTTGTGTTTGTGGTGAAAATTGTGATATTTAAAAATTGGATTTTGAACTAATTGGGTTTTTTTCCTTTTATTTTATCATGCCTTCAACTTGATTAGGTGTTTTTTTAGTGACATTTGTGTCAAACCCACACGCATTTTATGATTTGCAATAACATATTGGCATGCATTGTTCATGACATGCCCAAAACATGCACCGTCATATGGAGGTGTTAGTTTGCATAACTAACCATGTGAAAAAAGTCTAATACAAAGATATTCAAGTTGGTTCCTCATCTTTCACATATTTTAATATCTTGTTTGTGAATTGACATTATGCTAATAAAGGTTTCACTATCTTTGTCAATGTTTTTGTAGCAATGTTTTGGTGTCTCAAATATCTCTATAGTTATATGGCACACTAGCAAGTATCATTTATAAAATTCATTACTATGCAAAATGTATTGAACCCAATTGCGAGCATCCATAGATCAAATATGACATTTCCAATTGCACAATTGGCTAATAGAGACCATGCATACCTGTCCATTGTTTCTGCTACCATGTAAGAAACGTGCTCTAAAACAAATTGGTGGCAGGTAGTGGATTTAATCTTCATATCTCTTCGCATATGAAGAAGGATGCCTATTGAGAAGAAAACTGAAAAGAAAATTAAAACTTTATTATACTTAAATTTGATTTTAGTTGGCAAAAAATTAATACTCTCCTTGATCTGATATTTATAACCTTGCCATTCCAACAATGTGTTTGCCTTAATAAGAGTGCAAAAAGCATATTGTATATATGTTATTCATATGCAAGGTTATGCTGATTGTTCTTTTTCATAGGTATTATGATGTATTGGAAGAAGTTACGGTGTGTTTGTTTCTATTGAAAGTTTTGGAAGAATTGAAGTGCAACAGGTACCTCAAGGGTCCCTGTTTGTGAGCAAGGGTACTTGGTTCAGGGTCAGGACCTAGTGCAGGTGCAAATTCCTCACGAATTGTCCTTTGAATTCAAAGTGAACTTACAGGTGAGTTAATAATTCTGTAGTGGGTTTGAACCACCTTTGAACCTTCAGAACACCACTTTTGGGATTCATGAGCTCACTTTTGTGGTCTAGTTCACATGTAATCAGCCACTAAAGGGTTGCTTTAAAAGTTCATCCGAACAGTGTTCATAGTTCATACAACCATTCCTAAAACCTTATCAATTACATCCATTCAAAGAAACCCATGCTACCAAAGGAGGATAATATGACTTGATTTGGATGTGTCATCCAACTTGAGTAGATTGATTTTCATCTTTAGGACAGAAGAACCCTTGCAAGAGTTTTTGGATGCGATTGATTTCATCCAAAATTTAGAAACAAATTTAAGAATGATAACTTAAGACACAAGTTTGGCCAACATCTAACCCATTCATTCCAATAGTATGAATTGCAAGTTTCTTATGTCTCAGCTCAAGATGGTACATTATCTCCCATGTTAACTACTTAATAAACTTAATGAGCTACTTAAATCTAACTTAACAACTCAAGGAGCTAATCCATTAGATGAATTAATTAACTCATAAAAGAATCATGCAGCTCTGAGTTAATTGAAGAATTAGTTAATTCATTAATTAACTACTTAATTAGCTACTTTAAACTTAATTCACTAAGTGAAAGAAGGAAATTTGGGAAGTAGGGGGAGGGCAAGCCAACTAAACTTAGAGTACTTGAAGGCCCTTTAGGTTGGTGTCATCTTTTGGAGTCAGTGACTTTTGTTGTGGCTGTCACAAGAGGAAGTACTAAAGCAGAAGAGATGATAATGAGAAATTATAAAGAGACAATAAACAAGCATGATAACATGGGAATGTTGAAGTGGGTCCCTCTAGCTTGGTACTTGCCTCACATCTGTGTACAAAACACACAACTCATTCAATGGGGGAAAAAAACATGTTTGAAAGCGGGCCTGACTACACACAAATGTCTGGGGAATGTACTTTGGATGAAGGTGAAGATGTCATATGATGTCATGGGGAAAGCTGCTAATGTGTTTTGTCCATCAGGCAGGCAGGCAGGCAGTCAGTCAAGCATACAACTCCTTTTTTAGGTGAACATGAATGTCAAGGTCTGGTAGTCAAGTCAGTTGAGCATACAATTCCTTTTTAGGTGAAGCTTGAATGTCCGGGTTAAGGGGCGGCATCCGAGATTTGCCATCCAAATCAAATCCCCAATAATAATTATGGGGTTGGGTTTAGTAAAGTCCGGGGCGAGGATGGTCAGTTTCACAGCATAATAGGGCATCACATGTATAACTGAGAATGAACATTTTACAAAACAATATAACTGCGACCTAAGTAGTTTTTCCAGCAATTTTGGTGGAAAACTGAGTTTTATCCCGTCTTTCCTTTTCCTTGAGCGCCTCCACTGCTGCCACATACATTTTCACTGCACCTACATGTACAATTAGTATAAATACTCTCGAACCTTGTGCATGAAATGCTGAGTTTCCTACTGAGATTTTTTAAAAATTCCTTACTTTGCGTATACCACTGAAAGAGGGGATAGTGGGGTGAAAAACAGGCCCAAAGACAGGGTGAAGACAACAGGGTGCCTTTAAAGATAACTCTAATACCTCGTATGTTTCATACTCATTTATACACATGTATCACTCTAAATTGCTTGAAAATTTACTGATGTAGTGTGAATAAATGAATAACCATGGGCTAAAGACTTCAATTTGCAGGTGGCCACTTTCCATCACTAAGCTTAAAGTTTTGTCTCTTCTTAACACTTCATGGCCTTTATTATATACTAAGTTTGATTGTGGCAAGTAACATCTAGTATAGAGGTGAATTAAGCCCACACCTTGAAGCCAGTCTAGAATCCCAAGGACCTAGCCAAATTTAAGCCATGTGATCAATTTGTTTAATCCTTTTGTTGAAACTATCCTTCTTACAATTAATCTATACAAAACACCCCTAATTATTTTAATAAAATGAATGAAAATTAGTTGGTTACAACAACTACAAAGGTATAATAATATACCCAATGTTGCAATATTTACTGACAAATGTATGAATTCAAACTTGTGATTGGCAAACATTTTGTGATTTCACCATATGCCAAAATTTCAGATGTGTTTCAATTTAAGCATCAATGATATATATGTATACAACCTTGTGAGTTTTTAATAGTGCAACTTAACTCATCTATATCTATGTTCTATGGTCAAATCTTCACCAATCTATAGGAAGGAAAAAAGAAAAGAAAAAATGCCTTTATAGATTTCTCTAGGTTTTGGGTAGGGCTCACAACTCAAAATCTAAAAATGAGCTCTTATGGGTTTAAGTCATAGGAGTGATAAAACCAAATTATTGGAATTTCATCCCCTTATCCCCAAGAGGGAAATTGTTACCTTCCACAACTCACAAAACAATCTGACCTGCCCATCTCTCCGTGGGCAGGCCCACAACTTACCCCAAACATGTAAAACTGTAAATTGATTTTGCAAGTAAAGTAAGTACTACAGAGAATGGAAACATTGTCCTTTACCATGTTGCTTGGTAAGAAACTTTTTAAAGTATTTTTGAATTTGAGAGTTCCCTACGGCCTAAAACTAGTTTAGATTTACAACAGATAATTGTTTATAAAAAAATATTAAACCTTAAATCCTAAAACCCAAGTATTTTGGGATCCAAGAGTTTCTCATCTCATAAAACAAGTTCAAATTTGCGATAGATTTTAAAAATAAATAAAACTTAAACCTTAAACCCTAAACTCATTATCCTCCCCTTTGGTGAAAATGGGTTGAGTGTGTAAAATGTATATATAATCATTGTTTTGTTCAAGACTTTAACTCAGTTGTGGACCAAACTATTGATGCCCAAATACCAACCGTTGCAGAGTATTGATGGCTTTCAGAGGTGAATGTTTTTATGTTTTTTTTAAAAAAAATTTATTACACATGGATGAGAGATTGGCTTCAGAGGTGAATGTTTTTATGTTTTTTTTAAAAAAAAATTATTACACATGGATGAGAGATTGGCTTCAGAGGTGAATGTTTTTATGTTTTTTTTGTAATTTATTACACATGGATGAGAGATTGCTCATTGCCAGGAAAACATTGCCAAAACATACAGCAAGGCTGACATTGTCTTTTTGAAGTGTAAGATACACACACACTCACGAGCCTTTCATGAAAGGGAATGTACGATTTCACAGTGGTTTTATTTAACTTTGACGCTATTGTGCGGGGTGCAAATTGCCACAACATGCATATAACCACATATACTTGAGTGCAGTTAGTATTTAACACAATATGACCTATGGTTATGGCCCTATTGGACCCATGTTTTGAATTTACTAGTATTATGTGTTGGAACCCTAAGAATGTTCTGAGGGGCAAGGGGGGTGGGCGGAGAAACAATGGGAAGGTGTGAGTTTGCACACATTACCACAATTTGTTATGCCATATTCATTATTGTTTATTTCCTTTGTTATTCCTTAACCCCAATAATAATGTCCTAGCATTTTTACTTCAACTTAAAAACTTGTCCAATAGTATGTACATTAGTTCTACCTCATGCGAGGTTTACGTTTCCAAGAGATAGAAGGGAAACCAATCCCATGTGATGGTGCATTAAAAGCCTCACAATAACACTTTCAATACCATCTTCACCTCCTTGTCCACAACTTTGGAGCATTGCAAATGGATGGATCCCTTTTATTTCTTTAATGAGTTTTTTTTTGGGGGGGGGGGGGGGGGGGGGGGTTAATACAAAAGAAAAAAATATTCTTTTTAGTAAAGATAAAATATTTTTTTTTTTACTTATAAGT
>Ga0116227_10002722_pt1 | contig 39909 bp, 24 predicted proteins | sample S1TSphgellanicum_FD_89693 | JGI IMG/M metagenome (GOLD analysis project Ga0116227, IMG submission 89693) | Host-associated microbial communities from peat moss isolated from Minnesota, USA - S1T2_Fb - Sphagnum magellanicum MG | ecosystem: Host-associated > Plants > Peat moss > Unclassified...
AAGGGGAAGGTGATGGTTTCCCCAAGGTCCGGGCCGTGGCTCTTCCTAGCACCAAAGGTGCTCCAACTTTGGACTAACCACTTGGAGTGGTTCATGGAGGGTCCGTGTGAGTGAGTCAAGCTTATCCACTCTTCCTAGTCATTCCCGGGGCTTCTAACACGCCCCTCTCACCCCTTTCTAGAGCTAGAAGTCGGGATCGTGCCTCAAGTTCCAACCGCTTCCGCATCGCCGCATACTTGGACCCTCAAGTGGGTCCACGAGGAACTTGGGAGCGCGACAATGCCCATAAATAAAATTGAAGTTATTGGACGTTTGATTAGAGTTAATGGTTGGATCTTAAACTTGTTAAGGACTTGGTTTAACTAAGAATTACAATGATTTTTTTTAAATCATCAAATTATATGAAAATATTGAGTTATGAACATTTGTTTGGGGATAAAAATTAATTAAAAATAAAATATTAAAAATAAAATGGTTCATGTTGGGATTTTGCACACATCCCTTGCTATATGACTTTTATTTGTGTCAATTTTTTAATGGTGTAAAAACCAAGACCTTAAAAATAATAATGCCTATGCTTGTATTTAGTTGTGACAAAATGTTAATTTTTTTACAAAATGAAGTTATTTGGGACAAAATTTTGGCTAATTTTGGTCCACCCCAAAGTGCTAAGACCCAATGATTTGCCAAGTTGACAATGTCAATAAGCTATAAAAAATAATTAGAGATTGTTAAAGTTTGTTACAAAAATGCAACCATTACATCAAAAATATGAAAGGGAGAGAAGAAAACTTTGTCATGGTTAATGTGTTGGAAATGAGATGAGTGTTCCCATCTTGTAATGCTTCTATAATTTAATGACAATGTTGATTATGGCATGTGTGAGGTGTGTAAATTTGGAATCTACATGTATGTGTATTTGTGAAAATGTTTGTTGTCAAAAATCACAAGAGCAATATTTTGGGTTTGTTTTGGTGAAGTGGTAATGAAAACGATCCATAGGATTTGTGGGTGATGTGGTGTCAATTGACATATTGTTGGGGTTTAACACAAATAAATTGTACAATTTTTTTCATTGTGACAATTTTTTTATAAAAAAATACCATAAATGAGGACTTTTAAATTTTATGAAATTTCACCATAGTTTGAACTAAGTATCTAGTTTAAAATATAAAATGATGCCAAACTATTATGTTTCATACGTTTTCTATATTGAAAAAGCATTCCATCTTGTTATGTTATGGATGACTACCATTTATTCAACATCAAATGATTTTTTCAGACCACATGTTGACAATGTTATTTTTTTCAATTTTGTGATGTGGCCAAGGTAGCAATCATCTATAAGTTGATATATCCAATTTTTACTATTAAAAAAATGAAAGGAATTATTTTCTAAATATTTTTCAATACCTATGTAAACAATGTGTGGAAATTTTGTAATTTTATTAAAATTTTCAAATTTTAACAAAAACATTCTCAAAAATCATTGAATTTGGAACAAAAACAAATTAAAAGTTCACAACAATGTGAATTCTTGTGCAAAAAAAGGTTAGCAGTTGAAATCCTTGTATAAAATATCTTTAACATTTGTTTACATTATATGTTTACATGATGTTTTTCAACTTTCAGATTCTTGCACCTTGTGATGAACCACTAAAAACATGTTTTTGAAAGTTATAATAGAAAAATCTTGAACCACGTGTTAAAGGGTTTGCATTGATAATTTCATTATAAACATTTTTAGTATTGTATCCAAATACACAAGTACCTCATATTCATGATTCTTAATGTCATTAAAATATTATGCACCTTGGTTTTTTTAATTCTTCATCTAGGTATAATACAACCATTTACACAAAACCTTTATTTAGGTTAGTAAATTTCAAAGCTAGCATTCCATTACCCATAAAATAAGATCTTCCAAAAACAAATAGTATCCATTGATATTTATCTATGAAGGAAGATTGTTTGTTTGTTTTGTTTGTCACGTTGAGATCTCCCAAACCATAATGCATTTGTGACCCTTTTCATATTTTGGGATAACCCTCAATGAATAAAATTCAATGAAGGCAATTTGGAAATTTTAAAACCTAAGGTGAGAGAGATATTGAATTTTGAGTAGTTTTGTCATTAATAATTCAATTAAATTACAAAAAATGATGTTGGAAGGAAAAAAAAATTGGGTAACTAATTTACACTTGGGCCAACCACACATGGTACATTGGTCAAGGTATTCTAACAATACAAGCTTTCATTTTTCAAGGTGTGGTCCATGAAACATGGTCAATCAAGTTATATAAGAGTATGATAAAATCTACCAAAAGTACAAACTCCTCCAAATTTGTAACCATTTCTGTGGTTGTTTCAAGTGTTGGACAATTCTTTAGTTCAAAAATTAAAAATCAACAAGTAAGCATCACATATATGGACCTTTGATTAACAATTCTCAAAAAATCAAAGAACCAAGTTTGACCCCAAAACCAATTTACTAAAAAAATCAAATAACTAATAAAATAACCGGCCCTTGATTATAATTTTTCACCACTTCTTTCACAAATCCTAGCAATTATTCCAAAATTTTCAAAAACTCAAAATTGGAGATTATTTCATTGTGGAAATGTTTGAAAACCGAAAGTTGGAGTTTATAACAAAAATAATTTAATCACCCAAGATTGGTTATTTCATAGTTGTGTTGACCAATATTTTAGTTTTAAGGAGGCACCCATTTTCCAAACTAAAAAATATCCTAGGGCAGAAATCCATCTTCCTTATTTTTTAGGATTTCGATATTTGAAATCAAACTTTTTTTTGGGTCTGACATGCAACCTTTTTTTTGGGAGAATATTAAACACTCCATTGTAAGGGTGCTTGAAAATGGACTATGGAACATTATGCAATTCTACTATATGGTTTGAAGAAAAGCTTGAAAAGTCAAAAATAAAATAAATTAATTGTAGTTGTTTTAAACAATGTTTTTTGTTTTGGAAAAAAATCACGTATGGCTTTTATTTTAACACGAGTGTTGAATTATCAATTGGTTGGAATGACTTGGAAATCAAACTAGCTAAGAGATTTTTTATGAATAAGCTTTTGGCCATTTTTGGATAGGGGAATGTAGTTCAATTAAATGTTATATTTTAATTTTCAAGGTGGCTGATTTTGGCTACCAATTGTTAAAATATTGGTAGGTTTTGGCTATGATGAATGCATAATAGGAGAAATTTAAACTACCTACCTTTAAACAATATAGACTCTAGCTCTAAAGTCTAAAAACAATTTGGAAATGAAGATATATCTCAAGATTCAATCTTGAACTTGCAACATGCATGAATCATGATCTATAACCCAAAAAACATACAATTGCATAATATTCATACACCAAACTAAAACCATGAACATACCCAAAAAATGAGTTATCACTTGCAAGGGGATTGAACCTTTCAAATTGCCAATTATAACATAACTTAGCAAAAGTTAAATGCAAATAACACATTCAAGCCACATTATAATCACAATGTCATCTCACAAAAAAATCAAAGCTTGTAAATGGTAGAAGGGGAAATCATAACGTAGAAGTGATAGCCATTAGGATTCATTTACACAAAAAACTAATAAACGTTAATTGTGATGACCTAAGAAAAAAAAATCTAACTTTTGCACCAAAAAATTGCATAACTAAAAGGCTTAATCAAATCAAGTTCCCACCCCACACTAAACATTAAAAGTGTTTTCCATGCCACTACTCATATACATCTACATATGGAAATTTGTGAAGAGTGAAACAAAATTGGGAAAACATTTTAACTACTAAACCCAAGTTGTTAATGAATTGATTATGTAATTTTAATTTGTAGATAATGAAGGAATTGAATCCATGTTCCCAAGGACTTGGACCACGTCAATATCTACTAATTTGAAGTATGTTGGAAAAGAACAAGAAAACATTATGTTGATTGAAAAAGTGTGTTAGAATTGTGTGAGAGGATTCATATATGCAAATTTATCGACGGCATCTAAAGCATTGGATTTCATGACAAGCTTAAACATGGATTATTGAATGCCCACAAAAGTTCATGATAGCACCTTAAATACCCAAATATAATGCCCACTTCTTGATGGCAATAAGTTATTTTTATCACCTTCAAATGTTTTCAAAAACATTCCTCTACACATGGTTGGAACCCATATTGTGGGTAAAACACACCCAAAATGTCCATAATCCCATGAACTTTTTCATTACTACAAAAACATGTTTTTTTTGCTTCTAACATCATGATTAAGTTAAGTCCATTTGTCTAAAATGATTGATTAGACTTTCAATTTGATTAAAATCAAAACTAGGTATGTTTATTTTCATTTTTTATAAACTTTGTTATTTAGTTAGAATAAACATTATATTGAACACATAAATATGTGGCACCCACATGGAATTAATTAATATAATTGTTTTATAATTACTTAGAAACACACCTAGAGAATAATTCTTCAAATAAATAATTATAACTCTTAATGGTGGTTACTATATTTCACAACAAAGTTACCTTTATAAGCAAAGGAAAAGAAAAAATAAAAAAACAAAAGAAGATGGTAATAGGGGCAATAATTTTGACTTGTAGTAAAATTATTGCTTTGATGTTGTGACATGGAAAAGACATCTAGAAAGAAAACCTAAAAACACATGGAAAACAATATAATGGTATCTCTTGTCCATTACCCCCTTGTTGGTCTCCTCCTAGTTGTTTCCATGGTGGTAGTTTCTTAATTTCCACAACTTTACTCTATTAACACATGCACATATACCCAAGACATGTATTAATAGAATGTTTATACACTAATATACACGTAATTTTAAAATTAAATTAATATTGCCACGTCAACTAGTAGGTTCAATGATTTCAATAAAAAAGGCAATCAAAATTTTGGCATGAATGATTGGTTTGATCTAACCAAGGACAATTTTGTTCCCTATTTATTTGTTTTGATTGAAATTTCAATCATAAACAATGTAAACACACACATATGTAAGAGTGTTTGTAATCTTATAACAAGGCATTCATTAGTTCTTACCAAAGTTCAAACACAAACACACCCACCAAGTCAACAAAAAAATATCACAACCACAAATTACAATGCATGTATAGAAGAAAAAAAATGCAAACAAGGGTTAAGGTTTAAAAAAATACCCACACATTCTACCTCCACAAGTGCCATGGTTACAACACACATTTCTTGTGTCACAAATAATTTTTCATCTATTCACAAATTTATTTGAGTTGCCCATATGTGCTAATGATTCACATCACATGTCAAATGCTTAATTTGAGTGTTCAAATTTGTCAACCAACATATGATAATTGATTCATGCTTGGCATTTAGTTGAACTAGTAACCTTCAAAAGCATTATACTTGAACTTGATGTTCATGTTTGTGTATAAAACATAGATTTCACCTTATTGAACATCCTTCAAAATCAACAAATTTGAACACATCCCTTAATTGGTTGAATTTAATTAAGTTGTGAATTGACCAAGCACAACTTAAGGGGTATGGTAGCAAACCCCAACATAATATGGACATCATGAAAGAGATCAAAATTTGCCTTTGCTTTGTAATTGTTGAGCCCATCAATGCTCATGTCATTAATAATGTTGTGTATTTAGACATAATGTGTCTTGTTGGAAACAACACATAAATTCAATTAATCTTCACATTTTTAAAGATCTTAACACCTATTGTTTCCATTACCTTGGCAAGCTTGGAGAATCCCAAATGGCATTTAAGGCTCTTAAAAAAATAATTGTACAATGTGGAGAATATGGAATGGGGGTTTTACCATTCAAAAATTTGTTTTATATCCTTGATTTGATACCTTAAAATACAAAAACCTTGTATGAGTTTTTTATCAATTAGCTTTTTGGATAAACATTGGAACACACCTTGGTTCAATAGGGCTTGCATAAGCATTGAGGTCAAGTTGTTAGCATTTGATCCAACCATCGTGTGTTCAAGGGAATAAATAATTGGTACATGCAATCAATTCTACACCATATAAACATGAATAGCAACCAATTTTGGTTGTTATAATGTTTACTTCATCACAAGTTTAAAAAAGGTATTAGGTTGTTAACACAACAATTATGGTGGCATCCAACACAAATTTCTATGTGTTGAACCATAGTTCATTTCATTGAATTTTTCTAATGCATTTTGGGGTTGTCTTCCACATTCAAAAAATCAAAGAGCTTTTTGTGAACCTCAAACTCCAACATCAGCCTACCATGTTGCACAGTGTGGAACAAGGTGGAAAATTATACAAGCTTCAGCATTTTCCCCCACCACCTCATTAACAACCAATTGCAACATTGACCCCATTACCCGTGGAGGCATAAACAACTTCATTTTTGTCATGTTCATAATCCATGCACCTTGTTTTCACCCCATTCAAACTTTTTCTATTTTCTGACAATTCACAAATCTTTGGAATGAGTCCCAGTTAAGTGTTAGTAGTTTGTTTTTATGTTCAATATCTAAACAAACTTTGTACCTAACAATATGCACACGTCCATTAGACCCAATTTGCAATTCAACCCAGGTAACTTCATTGCCCATGAAACTTAAAATTTTCAAATAAATTCATATCACGATTGTTGTTTATTGACTTTTGGTGGGGACACACAATTACCATGTATAGGAGGAAGAGTCATAAACATTGGAGACTTGTTGACAACAAGGTGAAAACACATCAAAAGATGAGTTGTTGTCCATAAAAAAAATGATGTATAACAAATATCATACTACGCAATATGCTAAAATCTTGATGATATTATTTGATTTTCTAAACACATGCAATTATTTTTGAATTTGCATGATAACATTTTCGAACAAAAAGTTCATTTTGAATCAAGGTTAATATTGATTCAATAGTTAGATGAAAAGGATTGAATAAAATCAATGTACATACAATATATAACTTATGTTTTTCATTAACCATAAGGCTTCATGTTTGTGATTCATGAAACATTACTCCAAAATGAAAAAATATGCCATGCCCAACTATAGAATCTCCTATTTTTTCATATGGTAATGGGTTTTTTCTTATATATATATAATCCATTTATTGCTTAAAAAATGCAATAAACATATTTTTGGATTGGATTTCCAATCAAAAATTTTAAACTTCTAAATGATTCTACATTTAATTGATGTATTGTATATCAATATCACTCTTCACCAAAAAAATTACTAAAAAATCCCGACCATAATGCTGATTTTGAAGTACATATGCAACTTTTCCAATTTTGTAACATGTATTATTTTGTGACAAATATATTATGTATGTTCAAGTTCTTCAATGTTTGTTGATTTTTTAAAAAAATGATTAAAGTAAGTTTAAAACTAATCAAATATATTTAAAACAAACCAAGAAATACAATGTGTAATGTCCATATGTTATCAAAAAAATTAATTATAGAAAGATTATATTACAAATTTTGAAGGGACTTAATGTTTTTGCACCCAATAAAAGTTATAAGTGAACCCAATGGGAAAAACTATGAGTTTGTACCTATGGAATTGCTAAGACAAATGACTAACACAACATTTTCAATAGGTAGTGCACATGAAGACCTTACAAGGTTGTGTAAGGTGGACATGGTTACATTATTGCCACTTGAATTTGCATCAAAAAAATCACAAGTAGGCTATAATCATTAGGATTACAAGAAGAATGAAAGTATTTGAACTTGATTTGGTGGTTACTAAAGAGGAGGCATTTTCATGATCTTGGATTCTTGATTCAGAAAACTTGCAAAACTTTTAAACCACAATGTAAACCTTGACGATGTCATTCAAGGATCATGATTCATAATTTGTAAGAATTCAACAACTTACAATGTCATTAACAAACTTCAAGAAAATGAACATAATTGAAAACCTCAACTCACTTACTCAAAAATATAAACCTACAATTTATAAACTTAAACAATATTGGGTTTATAATCGAAAGTACTTATACAAGTTCATTGATTTAGTGACCAATTTTGACCATTCACCTCTTGTAAGTTTTGTTTTATTGTTCATAAGTTGCAACTTGCAAGTTTGAAAATCACATTAATGATTGAATCCAAGCTTTAACAAGTTCTAGCTTCCAATTTTTAACGTCTAAAGCAGTTGGGGTGGCACCAAATTGCACAATTTTTTCAAATTGTAGATTGTTCCTTAACAAACTTCCATTCAATGCCCATTCAACATCTCCATTGCAAGATCATATTACATGAACTTCATAAGGTTAAACACTTCAACTTACAGACTCAATGTTCATAGACTATACACAATGCACATTACACATACAAGGTTCAAATGAGGGTTAAGCCTTGACAATTTCTTCTTGCAAGCGGGAGAATGAGTGACAAAAGGAATGTTAAGCAAGTTGAATCAAGTTGGTGAATGGCTTAGATCAAAAGAGGGAAAACATAAAAAAATCTATAAGTGAAAAGGGAGAAGATGGAGACAAGGCTGTCTATAAGGTAGTATTTGACAAATTGAGGGTGCATTGCTTTGAAGGTGACATAGTACAATGTGAGGTACCAATGCCGGCAATGGCATCCTGTGCCATCATAAGTTTTAGATGAAATTTCATTTTCCCCCTTTCATTCAAAGCATACAAACGACCAATTCAAAAAAATTAGAAAGTTTGGACAATTTTTTGTCATAAAAAAAATATTGCTTGATTCCAAGCAGTAAGAAGTAAGCTAACAATAATAATTAGATCTTACTTCCTTGCAGCGGTGTTTGAATCTCCCTAGGAGCTTGTAAAATATGCCAAATGCTTTCTTATGCACAAAACATGAAATTCAAAGGGGGAAGTATAATGCTATGCCCCTTTGTTGGCTCCACTTGTTATATTACCAATGTCTTTGTGTGTGTATAAATAATGCAATTGAAATGCAAATAGTTGGTTTCAAAACAGGTTAGGCTTCTAAACAGGTCCTGGAAGAGCCCATTGCCACCTTGTGGAATGGTGGCTATCCTTGCCAGGCTTGACCCATTCCTGGGTGGGATAAGCTGATAGGGTTAGTTCCATAGTACATGACCTGCTGCTCATTGACATGGTTGCTCTGGCTCCTCACAATTCTGAGCTGACAGGCTAACCCAAAATCAGTTCCGAAATCCACACACACACACACACACACACACACACACAGGCCTAAAATTCTATGGTCAGTTCCACAAAGGCCTTGAGAAGGACTACCGTGGACTTCAGAACAGCTGTGAAACCGAGGCCTTGGGCAAATCAACACTTACACTCATAATATGATGGCAAAAACTAGTGTTGGGTGATAACTAGTGTTGGGTGGTTCTTGACTCTTATGACGAACCTCGGGTTTTTGGTTCCAACAATAAATCAAAACAGTTCCAGATCTGGTTCCAGTTTCACACAAAATGAGGAACCTGGAATCCAGTTCTGGGTCCAGTTCCCCATAAGAAATGGAGGTAGTTTTGAACTGGTTCTAGATAACCCAGACTAGAATTGGTAGTCCATTGCCAATTACCCTCTGTTTAGGCCCCTTGTTGTAGTATTGTTTCCCAAAAATCTTAGTTCCAGTTCCAATTCTGGTTCCACACATAAAGGGAACCCAAAACCCAGTTTTGGGTTTCAGAATTGGTTACCAAAGTCAGACCTAGTGTTGAAAATTAATTAGGCATCACTTTAGAAGGTGACAATACCAAGTGTAGGCCTGTGCCGTTGGCTCAAGTGTGAACCCATTACAAAATAGGGAAACTCAACATGTGAACATTGTTTTGCAATGTATGTATTGATTTTTTGAACAGCCAAATAGGAAAGGAAATCATGCTTGAATTGACTGGTATGCCTTCAAGTGTTACCATGATCTCGACTGATTTTTCCTTCCAAAACCTGGTTTTCTGGAATTTATTTGAATTTTCAGCAGCAGAAATCACTTAAAAATCAAACATCTCCCACATTCTGGATCCAAATCTTACCAAATAAATTCCATTAAATCTTGCTCATCAAGATCTTTGCACCAACACCAAAGGCACATTCCAATTCCTCCTAAATTTTCAGCTACAATTTAATTTAATTTAATTTAATTTTCAGTGAAGAAATCATCCAATATTCAAGAACTTTTGCATCACCAAGTCCAAACGTCATGAAACCAAGCCCATGCACCTCTCCTTGTCAAGAGCTTTCCAAAGACACCAAGAACACGATCTGAAGCATCCCAGTTTGGTGGATCTCATAACTACAAAACAAAACAAACTACCTTCCTTCATGGATAGATATAAAATCGCCAGATTTCCTCAACAGGTTCTAGCAGGTAGCCAAAATATTAAAAAAGGATTCATAAAAAAATTATGTTCATATCTGGCCTGTAGCCAAATCTGGCTAAAGCTTCTCGTTGACGATCTCCACTTTGTTGCCTTCATCCAAAAAATTGAAAGATAAAACATTGCATATGATGGAAAATAAAGTGAATAAAATGTTGAATTTTTTTATAATAGTAGAGTCTTCAAATATGTGAAAGAGTAACTTTTTGGGCTACTCATGGCCTATACTCATAACCCTAATATGAAGGGCACCAATGTATGAAAAATGAAAAGGGTGTTGTGGGGTTTAGGGTGGCCCCTACTCCATTACACAAGTCAGAACTGTACACCAATAAACTCCACTCCAAAATTTGATGAAGATATGAGAGTACAGTACAAACCTACATTCCATAACTCACACCTCCAATTCAATCATCAATCTTTTGGGATGGAAATATGTTTCCATTTGGAATTTTTAAAAAGAAGTTGATACTTGCTTGCTTGCTTGCTTGAGCCTTTGGACTCTTAAAATCCTTTTCATATATCCTTACAAAAGTTTCCTAATTTTTGAGTAATTTTTACCTCCCTAGCACTCCACTTTAGGTCAATATGTATATGAAAGATGTTGCAAGTATATATCATGCATTTTGCTATATGGAGATGAGGGATGCAATTGTTTTCGGATGGGGTTGAAAAAGGTGGATGAACCTGTTTTGTCTATTATAAGGCTGTGGTCCCACCAGTGCACGGTGACGGATGGATGATAAGTGGTTTCAGTTTGCTAGTTAACCATGGTAGTTCGCTTAGTTGCTTTTTTTAACTACCTATTTACCAACAACCCACAAGCAAGTTGTTAGTAGGTAGGTAATAAAAGCGACCCATACCTATGTATAAATCATCTACTTACCTAGCAGTTACCTATTTACCTACCTATCCACCTATATATAGGTCCTGCAAATTTGGTTACCAAGGTGAAACCAAATATTAACTCAGAGTTGTGAGGTTCATCCACAACTGAGGAATAACAAGGCATCCGGTGGATGGCACATTGGTGGGTGCTGGTTCACTATGGTCCATAATGTGACCCAGCACCCACCAATGCACCATCCATTGAAAACCCGTCAATTGGTAGGTAAGGCCCAAGGAGAAGGGGTTTCTGGAAAGGAGGGCCCCACTTCTTGAGGCGTAGCCAAGGGTGTGGGATCATATTTCTAGAGACCCCTACTCTAAGGGACTTACCTTGCATAAAGCTTGACCCTTTGATTGAGGGAGTGTCACTAGCAAGGATCCATGCATAGGTACACAATTTTATTTGCTATTTCGGTAAGTACATGAGGCATTTGGTGGTTACGAGGTATGTATATACCAATGTTGGCTAGTTAGCAAGTTTTTACTAAGTTATAAGCTATTTATAACTTATAAATAGGTTATAATTTGATAAGCTATTTATTATTAACCAATGCTGGGCAAGTACTAGTTTTGACATGAAATCTACAACATGGAAGCTAACTTTCAATGCACCTTGAAATTGCAAATGGAGTGTGTTGTTGTTGTTGTTGTGTGCCACATCAATGCTAAAGATGTCTGATGGCTAGGCATGCTTGTAGATGTTTGCAAATCAATGAAGGTATGTTTTTCTAGATTTCATTGTTTTTTTATTTCTAATTGAGTTTTATGTCTTCAGGTTTTTGGTTTTTACATATCTCTTGTGCTTTGGTGTTTTCATGAACCTTTGTGTTCCATAAAGAAATTTCAAGAGAGCCTATTTGCAATTCTTTATTTTCAAGTTCATGTTTCAATTCAAGCTCTCAAGGTTACCTAATTTCTTCACATCTTAGAGGGTTTAAGGTGAATGCATTTTTTTTCCTTTTTTTTTTTTGTTATTGTTTATGATCAAGCTCAAATTTTAAGTGTGGAAAAGGAGAGAGCTTTTCTTACATGTGGTCTAAGTCTTTCATTTGATAAAATAATCGTTGTTTTGTGCATTGTTAATGTTTTTTTCATGGTTTGTAATTTGCATTGAAAGGATTTTCACCATGGTCTACAATGTTCATCATTTCACCATTGTTCAAGTTGCAACCTACAAAAAAACAAAAAAATTCAATTCACATGGCAAAAATTGCATGTTGTAAATTTTAATGATATTGTTTCGTCACTAGCATTTGAAGGATGTGATTCCAATAGTAGTATTGAAAACTTGCAACCCATCAATGAAGGCCCACAATAGCTTGCAAAGGTTGTAGAGGCTGTTGGTGGTGATTGTGATGGGGCTTATGTTTTTGAATTGCACATGGGCTAATAAAGGGAGAAAGGGGCTACTTGGAAGCCTTACAACCATTTATTCATTTGCATGGGCTTTCTAGGAGGTAAACAATGATCAATTTGTAGATTTTGATTAGAACCATATTATGAGATGCATCATTTTCCATAACAATGTGATTGGCTAGAAGGTTTTGGCTTTATGCATTATGTGCCAAAGGGACTAATTGCTTACAACTAGCAAATGGCATAACAACCATAAAAAACACCTTGACGTAGAATATAAGGCTTTATGTGTGAGATATTCAAAAGAGGTATTTAATTGTTTGAAGTGTCCACTTGAACGAACACTAGTTACTAAGAGGGCACATGTTACATTGAATGTCATCATCATGATTTTCATTTTTTCACAAATCCCTTCCAAAAGAACCATGAGACACAAATGGAATTTCTAAAGGATTTAATGTTATTTGAAATCAAGAGATGTATCCCATTGAGGAATGTAGAATCCATTCGGTTGCATCAACTTGCATACATGTTGTGTCCTAAGGTTGTCTTTCCATTTTGGTGAATCTTTGTGCAAGAAGTTCTATGTTTCTTAATGTAAAAACATTATCAAACCATGTGCAACATGCCCTAAATGGATGTCTTTTAACCACTTGCATCTTTGACCTTTGGGTGTTAAAAGGTACACATGATATGTTTATTTTTGTGGCGAATTTTTTGTCCAATAATCAGGAGCCCAAGCATGCCTATTGAGATATTTGAAACAATCAATATATTTAGCATTATTATGGTAGCCAAAGTATGGTAGCTACTTGATAAGTTTTTTCTCACTCAAAAAATTGTGGCCTATATAAAGGATGAAGGGGCCAATTTGGCTACTTGTGTTGCAGCTTTAAATTATGTGGTTTCATGCAACACCTCAGGCATGTTTACGCCATTTAATGAGTCTTGTTTTGGGCATGTTTTATTTTAAGTTTGTAAATACATTATTATCAATGAAAAAGTTGTTTGAAGCATGAAGTATGCCCTTATAAAACCAACTTAGTATAACATTGAAAATTATATTATTTGGCCCAAAAAATTGAGCTAAGGCCAAAAAACTTAGGACCAAGCTTATGTGGATTCTAAATTAAAGCCCAAAAAGAGGAACACATTGGGTAATTGTTTTTTCTCTTAAAACTTATGATTGAAGTTTATTTGAATTTTGTTGAATTTTGATGTCCACATGGTTGGTTATCTCTTCAATTTTTGAAATGGTTAATGTTATCTTTTAATTCTAAGTTTGCAAGCTAAGTGTTGTTGTTCCAAAATGCACTTACATTTTGGATAACCATCGCACTATTTTATAGGTGGCGAAATGTGGCACTACAAAGTTAAACACCTTTTCCAAGGACTTGGGTAGTTGTTGAAGTTGTGATCAAAGTTTTATTACCTATTATGATTGAATGTGTTTTGAATCAAAGTTGTGAGTATTGGCTCCTTGGGAAAGCCTTGCAATTCATTATTGTGACATGTCGAAATCTTAAATGAAAGTTGGCAAATTGGGTTATTCCTAATAACTTGGTTGACCCAAATGCAAATCTTTTTGATGAAAAGTTAAAAGAAATGATGGTGAAAATGAAGCAAAAAACATTGGTTGTCCTATTTTCTTTCATCTCCTTTTTGAATTGTTTTCACAAGAAGAAAGGGCATAACATTATGATGTTTGATACCAAGTTTAAAACAATACACCTTGTCAATGGTTATGTGGGACATGAGAAGCCATGAATTTTGATTGTTGAGTATGATGAATAATGGTTACTCCCTTTGCTAGTGGTTGTTACAAGCTATTAATGTTTATAATAGTTGAAAAACAACAAGTGCACTATAGTTGACTATGATTTTTTTTCATAGCGTGGAAACAAATCTTGATAGTCGAAACAAATTGTGTAAAGGGCATTTGATGACATCCAACATTATTTCATTGATGTAGATTGCAAATGTGCCTTGAATTAATGACACATAGAGCAACAAAAGTTTCCCATAATTACAATGTTGGTAAGAATTTTCTTGGCATTCCAACAAGCCAAATTAAAAGCAATTGGATTTTTCCATAATTGAGCTTCTCATCACATTTACCACCTAGACCAATTGATATTTGTTAGCAAAATCTGGCCAAATGACCCACATATTAGATGCACATGGCCCATTGACTTTGAAAATTCAATGCTTTTGAAACTAAGTTAGGTTTGACAAAAGACTTGGATGTGAGGATCTATTTTTAATTTCAAAACTTTGTTGCCTTGACTTTATGCAAATTCATATATAATACATTTAACAAAGTAGAAATTAGGTAAGAATTCATTAAAAAAAATTTTGGGGCATTTCGTTTGAAGGATTGGCAATACCAAGAAAATTGATCCAATACCAATTTATGAAACTAGTATTTGGTAAAATCCAACTGGGTATTTGATAAATACCCACCCCATATACCTTGCAACACAATTTTTGAAACACATACACCCAACTCACCTCTCCAAATGCAAATATGTCAAAGACTCAAAACTGGTTGTTCTTAAGTTAAAAAGAAACACAAAAGACCAGCCCCAAAAGGCCTTTCAACCCTTTAACATCTACTAATTGGACTCATCTCGACTTGGAAAAATCAAATACCTTCACAACATTGTTAATAACCTACCTACTAATTATTGATTTTTTGGATAATTAGTTAAATTGATATTCATCTAGTATTGAACTTTAAAAGTCTAACAACCTACATGGATGACCTAATTATCATCTAGCTACATTATCAATCTTTAAACACTATTTTTTTAATTTTTTAAAAAAACTAAAAAAACCCTGTAACTGGATATTCTCAACACATTATTTGAAAACTATCCTTAAATTTATTGCCCCATTTTTTTTGTTAGCCTACTTTGACACACATTTTCATATTGATATTGATAACTTGTGATTTGTTCCCAAAAGATGTTTAAAGAAAAACCTAGCCAATGGTTATGAAAGAAAGCAATAACCGACCAACACTAGTAGATATATGTGGATGGTTAGTTCATAACTAACGGCCATGGTTAGCTATCGGAAAGGAATACAATGATAAAAGGTTTCTTGTCCACATATCATCCATCCTACAAAGTGCATTGGTGGGTGCTGCTAGTTCACTCTAGCCATTTTGTTTCCAACAAGCCCATCCAGAACCACTTTGTTCCATCCAAATCCATCTTGTAATGGGGCACCTTAGGAAGATGAAAACTCCAGTGATTTTTTTGGGGGGCAAATGTGAAAATAGAATTTGCAATAAATAGCTAAGTGTGGGTGTGTCTTATTGCCAAATTTTTTATAATATTTGACACAAATTCGTTTCAATAGGTAGTCAAAAAAGAAAAAAAAAGGTAAAAATGCCTATCTAAATGACTTGCCACTTTTGGCTCTATCTTATTACCACTTAGGCTACATCGTACTATACATAATATATACAACTTATAATGGTGCATTCACACTTGATGTTAAATTAGAGTTAAATGAAAATGTAAGTGGCATCCTAGGTGTCACCCAATGTGAAATGGGTGATAGCTTAATGTTTAAGTGAATGTTAGCTTAACATAAAATCTTCTTCATGGTAAATAGGTTTAAGTCCTAAATGGCTAAACATGGTGTTAGGGGGGATTCAACTCTAGAGTTCCTAACACCAAGTGTGAATGCACCTAAAATTATAAGCTCCAGAATAGTTAGTTGATGATGTAAAATTGCCAGACTCTCTCTCTAAAATTGCATGATGAGCATCGAGAACACCAAGCATTGAGAACACAAGTAGCCTAGAAATGGGAAATGAAAGGGTGTGTCTTAATTATTAAAGCCATTAATTGTTATGTTAATAAACACAAAGGTCAATGTACACACACACACTAAAGGGTTTTTAGTACTAGGAAGGTACGCAAAAAAGGAATAATCAATGTAAAGAGCCATTAATACAGGTAATGATCAATCAAGGGTAGCCATAATTACATGGTAGCCATAATTATACTACTATAACTCCTCCATTGCACCCCCAATATGAGAGAGAAGAGAGACAGAAAGTAAGTACTTGACAGAAAGACAGAAACAGAGAGGCCTATGAATCTTACCCATAACACACAACACATACACTAACTTATCATCATCATCATCATCATCATCATCATCCTCTCTGGTTGTCATTCATCCATCTGGCAGCTGATTTTTTAAATTTTTTATTAAAAAAATTGTCTCTTTATGGAAACCCAATCTTTTGTAGTAGTTAAGAATCTTCAGAGGCTTGTCATTTATGGATTTCTTTTTTCAATTCCTGGAGGAATATATTAAGTTTAAGTCATAAGTGTGGGCAAATTGTGACTTTTCATCAGAGCAGGTCAAAGTAGTAATAATAATAATAATAATATTATTATTATTATTATTATTTCTTCAAATCATTCTTGACTTGTGGGCCCTCAGTATTTATTTTTGACAAATATTTTTGTCAGTTTTTTTTCAGATAAATTGGCAAATTTTTGGAATCTTTTTTTTTTTTTTTTCCCTAGTGTAGTGTAATTTCAACTCATTTTTTTCTTGGGTGAGGGAATCCACCAAATTTTTAACAAAACCAGATTGGAAATTTTTTTAAAAAGCTAATTACCCACTTCTTGGATTGATTAAATTGTGGCTCAGTAATCCATTATAATAAATAAATAAATAAATATTTAATTGTAATTCTTGTACCCAATGAGTTGAGTTAATGTGCACCCAGGGGTTCCAGGTTTTTTTCATTTTGGGGGTAGGGTGAGGATGTTGAATTTTTTGGTTGTTGTTCCCAATGTGTTCCATCAAGTTCCCAACATGTTTTCCAAGTTCCCAATAGCTCCTCCCTTTATCCCTTATCCTTTGCCCTAAGTTCTACTCTTGTGAGTTGTAACTCATATGAGCAGAGACCCAACTGAGGAGATTACAACATACTTGTTTTGGGATGGTCCAAAGCTTGATTATTTCTTTTTGTGACTCGTATTAATTAGTTGTGGGAACCCCCAAAATTCAATTTTGGTTATTGCCTATCGACGAATGCAAGTATACATAGGTTATGCAAGTATACATGTAGGGGGAATACATTGGGAACTTGGGGAACACATTGAGAACTTGATGCAACTGCACCAGGTACAGTATAATTGAACATTTTTTGTGGATGTGGGAACGCAATTTGCAAAGGTAATGGAGATTTTTTAAACATATGTTGTAAGAAGGAATCACTTAAGGAAAACCACGAGTAGAGTTAAGGTTGGTTTCCATGGGGAACACCCAAGCAAGAGAATTGAGGAATGGATGAGAAAATAGTGACAAAGAATTCCCATGTCATAAGAAGCTCTCCAACCCATTACCACAACACTATATCATCTATTGCCCCCTCCCCCCATCTATGAGCAACTCTCTTCCAATCTCTACAACTTCACCCTCAGAAAATGTGTCGGGTATTTGAAGGGTACCTACCTTTGTATCCATGAATATCCCTCTTCCAAATGTGGATTAATGGATAATAGGGGTTGTTGTTCACACATTTGCAAGGTAATAGAAAAGAACTTAAGGGTGTCAACCTTAAGCATATGTGTAACCTCATCATTTTTAATATGCATACATTCAAGTCACCTTAAATTTAATTATATATATTTTTGCATCAAATTTGATGTTTCAAGATGACTAGTTTGAAGTCACATGCTTTGCATGTATTTTTTGGTTGTCTCAATTGCAAAAATAAACCAAGAAGGTGGTTAGTGTAATTTTCAATGAAAGGTAAGTCAAAATTCATTAAATGATCACATGAATCATCATGATTCAAACTCTTTGTGGAGGCACTACTTTCCTTATAATATACTTTGTGATTCACTATGGGAACTATGTTCAAATGGCATTTTAAGTGAAAGCACACTAGGGTCCTTGAAAATATACTCACAAATATTGTTTTGCAATTCATCTAATATGTTTTGTTGAAGTGCATTTTCACAATTAAAATTATTCTTATAAAATTTGAGAGGATTTGATTAACTTGGAACTTGGGTTAATCATTTCTGCAAAAAATATATATTACATGATAGAGATTTTAAATCTATGAGTATATTTATCACAAAATAATACTATTCATAGAGTCTAAAAATATATAATTATACTTCAAAAGTAGGATTGTAGGTGCATATGAAACTTTAGGTGGTGATTGATATTGATAAGTTTCTCAATGTTTCTTAACGTATGTCATTCATCATACATGTTTATTTATTTATTTGTAAGCCATAAAAGCATTATGATTTGTATTTTTCTTTAAAAAACCAATAAGAACACATATGTGAGTTGTTCATTGTGCTTTCCTTCCATTTAACTTAGTTTATAAATGTGGCATGGAACAAAAAATATGATTATTATGGCATCATAAAATTGCTCCAAATGATATGTGACATATGATGTATACATTATATATGCAAACACTTTAAATCTTGATCATTGGATCCAAATTAAAATGGTTACAAAATTGAAATTGTTGTAAATCACTTTACATCTTGGTCTTGTTTGTTTACATTATGATCAACTTTGATTGGGATGGAAAAGTTTAAATGTTATCCTTAAACTATATGTTGTGAACAATACTAAAAAAGTTGTAATTACTTTTAAATTCGTAATAATGTTTTCCTAAAATGGTTATATCTTAATGTGTTTTTACCCTTTTCCCAAAATTGAAACATTTTGTTATGAAATATTTTGGGCGTTTGTAATTCTTGAAAAGACATATGTTTGAACATACATTATTCCATAGCCATTGTTGATAGCTTTTCGATGCTATTTCAATATCTAAAATTGAAATCATTTAATCTTCCAAATCACCTTTTTAATTGTTAGGAGTTGTTTTGGAAATTTTTATCCTAACCTTTCAAATCTTTATAGTTTCAAAAAACACCTTTATTTTTGGCAATGTCTACTCACATTATTTAAATATGTGATAACTCAAGACATTATGAAACCACCTTAGTGCATCCCTAGTCATCTAAGGCTTTCTAATGGTATTGAGAATGTGACTACAAGCACTCAATGGTTTGGGAGATCTTAACGTGACAAACAAAACATTCTTTAAAATTTTCCTTTGTAAACAAATTAACCTTCTTCAACTTGTAAAAAGTTAGAACAATATTGTCTTTTAAATATTAGCTTTATATGGCTTTTCATGCCTTCTTGATGATGTTTATGATTCTTCAATTGAAAATACATCCATTTGTTCAATAATCTTTCCAATGCATCCTTGTTACATCATATAACCATTATTTAACATGACCATGATAACTTGCAAGAATTCCAACAAAAAATAATGCAAGCTTGAAATGAAAATTTATTATGGTTTTAAGTCTATTTTCACAAAATTCCAACTCTTTTTACCTCACTTTCCTTCTACATGAAAGAAAAAAAAAACCATTCAATTATGAACCTGAATTTGCAATTAAGCATTGTCAAAAAGCTTGATAATGCTTTTAGTGAACATCCCAATAAATAATTAGATGGTAATCCACTCAAATTGTATTTACAAATGAGTTCAAAAAGCTCAATCTCACATACACACCTTAAACAACTCAACTAAAACAAATAAAGAATATGTTTAATGCATTTGCCGAGTCTTAACAACGTGGCCTTCCATGGAATATCTAAAAGAGTTTTTCTTGCTATACATAGTGTATTTTATCTCTGTCCATGGACTTTAGTGAGAATATGACAAAATCTTGAATTTGTGAAAAATTTATGGTCCATTTTCAAAATGGAGAGAATTTCAAGTTTTCAAAATTCTAGAATCACATAATTCATTGTAAACATGATTGATTGGGACATGTGAACTCATTTCATACATTAACCCTTGTTGGAAAAGGTCATATTAGGTTCAAAATTGTACACAACTTGATCCTTTGAGTGCTTATTCAAATAGTTGAGACATTTTGTGTCCTTATTGTTGATTATCCATATTGTTCACATTGAACCCATGCAACTCGTTTCTTAAATTGTTTGTGTAGTTACACTAACTTTCCTCCCCATTCAAAGAGAAAAATGATGTCATCACAATTTGATGTTTTTGAATCTTCATCACTAATTAGTTGTGGAAGCATCAATGGTATCTTGGACATGGTCTATATCAAATTTTGGCTTTGCACTACTTTGCATTACCAATGATGATCAATTGATATAAGGTCAAAATATTAATATATTTCAAAGTTATTTAAATAAATTATCTAAAAGATAAGTAGTTATAAAACATTGGTAATTCATGATTATATATAGATTGTCCATGACATCATTGCCACTTCCATTAATTCTAGAATATGAAAATTATCTTTTGTCTACTAAAACATTATGGCAACTATAATGTCTTTTTTTGTTGCATCAAAAGCAAATTTTTGGGGACGTTTTCCAACATCCCCAAATGTCCTTCTTACTATGCTTCTCAATGACCTTTAATTCAAAAAAACATAAAATGTAAAATATTTTTGAACCTCATGCCCACAATGTCCCCTATCTACTTTTTAGTTCCCTTGGTGTCCCTTGACATCATATCCAACGCCTTCAACCCTCAACATCTCGGTGCCCCCTATTGCTTGAAAAGAAAGCTTTCATGTCCAACCTAGTGCTCCTAGTGTTTCTAGCATGCCTTTTTAACACCATGTTATCATTTGTTGTCATTTTGTCATTCCTTGTTGGCATTCCAGTCTTTTTGTTGTTCCTCATCTTCTGTCAACATTGGCATTGTTTGGGCATGTTTTTGTTGTTGACCAAGTGTATATCATCACCAAACCAAAAAAATCCCATTGTTTGAATTTTTATTAGGGATGTTTGGATTTGAGAATGTTTGCTAAGTTAACATCCTATCTTGAAATGTCTTTTCAAAACATGTCTTTGGCCTAGTAGCAGTCATACTAGTTTAAAGGCTTGGAAGAATGTTAGATGGGTTGAGTTTCCATTAATTATTAAAGAGACCAAGTTTCAAAGGGGAAATATATTCCATTGATTCCAAAAAAGAAAGTAATTAAAAAGGGGAAGAAAATGTTTACCCATTCCAAGGAGAAGGTGCTAAGAACGGGCAAACTAAATTGTCCATCTCCAAGTCATGCACGGAGGTGATATTCAAACATTGTTAGGTGTCACTTCCCATTACATGTTAATGAATTTGATGTTTAAAATGAGTTTATTAAATTTAACTATCTTCATAAAAGATAACATTGATCAAAATAATGTAAAATTATCAATTTTGATTAAAAAAAAAATGTTTTGATGTATATTTCAATTTCAATGTTGACTTAGATATGCTTATAATTTTAATTAAACAATGTCCACTAAAATAATACAAAAAAATAAATTGGAAAATTATTATTATTGATCAAATATTATTTATTTATTTAAATTAGATTTAAAATATTTATCAAAAATTGAAATTTTAGTTAAATTTTAGTAATTATAATGGATTTTTTTTCTTGGAATTTTTATTTTCAATACAGACTAAAAACTACTATCCTGTTACCACTTGTTGAAGTTATGAACATTATGAAATTAATTAGTATCAATTCCATTTAAAAGTGTATGAATGTATAGTGTGCTTCAATGGTTTCAAATACATCAAATCATGTTGTTTTTAAGATGAAAAAATGTTGAAATTTAAAACATTTAAAACAATTTGCAATGATGATGTGTATGTCAAAAAATTTAATCATAATTTAATATTCATCTTTCAAAACATAAATAATGTATTATTTACTAGGCCATTAAGCTTTAGAATGTAGTTTTTGAATGAAAATGTGAAACACAAATGCCCTTGAATGTGAATCATGCACTTTTAAATAACAACATGCACACATGAATATAAAGGTTTTCAAGACTTTGGTCATGTGATACACAATGATAGTAGGTTCAAAGACATGTGACTTATGGTTAACATGTAGTTGATTTAACCAACATATTTAATGTGTAATTAATTGTAGAATTTGAAATCAACAACTAGACTTTGAACATGTTTTAATTATATTAAAAATTAAAAAAAAATTGTTATCAATTTTTATGGTTTAAAAAATCTTGCCCACCTTGCTTTGCACCCAATTTGTGAACCTTGGTGTATTGCCCACAAACTAGATCACTTCTTTTTCTTTTTCCTTGTTTGGTCGTTTTTTTTCCTTTTTTCCTTTTCGTAGGGCTTTTATAATAACAAGTCATTCATCCTTCCATGCATTTAATTCAATTAATGACACACATTGAGAGAGCTGCATGTAACACCAACATATTCATGGGATGTAAAAAGCAAACATGATTTAATAGATTCATGATATTTTCAAGATTGCTTAAATATTTTTGATTAATTTAATACAAAGGCAATTTCAACACATAGTTTTAAAATAATCAATGAATTTTGAAATTTTCATGTCAAGGATAAAACATTCTTGACTATTCCAAAACACTAAGTATTTTCCTTCCAAAAATTTCTTTTTTGAAAATTGACTTTTTTACAAATAAAAGAATTAATGTAAAAATGCCAAGGTACTACAATAACAAATAAAATATAAATATAAAACTAACAACAATGTACAATAAAATTATGCAATAAACAAGATGAATTGTGTTCTTCTAGTGAATCATATTTGCATAAGGTACACAAATAACCAAATGAGTTTTAAAAGACATACAAAACATTTTATTTTATCAAGCTATGTTTGCATTATTAAAAACTATGTCCTAAACAACTAAATCATTCCACTGTACATGGTGTTAGGTGAAGACACCATTGATCAATTCATTGTACCTAGGCATAGTAGTCGATTGAACCTTAAAATGTGAATGCAATAACACATCAATGGATGATAATCACTATATAGAACTTGGCTCCATACACAATTGTTTTATGGCAACATTTTCATCTCCTATCTTATTTTGCAATATCAACAATAATTATAAGGTTTTTAATAAGTTTCAAAGATATTTAAAATTCATATAATAGGGAATCACTAATTTTCATATTTTGAGTTTATTAAGATTTATCATAAGCAATGACATTTGTAACTTTGACAATGTTGGTCATCAACTCATATAATTAATGACATTTCAAACTAAATATTTAATTAATGATTTTTTCAAAAAAACTAATGAAAAAATCATAAACTTAATTGATAATGAATAATGAATTTAATTTTTAATCAACAAAAGATTCATGCAAAGGTCTTTTTCTATATAATTTATGATAGGAAAATTTGGATTGTGAAACATGCCACTATCCCAATTCGATTGTTAGTAACACATTGATTTTGTCACAAGACAAGCACAAAATTATTTAGTTTATTTGTTCATATTATGTACATCATCTCATAACAACGATCAAATGACATTTTGCATGTATAAAGTTTTGTAAACACTCATAAAATCTTTGTTCAATTTTGCTGAAGATTGATTTTATGAGACACTAAAATATCAAATGTGGATTTCCAAGAGAAGATTATTCACAAAAATATGTCACTTTGGTGGAATCACAAGTCAGACATAAACTAAATATGCTTTGCTTTCAGAATTGTTTTTGTGTATGGATGAGGCAGCATAGCCTAGCCTTCATGGCTGCTACTACTACATAGGCGAGTTTGCACGAGCTATGGAGATTTCAACACATGGGCTTGATCATAACTTGATTTGGGTTTCTCGTGTCTGGTTAATGTGAATTTTCCCGATTTCAAGCACAAGATGACACAACAGGCACTCTGGCTTGATGACCCACAGAAACCACCAACATGGGTGGCAGCAAAGCTGGCTGCAATGGCTCCAGGGATATTGCAATTGAACAATTTTTTCATGAAATCAAAAGCTCGAGAGATAATGTCAAAGCTTGACAACCTGAGAAAACCATGCAACTTTTCCAACAAATGCAACAAGAAGGCATGACTCCTGCCAGGTTCACTTTTGTTCCAGTTCTTAATGCATGTGCTAGTCTACGGGCATTAGAAGTGGGCAGGGTGCATTCATGAACAGGAGGTGATTCAGGCTGGCTTTGAGCATGATGTCTTTGTGGGAAAATAGTCTTATTGACATGTATGCCAAATGTGGCAGCATGGATGACGCTTGGAGAGTGTTCATGAGGATGCCCTCACTGACTGTGGTCTCTTGGATTGCTATGATATTTGGACATGTGAAATGTGGGGAGGGCCACAAGGCATTGGAAGTTTTTCAGCAAATGCAACAGGTAGTCTGAAACCAAACCCTGTCAATTTTGTGGGAGTCCTGAATGCATGTGCCAGTCTAGTGGCACTCTCTAAGGGTAGGCGTGCTCATGAACAGATCATTCGAAGTCGTTTTGAGTCAAATGTCTTTGTGAGAAATTGCCTCACTGACATGTATGTCAAATGTGGGAGAATGAATGATGCACAGAGTGTGTTCAACAAGATGCCTTCACACAGTGTGGTCTCCTGGATTGCCATGATTTTGGGACATGTGAAGTGTGGGCAAGGGCAGAGAGGGCATTGGACATATTTGAACAATTGCAGAAGGAAGGTGTGGCACTAGACAGCGTTACTTTTGTTGGAGTCTTGAATGCATGTGCCATTGTAGTGGCACTTGGTGACAGCAGGCATGTTCATGAATAGATCATTCAACATGTTTTTGAATCTGATGTCTTTGTGAGCAGTAACCTCATTGACTTGTATGCCAAATGTGGGAGTATGAAGGATGCACAGAGAGTGTTTAACAAGATGCCCATGCACAATGCAGTCTCTTGGATAGCCATGCTCAAGGGCTATGCCATGCATGGGCAGGGTAAGGAAGCTCTTGCACATTTTAAATGGATGTGTGAAGATGGTGTAGAGATAGATAGTGTCACTTTTGTTTGTGCTTTGTTAGCTTGTAGCCAGCCATGCAGGCCTGATGTGTTTGATTCCATGAGGGAAGCTTACAGGATCCCTGTAACAGTCAATCACTATGCCTGCAAGGTTGACCTTCTTGGCCATGCATGGTGGCCATCTGGACAGGGCAGAGGATGTGAGGAAGACAATGCCCTGTGAACCAAATGCAACCGTGTAGATGGCCTTGCTTGGTGCTTGCAGAATTCATGGTAAAGTCAAATTGGGAGAATAGATTGCAAAAGAACTTCTTGAATTGGGCCCTACTATGGCAATGGGCTACATGGTGCTATTACACATCTATGCTGCTGCTGGCAAGTGGGATCTCAGTGAGAATATTCAAAAGCAGAGAAAGGAAAGGCGTTTCAGAAAACAGCCAGATTGCACCCGGATTGAAGTGAACAATGAGGTGCTGCATACATTTGTAGTAAATGATTGAGACCATCCTTGGATCATTGAATTCCATGCAGAATTAAAGAGACTATCTGACCAGAGGCTTTATGCAGGGTATGTGCCAGATACAAGATTTGTGCTCCATCATGTAGAAGAAGAAGATGAGGTGTGCCAGTTGTGTCACCACAGTGAGAAATTCACCACTGCATTTGGGCTCCTCAGCACACCTCTTGGTGCTCCACTTTGCACTTGCAAGAACCTGTGGGTGTGTGGCAACTGCCACTCTTTCACCGAGTTTATTGCAAAGATAACTGGAAGAGTGATCACAGCAAGGGATGCCATTTGATTCTATCACATTGAGGATGACCATTTGCTGTTGCTGGGATTGTTGGTGAGGCCAGGAGTGTCTTCTCAACAGATGGATTGGGTTCTTTTTTCTTGTAACCGGCCTAGCTTGCATTGTTGTAAGTGATGTCTAAAGTCTTCAGGGTGTGCCTGCTATTATGATCCTACTTTAAGCTTTGGATACCAATAAAAGAAGGCAAAGTAAATTATAAACCAATTTGTCTTGATCTTTGCATTGAACCAGACACAAACTCCGGATCCAACATTTCTAACCCAAGCTTGGCGTTATTGGGATTGAATTGCCAAATTCAGATTAAGTTCTGGTGCATTGCATGTGTTAAAGTCACACCACAAACCATGGATGTGGGTTGGAACTTATAACTTGAATTTAGACTTTTCCAATCATCTGAGGTCTCTTAATCCAAATATGTTTTGACCCAGCTCACTTTAAAGAATTGGAATACTATGAAAAAGTCAATCTTCAATTTTCAAATACTCTAAAGAATTGGAAGTACTTTGGAAATCCCAATTTTCAAATCCCAAACGAGAATTCAACTTGGGATCTTGAAAGTCTTTCCTTTTAGCTCCCACATAGCTTCTCACTTTGTGTGCAAGTGTCTTTCACTTCATTTGGTTCATGCCACCTGAATATTTAATCCTAGTGTAACTTGCCTTGTCTTGCAATGACTTTGATTGCAAACCCATGGCTAAAGTTATGACACAAAACATGAATTTGAGCTTTTAAATTATGTACTCAACATGCCCATTATTTGTTTCCGTTGAATTTCACTTTCATGTCTAAAAGTGGAATACACAAACATGATTCAAATCTATTTCAACAATGGATTTCAAATCATTTTTTCAAGTATTTTTCCCCATCCAAAAGCACACCTTGAAAACAAGGTGAGCAACCCTTTCTAACTCCTAGATGGAAAAGGTTGATAAAAGGGAAAATCTACCTTTCTGTTTCCTCCTAGTAATACCTTGAATTTTATTTATTTTTACTAACTTGCATAACATATTCCTACTAGAATGAACATGTAGCAAGAAGATAAGAATAGGTTACTACTACCTATTAACAAATTGCTAAGACAACTTCAAGAATAGAATGCAAACATGAAATTAAAAGTCAAAATTCAAGTTTTATTCATCAAAGTGTTCTCCACATGTAACCTTCTTATAACAAATTGAGCAACCTCATCAGCAAAAATCAAGAAGATGTACAATGCTTTTGGACAAGGGAATGTGTTGCTTTTTAAGAATTAAAAGTTCAAATGGGTGGTTGCAAGTTAAGATGGCTCATTTTTTATGAATATACCACTCCTTAAAAGCCTATATGGTAATGTTAAAATGGTAATATATTGTGATATCATTTTTTAAATAAAAAATTACATGGTGGTTAATGAACTTAAAAGTCCATATGAAAAGAAATTATTTTAATCAAAATTTTAACATACATGTTAAAAGAAAAACAATTGAAATCCACCAAAATTTGATTATGATATGAACTTAATATGGCACCTTTTAGGTCATTCAAAAGTTCATTACTATATATTTGGTACATATATGTGTTATATATATATATATATATATATAAGTTGACAATCTAAATCTAATCATAAATTTGGCATATTTTTTATTTATGGCATGTTAATAACATGTAAATACATGACATTCTACAAAAAAACTATATTGTAACACAAAAAGTGATTTACTCTACATTGCAACCACCCAAAGCTTAAATATACCTAATCACTAGTTGGTATAGTTAATATTATAACCAATAAGTAGTTTTAACAAATAATTATCCAATAATTATTCAAATAATTTGTTCTTATTAATAACTACCCCCCTTATTATTACCCTCTCACCCCCCTTTTTAAAATTGGGTTATGTCCTTGAAATCTAAGCTCGAAGGCAAAGAATAAATGTTGGAAAACTAAAATGCATTGGATTGAATTAGTATAATAAAAAATAATGCCTATTATGTTATTTATGAAATTAGTTAATTAAACTTCAAAAACCTATTGACTTATGAAAGATTTGTTCAAGTTTCAATATCTAATATATTAAAGCAAGTTCAATTACAAGTTTGGTCCAATTTTGATTTGAATGGGTTCAAGTTGATGTTGTGGGAATAAGATGTTTTCAATTGTTGATTCAAAACCCCCACAAATGTTGGATGGTAATCTTGTTTCATCTTGCATAGTTGGTGATGACATGTTATAAATGCCATAAGGTGGTGACACAATTGATTTAATTGGGCCATACATCTACATTTGGATATGGAACACATATGTAATTAAACATCAATCATGTGTTATAAAAGTAATCTTCATATAATACTATCACCATGGCCTTTCAGTTTGTTCAGATCTAGGTGATGGTGTTGATGTGGATGCACCTAAATGATTCCCATAGAAGAATACATCAAACTTGAATTGATAATTCCACAATAATCCTTTTGGAAACAAGATATATAAGATATTCATAATTAAGGGTTGAACTTACCATATATTCTAAAGCATTTCATTTAGCAAAGAGAACATATGAAAAGCTTGACATCAAGAATGCAATACCAACATAATCAACACATATGCCTACAATTGTGATTTTAATCTTATAAATAAACATTGGGTTTGCATTCTTGTTTTCCCATGTTGCAAGTTAACTCTTCATTATTGAAACTACTTAATTTTTTATTGTTATTATTATTATTGGGATGACTTGTTTCTTTGATTCACCCATCTCCAATAAAACACTTACATTGTGGATATTCCTTGGAAATAGATAATTATGTAAACTTTCCTTTTGGTCTAGCTCCATACGTTACAAGGGAATAACTTTAAACAAGGGATAAAATGTGATGTTATTGGGAACAATTTGGGGAACACATGAGAACTTGATGAACACAAATTGGGAGTGTCATTGGGTATGTTGAGTTGTTTCAATGGCTACAACGAATTTTTATTCTTAAAATTGTTCATCACCATTTTTGGCTTGGTCTAACATTCTTTAAAAGCTTGGGTACCTATTGATCTAGCCACTGGGTTTTAATTATTGGTCCGAAGCTTGTGTTTATATTAAGAGTTATGAACTTCTTGGAAATAACTATTGTGATTGTTTTCTTGCATTCAAGAAAATGGGTGTATCAAAAGATTTTGAATGGGTTTTATTCATAAGTCTCCTATCATGACCAAATTAGTTATCAAACACATCAATTCCTTGGCTTCCTTTAGGAAACATATATTTTGGAAATTTGCTTTCTTTTGCCTTTGCACATATAATCATCATTAATTAATGAAATATTTCAAACTCATAAAACACCACTTCTCCTATAGATTGCATGTTGAGAAAATTTTGTTGATTGGTGGTTTGATCATAAATTGACTTATTGACAACAATGTTTTTACTCATTGTTATGGAGACATACTTGACCTTAAGGGAATGGGTGCTAGGGTTCAAAGTTGTTCAAGTTGATAGAAAATTCACTTCTTTTGTTATCATATTATAATTGAAGAATTCATAGCACTAAAACATCCTCGATTAGTTTCAAATTTGTTGTGAACTTCAAAAAATGTCATAGAAGTAACATATCTAGTGGTGGCTACATTACTTTCACATGAGGACTCATGTTCCAACTCATAACACTTCCAATGAGTTAGATGGTGGAATACGTTGAGCAAACAAGGAAGCTACATAAATCTTCCCAACATAAAAAACACTTGGTACAAGCAAAAGGATTGGAAAGTTTATGAATTGCCATTATTATGGGAGAATAAATTGCTATGCCCCTTTTATTGTTTAGGGGTGGTCTTGAAAATAGAAAGACCATGGAACCTATAGAATGGAATGAGGAGCAAAGGTTGAAGATGGAAGTCAATAATGCAATAGCCAAAACCGTGAAAAGCCAAGTAAGGATTGTGAATATAGATTGGCACACCCTCACTTCAAGGATGTGTAGCAAGGAACCCATTGAATGCAATTGGCAACAATTTTTTAGTAGTGGAGAACATCTCAACATGAGTTAGGCAATCAAGCAAAGGTAGAAGCATATGTTGGTTGTGAAATTCCCTCCATGTTTCATCATCTTCACCCCACAAACCTCTAGTTTATTAAAAAAAACATGTTATTGATTGTGCTTGGATAATGCACAACCATATTGCTAATGCAAAGAGGGAATTTTTATTGAATAGTTTATTTTTGGATTTTTTAATAATATTTAAAATTTGATAATAAAATGTTTTGAATGAACTATATTTTAAATCCTCCTGGTGTGGATTATGTCATTGGCCCAAGTGTGAACATGACTATGTAGTTGTTTTAAGTGTGAACAAGACGATGACAATAGAACCTAATTATGAAAAAAATTGTTTAATTGCTTAATTAATTTCCATTGACCAAAAGTACTCAAAATTCAATATCTCCCCCACATTAGGTCTATAATTTATTAAATAACCTCCCAAAAATCTCACTTGTCAAATGTTGTTCAATGGTACCAATTACACAATATGATAGGGTACTTTCTAACATATGTGGAGTCCATACCAAGGCTAGAAATGGCCAAAGTTACATGGTACAAATACCTTGTAAGTAAGATTCATTATATTGCAAACCACATGATAGGGCTAAACAAGTGTTGTTTTTGTTTTTAGACTTTAGTCAATAAGGCTTAACATATGGGAATCTTATGTTTAAAAGATGATTGTGTTTAGGTCATTAATTTCAATGGACATCTAACAATTTATAAAAAGAATACATAACTCAATCTACATCTCAATATTTTGATCATGATCAACATTTTTCAAAATTGTCCTTTTTTGTATCAATGTCATCACATCATATTCCATGTCAAAAAAAATTATCAATGTGGCATTCTACCAATCATTTTGAGTTCACATTCATGTATTTAGGGATTATGATTCAGTATTTGAATTTTCTTTGACAAAATTGTTCAAATATTCAATAACTTTTGCATTGTAAGCCCAAACATTATAGAACCACCTTGGTGCATCCCTATTCATTGATGGCTTTTCATTGGTATTTATAAGACACCATGGTTTGGGAGATCTCAACATGACAAACAAAACAAACAAACAACCTTCTTCAATACATAAGAAATTGAAAAAATACCTCATTTAGACAACCCAACATTTTGTGGGTTTTGGATTAGTGTTATGTGAACTTGACATATGTATGTGCTTGTTGCAAACTTATGTGGTTAAGAAAATTTAACTAAATTTAAAGTTATAATATCTTCAACAAAATTGTGATGAAATAAGTTTAAATAAAAGAAAAAGATCATAATGGGTCCAATTTCTCCAAGGTGTACCAAAATTCTATTATATAATCACCATTTTTTGCACTCCTTTATTTAGTCTTATTTTATTGTACCTAAAACATGAAGTGGATGATAATGATGGAATTTATAATTGTGATGGTTTAAAATATTATATTGTAAAATATTTGACACTTTGTAATTCATTAATATTGACGAGGATCAAAATATAAGGAAAAATGGACTTCGTTAAGAACTAAATACAACTTAAAGGATTTTCACCTTAATACATTCAACCATCACATTAGGAGAAAAACCATACATTTGCAACTAGGATTTCATATTATTTTCAATTGCGATTTTTGTTGGAAACAACACTTACAATTGCAAAATAGCATTTGGAATTACAAGATGTTTTTTGCAACTACTTATTAAAAAAGTTGACAATAACAACTTGTAAACAACATCCAAATTTCAATTTGTGGGCAAATACAAATTTATTTTAAAACAAATTTATTTTAATCAACAAATGTTTTCAACTACAAAATGTTAACTAAACCTTTAAGACTCCACATTAGCAAATTAGTGAATGAATTTTATCCACCTTCATGTCATGTTATTAGGTAACATGGAGATGAATTTTTCAACTATGTTGTAATATTTGGAAATGATTGTAAACAATAATTTGGTGACATCACAAGAAGAAAAGTAGAAATTTGTGATTGGTCCTTACAATTAATTTTTAATTGCAAGCAACATTTACAAATAAAATCCTATTAATTGCATACAACATTAATTGTAAATGACAATGAAATTTGAATGAAAGAAAAAATCAATGAAATACATTTTCATCCTTTGACTAGCCATATACATATTGTCGTTTATAATTAAGATGAAACTATTTTAGTGGTCAAAGAAAACAAATGATGTGTTGCCACATGTCCCATCATTTAGTTATTTAAAATATTCAAAATATAATTTTGAAATAATCTAAGACATTCAATTTATATGTTTGGATGGTTTTAGATTATGACACATGGCACAATCAAAATGTGCCACATGGCATATTAATTAATTTGTCCAAAATCAATTTACGTAGGTAAATATGTAAGTACTTAGGTCGAAATAAGTAGGTGGGTAAGAAGGATCTACCTACTTATTCACTTAAACTATACACCTACCTGCCTACCTACCTACCTACCTTAGCTAAATATCTATTTATGTAAGTAGATAAGTAAATAACTAAGTTAGTAGGTTCGTTAGGGAGGTAGGGTAACTAAAGGGTAGGTACATTACCTTTTTTTGGGTTAAGCTTTTTAAATTGGCTCACTCCATATGGCCCATGTTTTTGGATATGAAAATGTAAGACAAAAGACTTTCCTTATATACTCTTCAAAATGAAAATGAACCACAAAACATATGGGATAAATTTTGGAGTTGAAATTTAGTTGCAAACTATGTTATGACTAGAGAGTTTAGTTGCAAATTACATACAACTAGAAAGCATATTCCATATTTTTTCCCTTATTTTTATTTTTAATAATTAAATGGGTATGTGACTAAATCATAAATTACTTAATTAACTAATAAAAAACTAGCTATTCATTAATTCAATACCAAATTAAATAGTTCACCAATCAATTAAAATATTGCTAGATTAAAAAACTAAATTAAAAAATAATGAAAAAAAATTAATTAATAAGTATCAAATATTCATCATAAATATTTAAAATAATTATTGATGTTACTTATTTAAATAATACTAATAATGAATAATGAACAACGAACAATGATTTTTCTATGTAATAGTAAAATTATCAATTTATCTACTAGTCCACTTAGAGTAACTATATTATTATTATTCACATTATGATTTTGGTTGTCATAACTATTTTTGAACTACTATCGTAAATATTTAATAATATAAAAAATAATAATATGTTTATATTGTAATTAATATTAATTTCTGCAATTACATCTGATAATCAATTAATTTCCTTACCAACTATTACAATATTTTTATACTCCACTCATTAAATAAATAAATAAAAATTACTGCAATCACCGTAATGTTTAGATTTAAAGATAAAGATAAATTTTAATATAAAATATAATATTAACTAGAAATAAGTAATTATAAAAAATAAATGAAACAATTGGTAGGAATTACATTAATTGTTCTAATTGCACTAAAACTTATTCAAACATTTATGATGTAGTCATAATTATAAGAAATGAATGCATTAATCTACTGTGCTGTAATCACTGGAAATAAATAGTTTATGTTAATTACTCTAATTACAGTAAACTTACTATAAAATTTTTAAGTCATATTAAGAATTCTAAATCATGAATAATTAAGTTCAATCATAAATTATGGAACTACAGTAATTACAGTATAAGTAAATTAATTACATTTATTTGAAAATAATTATACATTAATTACAGTAATTTATTCTTATTGTGGTAAAATTATTAATAATTACTGTTAAAAACTATGTAAATAGGTAATTAGAAATAATAGATACAAAAATTACATCAATTTCTATAATCATATTGAGATTTTTATTTTTTGAAATAATTTTTTTAATTACAAGTCATAAGTTCTAAATTATGGATATCAAGTTAAATTTTAAATTATAAACATAATATGTATTTACTCTAATTAATATATAATTTCTCTTATGAAAATAATAAAATTTTAATGCAGATCAGAATATTAAATATTAGTTTAAACTTTTATGTTATAATACTTTTTATATATGATTTTAATTCAATTACTCTAATTAAAAACATTTTCTATTATTTTAAATATAATTTCAAAATACATAAATTAAGACTTTAATTTACTGAAATATTATCCTGGATTTATATTAGTTATGTTAATTATCTTAATTCCATTGAAATTACTATAAATATTTTAAAACAAGTTTATACAGTAAGAATTATAAACTTATAACTTATGAATGATTAAGTTAAAGTATAAATGATGCCAATTATAATTGATGTATTAATAAAATAATTAAATGACTTTAGAGTAATTAAATTCAATTACTGAAAAATAATAATTATTAGTGTTAATTTTTATGTTATAATAATTATTTTATTTTAAATAAGTGATTTAAATTTAAATAATAACTTATTATAATTAAATTATTATAATTATGGCAATTACATCATTATGGAACATTGAATGTTTTTTGTTGAAAGATCAAAGATAAGATACATCTTCAGTAATTAAAAAAAACTAACTTGAAAAATATTTTGCATGTTTTCAATAGTTTTTGTGTAGGTTTTATAAAATATATTTATACTTGCAAACTTTATTATTATGATGTGAACTTTTGTTTCAAATAGGTGTTGAATGTGTTCTAACAAAGAGGAAATAAAATTTGTTTTTGATGATGCCCTTAAATATATGATGGTTTTCATATTTTAACTTAGCACATATCTATTCCAATAAGATTTCAAATGTAATAGTACCTTTGGACACATATTAACCAATTAGTTTCAAATGTATCATTTATTTATTATTAAGGTTAATTTATTTTTACTTTTTGAAAATAGATTCTTATAAACTTAATAGAGAGCATGGATAGAATTTGGCATACAATTACATCCAAATAGATTTTATTTTATTATAAATATACAAATCATTTAAGTGGAGACCTTATAAAGATGTTATTTTGTGTGTGTATTTTTTTTTGCTTTCACCCATTGAAAGATGAGACATTATTGATGATAATGATTGTATACATACATCAAAGTACACACACACATGATACCATTATCAAGTGTTATATAATGATTGAAATAACTATTGCTAAATTTTGAGGAAGTAAAGTTGCAATCCCCTTTCCAAAATACTATTACCAATATTTTATAAGTTCTTATACTAAAAAATACATTAATATCTGAAATAGTTGAAATTGAAGTGTCCAAACCCTATTTGTTTTAGCAATTAATGTTGTTAAGTGTGATATGCTCAACAATATACAAACAAAAAGGTCTTGAAAAAAGTCCTAATGCATTTCAAACATCATGGCCTAAGCACATGGAGATGGAATTGCCCCAAAAAATGTGATTGGAGCTATCAATTGACCCACAAGAGGAAACATGAACATTGATGACAAATGAACACAAAAACAAATAAATAAATAAATCATATTGTGGATTCTACCAATCCAGCATATAATACTTTGCACTGTTTTTAATTAGTTTTTGAGGTTTGCAAAACTTACAAAAATGTCTCATATTTTTCTAATAACATCCTTAGTAGAGTAGAGAGGCCGGTCATAATACACTTAAGATAGGGTTTCTTGCCATTGCAAAAGGGCCCATTATTTATGGTGTCCAAAAAGTAGATGGAGCTCTCCTCTTTGTGCATTTATCACACTAAAAATCAGCAAAAATGGACTAGAGGCAAGAACGTTACAACCCCTTGAAGTAGGGGGGGTCATTTTTTACAGAATTTTTTTGATTGAACAGCTCATAGCCTATTTTTGAACCCCTCAAAAAAACCTTAAATATTACTTTTGCCTTTAGAGTTACAAGACAATTTGTAAAGCTTAAGATGGCGATTTGAGAACAGTTTAAATCACTCAATTTGAACAAAAAAAAATGAGAAAGTTATGCACTAATGAAGTAGGAGGGGTCAAAGTGAGAAAAACACCTTTTACAATTTGAAAAAAAATTATTTATTGCCTTTTTTTTGGCTATTCATTTGGCTTTGCATCTCAAAGATGATTTGTAGAGCTTGAGAAGGCGTTCCTATAACATTTTAAATCAGTCAAAATGGAGAGAATTGAGAAAGATCTACCAAAGTCTTTGGTGATAAGCTAGTGTTCAATGATGGGCCAACTTACCCTACCTACTTAGAATCTTGCAACAAAAGTGTCCTTTGGCAACATCATCACAAAATCTTCTTGTTAAAACCAATTAATAATACAAAACATGAATCACCTTTAAAAGATCATACAAAGGTGATTAATGTTCAAATGAATCACCAAGTATGATTAAAACCCTTAAGAAGATAATGTTCAAACTCCAAAAAATAAAAATGCATATAGATTTCTAAAGGAAAGCTTTAGATGTTTTAGTCAACAAGCAGCTCATCACATAATGGCCTCACCCAAGTTCAAACAAAATCACAAGAATTGATTGGGAACCGTGTAATGTGGGAAGCAATTTGAATGCAAGATAATTTGACCTTGGTCCCATGTAGTGGATGGAAACTCCCAAGTATGAACATTCATGTCAAGAAGCCAACAAACGAAGAACAAGGTTTCATTCCAAAGTTGTTTGGAACTTAGATTACCGAGCTTAATTGAGGTTAATTTGATGACTAAATCATACACATTCCTTGCATTATGCAAGCAATACCCATAGTTTTTCAAAACAACTTGCTTCATGCTATTGGAGATGTGGGTTTAGGTGCTAGGTTACTTGATTTCTCCTCTTAGGGTTCCCCAATGTGTGTTTTGAGCTTTCGGGTATTGTCTTTTGTTTGGATTTTGATTTTTTTTTTTTCCTTCTCTTGTTCTCTTGCCAGATGTTTTTTCTTTTATTTATTTATCTTAAGGGATGACTTGACCATTTTTTTGTGTAGAGAATATTTGAAACCCTAAATGGTCATAGCCCTAATTTTCTTTTCATTTTTCCTTTCATTCTGTATTTGGTACATCATAGTATTGATTGTTTTGCAACTTGCAAGCATGAGTAGGGGGAAAGGAACTACTAAGGCATCATCATGTATAAAATAATAAAGCTCGTCCACTTGCAAACTACATCACTTATGGCCTAACGACTTTGTCTTCTTCTTCTTATTGCTTTTTCACTTGAAAGAGGAAGGAAGAAAAAAGGGACCTGACCTAACTGACTCTTAGGCAATCAACAACTCTTACACACAAAATATAAAAGGAAAAAGTCAATCTGAAGGCGCTTCATTATACAACAACAAGGTAGCACAAAACCCTTTTTTTCTGGGCAAAGAGATCAATCATCTTTCACACCACATGCACCATGTCATTCTTGTGTCGTGTGTGAGTTCTTGGTTATTTTCTGGGTTCAGAAATTGGGCGGCGGAGAAGCTCAAGCCCGGCTAAATTCCTTCAATCTATGTCCCCACAATTCATGGCCTTTGCCATTATCCTCAAACCAAAATTGCCGAGGATTTTCTACAATTTTTGGTGTTCCCATGATGTTCCATATGGTTCCCAACACGTTCTCACCAAGTTCCAAATGGTTATTTATTGTGTTCCCAATTTAATTTCCCAAAGTTTCCCACAGGTTCCCAATGAGCACCACACTTGATCCCATTTCCTTTTGGCTGAAGTTATACTATAGTCTTGTAATCTATATAAGTAACCCCAAAGGAATGACTATAATTATCCGATTTTGGGAGTGCCAAAAGGTTGATAACATTTTTCTGTGATTGGCCAATCAAAGATGCCCATCATAATTTTTTATTTTTGAACTTTGGGGGATCCCCACAAAATAATTAAGGTGATTTTACAGCTTCCATTTCTTTGTTTGCCATCTCTTTTGAAACAAGGAGATCAAATTTGTGGGACAGAGTAGAAGTTTGATTCGTATTAATTAGTTCATGGGTGCCAGTCACAACTTTTTTTTTTGGGTGTTTCAAAGGAACCATAATTGTTTGGGCCCATCATCAATTTCTTTTTGGGAACATTGGGCACTCACCAATAGAAGCACCTCTTTGAACCCTTATTTGCAAAATAGAAACAAATGTGCTCCCATATGGCCCACGGTTTCAGTTTATATACATAAGAGTTCAACTTTGGGCAAACCATAGGGGACAAATCCGAGGTGCTATTGGGAAAGTAATGGGGAACAATGTGGGAACTTGGGGAACCCCATGTGAATCACATGGGAACACATTGGGAGAAAAACAAAAAATTTATTCCCAAAAACTGGACCCATCCTAAGTGAATGCTGAGCCTTCGGATTGGCTGCATGAAACTTTTATTTTCACAACCGTTTGTCACCATTTTTGGCCCGGGCTAATGGCAAGGGGCACAAAATGGGCGACATAGTGTGTGTAATGGTTCTCTTCCATTCCCCCTTTGGGCAAAGCAAGTTCAAAATGAAAATACCGAAATGTTCCACGAAGTTCTTAAAAAAATGAACTCACATTGCCTTGGAAGAGTGCTGGTGAACATTCCTCAAAATGTGGGACCTTATGAACTTTGCATTGCTCACCTGACGTCCCGACTCCTTTCCCTCCCTCCCTCATGGGGGGAGCCAATACAATTGAGACCTAATTGGAATCCGTGGGTCCTATTGTCAATTCTAATAATTAGTTAAGGGGTGTACCCAAAGTTTTTTTGTTTTTGGCCATCTTTGAAGGAGCTACTTTGATTGGCCCATCACCAATCTTTTTTTAAACTCTGAGCATTCCCCTAAAATAGAAACACAAAGCCTCCTTTTGGCCCCTGGCCCCTCTTTATGATATATATATATCCTAAAATTGTTTGTGGCCATTTTCAGCCTTTGCTATACCTGTGCCTAATATGTGGGTACCTGTTACTTAACTAGAGGATTTGTCATGGGGGATATATATTTTTTTGTCTTGCCTTGCTTTAGGCTCCTCTTGAAATGCCCTCACCATGGGGCTTTTCTCATTGTAAAGCATGAAGCAAACATTAGCATGAACCCTAAACAAAGCACTCCTAAAAAATTCCTAAATATATTTGGAAAGTACAGTGTATATGCAGGTCATGTTGTAGAGCGTAAAAATTCATGGGGCATTTCAAAAAATGAAATGTTTGTAGGAGTGAGCATTTCGTTTTTTGAAATGTCCCCTATCATTTTTTTGAACTTCGTTTTTCTTTTTTTTGGGGGTTTTTTGCAATGGTGCTTTATGAGCCAACTTGTCACATATCTTCACCCTCTACTAACTTCCATAATTTTCGAGCAAAGTTGCAACGACAATTTTACAATCTGAAACTTACATAAACATGCCAAGGACAAGCTTAATTCATGATCCTTGGCTGGTTTGAATGTCATGTTTTAACAAACCCACCATTATTATTATTTGGTTAGCTTCACTATCACAATCCAAAATCAACACAAACAAACACCCATCATACACAAACATCACAAGGACAAGCTTACTCCCATCATATAATTCACAATCCTTGGTCGAGTTGAATGTCACATTTTAACAAACCCACCATTATTTTTCAGTTCACTTGGCTATCGTAGACATCACCCCCCACATCTTCTTTACCGTAACATAGGGGCCACATCTCACATAGCATCTTCTTGTTGTTGTTGTTGTAGTATTTTCTTTCCTCTTCTTGATTTTAAAAAAAAATTGAGTGTCATATGGTGGAATGTAGCAGATCCTATTCCTAAGAAGGCCATGACTCTTAGCTGTGTCCCAAGTCTGGGTGG
>Ga0116227_10002724_pt1 | contig 39899 bp, 30 predicted proteins | sample S1TSphgellanicum_FD_89693 | JGI IMG/M metagenome (GOLD analysis project Ga0116227, IMG submission 89693) | Host-associated microbial communities from peat moss isolated from Minnesota, USA - S1T2_Fb - Sphagnum magellanicum MG | ecosystem: Host-associated > Plants > Peat moss > Unclassified...
ATGTGCCTAGAAAAAAGTTTTTAAAACCAAAAAAGAAAACGAAGAAGTACTAGACTAGTTTGGGGCCTGGGCTCCGATCTCCAGACTATCGTCTTGGGCTCTCCGCTGCGGGTTTTGTCTGTTTCCCCGTTTCCCCTTTCACTGTGTTGTTGTTCGTGGATCTGGTTTCCCGAGCGCTTTCTCTCTCTTCTCTCTCTCTCTCTCTCTTGTACTGACTGTGTGTGTTGCAGGAGTCTGGAAACAAAATGGAGTAGGAAGACGAGGAGGAGAAGGCGGACCAGACCTCGGAGTAAGAACAAGAGGAGAAGAAGGACTAGCTGGAGGATTTTTGAACTGAAAAAAAAACAAGCTAAAACCATCTTTTGTGAACCCATTTTGAGTGTTTTGTTTGGTTTGTGTGTGTGTGTGTGTCTTTTGTCCGTGGCATTTTGTTTTGTGTCTGCTTTCATAGAGCAATCGAACTAGTGTTGTTCTTCTTGTTGTTGCAAGGTCTTTCCAGTTTTTTCTTCCTCCTCTGTGGCTGCTACTGAAATTAGTTTTCTTTTGTTTTCTGTGTTGGGGGAGAGGGGAGGGGGGAGATAATAGACATTTAACCGAGGTTTTGGTGACTTGTTTGTGTTTTGTGTTACGGTTCTGTGGAGTGATCTTGCTGTTTAGGTAGACGAAGGTTTAGGAACTGAGCATTTTTCTGGTTGTTCTGGTTTCGTTTCATTTTTTCGTTTTGTTTTTTTCTCATTTTGAATCTGCTCCTGCTGCCACCTCTTCTGTCGCCTTGAGGTGTATTTGCAGTTATTTCCAGCAGCGCACATGTAGTACTAATTTTTGGTAGTGTCAGGACTTGTTCGCAGTTCGTGTGTGGGACTTCAGTTTCTGTTACAATCCTGTGTTTGTGTGAAAGAGAGTGTGCGGATTGAAGTTTGCTGAAGCTGAAGTTTAAGGAGGAGAGTGTTTGTGTGCAAATTTTGCTTGCGGAAGTATTCAGGCGATTTTGAAGAAACTGCCCGCAGACGGAAGAATACCCGGAATTGATTCAGCAACCTTCTGCTGCACAGACAGACTGGTGAAATCTCTGTCGCAGTTCAAAACATCCTGTGGCAGAAGCTCCTCCAGACTTTTCACACCATATCGCTCATCCATGCAAATAAGCGAATCGAGAAAAAGGAGCAGCTGCCAGCTTCGGCGCCTTAGCCATTCTTTGGCCAGTCGGAGGATGAGTCGAAGAGCCTTGAGACCGAGGTAAGAACCCCGCTATACCTACCTTTGTTCTTGAAGCTTCAAAGCTTTACCTGTTCATGTTGTGCCTGCAGCTGAGAAGTTCAGACCTAGCTGAGAAGCTTGAGAAAACTCATTCTGGAAGTGCTGTGGGAACTCTTCTCTCCGTCCCCCTCTTTGTTGTTAAGCTTCCTGTACATAAACCCTGCAAACTTTCGCAAAAGTGCACGTGCAACAACTGCGTGGCCAGCAGCAAAAGGAAGGTTGAGATTAGACACTGACATGCTCTCTCTGCTCTTCTGCAGTAGTTCTAGACACAGAGACACAGACAGGGAGTAAAGGGGCAGGTGCTCTTGTTATTGGGTTTTCTGAGATATTCAAAAACTTTTCTCATTGTTGTAGTGGAAAGCTAAGTATAGCAAAATCAAGTGGCCTGGAGAAACTTCTCCAGAAAGAGGGGAATCTTGTTACCTAATATTGTCTAGGGTTGGTTGCTCAATGTACTTGCAGGGAGTTCAAGACAGCTTGAGAGATCAAAAGGCTTCTTGCAGTCTACCTCACAGCTTTGAAAATCTTTAGAGTTTCTTCAGGCTCTTGCCTGTATTTTGAGGAGCACAAAGAAGAAGAAGAAAGAAGAATGAGATTTTGAAAGAAAGGGAGCAAGGGGAAGTACGACTGGGGGCTGCAAATGGAAGTTACCATCATGCTGAAAGCTTGGTCCATGTTCCTGCTGATGACCACGTTTGTTATGTTCTGGGAGGTTCAGGGAGGGCAACCAGAAGTAGCAAGTCTGACTCCTGACAACCTCTCATCTGACTTGTGCGCAGTGCAAATGCCTATGGCATCAGCAGGCATGCAAACTGAGGTTTCAAAGCTTGCAAAATTGGTAATGGCAATTGATATGTTCCGAACAATAGTTAGTATCACAGTCATTTTCATAGTGGGTCTCTCGACAGGCTTCTGGTGGCAAATGTCAAAGAAAGTGGAGCCGCCTCCTCCTCCTCCTCCTCAGCAGCAACAACCTCTGCAGGAACTGAATGCAGCAACGAGCAGCCCAAGGGAGCACCAGGTTGGGTCTCTTGAGATGTTCACACTTCAGGAGATTCTCACAATGACAGACTTCTTCAAAGTAGTTTTGGGGAAAGGTGGTCAAGGTACAGTGTATGAAGCTACTCTCCCAGGTCCAGAACCACAGCAAAAAGCTGCAGTGAAAAAGCTAGATAGGAACAAAGCTCTGGAGGGTGTCAGGAGCAACAGTGGTGAGGAGATGAAGAACCAAGATTCGATTGAGAAGGAATTTTGGAGTGAACTCCGTAGCATTTCAAGGTTGCACCATAATAATCTTGTTTCATTACTCGGCTATTGTATCGAAGGTGACCAGCTCTTTCTCATCTATGAGTTTATGGAGAATGGTTCACTGCAGCAGCACCTGCATAATAAGAAGAATGAGGAGACTGACTCTCGGCACCTCTTTGACTGGCACCAGAGAATAAAGGTGGCAGTGGATGTTGCACAAGGGCTGGAGTATCTCCACAATTATGCAAAGCCTACTCTTGTCCACCGTGACATCAAGCCGAGCAACATCTTGTTTGATGCTGACATGCATGCCAAAATTGCAGACTTTGGTCTTAGCAAGACACAGAATATGGACCCCAGTACCTCCATGCGCCTCAAGGGTACTCCAGGTTATGTTGACCCTGATTACTATAAAACAGGACAAGCTAATGAGAAGAATGATGTATACAGCTATGGGGTGGTGCTCCTTGAGCTTGTGACAGGCAAGAAAGCCATTGAGAGGCAGACAAGCTTAGTGGACTGGTGTAGGGATTTTCTGCACAGTGATCCAGAATTGTGGCCATTACTTATGCCCAAGATGGTGGATGATAGAATCAACCCGGGCGAGTATCTGCCACAGCAGTTATCGGCTGTTGTGCAACTGGCCATGGCCTGTGTAGATGATGAACCAGATCGGCGGCCCAGCATGAGAGAAGTTGTGAAAAGGCTTTATATTGCAGATTGTGAAGATGCTTCAAGCTCTGAAATCAGTAATGAGGTGGGCATTTCACTAACCTCCCAGTGCCTCTTGCTGCAATGGACCAAAAACTCTCTTCAATTTGGGTTGGATTCTTGCACTTTCAATCCATGGCCCTTGCAAATCATTGCTTTTGTATGTCAGATTGTGGGAAAAGCCATTGCAAATCAAATTATTACTAGTGTTATTTCTTGTCAAAGAGATTTTCTTCAGTAGCATGTTTCCTTTTTCAGCAGGCTCACTGGTGTTACACAAGCCTGCTGTTGATCAGGGATGTCAACCTTTTCAGTTTTCCCTTTCATATGTTGAGAGTTGACAAAGGACAATTGCAGTTGGAATGCAGGTGGTGTAAAAGTTCCAATGTTATGGGGGGTGTGTTGAACATGTTCAGTGTGTCTAGCTCCTTAAAGTATACCATTGCATGTACAACATGGCAGCCTGTGAGTATTAGGTTGGAGGAGCTTGACAATGTCATAGGAGAGCCTGGGTAATTCGTGAAAACCAGCAGTCATTTTCCAGAGGGAGGCTTTCTGCCATCGATTTTGACTTCTTCAGTTGAAGTCCTGTAGCTGTTCTTTGACAATCAGATAGATTCCTCACTCCTGACCCCACCGAGTAGCATTTGTCACCAAATTCTAAATTCCAACGTGGAACAATTTGTTTGCAGGATTCCTTGAGCAATCATGGAGGGTTGTCAAATCGCATAAGTGGGAGTCCTCAAGCACACACATACAGTCGAACAAGTTCTGACAATCGGTAAGATTTTGTCTGAAGCTTGATTGACTGAATATTTGGTCTTGGTGTTGTTTTGTCATCACATGTGTGTCTAGTTTAATATCTTTTATGCTTCAGGTTCAAATTTATTTGGATGGTGGGTTCAGTGGATGTACTGCAACCAGATGTATGTGACTTTCTTTAAACCGGTGGAGAAAGCAGAGGGATAGTCAGGGAAAAGCATGTTGTGTGCAAGATTACAGAACTCATTGAAAATGTTCTGGCTGTTGTTTCCACCAGTTGTATTTCCAACTGTATGCTATGGGTTCCCTAATGCCTTTTTGGGGTTGGATCACTCCTTTCTCAGGTGGTCAACCTATGTAATCACAGAAACCTCTGTTGTCATCAAGTACACAATTGAGAACAAGAAGCTAGCAATTAGATGCAAGATTTGGCCGACCATGCAAACCCTTGGTTTGAACAAAATTGAGGCGACTTTGGATGATGCGCTTATGTGGAAGAAAGGTCTTTGGTTTTACAATGCCTCGAGCAGTAGAGAGTTCAGTGTGGATGAGGTCAAGCTTCGAGCTGAATGGCAGGTTGGTCTAAGGTTAAGCCGGCATTTGCTAAAGCCTGGTGATCCTAGGCGACATCAAGGTCCATTCTGTGTCGAGTATTTGGCCCTGAAGGATGCACAGGGAGAGCCCTTAATTGAGTATCATGGTGATAGGTCACCTCGTTACCCCCTGAATGTAAGTGTTCTGCATCCAAGCACGAGAGTTACATAGGTCTCTCCTTATGAGTGTATGAGGGATTGGGTGGTCTGAGCAATACAAGAGACATCTGAACCCAAGATCATCCTTGAAATTTGGATCTTATAGATGGTACTTTCAAACATGAGCAATTTGTTTGAGATTAGGTTTTCTTCTTTTTGACAGATTATAAATTGTCTACAAATTGCCCATTTTCTTACTGTGACATCATAACTATGTACGTACTACCTGTTTTGTAAGGGAGATTTGATCTTCTCAATGTCTTAGTCTCAACACACTGCCCATCTTGTCTTACTACTCACTAACAGGTTTCTAAATGACGTTCTTGCAGAGAGAGTCTTCAGTAGAGCCCCCTGCAACTACCCCTATGCATCAACGAAGGTCCTCAATCATGCAAGATTCATCGTTTCGTAAAAAGACCAGGAAGAGTCTGGCTAGTCTTGCTCCTCGATGACTTGACATGCCTCAAGTTCTGTAACATTGGTGGCTTCCTAAAGCCTGCCACATGGACCCTTGTGTTTGGGGCTTATCTGGGCCGGTGTTAGGCAGTGTCTTTCAGGGCATGATTTGGCCACCATGCAACTTTCTGTCACACATATGACCTGTGATGAAAAGAAAGTCACATTACTACCTCAAAGAACAGTAGAGATGGGCTAGTTTGAGCATTTGGACTGGGTGCTTATACTGATGAGAACTAGGCCAACAGTTTACGAGAGCTTGTGGGTTGTGAGTGTGGAGCAATGATACTGATTCTGCTACCTTCATCATCAACGCTCCCTTTAAAAGCTCAAGCAAGCCTCTGGGTTGCGAGCATGGAGCACTGATACTGCATCTGCCACCTTGATCATCAACACTCCCTTCAGAAGTTTAGATTTGCTTGAACTGCAGTTGAAATGAGAATCAATTGGGGGACAACATTGAAGGGCACACTGAGACTTTCAACAGTCTCTGACAGTCAAGCTCAACAGCATCATGGAAGTCTTTGCAAAGTGCTGGATATTGGGTCAAGCATGCAAGCTTTGCTGTTGGAAAGCCACTTCCAGCACACTTGTACTATGTTAGATCACACAGAGATTGAGATCACCATGTCAGAAGAACCTTATCTACACAGATGTCCCTTCATGAAACTCCCTTGATGGCTCATTGTACCACATTCCACCAAGGTGTATTCCTAGCCTTAAACATGAATCAGGCCGCGGAAGTATGTGGGCCTATTTTTGTAGGATTGTTTGCTCTGGTGGGAGGATTCCTTTGGCAGTGCAAGATTTGCAGCAGAAGGATTCAGTAAGAGGGATTATTTCTCTGGCCTTTCCAGTAGATGGGGAGATGTTGAGACAAGTTTAGTGAGAGTGGGTTTGTCAATGTTTATGACAGTTTGGGTAATTTGATGATTTGTTATTGATAACTGTTGTAAAATAGGCGTTTGTGAGGGAGGACATATGCAACCATCCAGCCTGCCAAGACAAAAGTGTCTTGACTTTGTGAAACATGTAGCAAGACATGAGGAATTCTCATGAAAGAAATGTGACAATTTGTATGGAATACCATGCATATGTAGCATAGTGTTTGTTGCTTGCTGCTTATGGAAGAGGTAAGCATGCCAAAAGTGAATCCTGGAAGTTAATTCCTTACACTAGGTATAATGTTTATCCATCATAACCTAGTTTGCAATTCATGAGTGAAGTTCATTCATGAGAATTTGACCCTTAATTGCATGAAAGAAACACCCGTGAAGATCCAAGAATACAATTTTGGGAACTTTTCTAAAACTTGAAACTAGGTGTTTTCTAGCTGCCAAAAGGACAAAGGGCTCATTCATCACCCTTAATTGGCAAATTGCAAATCTCGTTTTGTTCTTTTATAGAATTTTCAAGCTCATTAAACATATTGTCAACGATCATATAATATCATTTTTATGCAAATTAACAGAAATTCCACCATTCAATTATTGTACACCAAGTGATTCAATATTTGTTATCATATCATTAAAAAGGTTTGAAAGTCATTACATGCAAACTAGTTTGGTCAAGTTATAAAGCACTCCTAGAAAACTTTCTATAATCTATGAAGTTGCTTAAAACATTGAGCACAACAGCTAAAGTTGATACAGGTATAAATTTTTTGTGATTCTCCCTACCAAAGATAATTTTTTGACAATTTTTTGTTGTTTTTTTGACAAAAAGATTGGGAAATTTTTGGATTTGGGTATAAAAACTTTTGTGATCCTCCCGACCACTGCTTCTTTTTCAACCTTTTTTGTTTTGTTTTTTTTTGGGACAAAGAATTTGGGAATTTTTTGGATATGGGTATAAAAACTTTTGTGATCCTCCCAACCAGTGCCTCTTTTTCAACAATTTTTTTTGGGTTTTTTTGACAAATTGTTTTTTTTGGATACATGTGTTATTCTACTGTAAATTCAAATAATTTTGCTATTTTTTTGTGAAAACTATTTATGCCTCATAACCTAGGTTTTCTTAATGACCTCTTAAAATATGTAAGTCAGTATATGGATATTTGCAAAACCAGGAATTTGTATATGGATTCCAATTCTCTATGTATTCAAGTACTAATGTTTTTCATTTCTAGGCCTGCAAGTATTTATTACTTTTTTCCAAAAGGTTGCATGTAGCCTAGTTGTACTTCTTATTCACCTCTCCTATTCATTAGTTCCAGGTGCATTAAATTTTCCAAGTTTTTTTTTCCCTGTTTCACGCTGTCGTCATTGGCCAATCACCCAAAACAAAAATAAAAGTCTCCAAACTTTAGGACATCTTAAAGTTTAAAAATATTTACTTTCTCTCTGGCCTTTGTCTCTCTTTCAAGTCTGAGACTACACAAATCTAAGATTAAAACTAAAGTTGTTATATACTACTCCCTTGAGAGAACTTGCCAAAAGAGAATAAGGTTCTTCAAAACACGAGTTTAGATTTGCAAAAAAATCCAAAAGATTGCTCAAGTTAGTTAACTCTCACTCTCACTTAGAAGAGAAGCTGCCGGTCAATACAAATGACTCACTCTCTTCCTCCCCCAAAAAAACAAGGGGTGTGTCACATAGTGGTCTTGCAATTTACACTAAAAAGTATCTTAAGGCAAAAGAAGAATTATGGAAATTCAAATATTTCACCATGCAAAAATATAATCTTCAAAAAAAATCCTCTAAAAGAAACAAAAATCCTTCAAGATATCATAACTCTATAACTAATCCAAAGTTTCAACACAAGCCAAAATATCATCTTTCAAATATCCTTGTATCAAAATAGGCCTACTACATAGGGGCCAAAATCCCTTAAGCTACTATACTCGATAATGAATCTAAACACAATGTCCTTGCCTTGGTAGGCAAGGCCAATAAAATTAAAATAACTTAGACCCTTCCTCCCCATTTGGGCCCCTCACCAAAGACAAAAAGCCTGGACCTCTTGGGTGCATGCTGCATTGCCTCATTGGCTGAGCAGAATTTCTAAAACGTAGATATGTTTGTCATTATTCTTCACCTATGTTAATACCCTTTCCTAAGAACAACCTACCAAAACTGGGGGTACTTATTTCTGTTTCATATTAACTAGTTGGGAGTGCGTCACAAGTCCAATTTATATTTTTGCAATGAGCCAATTTGATTGGCCCATTGTAAAAAAAAGTTGAAACTATGGAGGCTCCCCAAATTAGAAGATTCTATGGAAAGATGGAGTGCCTCCCCCCTTTGGCCCTCCTATATAAGTGAGAAGGGGAGGACTTTGGGCAAAGCATATGGGAATAAAGCAAGGTGCTATTGGGAACACCCTTGGGGAACACATTGGGAACCCATTGGGAACTTGAAGAACTGGATGCTGAACTGAACTGCAAGTTCCATGAAGTAAAAAACACATAAATAGGACTAGAATGAAGTTTGTATCAAATGGGAAAAAAAAGAGAGCCCTAGAACCATGAGCAAAACTTCTCTTTAAAAGCTAAAACCAGATAACATGGATAGCAAGCTCAACCCATGTACAATATTGGCCAGTGTTCCACCTTTGCGCCTGACTACAGGTTGTAGCCAGGCTTAAGGTGACCCATAGCATAGTACCTTGGCAGCTTCAAATCCTAATTATATTATTTGAATGTTGAAATTTTCAATTTTTAATTCTTTCAAAAGAACAATACTTCCACAGCTCTATTTCATAGTCTTTTTCATTGTGAGAGAAATAGCATAGGCATAATTGATTTGTTATTGTGTAGAGGTGTTGGAAGCTGATGAAGTCAAAGCAAGTCCCACCCACACCCCCTATTTGGGCCTCTAGGAGTGTTTATCACATCCAACATAGAGTGTTGAATTGTTTCCCCAGCCCCGCCCATAAACATACAAAATTGAGAAGTATAAGATGAGAGACCGTTTAAATGCACCTGGATGAATCATTATAACTGGCCAATCTGAGGCAGTTTTTATTTTTTATTTTTTATTGTTTAAATAAATATTTTAAATAAATGAATTTTATTTTTAATATTTTAAAATTATTCTAAATTTTAAAATTAATATATTTTATTTTATTTTTAAATTTTTAATATTTTAATTTGGGTATTGCACCTTGTGGAAACCCAAGGTTTCATTCATTGGCGAATTTTCTCCAAATTTTGACTTGAAATATATGATTTCAACCAATACAAAGGATTTTTCATGGAAACCATATTTGCCAGATTTTGAATATAGAAGGAATTTGGTTTTTTCCTACTTTCATAGCCAAATCTGGCTAAGTTATTTACTGGATGAGCATCACTTTGAATACATCACAAAATCCTTAAAAGAAACCCTGGGAAGACCGCTGTATCTTTGTGCACATTTACAGCAAAAAAAATTAAATTGGACTAAAAATTGTCAAAAGCTACCACTGTTTTCTGGAAATGGAATATTTTGTAACAAATTGCCCTTTTTCTTATAAAAATATTCTCCAAATTGGAGACAGAAAACTGGTTTTTGGGGGAGCGTGTTGCCACATTCATGTGTACTGGTTACACATTTCTGAGTTCTCTGGAAATGGGTCACCAGTTAAGTCAAAAATTGCCTAGGGATGCTGGTCACTTTGGCTCCATAATGGATATGAAAAAAAAACACTGATTCAGTGTTTTTTTAAGTGATGAAATTTCATCAAATTTCGACCTATACAAAGGATTTCTCTTGAAAAAAATGGCCCGAATTCGCCAGATTTCGAAGAGACAAAAATCCTGAGACACCAAATCTTTATGTTAAGTTCAAGTATGTAGCCAAGAATATAGAATTGATGTAACCCTACAAAACTTTATTTATAAACACAACAGAAATTTGGAAAATGTACAAAGGAGTAAGAAAAAAGAAACTGGAGGATTTACAAGACGGAAAGTTAGTTCAAACTTGATGTCAAAATCTTTGCATGTCAAAAACTAATCACATGTAGTAGGTCAGGTGTATTTCTCCATGTCAAAAACTAATTGCTTGTAATAGGTCAATTGTGGTGATGGGTGGTGTGTTATGAAGGGGTGGTAGTTGGGAAGTAGCTAAACCTATGACTACCACCTGACTGGAGGATGTTTGCATCCTTTGCAATGTGATTGAATTATTTTGACAAAGAAAAATAACAAAAATAGAAAGATGAGGGCCCTTTGACCTTTTCAAGCTCCAAATGGCATTGGCATAAAAACACACTAGCCTATTTGTGCAGACATCCAAATACATCAATTGCTAAAGGGAAGAATTGATCAATGGAGTGTCAATCGTAATAGTTCTTTTCTTTGGCTTGAGTCGCATCAGAGGCAACATAACCTTGAGTTGCACAAGATTTAGGAAGTAAATCTGCTCACATCGGGTCAGCAATGAAAATGTTAGTTAAGGTGTGAATGTCATCTTTGGTGAGTAAAATGTTGATTCATCAATAAGAAGAGTTGAACATGTTTGAAAGAAGCACATGTCGTTATTTTTGTCCCACATGGAAGATAACATTTCGCACAATAGAAAAAAAGGTGTCATGAATTGCATCATGGGTTCCCATGTGTTTGTTGCCAAGAACAGAACATAAGAACTAGATACCTATAAGGTCGATGGGATGTGTGCACACATATCAAGGGATACTTACAATTAAGGGATGAGTAGTCCAAGTCACGTTCAAAACGTTGTGAAAAAAAACTAAAGAAATAATCAAAAGGTTGGGAAGTTTAGTCGAGTTATAAATTAAGCATTCATCCCTAAACCAAAACACAATAAAATTTGGGCATGATGAATTTCAAATATCCTATTGGAGAGCATGCCAAAAAGGGTGTGATGGTGCAAACATTCCAAGATGGAATTTTGAAGTTGAACCATTTGTTGTTTGATGAGTTGTCCAAATGGAAGAAGACACATCCGAATTGAGGGTGGTAAAAGATCAATGCCACTTTGAAGTGTTGTTAGAAAGGGAAAGTGTTATTGTCGACTCGTGTTAAGGCTCAAAAAGGAAGGGGTATTGATCAACCATAAACCTAGGAGCTATGATTGAAACTACAAGGGCCTAACTCCTTAAATAGGTTCTTGGGGTGATGGTGGCTATTAGTATGAACTCAATGCCACTAAAAGATATTGGGAGAGAGGCTTATTTACGGGTTAAAGCTCCTTCCAAGTTATCAAAAGATCTTGAACCCAATAGGTGCCCAAACACTTAAAGGAGGGATGAATAAAAAAAAATAACAAACTCTATGAAAGTGAAGGAAGGAGGTGTGCATCATAAGAAATATGATGACCATTGCACGAAACAATGAATTATAATTCTAAAGGTTACCATCACCCATTTTAAAGAAAAGGTTGACATGTCGAATATCCTCTAGTAGGGCATCTTTGATGACAGATGATGTGAATGATGAAGTGCCCAATGGAACCCCCAAGATTCTAATTCCTTTTGATGGTGTGTAAAATTGGGATAGGGTGTTGAAGTTAGGAAGTAAGCCAAAGGGTGACCATGCTACACATTTTTAAACTTGAATAGAAAGACTTATCACATGGAGTTTGGTTTGGAAATGTTTATATGTAGATGATACAATTGAAGGCGGACTAATGATGTGAATGTCATCTACAATGGATGGAAATAAACAAAAAGGAAAAAAATTAGCTATAGAATGTAAAGCCCTAAAATAGGCTAAAACAAAAGTGCCCCTCCCAAGGGATCACCTTGATGGGTTCCCATGGCAGATGGAATGACTATGACATCACTTTCACAATTATAGTGACTATAAAATATGGGAGACTCAAAATGCATAAAATGCAAAAACAAAAGGGATGAATTGTATGATGTCTCCACCTATTGCATAAAGCTCTTGAAATATGACCCTTCTTAACATCAAATTAGTGCATTGAAAAATATGTTACAAAAATAGTGAGAAATTAAAGGAATAAAACACAATTTGTGAGTTGATACAATGATTGCCCCATTACAATGGGATGAATTTTTTTTTAAGGTTTGGTCATGGCTAAAAGGTGGGCCACTCCAAAGTTATGTGCAATTTGAAATGAAATGTGACCTTATGCAATATGAGAACAAAGTTGAAACAATTGAAGGAATTCATTTGTTAAATCTTCTGGGTGAAAATAATCTTGAATGTGTTAAAAAAAAATCCTAAAAGGACCACTTGCCAATAAATGCAACATGCATTTGAATGCCAACTTGAAAGAATAATAAAAAAATCAAAGTCTTGGTCTAGTTCATAATCTTTTAGGAAAAATGGAAAGTAGCCATATGATTCAAGGTGCAATGTGGTGGAAGCTGTGGTGTCAAAAGACATGTGAACAAGAGAAAATGGTGCCAAAGTGCAAATTGCTCGAAAATATCCCCTTACACGTCCAAGAATTAAATTACAATGAAGGTGTTTATGACCTTGAGGATCATGATGGGGAGGAGGCATTGAACTCAAATTTATTGCCAAAGCTTGAACCCACAAAAAAAACTCTTACAAGTTTTCTTAGTCACTTGCTAAAAAACATTTAAGTCAAACCCATGTTTCCTTATGCCCTATTACTTCACCACAAAGGAGCAAATTGAAGCACCATTGGGGTAATAAGAAGAACAAGTGCCAAGTTGTCACATCATAAAGGTCTTGTGCTAACTTATCCAATGGAAAACGAAACGACACTTATACATCACACCATAGAGTGACATGGATGCAATTGTATAATCAAGGATAACAAAAGCCTAAATGAAAGGACCCGAGGACATCCAATGACGAAACCCGTGTTTAAAATTGATGCAGGCAAGGTGGGAGCAAAGGAGGGCATTGAACTAGGGTGTTCATAGGGGTTTGGATTAGATGAATTGGATGCTTAACAAGAATGTTAATGAGTTAACCTTCGACAGATAAATTGGTGCTCATAAGTGGGGCAAGAGACTTTAGGTGGAGGTTGTGAACATGTTGAGGAAATGGGGATAGGTTGGGGAGTTTGATCATGGGCAATTGTAAGGGCCAATAAGGTGCAAGGGGGAAAGGTCTTACTTGTGCATGTTCATGAAGGTTTGGGGAAGTGTAGGGTTGGGGCCTTCACATTTGAAAGGCTAGGGGCTAGTAATGGGAACTAGTAGGTGGTGTGAAGTTTGTTAGAATGGGAGGGGGAACTAGTGGGTAATTCTTAATTTACATGGGAGATGGGGTGGAAAATAAGGTTATGGTGGCACATGATAAAGCAAATGGGCAATGCAAATACAAGGTTCAATGAAACATGATGAATTAAAGGACATGGGATGTTTGAAGCCCATAAAAAAAAGGCCTACTAAGAACATAGGCCCCATTTTCTAAAGATTGATTATTGTTATAAAACAATTATAAATCTACAAAGTTAACCACACAAGACTAAACGAAACCAATATATATATATATATAACTTCCAAGGGTATGTGGCTAGGGCATTATGCCAAAAACAAACCTAACTTTGTTATAGGCTTGGGAATCACGATCACTATTCTACTGGGTTCAACATGACGAAAACACCTTTATACCAAAATATTACATGTTTCACTCTTTGTTTTTAATCTTGTAGGACTTGAGATACATAGTGCCACATAAAAGTTTCTTTAAAAAAGATTGAAGTGGATTAGTTCACAAGGATCCCAATCAATTTTAGAAACTATGTACATCAAAGTTTGAAATGATACCTAGTTTTGTGGTGGAAAGCTCGATGTGTTTTCACACGTTCATAGGACACACAACAACTCTTTTGGTTGGGCTAGTTGGTTGGGTGACTTAATGAGGTATGTATTTTATGTTGCATTGACCTTTATTTGCTTTGAAAGGACCCTCTAATACCAAATGTTGTTAGTCTCAATTGCTTTCCCATGTTGCTTGGGTCCCATAATCCACCTATGTCACATATCAAATACAAAAGGGAAAAAAAAAAAATGTGGATTGGTTAGTTAAATTGTTTTTTGGATGATTGTTACTTTGGCTAGTGTTGGGTAGGTATTAAACACTAGTTTAGAATTAGCTTGGTTCTTAACTAATTATTAAGCAAAAAATCAGTAGGGTATCACCTAAGGTGTTACTTAAGTTGATACTTGGATTTTCACATATCAAATTTGAGATACTTGGTTCATTAAAAACCAATTTTAAAATTTGGAATTTTGATACCCAAGTAAGGTATATGGATAACCCTTAGGTCTAATTCTTAATGGTTTAGGAATAAGGAGTCTAAAATTAATTAGAGTTTAAGGTTTTACATTGGAGGCAAGTTTTAAGTTTAGGGTTAAATAAATGGCCATTTTTCCCACATTGGAAGCAAGATTATATGTTCACATTGTCCATCATGCCCCTAATTTTTTAGGTATGTTTGTTGATTTCTCTTGTTTTTATTCATATATTTTTTGGTGTTTTCTCTTGTTGTTGGTGTTCATTGTGTTTATGTTGAATGTTAGGTTATTGTAGGTGTTCATCCATTCTTAATGTCCATTGTGTTCCTAATGTTCATATGTTTGTTGTGATATTAGTGTTTGTTGTGTTCCAATTTCATTTGTTTATCATATTTTTAGTGCTTGTCATGATTATGGTGCTTGTATGTTTGTTATGATCTTGGTGCTTCTCTACTCATCATGTTTTTGGTGTTTGACTACTATTTGTGATCTTTGTGCTTGTTTATTCATTGTTTTCTTAATGCTCATTTTCTCCTCATGGTTTCAATGCTCATCACATTTTTGGTGTTTAATTGTTATTCATGATCATGGTGTTCGTCACATTTCTAGTTCATTTATTTGTCTTGCTCTTAGTGTTCATCATGTTCTTGGTGCTTGTCGAGTTCCTAGTGCTCATTTGCTTCTTGTGTTTTTGGTGTTTGCATGCTTGTCATGTTTTTGTTGTTCGTTGCATTATTGGTGTTTGCCATATTCTTAATGTTTGTCACATTCATAATGTTCATTTATTCATTGTGTTTTGAGTGTTCATTGCATTCTTGATTCATTTGCTTGTTGCATTTTTAGTGTTTAATCATGTTCTTGGTGTTCATTGATAATTCAAGTACCACCACGTTTGCTCATTATGTCATTGTCGTTGTTTCATCATGTTCTTGGTGCACATCATGTTGTTCCCCCCTTTATGTGGTTAGTACTACCCTACCCCTACATTGTTTTACAAATTGGAATTTCATTAAAGGAAGGTTGTTGGTTGCTTGTGGTTTTGGCAAAAAATTAAGATGGGGGATGTGATGTGTTCATGAATGAAAATGAAATGATAGTGGACAAAAAAATTGGAGGTGAGAGATCTGAAAAAATTCCAAACCTTTATCATCATTTTCTAATAATGTGCACCAAAAAGATTTTGTGAAAAAATTGGGTTTGTTAATTGTCAAAAACCATATGCTCATTTAGTTTGTTGATAATATTTGGCTGAAATGTTTGGAAATGTAATTGTGCCCTTGTGTTGTTTTTTCCTTCTAAAAAAACCTTAGTTAGGAAATGTTATTACATTTAGTTGAGAAGACAAAACAAACATGTATTATTAGTTTTGGTAGAATGTGTTTTTATGATTGCAAGTTTTGATTTATGGATGTCCAAAAGGGCACATGATGTTTTTGCATTAGTTATGATTTTTTTATGAATTTATTGGATGCCAAAACACATTACAAGTGGCTTATTTGAAGTATTCGAAACATCAAGGCACACTTTGGCAATAAGTTTGTAAAATCATTTAAAGCACTATGGTTTGATGAAAAATATATTTATTTATGTCAAAGATGAAAATACAAATCCGAATACCATGACAATTGCCTTGAATTTAGTAATAAATTGAAAAGTTTTGGGCATGATGGAAAGTTTTCAAAGGACTTGTTTTGGACATGCATTCCTTAAGGCTTCCTAATTTGCAGCTGTTGAAGAAATAATTTCCAAAGGTTTGAAATATGTTTCCATTAAATCTACCCAAGTAAATTTGCAAAAATGTATTACATGGCTTGAAAAGTCAAGGAAAGGAAGACATGAATGGATGAAGGCTTGCATTATTGCAAGCCTCAAGCCCAAAAAATTGAACACACCAATCAAAACAAGGTAAAATGCAAGTTACTTTTGTTTTGGTTTTTTTTAAAAAGAAAATTGTTTTGAATCTTTGTACTCCCAAATGTTTCTTTTTTATTAATAATATGAATTGTACAAGTTTACAAGTAAAGTGGTCAAGTTTTAGGAAGCCCTTTATTAATTCGAGAAGCCATTGCCTTCTGTTACAACAAACAAATTGGTCCTAGGGTCATTAGTTGTGTTCCCCCTCCACTCACATGACATATATCACAAATTATAATAAACATTTTGTCTCTTATTGTTACTATGTGCAAAACTAATTATGAGGTCATTGGTTGTTGGGTGATGTTTTGAATGTAGTCATATACATGAGCTTAAAACTAAAGGAAAAAATGAACCATCTCCCTTTATTAGATGGTTTGATTGATGACGACACTTTAGATTGATTGTTGAGTTGAGAACTTTTGTGAAGAACATTAAGAAGGAGTTCAATCATTGGGGTGACTATTTCCTTTCTTTCTTGACAAGATATGCTATAAGGAGAGCTCATAATATGCTAACCTTGATGTTAGATTCTAGATTCAAAACTTTGAGATTAATCTCCTTTTCTTTGTGGTGAGCATCAGGTGACAATTGTTAAAGATATCAAATGCCCTTGAGGCGGTGGGGGAAATATGAAATTATGTTCCCAAATGTTGGCTTTTGAACTCAATAAATATTAGGACTTTTAGGTTTTCAAATTGAAACCAAGAGATTTCTTTTCCATTGTTGGAATTCTCACCAATTTGAGAAGATGCTACTTTCAATTATAAAACCTTGAGAAATTAATTTTTGCAAGTAAGAATTGGCTTAGCAATGAAAGGATGGATTGCAAAACACCTAATAAGTTGGTAGAATTATTAGATTTTGAAACAAACTTCGAGTAAAAATTATATGAGTTTGAAGGCTCATTTGAGTGAGCCTTCAAACTCATATAATTGGGAAAAAGACTACTCTAAGTTCTTTGACTTGTATATCTTTGAAATGTGATCACATGTTTTTGTTTAGGTATTAGAATTTTGTTTTCGACCTATGAAAATTTGAAAAAATATTTCAAAATTTTAATCCTAAAATCTGAAAATGAAGTTAAAGAACCAATTTAATAGAATCGACTAATCTAAATGAGTTAAGAATTGGTTATGAAAGAACCAGTTGGGCATAAAAGAAAAATAAAAATAAAGAACAGGATGGGGTATGAAAAAAAATAAAAATAAACTGTGAGAACCACCTGGATTCTTGGATTATAAAAAAATCGAGAACTGGAACAGGCGATTATAAAAATTAAAAAAAAACCGCCCAACACGGGCCCAAACCTACTTTCATGCTCAGTAAGTGTATAGGCATGGGAGTACAGTACATTGTACCTTCTTGTATGTCATGGTGTTAACATGTAATCAAACAATCATGTTCTGTTGTAAAATACAAATCAATTTCACAATCCAGATTGGAAAGAGCCTACAGTATAGCTGATCCTCTTTGGAGCAGAGAATATGACCTGAAGCTAATACCTATACACAAGGCCATAAAAATTACTCCATGACAATCTCCATTTTTAAATGAAAATTCATTGGAAAGTGCCGCATCCCTAAAAAGTCTCTGAATGAATAATGGTATCTGGAGCAGATTTCTGACACATGCAAATGACTGCTTCAAGTTACAAACCAAATGTGTTAAGGAAATGAAGAATACGTCCAGCTGCAAGCTCAGGTCGGTCATCGTGAGGGCAATGACCAACATCAGGAAGTGTCTCCACAAAGAGGTTGTCCCGCTCTCCTGCTAGCTTCATAAAGAACTTTGCTACCTGTTCAAAGCAAAGGCAGGGACAACATCAATTTACAAATAATCAAGTCTCCAATCTTTGTTCTTGTCGGTGGCCACCAAAGGGTAAACAAAAGCAGCCAACTATAGAACTTACAATAGAAGGATCATACCGGGCCATTAGCAGGAGTCCAAGGGTCCTTTTCACCCCACAACAGGAGTAAGGGCAGATCAATGTTTGCCATCAATGCTTCTGGTCGTGGACCTGTAAGCAGAATGAAAATTTTAGATCACTGCCTGCCATACTTCCCACCTCTAGAACTCTGCATAGTTTTGCTTTGAAAACCTCTCACCACTACATATTCTACTCCCATTGTTTGCCCATGCAATTTCTAGTCTCTGCCAGTGACTTGCAATCAGTTCATCATGAGCTGCCCAGAGGTGCAAACATCTGCAGAAGTGATGCTCCTAGGATTTTTTTGCAAATATCTATCCATCATCTTTCTCTTTGTGGTCATAAAACACAACTTTTGTGAGGTAACATGAATACTTCTAATTCAGCAGTCTGTGCCTACATAAGAGTAATAAGCCGACCATACTGCACAATGAGGTTTGCAGCCCTAAATGACAAAATGTACAGGTGCATGTGTTCAAATTGACAGTGCACCTAAACCACAAAGAACTTCCCACAAAAGACTACTTACCAGGCTCTCCAGTGAACACTTTCACAAACACATCCAAAGCCCCTTCGTCAGTTGATGGATGGTGCAAAATATCAACCTGCAGGTTTGCAAATGCATTACAATCTTTAGACAACCTCCACCAACAAGGAACCGTGTCATTGCTTCTGACTCCAAAAGCACACTTGTTTGATCTTGAAAACTGATTTTGATCTCCTACTAGAGATACCATGAATAACCATCTCAGTTAAGAATTCATCATATGTGTGCTTGCTCTAATGCCTTCCAAAAGCTGTCCATGCCTCTCTATCTAGAGCTACCAATCTCTGATGTTATAGAGATGAAAAACTATGACAAAATTTACCAGATGGTCCGTTACAGCCGCTTTATCACGATAAGCTTGTTGTGTCAGGATTGTTTTTACATTTTCCTTGCTCCGAAATCTGCAGAGCATCCACATTTCAGCATTGTCTCATGATTGAATCCTCTCAAATGGTACTGTAAAACTTTGAGACCACAACAACAGAAAAGCACATAGGGTCTAACACAGATGAAGGCCCATGAAAATCAAAATTCAAAAGGCAAGAAAGAGTTACCTGTTAAACAAGAAATTGGCAATCTTGCGTTTTTGAAGTAAGTACTCAACTACTGCAAAGATTGGGCCTACCAACTGAAGTGCCAAGCCATCTTGTGCAAGGCCCTTCCTATTCATGGCTCCAGCACAATTCAGTAACACTATCCCCCTGTTGTCAATGCCATGCCTGTATAAGCTCATGTCTGTACCAGTAGAATCCTTGCACTTGATTCATGCAACCATGACAACATGATGACAAACAATAACTAATAGCAAAGAATTCCAAATGTTTCTTAGCATCAATGGTTGGCCCAGTCTATTACAATTAACTCAACTCTTCCCCCCCCCAACTCTATCCAAGCCTGTAACAAAATCACCATGAAAGTAAAAATGACAGAACAAACCATACTTGAATAAATCACTGCCAGCCTTTGCAGCAGCTGCTAACACTGTGAGTGATCCTATGGAATTTCCAAATAGTACTGCACCCTCTTTGGTAAACTCTTCAGAGAAATCTGCATTCAACAGACAGGCATAAGCATTAGCCGTCAACAGTATGTCTATCTTTGATTGATCCTACAATTGCATCTCTGCAAATTAAGTAAAATGTGCCATGAAATAGGCAACACTGAGTACAGAGGCCTTCAATGGCCTACACACTGGGTATGGCAGCAAATTGAGTCAAAAGCACTAAAATGTTAGAGGGAACAAGGACACACCACACACAAGATCTGCCCACAGTTCAGGCCCATATTCTACATTTGTAGGTTTATCTGAAGCTCCAAAACCCAAAAGATCAATTGCATAGACTCTGTAGTTCTCAGCAACCAACGGAATCAATCTTGCAAAGTGTCCCACATTTCCACCTGCCACATGACAAACATTCACCCACCATCAGCTCTTGCCTGACAGCAATCTCTGAATGTTGTGTCCTGTATATATGGTGAACAACAGTTCTGAAGACTTCAAGCCAGGATTGTGGATGATTTCACCACAGTTGCCTTGTGTATTGATTGGTTTTTGGTTGAATGTGTACATTACATTGCATGTTAAATTAGCTTTGTGAAAGGTTGAACATAATGAGAGATACTTACCAAAGCCATGAACTAAAATGAGTGGCTTGCCACTGCCTGCCACAGAGTAGTTGATTTTATTCCCTCTACAGCCATCCACCCAAACAATAAGACTGTAATCTAGGATCCCAGAGCAGATATTTCTGGTAGTGAACCACATCAAACAAGAACTGGTAGGAACTAAGGAAGGAGAAGAAGGATAAAATTAGTTCTTAATCAAACATGAGCTGCCAGAATTAAGTCTATTCCACACATATTGGCAAAATACAACATTGCATCATGCAGCTTCAAGAACTCTTAAGACACTAATGTGTAGAAGCAAGAGAGCTGCCCATACCTCCAGAGCCAAGAGTTTGTCTTGAAAGGCAAAATCAGCAAAGCTTCATCCAATGCCTGGATGCTCTGAATCAACACAGAAAGGGGTAATCTCCTCTCTACTTCAATCTGCATGGTCACTGAGCCCCCTCTAAGTCCTCCTTCTTTGAATGGACCAAGCCAAGCATCCCCTACTCCATCAAGATCTAGCACTTGTGACTGCAGCCTGCATGGCAAAATACATGCATATAGTAAAGAAGTAAGAGAACTGAATACAGCAACAAGCAAACCTGTGTGCAAGCTGACATTTCACCATTTGAAGAAACATCTACCTTATAAAACCTTGGGTGAGAGAATTATATATGTGATCTCCTATCCATGGTCACACTCATACAAGTCTTCTAGTGATCTCTTTGGGCCCCCAACAAACAGCAGCCACTGACCATTTTCAGGTGAGTACAACATTGATGTTGTGCAATTAATATTATGCTTTCACACAAGAAAAACAAAAGGAAGAAAAATGGAGCAGTACTGAGACTGTACCTCTGAAGGTCGTTGTCACTGGTCACTCCACACACACTACAATTACAAGCGAACACATGCATCAGCCACACTTGTCTTAAATGTATTTTGTCCAAAATTGATTGACCAATAAGTCCAAATGTGAAAGAACACATGCAAATTTCTACAAGAGGTAAGACTCCATCCAGAGATAGAAAAATTAGCAGGTGCAAGAAGAATACGTGATAGTCACAGTGCGAGTGCCTTCCGATAAACCAATGTCAGTTGCAGAACCAACAATCTTCTGCAAAGCTGAAGCAAAATCTGCTTCTTTTGACTCATCTGCTGTCCCTGGCCCTGTTGCTAATCCTGCACCTCCCAGTTCCGAACACATAAGAGAAAAATCCAGGCTCATCATGTGCTTGTACAACATCAGACCACTTAAGTACCTTACGTATCTGACCTCACAAGGCCTTGCAAACAATACTCTCCTCCATAGTGATTCTTAAGGCCATTCTACCAACTTATTCTTGCAGTGCAATTGATGGTGCTTTCAAATTCATGCTGCATCTCATACAGTTGTGCTTTCTAAATGAAATGTGAAAGACTTCTGCTTGTCAAAATTGAGGCAGATGGGCAATTCCAATTTTCCCACTGAGGGTATTTTGGGAAATTTTTCTTGTCTCCTCACATGCAGAGCCCTAAATCACATAAGATCAGTGCAATACACACCTGCATAGATGATGGAGTTGTGGTGTTGGACCCTGGGGTCCCTTGAAGAGCTGCAGCTAAAAGAACAACTTGAGAAATTCAACAAGGTGTTTGCAAACTTGTTGGAGGTCCTGGAGTGCTTATCTAAACCAAGGATCCTCAAGTGCCCTGGCCTTGAAGTAGAAACATTGCTGTGCCTTGAGTAGTACTCTAGGTTGTTGCTAAACTGAACTCTACTTTTTCGCAAAATTGCACCACTCGAGAATCTTCTGGATCTTCCTTGCTGTTGCTGCCACGACAACCAAATAAAAAGGTGGAAATTCCATCAGCCTGTATAGAACTCCTTGCTCAAGAGAAGAACATCATCAAGCAGAGAGCATCTGATGATGCAGCTATATAATTGCACCATGGAAGAGTCAGGTGTGCAACACAGGTCAGCCTGTCAAGAGTTTCCATGGCAACGAATTTCCTCATATCAAGAGTCTGTAATTCTTGCTACTTGCAACCAGCCGAAGACAAGTAGAGTCCTCAAAAGTTTCACAAGATCCAAGAGCACAAAGGCAGCAAAACACAACTACAATCACGAACAAATCTAGCTGCAAAAGGCCGGACCGTCGGACAGAGATCATACACTCCCTGACTTCCTTCACATCACCATATTCACTAAACGACAACGGAAACAGTTTTGCAAACGGGAGCAATTTTTTTAAAAAAATCAAGAAAAATTTCACTGAACTAACAACCGAGGCAGTTTGTTTACGAACACGAGCTCAACCTTTTGAGAAATGAGCAAAACAAAGGAATTGTCACAGAAGCGCTCTCCGAAGCCGGGCTTAGATTTGACGCCAAACTCCCGAAAAACACAATCACATGCAAAGAAGAATCAACAATCAAACTACCTCATTTCTTGAAGAGCAAACACCTCTTACCGGTGCGTCATGAAGAGAAGCGCGCAATTCAACCGATACTACCGCTGCTGCTCCTGGAAAGAAAGCGCGACATGCCGCCACCTCCATCGTCCCCTCCACTAAAGCAAGGTAAATCAACCGATCTGAAACACAAAAGAGAACAGAACGAACGGGAACAAAATTTCACAACTAAAAGAAAAAAAATTCAAAAATCCGAGAAGAAACAAGAAACCGAGAACAGCAAAAAAAAAAACGAAAAGGAAAACAAACACAGGGATTATAGCGGATCCAAAAAAAAAAACCTAAGGAAACCGACATACAAGAAGAAAAAATTTAGGAAACTAATATTGATTGATCGGGTGCGTGTGTTCTCCGTCCGTGTGTCCGTGCTCGCCGCAAGAACCGAGAGAAACAAACAAGCAAGCAAGCAAACCGTAAGAGTGAGAAACTCTCTTTCCGCAGCAGCAGTAGAGAATCAGGCGCGAAACGTGAGGGAAACGGAAATAGCCACAATTGTGGCTACTTATTTGGTACATGGCGTGTCCGTGCAGACTATAGAGCAGACTAAGACTGGTCCACGTGACCACCCAGCACCCACGAACGCACCAGTTTGGATGGATGTTGGTTGGAAAGAATTTATTTCTTTTTCCTTTTCATTGGCTTCCTGTACCCCAGTTATCTACCCTGGTTAGCATAGTTAGAGTCTATTTAATTGCTTTCTCTACCAGTACTTGCTTTTTAACCCTGTCTGTCTACAACCAAGGGTTATTCCAGTGATGAGAAATTTCAAGGGATCGGTATATGGGTGATTTTTTTTTTTGGGATTGTCATTGGACAATTCTTATCATATGGTAGTCTGTGAACATTTCAAGAGACAATTCAAGTCTAACTATCTCACTCTTTTTTCTTTTTTTTTCTCAATCAACATGGATATAAAAAGGGAAAATTAACATGTACGTTTTCATTGTCCATGATGTTTATATTAATTTAAATTAAATTAAAGATTGACATAAATAATGATGAACAATTGGAAACCATACATGGGAACATAAGAAAAAAAAAGTTGATTATCATTGGTAATGCAAAGCAACTTTGATCGAATTGCAAATAGAAAAATGGAATATCTAAGCTACACATATTTGAATTGTGATTTGTTGGATGTGACAATTCTAATTAGAATCATTTTCGTGATGAAATCACCTTATATAGAAATGCATGAACAATATTTGCAAAAAGACATATTTATAAATGTTAAATTCTTTGTTATTGAGTTAAAAATCAAAAGGGGATTTGAAAAATGTGACATGCATGTTATGATTATAATTGAGTTGATGATCATTATGTCATCAATCATTCTTTCTGAACCTGAGTTGGTTCCAATGTTTTTTCATATCAATTAAAATTAAAATTTTCTTTTTAAAATTGAAGTTTTGTTATCATTATTGTCATCATTGTTAGTGTAAAAGGGGAGGGGGATAGCAAGGGTGAAAGATAGTTGTTAATTATAAATAAAGAAGGTGAATTTGATTAGGATTTTTTTACTTTTAACAATAATTTTAGAATAAAATATGAACAACTTCTTAACACATACAATGAAAGTTAATGTGTTATGGTCTTGATCAAAAATGTTGTAACAACATCCAAAAGAAATTAATATTTGAAAACAAAACAACACACAATTTTCACAAAGGTTGTTGATGAAGTTATTTGGGCTTGCCTTCTCTATTTGCACAATAAATTGTCAATTTCTTGTCTTACATTAGAAGAAGCAAATTCTTTTCACATCGTTTTCATAAAAAAAATTTGAATTTTTTTTCAAATTTAAGGCAAAAAATACTATGGTGTCAAATGTTCATCTATAGCCATTTATACTAAAACAATAATGATAAATAATAGTAGTAATAATAATAATAAATTTGAATAAATTATTTAATGATAATACTTATATAATTATATAAAATAAAATAAGTTATTTCCTTTGAATAAGAAATGGGTGGCCATCTTGTTTTCCCCCTGCCAAGGGATATAACCAAGTGGCCATTCAATTTTTCCACTTGGTTTTCCCGCTACCAAAGGACACATTTGGATGACCACCTAGATCTCCCCTTTCGAAGAAAAGACATAATTTTTTTCCCAGAATGTCTTATTTATTATTTAAATTTTATAACCAGACGGCCACTTGGATCTCCCCCTCCCAAGGGACAACACTTTTTTTCCCTCATAATTTAATTTCCTATTTATTTTCTACAACTAAGTGGCCACCTTTCTCTTCCCCTTTCAAGGAAAAATGTTTCCTTGAAACAAGAATTGGGTGGCCCGATTTTCCTACTTATTCAAAGGTGAATTTTTTTTTGAATAATACATTTTATAGTCACCCAATTGAAGCCCTTTGAAGGAGAAATATTTACTTGGGAAAATAAGAATCAAGAAACCACCAAATTCTCCCTCTTGCTAAGAAAAATAAATTCAAAAACATTTTTTATTATGTATTTGTTACACATTTCAGTTTTTTGGGTTAAATATTATGTTTAATTATGTCTATATGTGTGTGCATTTATTTATCTATTTATTTATTTGATAGATATATCTTGTTTTAGATTTTTTCAAATGATTAGGGTGTTGTCCATAATTAACCCTATTGCACCTTCATTTTAAAAAGTGTGTGAAATTGTCATGTAATGGATGTCATGATTTGTTCAATGGGTGATGTTCATTGTAATGTTTGTTATTCAAAATCAAAGGGTTCATAAATTAACTTTCTTTGTGGTTCCATTGTAACCAATGATGGACCTATGTTATTGACCATTGAAGGAAAATGGCTTGAAGCAATTGTGCATATGACAGAGTTTGAATTCTTGAATTTGACTTGTCCAAAATAATTAAACTCATTATTTCAATTTGCATTCGTGATAAATTTTGATTGTCATCCACATCTACCCTTGTTAGTTTTCAAAAACACATACAACAATTCATCTCACAAGTAAAAACCAATTTGCATGTTGAAGGTTTGGTTATTTTTTTTGGCCATTGGTTTTAGTGATGATGTCCAGCATAATGTGAAACGCAAACTTGACTTTGATGAATTGAAATCAATTTCTAAACAGAAACCCTTTTAAACATTAAGGTTGTTGATTATTTTTGTGCTACCTTTCTATAATTACCTTTACAATACAAATGTTAGACAAATATGTGAAAAGTCCTTATACCATATTTTTGGTGATTTCTTTTTTTTTAATGTTTGAAGTAATTTTTTCATGTAAGTAGTTTTTTAATGCAAATATTTTTTCAATATAAGCAACTTTTTTAATGTAAGTAGTTTTTTGGTATAAACAATTTTTCAATGCAAGTAGTTTTTAGTACAAGTAATTTTCCAATGCATGTAGTTTTTTGGTACAAACAATTTTTCAATGTAAGTAAATTTTTAGTACGAGTAGCTTTTTTATATAAGAAAAATTTTAATACAAAAAATTAAAAAATAATCTAGTGTAAATTATTATTTTTAACGAATCATTGATTTCATGTCTTTTAAAATGTGTATGTGTGAAGGAGGTGATTTTTATTATTTATATATATGGATTAAATTGAAATTGATAATTATGGAAAAAATATATAAAAATTTGTTGATTCATCATTTGAATATTTATTGCATTCATGTGGTTTTCATTTGGTTTCAATATACAAATATGAAATATGCATTTAAATTTTTGATTCTATATTTTATTTATTGGATAATCATTTGTCATCTCTTCAATTGAAGTAAAATAACATGGCATATTTAAATCAATGATTATTATTAAATATTAAAAAACCCAACAATGTCATATTCAAAAATGAAATTCAATTTTTTTGTTTGATTTACATCAAAATATGGTCACAAATGAACATCAATATGTGACAAAAATGACATTAAATATTATTATGGGAGGTTTGTGAATATATTTCATTGCAATATTTTATATTACTAAATATTTACAAAGACCAATTTACATTTGGAATAGAATATCAAAATGCATTATGTTTCAATGTGGAGTGTATTTCCAATCTATCCCTTCATATAAAATTTATAATTTTTAACATTTTGAATCAATTGAATATGTTAATAATTTATTTAGGTCATTTAATTTTTTTTAAGCAAATGATCACAAAGTTCACATAAATTTGAATGATTTTTTATCTTTTTCAAATTAGTGATGGCAAAACTTTTTATTCAATTCTCATAGCCAATTACACATTTTTATTGAAATGAAAATTTTAAAAAATAATTGAGATTCACAATTGGAGTATATGGTTTCATTGCTCAACATTTCTTGCAATATAAATATTTATATAATAAAAAAATATATTTAATGCTTCTTTTTAAAGTAAAAAATACAAATTTTCTTACCAATTCTGAAATTTTTTCTAGTCCATTCACCTTAATGTTTGAAATCAAAATTAAAAAAAAATCGAAAATTTCAATGTAACATTCTCAAAATTTAATTGTTGATATATATATATATATAGATTATTCTTGAATGATATATTGATTTTTTTCACATCTTTTCAAGGGTCATCATGTATGCATGAGTTGAATCATTTGGTCAGTAAGTAAGAAGTTAGTAGGAAAGAGGAGAATTTAAAAAAAAACAAATTTGTAGTTAAAGATAGATAGTAGAGCATTAAATAGACTACATATGTTAACAAGGGATAGTTGACTGGGGATAGGAACCCAATGAAAAAAAATTCCAATCCAAATCACCATTCATCCAAACTGGTGTGTTGGCGGGTGTTGGTTCACTCTCACCAGAAACTACAACAATGGTGGGACCCATACCTGCAACACTTTTGTCCACACAAGCAAGCGAGCAAAGTTCACACACTTTTGGTAGGCTACGTCCAGTTATTAAATGTTTTTTTTTTTCCAAAAGATTTGATCCTGCCCTAACAAGAAACGGGCTCAAAGACTAAATAATTTTGAAAAAAAACTTGTGAAGCGGGCCAAGCAAGTCTGGTGTTTTCTTCGGCTGGACACCACCGGGTTGTATTAATAGTTATCGCGGGCGACGGGCGACATGGAACCGGGGCCTTGCCCGCGGCAATTACGGTCGACTGTCCGGTCCTGTCCGTTGCCTTCACTTTCTGCCACGTTCACCGAACCCAGACGTGGCCTACCTGAGAGAAAGACACGTGTCAAAAGCTTTAAAGTGCACACGGCAACATTAGGGTACAGGAGAGTCTAGATCAAGTCATAGGCACGTAGGTACCTACAGCTACCTAGTCACCCAGTTACCTACCTGAGTCTCATACTTACCGGCTGTTAATCGGAAAACGTGAGCTAGGTTGTAAATGACTGATTTCTGACGTTTCCATCCTGGATGAAACCAGTGTTTTCATCCTCTTGTTCACTCTTTTCCTTCCGATTCTAGATATTTGTATGATGATTTTCCATCCGATTCGTTCGTGGCTGTCCGGCACTTGACAGTGGTCGTTGTCGCCGTGAACGGTGCAAGACGGAAGCCTGGGCGGTGAATGACGAACGGTTGACGTCATCGACGGTGCCAGTCGTTTGTGCTTCCTGTCCCTTCTTCCTCGCCCAGCAACGCCGTTTGTGCGCGCGCGGGCGACCGTGCGTGCGGAGCAGCTTTCGTGCAGTCGGCTCTTCTTCCCCTCGCTCCAATCCTCTACTGCAGTTGCAGTGCCTGCGTTTGGTTGCAGGGGCAGTTTCCAAGCTGTTGTTGTTGTCGTTTGTTTTATAAAAAAAATCTCTCTTTTGGATCGTTCGAAAGGACGAGGGAGAGAGAGAGGGGGGGGAAGAGCTCAGAGAGGCCAGTAGCTGGCTCAAGTGAAGATGGGTTCTCGATCGGAAGAGAATAAAGTGCCAGTAACAACTGTATGGACTGCCGTCAAGCCGTTTCTGAATGGAGGTTTGTCAGGCATGGGTGCAACTTGTGTCATTCAACCCGTGGACATGATCAAGGTAAAATGTCCTTCAGAAATCGTTGATGCATGGGATCTTTGAGGGAGGAAATGAAGCTCGAATAGCGGCGTTTTCCGCTTGACGCCCTGCTACTTCCGGTTCCTAGGGGGAAAACCACCTTGGGATGTGTGTTGATTGCAAACTCACACTGGTTGTCTTGTTGTAACCCTAGAAATGACTCCTGATCTGTTCCAAGAGTGGTCTACTATGTCCTCTGCCTCTGATCTTTCCTCATCTCCTGAGCAGCAAGAGTTCCTTGATATGATGTTGTTAATCGATAGATCTCTGATGCATAGTCCAATTCACAAGGAGTTCTGTTATGGTTTTGTCAGCAAAAGGCATCAGAAAAACTGCAGTACACAGTTAGATGGTTAGGTTATACAGTTTGGGAAGTTCTGATCAGCTCTAGTTGACTTCCAAAGCAACCCTGCATCAAAGCTTGGATGGGTCTTCTTGGTTCGAGAATTCTCTAAAGAGAGACTGCTTTTCTCCTCCGTGGATGGCGCAATTCATAAAACAGAGACTGCTTTTATGAATCCTCTCATGTGGATGGAGTAAATAGCCATGAAACAAGGACTGATCAACAATGGGTGTGCTGGTGCAGGTGCGCATTCAGCTAGGGCAAGGCAGTGCTGCACATGTTGCAAGTCAGGTTATCAAGAATGAGGGTATTGGTGGACTCTACAAGGTCTGATTTTTTTTTTGAGATCCCTCATCCTCCCATCTTATCTAGCAAATGGAAACACTTACATTTTTTGCATCTGTCTGTCTGTCTTTGTTCTATCTGTGAGAGAGTTCGTGGCTTCTATTTCAAACCTAATGTGGATTTGTAATTGTCAGGTTGAGTAGCTGATGTCTTGCCTTGCACCTGTGAACCGTGTGGCTATATATATTTCAGCCCTCATGACACAGGGATTGGCTTGTCTCTTCGAAAGGTAGTTGTTGGGCATCCATGCTGATACTTGGAGTTTTGTAATGGATCACTGAGATTGGATTACAGTGGTTTTCCTTTAGTGTCATTGTGCTGTCAATTTTGGCAAGAATATCCTCCTCATCTGTCAATGTGAATTGGAATGCAGGGTTTGTCTGCAGGTTTGTTGCGGCAAGCCACTTACACCACTGCTCGTCTTGGTAGCTTCAGGTCTGAAAACTCATCATTCATGTCTCTGAAAATGTGTTTCTCTCTGGCACTTCAAAACTACTCATTTGTTATTTCCACCTGTGCTATAATCAGCTGCTGACAGATTCTAATCTTGCCAAGCTTGTGCAAAGAGATTGGGTGCTTAGTATAGTTCCAAATTTCTAGACCAACAGCTCTAAATAAATATTGTTTTAGAAATTTTGAAGCTCTATAGAGAATGAGGAAGGTTGCCAAGCCTAATGGGTGCATTTTTTTTGGGATGACAGGTTGTTGACAAGCAAGGCTATGGCAGCCAATGATGGAAAGCCTTTGCCTCTGTACCAGAAGGCTCTATGTGGACTAACAGCTGGTGCAATTGGTGCTTCTGTGGGAAATCCTGCTGACCTTGCTCTCATCCGGATGCAAGCAGATGCCACACTTCCAGAAGCTCATCGTCGCCATTACAAAAATGCCTTCCATGCCCTCACAAGAATCACCAAGGATGAGGGGGTGCTGGCACTGTGGAAGGGTGCAGGGCCAACAGTGGTGCGAGCTATGGCTCTCAATATGGGCATGCTTGCTTCATATGACCAGAGTGTGGAGTTCTTCAGGGATTCACTGAGCTTTGGAGAGATTCCTACAGTCATTGGTATGTTCTGGTTAATGTTCTCGTCACAAGAGGGCTTGTGTCACAGGATTGGTAGACTGCTGTATGCAATTGAGAAACCACTCCAAAAGACAGCCTGCTGTGTTGTAATGCAGAGGATCTGGAATATGCTACTGATCGAGCTTTGGATTTTTTGAACAGGAGCAAGTGCTGTGTCTGGTTTTTTTGCATCAGCCTGTAGTCTCCCATTTGACTATGTAAAGACCCAGATACAGAAGATGCAGCCAGGCCCAGATGGCAAGTTCCCTTACACAGGCTCTGTAGACTGTGCTTTGCAAACACTAAAGGCTGGAGGTCCACTGAAATTCTATTCTGGGTTTGGCACGTACTGTATCCGTATTGCTCCCCATGTTATGGTACACCTTTCTTTCATTTCTTCTGCATGTCACTTGCCTGGCAAACTTTTCTTTTTTTGGTGGGGAGGTTTGTTTATGAGATCTGTTCTGTTCTCTGTGGCATGGCTCTAGTATGATTCAGTCCTGGTAATTGCCTCTTGAAAGGAACTATATGTGAGCTGCTCATTTGTACTGCTGGTGGTTATCTTTCTTTGACTTCACGGAAAAGTTTTTCACCCATCCTGGCTTTTTTTTGATCATGAGTATAGATTATTCAATTCTCATTAGAGTTACTACGTTTCATACCATGCATTGTGGGTATGCAGATGACATGGATTTTCTTGAACGAGATTCAAAAGCTTGAGGCAAAAGTGGGCTTGTAAGTTGGATTCAGATTATGAAACTAGCACATAGAATTTACTATCCCCTATAGCTGTTTGTTTTTCTGGGTCAATCTGTCACTATCAGCTGAATTCAAGCTTCTGCTTGATGCCATCATTAGCTCCTTGGTGTAACAGTTTGCCACTTTACTCAGTGGCAATTGAGATGGATGATTTTACATCCAAGCTGGTGCTCACATCCTTGATTGCTGGATTGTGATGCTAAGTAGATCACAGGTATATCAGAGTCTTGCTATTTTTTTCAACAACAAGCTGGATTAAGTGAACAAATGCTTCATGATTATTTACATCCAAGCAACCCATCCTCAGTTGGAGGGTGATAAATGCTAAGACTGCAGGCTTTCCTCCCCCTTTTGTGACCATTAAGCATTATGGCATTTACTACTTTTCCTTCCATGAGGCAGGATGCCTTGTGCAATTTTGACAGATCCTTAGTAGATCATGTGTTTTGTTTCTTTTGTGTCCTTATGTGGAGTTTTCTTTGCCTTTAAGAAAGTTTTTAACATGGTTCTCCTTACCATTAATCATTGCTACAGAGATTTCTCAATACTCATGAGAGTTCTGTGACAGTAATAAGTGACTAAATGTGAGCAAAGTTGAAGTCAGGTCAGAGTGTGATAAGATGCAGAACAGCAACAAAGGACCTAAAGGAGAGTGTAGAGAGATGACAGAAGAGGAGACTGCAGTTCTAGTCTCAATAGAAGTTGCCTTTTTTGGTCAGTCTTAGTGTGGATGATAGGGTTTAGGGTTTATCCAGCTTTATGCAATGAAGCAGAGGGAATCCAGTTGATATATTGAGTGAATATACAAGGGTTTAAATCACAAGGTTTCAATTCCTATGAGTGCTAACTTCTTTGGCTTGTATCTCATGTACTCTTGCAGAGACAATTCTGATGCAACTGGTACATGATGACAAGCTTCTCAATAGCCTAAAACACTAAACAAATGACTCTTCTAATTGTTGATGGTGTTTGCTCTATGAGCTGAGCTAAACTTTACTGTACATCACACCCAAAAATTGTACATGAGATGAAATCCTCTTGCTCCCTTTCTAGACAACAAAAGGTTTACAGGGAGTTCCCTCCAAGCTGCAGATAAGATGCTTCAAAGCTAAAGCCAAATTTGTTAGTGTAGAATTTCTGCATCCAGTATAATAAGGGTTGTGGTATTTACCAATAATTGTGGAGAGCTAGATTGATGAAAGACAGTAGCTTTGTGTAAATAGATCATTGCAATCATGGTTGAGTGAAAGGAAAGAGAAGCTCCTTTTCCATGCTGTTGTATCCACCATGACCTCACCTGTATACGTACCCATATGCTCACAATGGTCCTTGGTATACTTGTGTTCCTTCACCTTCACTTGCTTGCAATCATCAGAATGGGTCCTCCGCTCCCCTCCTCCACTGCTGGTTTCCTCCCTTACAACTTGAACTCGTTGCTGCAGACCTTCTGATACTGCTGTCGATGGTTTTGATGTAGCGGCAGCCTGGAAAGTTGCTGACAGTCTTGGTGCTGTCAGTGGTGGTTTCAGTGATGTGAAGCTCGACGAAGCCAAAACATGAAGCTTGTTGTTTTCTGAAGTGCTTGAAGAATGGGAGTCCTTGCAAAGATCATCATTGTCCCTTGTGAGGTTAGGACTTGAGATGCCTGGGCTCTGCACTATCACTAAAATGGGCATTTGGCTTGCACGTTTTGATATTGAAGTAGGCTGTAGAAAACAACCCCGGCACATTTGTGTGAGTCCAATTGCTTGAAGAGAGGGGGGCATGAAATGAAGACTGAAAGAAGAACTGATGGGACAAAACTATAACTACCTGAAAGATTTCTAATGCCACAAAGTATCACCTTGTGAAGGTGAGTCTTATATAGCATTCCTAATCCTTGTGAGAGTGAAAACACAAAGAACAGATTAATGGGTGTGATTACTATGTACCACTCCAATGTGCCACTCTTTGATATCAAAATTGTTGAAATCTTTTTTGTCCATTTCCTGAAGGACACATGGGTAATTGCCTTCTGCATTAGCATAATGACCACTAAGAAATGCAGAACATCAGAGTGCCTTCCTTTCGATGCCAAATATGTATGAGAGAATTCAAACCCAATGATCTGTGATGTGAAAGTCAAGATTCTGTTATCTCTGTTATCTGTTTCAAATGTGTAACCAGTTCCTGTAAGTGATGGTGGACAGGAGGAGGAACTCACGACACTGTAGATTGGGGGCAAGGCACGTTGTCTTGAAGGAGAATTCAATATTGGGATGACTGTTGAAAATGGAGTCAGTTCTCTTGATCTGACAATCCACCTGCACAACTCACCCACAGAAGGTGAGCTGAGCATGAGCTTGTTGCCTCTCATTTCTGTCATGGTATTGAATGATAAGGAGGAGCAAGAAAACCATCAATGGAGGATTTTAGATGAAAGAGAATGGGCGAGAGATGTGTTTTGGCATGCTTACCCCATGTATAACAAGATGCTTATTTCTACAACTTCCCGAATGAATAGCTGCCGTGGATACTCATTTGCCAAAGCCTCCCCTTGTGCATGCATCTGCTCAAGCAGGCCAAAACCCAATTCATCGCAAATGCATTCCAGCAAACCTGAAATCAAAAGGAAGCAACAAAAAAATTCCTTTAAAATTTTCCTTGCTGCTTGCACATAGGCTATGTATTATGCTCCCAGATACAATGAAAATTGTCTTGACTGGATTTTTTTTATCATGGTAAAATGGATAGGGAAGTAGCATACCATGAGTTTGGCAACGACCATCAATGTCACTGCTCTACGAAATTGTCTGCAAAAAATGTCCACAAACCCATTTTTCTGAACATGTTGCATCACTCACAAAAAACTTTACAAAAGAACAACAAAATCCTACTATAAAAAATCATAATATCTTACCCTAATTTGCAGCAAAAAAAAACCCCGCACTTTCAGATACCCCTAGTGACACCCAAAATCCATAAATTGCAGAGCAATTTAATTGAGCTTACTTGAACATGATCAACATAGCATAGACACCCATATGCCACCGTTCGCCAACCTCGTTTTGAAGTTGTTCCAGATGCTCTTGTAGCATGACCAAATTGCAGGATATGTTTGCCATTACAACAGAGAGAAAAACCACATACACCACAATCACCAGCACCTGCACAAGAAGTGAGACAAAAGTGGGTAGGAAAAAATAAGCTAAAAAGTACCAATTCACTGTGCTGCTAGAAGTTCAGTAAATTTAACTGAGATTTTGCTTTTGAGATCAATCAATTGTTGTGAGATTTGACATTTCATTTCATTGACAACACACATGTGGTGGCCATTTCACATCTTTTGTCGCTACAAGTTCAGAATTTTTCTTGTTATTCTAAAGGTCAGCAGAAATTGAGAATGTTGAAGTTGATGATTATCAGTATATATATATATATAATTTTATTTATTTATTTATTTATTTAAAATTAAAAAACCATAGTACAGACAGGGCACCACCATCACCACCACCACCACTTTGTACTTACAGAAAATTGCTGGATCCCGGATTTGTAGCCAGTGAGAGTCAAGTAGACTAGAAAAGAAAGGCCACCAATTCGGCGGCAATTGGTGAGAGAGAGCTGATCATGGACAATGCAGTATCCATGTGCAATCAACAAAAAGGAAATGACACAGGAAAGCTCTGAGAAAATCCGTGCCACAAACACTCCAAATGCTGCCCAAAAAGAGCAATTGCTGAAATTGAGGCATGAATACCTGTGGCAAAACAACCCCCCGACAAAAGAAACCTGACATATAATGAGTGGAGAGAGTAGTACAAGTAAAATGGAAAAGTTGTGAATCTGGATTAAAATTGATTACAACAAAACCTTAAAAAAATACAAACACAAAACCACATACTGTTTGCAAGAAGAATGCCTTATCTGATTGAAGAATCAAGCAAGCAAGAAAACAAGCTTACCAAAATACAAAGGTGAGACCAAGAACGAGAGCCTTCAGAACAGGTACTGTTGTTATCACCCACTGCAAATGACTTCTCTGCAAAATAACATCCCCAGAGATCTTGACTCTTTATGACAGGTAATGACAGAAAAACCCTAGCACTTCTTCTTCTTCTTTCTTTTACATGTAAGCATCATTGCTGTGCAGGATGCAAGCAAGCAAGCCTTTGATTCTTCAATTGAATCTTTTCTTGATTTTGCATCCTTGAAATATTGAAGAATCAAATTCTTGCATGCATGCATCCTCACAGATTGATCCAAAGTTTTCAGAGAACATTTGGTTGACCTAATTTCTCACCTCTTTGCAGAAGAATCCCAATGACCAGAAGAAGCTGATCTAGTTGTGAAGACAGGTACTACTACTTCTCTTGGTGATATTGATCAATTTTTTTGCTTTCAGATGCATGGATTAATCAATCGATCAAGTCCCCATTCCCCAAGATGCAGCAGAGAGAAGGGAAGAAGAACAATGAATCTTTGGAGAATGATTTGAAGATAAGGATCATCTAGATCTATCCCATGATGGGTACCTGGAATCTGCGCTTGCTCCAAGTGTTGATTGCCCAAATACACGCCAGAAGTGTCCACACTAGTGACAGCACGAGCGAGAGATTTGGAAGAGGCTTATATGACTCTGCCCATGATTCCCTTGCTGTTCTCACTTCTATCATCATTTCTCTGATATATATATATATGTCTGCACAGGAAATTTTTTGTTCTACAATGTATAACCCAACTAACGCTTCTGGAACTGGAAGAAGAAGAAGAAGAAGCTGCAGCACCAATTTCTTTCTCTGGAAAACCCGGAAATGGGAAATGGGTCTTTGTGAATAGATATTTCCAGCTACTTCCCCATCAACCAAGTTCCGACAAATGCTTATAGAAAAATGAGAATTGTTTCCTGCTGCTGGTGCTGCTGGTGCTGGGAGCTAGCGAGCTGATGGGCAGTTTCTGGAAACCTTTTCTCTCTTACACTTTCTCTGTGGTTTCTCACAACCTACACCAGTCCATCATCATCATCAGGATCATCAGGATACGTGCCTTTGTTTTTCCTATGGATTGTTCTAGCGCTCTGCAAAGAATTACATACCACATTCTCACACAAAACACAAATGACTCAAGGAAGGAGTCATTGGGGGGATTCTCTTGTCCAAAACCCAATTGACCCAATTCTCACAACCACAGCTAAGAAAGAAGAAATGCAATCAGTATAACAGCAGCAGCAGCAGCAGCAACAATTGATCAGATACACACTATAGTTTTTTCTTTTGCCAAGACTCTCTCTCTCTGGTTTTTATTTTCACATTGAACCTCGTAAGATGATCCAGCTGCTGCTACTGCATCATGAGGAGGAGGCATGGAATTGCACTGACAACAAAGAAACAATCACATTCTCATCACCTGCACAAACCCAATTCAGATCTAGACAGCAGCATCTAGACACAGTCAAAACTGTTGGCTTTCCCATTCCAGGTGCACGCTTGCTCTCTCTCTCTCCCTCTCTTCTCTCTTCTCTCACATGTGCTCTCAACAACCCCAGGATGCAGACCAACATAGCAGCAGGAGCTACTTTTTTACCTACCTACCTACCTACCTACTTACTTACCTACTTATGATTTGACACCATTGGGGGTTTTATTTTAAATTATTCTATCTCAAAATTTTGATGATTCTTTTTTTTAATTAAGAAAAATTAGTCAAATTTACACTAGGAAAAAAAATTCCAAAAACTTCCCAATTTCTTTATCAAAAAAATGACAAGATTTTTTCTGGGAAAAAAAAACACCTAAAGTTTAAATTGACTTCTACCTGCCTACTTTTTTTTTTTTTTTTCCTATTTTTTAATGGCCGAGAATGGGCCCTATGAGGCTTTTTCTTCCAAGCACCAACTTACTGCCTGGCAGAACTGGCCCACCGGGTCCGTCCATCCATCCATCCATCCATCTATTCATTCATTCATTCATTCATTCATTCTCTAGTACGTAACCGGTTGGGTGTCATCCAATCTAGTGTTATACTGGCATATAGGGAGCAACCTAGGTATATAGTAAATTGGTATGTTATACTGATATGGAAGAACATACCAGTCTGGTGTAGGGTCTGGTATCAACCCTAAACCAAACCCTAAACCAGGTGTTTTAGGGTTTCGTATCCTAAGTGGAACAAGGGGTGTGTCACACTATGGCCTTGCTTGCCATTTACATTAAAAAAGTATCTTAATGCAAAAGAAGAATTATGGAAACTCAAATATTTCATCATGCAAAAATACTCTTCAAAAAAAAATTCTCTCAAAAAAAAAAACCCAAAATCCTTCGAGTTATTATTATAACTCTATAGCTAATCTCAAGATTCAACACAAGCCAAAAATATCATCTTTCAAAAATCCTCATATAAAAATAGACCTATTATTATTATTATTAACTAGGGGCCTATAAAAATCCCTTAAGCTACTATACTCTATATAATGAATCTAAACACAATATCCTTGCCTTGGTAGGCAAGGCCAACAAAGTGACTGGGTGGGTAAGTAAGTCATCATCTATGGGTTCCCACTTTTTTTTAGTTAGGTTTCTCTTGCAATGTGGATCAATGGTGTGGAACATTCTTAGTGATTTGAATCAATGGTGGAAAAACCATGTATCCTCCGGGTTGCTAGTTGCTATCTACCTCAAACCTTTCTAGTTAATTTAAGCTACCAACTGACCTAATTTTGATAAAAGCAGCCAAGGCAAAAGAGCCATAGCTGTTCTACTAAATGAAATGCCATGTCAACAAAACTTTGTCATGAGTGTTCAAGCATTCATTTACTACAAGATAACTAATTTATGTAGTTTATCGTGAGTAGATGGAACTTTGTATAGTGTGAACGGGGGTTTCAATCTTTTAATGTTTGAAGGGTTTATTCTCATAGTGTGGCTTTGGAGTCTCGTCTTTCATTATATATTATTATGTGTGTGTGTGTATCTTTCTTTGATAAGTTTCGATAGTATTTAAGCATCAATCTAGTAACGCACAACAAGAGTCTTAACATGAAATCAGCGGCGTCCATCTTACAAGCCAATATTGAATGATTCTTTATGCTGGGTAGCGATCTTGAATATGGCAGTCCTGGGAATTTGGTTCCTATGCTCGGCTCCCAACTCATGCCAGGCCTTCATTCCCAGACTGGCCTTGCCCTCACATTGTACTAGTGTCCATGTCTCTTTCTTTGGCAATGGAATCATTTCAAGTTGCGCCCACGTTTCACTTGCTTCTCTCTCTTTGCAAATCAATTCATTTCCAAAAAAATAAAAATAAAATAATAATAATAATAATAATTGAAAGATTTTAAGTACACCTTTTATATTTCTAAAACACTCTGAGAATTTTTTTTGATTTTTTTCTTTGAATTAATTTTTTTTGCAGGTTGTATCAAAAACTCCATAACCTTGCCATGCATGAGGTAGCCCCTTGTAAGGAGGCTGTTTGTTACATGCTGGCAAATGCCCTAACAGGGGAAGAAGAACGACATTACCCTACACAGAAAGCTCTGAGGGAAAGTTGTTCATAATCTCTCATCCTTTGAACAAACAATCAATCAGCAGGGGCATGAGTTTGGTGGGTGTAATCAGAGTTGGGTTTGCCAGTGCCAAGAGATCTTGGGGGGAAAAATACAAACATTTTTCATTCGCACATGATTAAACCCATGCGCACATCATTTCCATGATTGATTTGCAGGCTACTGACCTCCATCTAATCAGCTGTGGAGACACCCTTTAAATTTGTACAACCACTTTTTGTATAGGGCCTTATCCTACACATAAAGCATTAGCAAATAATTTTTTTGGTTACATTTGAAGGGCAAGTTATGAACTATAAATTTTCCTCCACAAAACGTCAGGCATTCTGAAAAAATGAAATGTGCTTGCTCTTTCTTTCTTTCTTTTGTGGGAAACACCAATGTCTTTCTTTTCATTTGTTTTCCATGCTGGTGCTTTATCTTAGGTAATGCCCTTAAAATAGGGTATTTTTTGCATTCATTTTTTATAAGTGCTATAGAGCTCACCATTTGATACTGGGAACTTGAATAGATCTCACCTTGAATCTGGGCAATAGTTAGACAAGGAAGAGCAATTTTTTTAATAAATTTTGTAATGTAGCCAAAGTGGTGATAATCTGTAAGAGGATTTAATCAAACCTGGCTATATAAAAAAAATGAAAGTAAGAAAATTTAAGCATCCTTTTACATTTTTGGCCACCTACTAGAACTTCATACGGAATTCGGCAATTTTAAATTTATTTTCAAAACTTTGTGGCTATAAAACTCAAAAGAGAATGCTTATTTTTGCAAGTTTGTAAATAATATTTGCCAATTATTTTTCAAATTGCACAATATTGCAATACCTTGACCACTTTGAACACATGCTTGTTGAATAATTTATTAATTTTGAGAATTACATTTTGACAAATGATATATTCTCAAATATTTCATCAGATTCTCTATTTTACTTCAGAATATTTTATTTTATTTTGAAAATAATTTCAACTTTTCTGAATATAATATATTTAGTGTCAAACTGGCCCTGGTACTACAGTATTTACTCAAAAAAAAAAAAAAACAAAACACTTAGGGGATGCAAATTAAAATTGATTAGTAAACAAAAGGCATTTTGTTCGTTTTGGGGGAGTGGTGTGGTTGGTTTTGA
>Ga0116227_10002726_pt1 | contig 39891 bp, 36 predicted proteins | sample S1TSphgellanicum_FD_89693 | JGI IMG/M metagenome (GOLD analysis project Ga0116227, IMG submission 89693) | Host-associated microbial communities from peat moss isolated from Minnesota, USA - S1T2_Fb - Sphagnum magellanicum MG | ecosystem: Host-associated > Plants > Peat moss > Unclassified...
ATGGGATTGGAGGATTCATCCCTTCTTTTATCTTGGATATCTTGATGAGGTCTCTTGAGCTTGATCCTTATCCTTTCCGTCCGTTGACCTTCACATCCTACTTCTTCATCCTAATTATTTCAAATAACTAACTACTAGGATAGTTTATCAGTAATAACAAGTAACGTCCTTGAATTCTTACTTGACTAATTCAATGGTTGAACTAACACTCCCGTGCACCATTTACTCTTTTGATATCCCCTACCTGTTTATTTTACCATGCACTAGTTAACTATGTAGTACATAGTAAATTGGAAGTAAAATTTACACCACAAAAAACCCCCACATACTTCTAGATCTGTTGTCGAAATTAGGGTTTGATGAATCCATTAGATCTAGGATGTTCGAGTTTTCATGAGGTTTCGTCGTCACTCCTACACCTTACGCCTACCCTAATTTGTTAAATAAAAAGGCTTCGACCCCTTCTGAACGCAAGTACCACATTGTTTGTACTACCTTCTTGGTTTTTGTTGATGCATGTGAGAACTAGTCATGGCGGATGATGTCGCTACGCCTTCGAATCCCCCAGTTGCACTAGTAGAACAGGAAGAGCTTGAAGAACCATCGCTCGACATGATTGTTTTTCAACAGCCGCACGAAAAATAACCACCCAGGCAAGTGGTGCATATTCGAATCGATCGTTCGGCATGGGATTATCGATTGTCTCCTAACCCACATGCTATAGCAATCTATTTAGAATTTTTTCCTGCTCGTGGAGCTGCGCCAGAAAGGTTTGAAGAGTGTCAATGCGAAGATGATGATGTTTGTCTCCATTGTCGAACGTGAGTTCCCGGTGATGGCCATTATCGTTAACTACGAGGGCCAATCAACCCCCTTCCCATGGAACACCGAGTCGAGTACCTCACTCGCACCATTCGTCGCATTCTAGATTTTTTGCAATTGTGATCTATCCTTTAAGTCGATTATAAAGTTGTAATTCACTTAAGGCTACTCAGGCGGAATTGTCAATACTTAAGTTTGATTTTATTCTATTTAAAAGTATGACAGAAGTGAAACTAAATAAAGATGATTAGGATTACATCCTAAAAATCTTATAAATACATCATTAGTGCTTGAAGATTCTTTTACAAACTAACTTAACCTTGTCATGGCGAAATGTTATTGTTTATTATGGGCTTGTATTCCCTATATATCAATAAATCACATCTAATTTTACATCCCCTTTCCCTTCTCTACAACATAAAAGGAATAATGTACTTTAAAAGGTTTACTAGGTGCTTAACTGATTAAGCGCTACATCAACTGAAATAAAGAAGTATTATATGCCTAGAAATATCACAAAAGCTGATTCAACTATTAATAATCACTACTTGGAGGCTTATAAGCATTCAAATCGTTAGTACTAAGAAAAATTACGGAACTAAAGCTTAATTAATTGTTGAGCTATAATCCATGGTTCACAGGAGGACATACACCCAGAGTGGTACTTCTTGACACAGGTGCCCAACAAGTGATTCTTGGAGTTCAATTCGCCAAGAAGATGGGCATGTTTGACTCCAAACTACGGAAATCTATGTGACAGATTCGCACCGTTAGTGGGAGCGTAGAGGAGGTACTTGGGGAAAGCTCGGATTTGATTGCACTTAAGTTCAATGAAGGTATAGATCAGGAGCTTTGCTTACAAGTCAGATGTTTAGTCACCAATGCCACCAGGTTTCATAATTGACAATTAGTTCGAACATGCGTACTACCGAATGGATTGGAAACTAATGGCCACCACCTGGGATACATACCCCTTGATTTACATGGGAACCATAGTCCTATGGCTCACCATTGTATGTTCAAGGAAGCACACACAATTTCCTACATCCAACAAGCTAGCCACAAATGGATAGAGGGAAATGAGGAGGAGATAGCTTACGCTCAAGCTATTGAAAGCTTGAAGGTGGTTCCTACTGACATTCAACATGGACCAAAGGTTTTACAGAAGTTCAAAGTAGCCCACAAGCCCTTGGTCAAAGCTTTGTCTAGTTTTGAGAGCATGGAGAGCCATGGCAAACCGATTAAGCCATTACTTCATCAGCTAATCACCTGGACACCACCTAAGGAAGGGATTACATTACTAGAGCTCTTTGGTGGTATTGGTATAGGTCTCGAAGCCCTACTACAGTTAGGGATGGTGGTTCAGAGGTATTTTTACGTAAACATTGATCTTATTGCAACGCAAGTGGCGGCATCAAGAATGAAGGAGTTCACAACAAGATTTCCACAACAATTTGTAACCACCGCATGGAAGGCTACTTTCACATTTTTGCCCTTTGACATACAACTAATTTAGAAGAAGCATATAGAATTATTTGGCCCTGTTGACCTCATCATTTCAAGTTGGGAGTGTCAAAGATTTTTAGTGACTGGATTTGGAGAAGGCTTGAGTGACACAAGATCTGGTCTTTTCACAGACATGATACGATTAATCACCTAGGCTCAATCCATTTTTCCTACACTTGGTTATGTAATTAAGAACACTCATTCTCAACTTGATCAAAGGGAAAAAGTCCAGGAGCACTACACACTGGTCAAGCATTACCTTGGAGAGCCGCTCCTACTTGATGCGGCACAATGCGGTTCCTATGCGCACCGATTGCGCAACTGGTGGATCAACTTGGCACCACTCTCAGTTTTGCAACTAGTTTTGAAATACACTATCAAAAACCCCAACTTATAGGTTTCTCACATATTGGATGATCAAAGTTCTTGCCAACCGGTTATAAGGTAAGAAAAACCTCCTTGGTTACAAACACAATAGGAAAACCAAGCGATGCTTGGCCCACCTTTATCTCCTTCCCAGGAGCACAGGCCTTTCAAGGAGATGGACCAGGCCTGGTGTATCATCATGCTTCAACCACTTGGGATGAACCAAGCCCAGAAGAAATAGAAAGGGCTATGGGGTTCCAAGCTAGCACTACTAGTCACACTAAGGTGACTAGATTAGAGCGTAACACTCTACTAGGGAGAGGCATGGACCTAAACTCCTTTACATGGTTATTGGTAACTTGTGTACTCTTTCAAATGTACATAACACCAACACTGATTCAATCAACTTGTAGTTCTAGTGATGCAACCACATGGCACCCCGACCAAGTACACTTGCCTATCTTCAACACTCTACATTTCACTCTTAATGTTGGGGGGGGAGGAGGTACCATGTAATTTGACTCAAGTTGTGTTTAATACACCTGGAGGTACATCAACCTCTAGAGAAACAATTACAATAAGGCACTCAGCACAAGCCCCAAACCTACTTAGAACTTGTTGTAAAAAAGCTTGGCTAATGCCGTGTGATGACTTGTTCGGTAGCGCAACAAGCTCAACCCACTTTGAAAAATGCTCAATCATAATCATGATGTAAACATTACCCCTAAAGGTTTGTGGTAACTCTTTAGCTAAATCACATGACCAACGATAGAACATGCCCTGAATAGGGAGTGGAGAAAGCATGAGCTATCGAGAGGAAAAAGTTCTCACTCTATCACATTGTTCACACCTAACAATGATGTCTCGGACTTGAGCATACATACTTCTCCAATGGTAATGAGGAGCAAGAAGGCTGTAACTACACTTAACTCCAAAGTGTCCAAGCTCTGAATGTACCTTTTGAATAAGACCGGGCCGTTCATGTGATGGTGGAACTACTTTGTCGCCTTGTGGTAAGCATCGGATGAAATGATTGTCCCTCCATGAGTAGCATTTGGACCGTTGTTATATGCGATCCCGCTAACTTGATGTAACTTGGGGAGGGTATTCCCCATGTTGAAGAAACCTCAGAGTGTCCAAGTCCTCCCATATATCCAAAATGGGATGTTCAACCAGGTTACATTGCAGTAGTGCAAGATAATTAGATGCCTCAAATACATGTATTACTGGAATCTGGTCAAAATCTTGCCTGGCTTTGGAAAAATCTTCAGAGGTAGTGAGGGGTCTTCGCGACATGGTATCCGCATTATGATGTGTAATACCAAGTCGAGGAATAACCTTGAACTCATATTCTTGAAGTATAAGCGCCCAACGAGCTAACTTACTAGTAAGCTTATCGTTGGTCATCAACCACTTGATAGGCTAGTGGTCGATATACAAAGTGAAATTGGTGCCATAAAGATAGGGCCTGAAATGTATGACGACCCATACAACAACAAGGCACTCCCCTTCGTATGAAGAGTAGTTACTTTCAGCCTTTTTGTTGCTTCGAGATGCATAAGGGATAACATATTCCTTGCCTTCCTCATCAAGTTGGCTAAAAATAGCTCCAATACCAAAAGCACTCCAATTAGTGTGTAGAATGAAAACCTTGTTGAAATCAAGTCTTCTCATAATGGGGAACTCTAAAAGCTTTTCCTTGAGTGTGTTGAAAGCTTTTTGAGCCTCATCATTCCATGTCCAAGCAACATCCTTCTTTAATAATGCATATAAAGGATGAGCAATAGTATTAAAGTCTTGGACATAAATTCTGTAATAATTACATAATCCGATGAAGCTCCTCAATGTGTGAACATCAGTAGGATTGGGCATCTTCAAAATGGTTACTACTTTGGCCCAATGAGCCATAATACCATTTGGCAAAATTCTATGTCCAAGGTAGATTACTAAAGTGACAACAAACTCACATTTTTTAGGATGGATCTTCATATTGACTTTGCGGAGCCTCTTGAATAACTCCTCAAGATGAGCCACATGTTGTAGGAGTCCCTTGCTATGCACTAGGACGTCATCTATGTAGCACTTTAGGAAATTTGCCCCTTCGAGAACCTGGTCCATGATTCGCTGAAAGAAGACATGTGCATTCTTCAATCCAAAAGGCATCACAAGCCATTCCCATAACTTGTTGTTTCCATGGAATGTCGTTTTCTTGCGATCCTTCGCAACAAGCACAATCTGGTTGAAACCTTGCCTCAGATCCACAATTGTGAAGATGTTTGAATCTCCAATGCTATGAAACAATTCTTCAGGGATGGGCATGGGGTACCTATCCTGAGGTGTAACTGAGTTCAAAGGCTTATAATCCCCACACATCCTTTTCTCAGTCCGTAATCCAACTAAATCTTTTTTTGTTGGCATTATTGTAGCGGCTACGAAATCAGAACTTGATGGCTAATGAGACCAGCCTCATGGAGCTCTTTGCATCTTTCATCTACCAGTTCCCACTCATGTTTGCTCAACCTATGCCTCTTTCGATAGACGGGTGTTTCATCTGTAAGGTCTATAGAAAATTACATGATCTTACACCTACCTAACTCTTTCATTAAGAATGCAAACACATTTTCATACTTAATTAGCAAGTCTGTGACTTGGTCTCTCTCCTTCTTGGTGAGCTGGTTCCCCATAACGAAAGGGTAGTTAGAAACACATGGAATGGAGTTGGAAAGTGTGTTTGAAGAACCTGGTGTATTGGGTTCTCCACTATCCAATTGCGTAGATTCGTAGAATACTAATCAAGGATTAGAATTTAGGGGAGAATTCCAAAACCTACTTGACCACGCTCTCATTGACCATCATCAGACTTCAAGAGATCATCCCCAAGTTGATGGCCTAGCAGAAAGGATGGTTCAAACATGCAAGAAGGGACTTCGGAAGATTTACCTCACTAAAAACAAAGAGGATTGGGACCTGGCCCTCCCTTACATCGCCATGGGTTACAGGATGTCCAAACACGCCTCTTTATCTCATTTCTCTCCTTACTTTCTACTTTTTGGGAGACATCCCATTCCACCCTCTTCCAATGCTGCTCAAATGGACCAGGTTGTGGACTTGGATTCCCCAGCCACTTGGGCTAAGGTCATTGCAGAAAGGGTTGCTCTATTCAAGAGGGTTATGCCCATGGCCATGGAGAACTTGTCCATTGCATAACATCGAGACACCTTACGATATGCACACACACGAGGTGGCAGTTATAAACCTAAGGTGAGACAATTTGATGTTGGTGATTTTGTGTATCTCTAGCGGCAACCCAATGGTACCCTAGACACTTCTTCCAATCGCACTATCTTGAAGATTAAGGTGATCAAGCCTTCAAGTGTGTTGAAGTTATAAGGAGCTGACGGACGCACAATTCGAGATCATTCTAAAAATTGTGCGCCTTACCACCTGCCGAACTTGGATCCTACCATCATCACGTCAACTTGGATTCCTCCATTTGATTATCCATGTTAGGTATGTTAGAGGACAAATGATGTTGATCAAATGCTGTTTTGCGACAACTGTAATGGTGGATACCATCTCTTTTGCCTCAAGCTAGAGCTCACTCAAGTTCATGTCGACAATTAGTATTGTTCATCATGTTCTCCTACAACACCTTGATTCCTACTCAGACCATGCCACGCTTTTCTCGACTCAGGTCTCGGGGGGGATACATGAGAATTTCATTTCAACCTCCTCTTGTGCATTGTATATATATGTGTGTGTGTGCATGCATCTCTTTTTGGTTGATTAGTTTATACCTTTAACTGGCTTTAGTTTTTTTGTTTAGTAGAATTTACTACGTATTTACATCCTTATGACACCGTACGTCACGACACTACACGTCACGACATAGGCCCATGTGAGTGAATGAAGCTTGTCAACTCTTCCTAGTCCAATCCCGAAGCTCCAACACACCCCTCTACCCCTCAAAGTGTTGTGAGTTAGGGAGCGTGCCCCAACTCCTCCCTCTTTCGCTGTCTTCTACTTGGACTCACATTTGAGTCCTTCAAGGAGTTGGGAGTGCATCACTTTTCTTGGACTTTTGCTTTCATTTTGTTTTCTTCAATAACTATATCTTCCTTTGGTCAAAGGCAAACAACCCTTTCCCCCTATTTGTTGAAAATGATTTGAGCAACAAGTAGATGTTGATTATTCTAAAAAATGGACCACCCACCCAAAGGCCTCAAATGTTTTTTTGAGTTTCCTCCTAATGTAAGAATTTCCATGACCACTTCAAACAACTTTGACAACTCTTCCACAACAGTTTGATCAACAGTCCACACATGTGTCTCTATGGGGTTCTCAATGAGTTGTTGGCATTCCTCATATAATACCTTATCTTCATATGGAATCATTATAAGAGGAAGGTCAATGTACCACCCACCAGATTTCAAGTGGATTCAATCCCAAGCATTCAAATGCAATGAATGCCACACATGTTTGGCAAATTCACTCCACACTTTGAACCACTCTAGTGGCTCTTCGATAAATTTGGCTTCCATGAACACAATTTTAACATACCTACATACCAATCCCTTATGAGTCCTACATTCTTTTAGAACATTATAATTATAACCCTCAAACAAATTCCAAGTGGATCACCTTCAAAGGCAACAACATAGTATTTGTGATAGGAAGGGTTTATCTTCCCACGAATTGGATTGGAATATGGTCTCCCTAATTTTCAACTTTTTTGGGTCCAACTCGATGTGAAAAATTTCGCTAAAATGTTTTGTCATATATTTTTTAATATTGCCTAATCAATTGCCAATTTTCACCTTCTAGTGATTGAACATATGCAATTTTAATTTGGTTTCTCTCATTTGCCACCAACTCCTCCATCCTTTATGTCACTTAAACTACAAATCATTTTGTGGAGTTAATCATGGTGGGAATTCTACAAACATTTGAATTTAAAACACCAACCTATGGACATGGACATGAAATAGAAATCATTTACCTAATAGATAAACGTTTTGTTTGATAACCAGGGATCCAATGATGTGCCCTTGGTTAACTTTAATGGGAAGCAATGGAGACTCTTCTCCATGTCATATTTCAACCATATTTTCAAAAACCTAAGCCTCTTCGTGGGGCTCAACTTTGTGTGGACAAACCATGATAACTTGTCAAAAGTTAATTCTTGTTTTATCATGATGAAATTGCCTTTCAACAACTTGAAAATTTTTATCTCGTGTGCAAGGTTTGCTATAATGGGTAAAAGTTTTGTTGTTTTGTCCATATATTTTGTCCACATTTTCCACAATTCCTTCTCCTTGTGGTTTTTTAATTCGAGCATCCCCTTGCCCATTTCTTTTTCTCTTAGGCCATGTCATTTACCCCATTTAAAGTTGACATCATTCATCTTTTTTTCCATTTCATGCTAGCAAACCAAATCCATTATCTTCATTATCTCACTACAAATGTATTTTAAATGACATCAAATTATATTTGAAATTTAAATTAGTTATATTATATTTACCTTGTACAAACTTTAGGTGCGCACATGTCTCCTATGGTATGGAATACCATTTGCTTGAGCTCTCCATCCACTTGTTGGCAACTACTAATTGTTTCTTAGATAGTACCCCACTCCACCACTATGCAAGGTTCAATGTAATGTTTACAAACTCTTGAATAGCCATATTATGTTAATTTATTTTTGACAATCCATGTTTCATTCACAACAACAAGAGCAAATTTGTGAGTTACATGTTCACATCTGAATAATAATTGTGTATCTTTACTTGGTATTTTAAGCATCCATCCAATACAATTATTGGCACCCATATGTGGAATTCCTCCTCTTCCTTGTGATGTTCACTTGTCACTTGCATTCCATGCTCTACACTTGTGATTTCCCTCCTATATGAAGAACATCTTTCCTTTCAAATGAAATAGTTATGGCCATTCGTCCAAACTTTTGTCAAGCTCCAAATTCATTTATTTCTAGATGTTGTCCCAATTGTTCCAATACTTGTCCATAGATGTTGTGTTCTCGGTGACATTTTGCTAAAGCGACATGCATAAAATGTGCTTGCATGCTCGAGCATGCCGGTTTATAAAAACATCTCCATCAATTTGTTTGTCATCTTGTATGATTGATTACACTACCCTTTTCTCTTCTTATTTTTTGTTCAACCAATCCCAAAGAACTGGAAAATTAACATTTCAATTAGAAAAATATATCACAATAGAATAGACCGTAGTAGGAAACTAACCTTCGATGTTGTTGACCTCTTTCAACCTTTTAACTATTGTTCTTTTGACCCCTTCTAATAGTCTTCATGTCCATCATTTGAAGGTTCATGTTCCTCTTCAATCTTGAGGTCTCCTCCTTGTTTCCTTTTCATATGTCCTTTCTTGTCTATTGTCCTCCACCTTGTCCTTTTCAACTAATGTTCAAATTGTGTGCTCAACTTGTTCGCCTCCATTGCTAGTCCTTTCTTTAAAAATGGGGTTATTATGGATTGACATTGTTGTTATGGCTACAACCTATTTCACTTTTGGTGGAGTTCAAAAACCTTCATTTGGAATGTTACTTGACACTATTCCTTATTATGTTTATTCCATGGTATCCTCCTTTGAGATATTTTAATTTTCACTTTTGATAATGTCATGTGTTAGGCATTTGACACCTCTTCTTCATCCTTTCCCTGGAGGTCCCCCTTTGTGGTCACCTTCCTCTAACCCTCGTACATGTTTGGCTATGTTTCAATGTTTTCCACAACCCCTTGTTTCCTCCCTAGTGGGTGTTTGCATTCTATCTGTGATTACAAAACTACTACAACAATCAAATTAATCTTTATGGATATGCATGCAACAAGAAAAGGAAAAAAGGCAAAAAGATATTCACAATGACAAGGATATATATATATAAGCACACAAAAAAATGGGATAATAGGAAATGGATAGGTCTTAACAAATAACAATTTCACTAGTAGAAACCCCCCTTTTTTAACCAAAAGTTTTCAACTACATGATATTTGCAACTATGTTTCAATTGGAATATTCTAATTTAAAAATATAGTTATGTCAATTACCAATTAAATTGACTCATCTACTATATGGGTATGTAGTTTAAAACATTTTTCAATTGGGTGGTCATTTGTCGAATATTCCTAGCATCAACAATGTCTCCACGTTGAACACACATTATGTAGATCATTACAACATATCAAGTAATGATATTGTCCAACTTCAATATTTATTCATTTTTATACACATGATATCTTCATATTTGTTTAAAATTATGATAAAGTATCATTAAACATTAAGGGCATTGGCCCAAATTTGAATGCATTCAATTGAATTTTCCTTCCAAATCCCATTTTGCAATTTGTTTGAATTTTGAACAATAATACTCACTAAAAATTCAATAATGTTGTTCACATTTTAGGTTTCAAAATTATGAAATCATTGTTATTAAATCAAACTTGGCGAGGGCTTTCCAACAATACCAAGAATGCCCCCAAAGTTGAATATAGTTTTCAATCTTGGTTTTAAAAATATTTTCAATGAAAAATGGTTCAATACTCAATAGATTCCACACCGTAACTACAAACATTTTAAACCAAGTTGGTGCAGTCATTGAAATTTTTCTAATGATAATTTCCATAACATAACCTAAAACATCATGGTTTGGAAAATATCATTATAACAAAACAAAACAAATTATCTTCCTTCATGGATAAATAATGTGTTAAGTGTTGTTGGCCCCAAATGTGAACACACTCAATTCATTTTCCCTTCTAAACCTAGTTTTTTGTAATTTTCAACAACAAAATTCATTCAAAATTCAATATCTTCCACACTGTAAGTATGAAAAATATGAAATAAATTTCATTAAATTTGACTCAGTTACTATTTTCCAACAACATCAAGTACACTTTGGATTCAAATACAATTTTAATTCGTGATTCTATTAATGTTTATTAAAAAAATGATTCAATAATCAATATCATTTTCATTATAATTCCAAAAGTTCTCAACCCAAGTCAATGCACCCTTGCTCATTGTTAGGTTTTCAAAAATATCAATAGCATTGCATGAAGCAATTTGGTTTGGGAAATCTCAACAAATAGAACAAAACAAAATAAACTATCTATTTTCATAAATAGATTAAATTATGTTTTTTTTTTGGGTATAAAATGAATGGTTATGTATGATGCAAAATTTTTTGTACATATAAATAATAAATTTTGATGTAAAAATAAAATTTAAAGAAATTTTGAAATATAAGTTTGTATTAATGTGCATGTTCGATACACCTAATTATTATCTATATGTATATTGAATTTTAGTTTACAACATATCAAATAATGATACATAATTAATATTCTTGAATAATTGTAATGTTTATTCATTTTTATACACATGATATATGAATATATATTTTAAATTACAATAAAATATCATTAAAAATTAAATTACCTGTAAATTTTATTTCTATAAATGGATGGTTATGCACAATGAAAATATTTTTTTGTGCATATAAATATAAAATATAATTTCAAAATAAAAATTTAGGAAAATTTGAAATATGAGTTTGTAATAATGTATGTTCAATATATGTAATTCATTATTTTTTCATAAATCAAATGAATCAAGTAATGAAACATTTTTAGTAATTTAGTGAATATTTAATATTTATTCATTTTTATACATACAAGGTTTTAATATATTTCAAAATTTATGATAAATTTTCATTAATTATTAAAGTACATTTAAATGTTTTTTGTATACATGGATGGTTATGTACGATGATTTTTTTTGTGCATAAATATTACACTTTATTTTGAAAATAAGATTTAAAGTAATTTTAATATATACTTCAACCTAATAATGTGTATGTTCAATACATGTATAATTTATCATTTTATGTAAATTCAATTTTAGTCTCAACATATCAAGTAATGATACATAATTAATATTTTATTGGAATATGATGTTGAATAAATGTGTAATTTATTATTTCCATGTAGATTCAACTTTAATTTACAAGATATCGTGTAATGATACATAATTAATATATTTTAAGATTTTATTTTTATTCTAGTGTTGGTTATTAATTCCAATAATTTTTTCATATTTTCATTTTATTAGAAATAAATAAATAAATATTTGTAATGATTAAAGTATAGCCATGATTAAATAATTAGTATATATAATTATTAAATAAATATATAATTTCTGAAATTTATTTAACACTACTATACATTTAATTTTTAATTTAATATTTATTATATTATTTCATAATAGTTCCAACAAGTTAAATAAAAATACGAATAATAATAGTTAAATAACAATAGTTAACTAGCCTAGCCTAACTACTAGTTATAATAATATTGTTGTTGTTGTAGTAATTATAACCAATTATTAATTATCACTACATTATAATAATTACTTTAATTAAATATCATTTAAAAATTATTATTGAACATTTATATTTTAGTTAACTACTTGTTTTATGAAATGTTAATAATAATTTATAATGAATGTGGAATTTAAAAATACTTCATAATTATTAACAATTAATTATCTAAAAGATAATTACATTTAATTGCTATTTTTAAAAAATAACTAATCACCATATTATTTAGTAAATGATGATAATATGTTTAATTATACATTTATACAATTAAAAATAGTTGATGAATAAGTATCACAAGTAATTAAGGTAAGTAACTAAACCTAGGTTAGGTAGATTATTAGTTTAGGTCTAGGCTTAAATAAGCTTAAACTAACTTGTACAACTAGATGACAACTATTTAAATTGCACTCACTCCAATGCATGCCTTTGTTCTAGTTGGCCATTGAAGGCAACGCAATTTTTCTTATATAGGTGGTGTCTACCAAGGTAACATCGATGTCCTTGGTACACATTCTTTTTCAAATGAGTAGATCGTCTTGTTTCTACATTTGGGCACTATTGGAAAACATGTAACCATACCATTCAACATACCATCCATTTTTCAATGGTTTACAACAAAACTGGTTTAATGGTTTTGTGGTTTCCTTGGTGGTTTAATCTAGTGGTTGGTCTTGCATGGCTGTTAACAATGTTTTTGATAAAAAATAAGTTTGACATCACTACTAGGTTCTTGTCTACCATACTACAAATAGTACCACACACTTGAATAGTTAAAACAAATTGCACAACTTTAATCCTCTATCAACAAAACAATGTAAGAATGGAAACATGCATAAATAGACATCATTAGACAAGGAATTGATTGTATGTGTATTATCAAGTGTTGAATACAAGAACATCTTTCATTCTAACATGCTTGGCAAATATTACTATATGCCCCTTATATCTCCATTCTCCTTGCTTTTTCAAACCTTTAAATAATTAAAGCTTTTGTTGTTTTGGTAGAACCATAAATTCGACAAGTAACAATAATAATAGCTAATTTTGGTAAGGCCATGCCAAATAGTACCTTGCTGAATGTTGATAAGTTGTCTACTTTAATTCAATTGGACAATTACTTTAGTTCGGTAGATTGATTGCTTGATTTCGGTAGGATTATTTCTAAGACTTCTACAATTTTCGCTACTCCCTATTTCAGTAAGTGTTGATTATTCATATTCTTAACAATGGCAAAGGACACCACTCATAGTCCACCCATCATGGTTTTGGTGGTCACCTAATGGTTCAACAAGTGGGGATTTTTTTTTTTTAAATTTAGAAATTTTTTTTTTTGGAAGCTAGGGTGGGGGAAGGGGTGAACAATTGTATTACAAGTGGTTTTATGGTGGATTGGTGCAGGTGGGTTGTGAGTGGTTTGGGAGTGGGTTGTTAATGGGTTTTGTGCGGTTTGTTACCAATTTGGTGGTGGCATCTTGAGTTGTTTATTTAGTGTGCATAATAAGAATTTCAAGTTTTTCAAATTATGCACATTAATTGAAAGGTTGTTTTTGACTAAATAACATGTATGTTTTCACTAAAGGCCAAAGTACTAAATGACGTGGGTATATATTGACAATGATGACTAATTTGACCATATGTCAAATAGTCACCTAATCAAATTCGACCCCAAGAAAACCACTTTAGTCAACAAAACTATGTTTTAATCAATAGGGTCAATTACAAAAGGGTCAAATCAACAAGCTTAATCAAAATAATTATTGGTTGAGTTAAAAAAACCAACCCACCTATCAACCTATACATTATCACCTACCCAACTACCCACATGGTTACCTACCTACATTTCAAATCATTTTCTTATAACTCATTTAATCATAAGGTTGACTTGTTAGGTTAGACCAATTTTAACCAATCATTTTAACCAAAATTTAACCATTATATTATAATATTAAATCTGGCCATTAAATTTAACTAATTAGATTTAACCATTAAATATATAGTTTAAGTTTAGTCATTAAATTCAACTTAGGTATAACCATTAGGTTCAATTTAAATTGAATCATTATGTTTAGCCACTTAATTTATATTAATTAGCAAATAATTTAATCACTATATATTTTTAACCATTAAATTTAGCTATTAGAGTTAATCATTAAATAAATTTTGGTATAAAATTTGGTCATTGAATTTAATCATTGAATAAATTTAGCCATTAAATGTTTCCATTAGAGTTAATCATTTTTTTGCCATTAAGTTTAATTATTAAAATTAATCATTGAAAAGGTTTAGCCATAAAATATAACCATTGAATTAAATCATTAAGTAAATTTAACCATTTAATGTGACCATTAAAATTTGTCATCAAATAGATTTAGCATTAAGTTTAATCATTGTATTTAGTCATTAAATATGTTTAGCCAATAATGTAACCATTGAATTGAGTCATTAAGTAAATTTAACCATTAAATGTGGCCATTGAATGTAGTCATTAAATATGTTTAGCCATTAAGTTTAGCCATTGAATTTAACCATTGGATTTAGTCATTAAACATGTTTAACCATTAAGTTTAATCATTGGATTTAGTCATTGAATATGTTTAACCATTAAGTTTAGCCATTTGATTTAATCATTAAATAGGTTTAGCCATTAAATTTAGCCATTGGATTAAGTCATTAAATAGGTTTAGCCATTAAATTTAGCCATTGGATTTAATCATTAAATAAGTTTAACCAATAAATTTAAATTTTTAATTTAATTGTTAAATAGGTTTACCCATTAAGTTTATTCATTGGATTAAGTCATTAAATATGTCTAGCCATTAAGTTTATTCATTGGATTAAGTCATTAAATATTTTTAGCCATTAAGTTTATTCATTGGATTTAATCATAAAATATGCTTAACCATTAAATTTAACCATTGGATTTATTCATTAAACATGTTTATCCATTAAGTTTAATCATTTTATTCAATCATTAAATGAGTTTAGCCATTAATTTTAGCCATTGTATTTAGTTGTTCAATAGTTTTAGCCATTAAATTTAGTCATTAAATTTAGTCGTTAAATAGGTGTGGCCATTAGGTTAGCCATTGAATTTAATCGTTAAATAGGTGTAGCCATTAGGTTAACCATTGAATTTAATCATTAAATAGGTTTAGTCATTAAATTTATTCTTTAAATAAGTTTAGCCATTGAATTTAGCCATTAGATTTAGCCAATTATTTTTTTGCAATTTTGTAACATGTGAAATACAAAACTTGACAAAATTTGACATTTTTTAATGGTGTAGTCCATTGGTAAAGACTTGGTTTGTTGTGATGAAGGTGAGAGGTTCAATTCCTAACACTTGCAACCTATGTGTATGTTTGAAGGTTAAGGTGATTAGGTAGATTAAATAGGTTAAGTTAGGCTATGGTAAACTAACATAAAATAGGTTAAGTCATCACCTACCTACTTACATTATTTATTTATTTATCTATTAACCTTTTACATTATTTATCTATTATTTGATGAATCAAATGATGACATGTGGGGCATTGAAATGACCTTACAACATGTCACATTTTATCACTAATCAAAAATTTTAATCAAAAGCACTACCTCGGGGTTGGTCAAAAGCACCACCCTAAGTTGGTAAAAAAAACCATCCTAGTCATACTAGACTTGTTAAAATCGACTTGTCTTAGAAAACCAAAGTGATTTTTTGACCCCTTATCATTTTGGGGTACTTTTTGGTTTGAAAATCTAGTTTGAATAGTAGTGGTGGTTTTAGGTGTAATATTGGGTTAGGGTTATTGGTGGGGTTAGGGTGATTCCCTTAATGGTTTTAGGGGTTGTCGCAACCCCACTTTGAGGGAGTTGTGAGGTCGCCACTCACACTCCCGAAAATGGGACTTGGGAGTCCTTCGGGACCCTCAAAAACTTAGAGCGTGATTTTAGGGGTCAAAACATTTCGCATTGAGGCATTTTTATATCGTTGGAAAGGTCTTGAAGTGTAGATGTCCAAAATGCATCACATGAGCCATTTGGACATTTGTAGCATAAGTTATGGTCGAAAGAAAGGCCGGGAGTCGAACTGGCAGTTTGACTCCCGACCACTAAAAGTCAGGAATCAACCCAATTCCAGTGCGTGCAGGTGAAGTGTGACACACCGTTGGAAAGCTCTCGAGGAGAGCTACAACTTTGGTTTAAACCTCGCCCCGATCCAAGTTTGGGGCGAGGAGCTATGAGCGTCCAAAGTCCCAGGAGTCCAAATCGGGACAGTTTCGGGATTCCACTTTCGGAGTCCCGGGAAAAAAAGCCATTTGGATGCAAGTCCCGCAGAGAGCTGTAGAGAATAATATATGGGGGAAGGTGGTGGCTTCCCCTGAGTCCGAGCCGTGGTGAGTCAAATGAGTCCAAGTTAGCCCGTGGCTTGTCCCAACACCAAAAAGGTGCAGAATGAGTTCTAACCCATTTGTGGGTTGGATTTGGATGCGGGACCGTGTAATTGAGTAAGCTTGTCCTTCTACCTAGTCTATCCCGGAGCTTTCAGCACGCCCCTCTCACCCCCTTTAGTGCTGGAAGCTAGGAACGTGCCCCGAGTCCCAGAAATTTCACAACTTGAGTGAGTTAGCCCAACTTGGGGCTAACTTGGGACTTGAGAGCGCGTTAGGGGTGGTGTTATGAGCGGGTTTAAGGTTGCTTCCTTGGTGGTTTTAGGTGTAGTCTTGGGTTAGGGTTATTGGTGGGGTTAGGGTGATTCCCTTAGTGGTTTTAGGGGTGGTGTTGTGAGTGCGTTTAGGGTGGCTTCTTTGATGGTTTCACAAGTGGTGTTATGGGTGGGTTGCAAGTGGTTTTATTAGTGGTCTTAGGAGTGCTTTTCTTAGTGGTGTTTAAGATGGCTTTTAAATGAATTTATGGTGGACTCATAGGTGGTTTTTAAAGTTTCTTTGTGGGTGAGGTATGGGTGAATTTCTTGTGGGCTTTGTTAGTGGGGTATGGGTGGTCCCCTTGGTGGTTTTATGGGGCGAGTTATGTATTTATTTAGGGTTGGGTATATGTATTTATAAGTGGATTTGTTGAAGGGTTACATGGATAGTTATGTAAAATTTCATGTTGAGTGGCATTAGGGTGATTTTATGGAAGTATTGTGCAATATTCTAAAGTGACTTTAGCAAGGTGTTTACATATCTTATAATGGGGAAAAACTAGTTGTTTATGCAAAATTGGTAATGAATAGCCAAAAATGAAGTTGCTTCCAAGGTTTTAGCATGTATGGAGGTCCACTTACATAGGGCTTTGTGTAAGAAAGCATTGTTATTATCATGTATTCAGCCTTAGTTTTTGATACCTAGGACCTAAACCATCACAATTGCTATTATCATTAGCAAAATGTTTCAATCCTTTGATGTTGCATCCCCATCTCATATGTGCAAAAAAATGTGTTTACTAACATGCATCAAATCTTAAACCATCAAATCCACTAGATACCAAAAAAATGTCATACATAGGTGGAAAAATAATGTTTAGCGGTCACATTAAGGGAAATGATGAAACACATTGGGAGTGATTCCAAGGGAGTTGGAAATGTTATGTAATTTTGAGGATTGTCACATAGATGACTATTGGGCTCATTGAGAGTGAAATCACTACAACACAATGTGTCCTTGTACGTTCAATGATTTTATTGAATTTTCAACGAATTCATTAATCCTAATGAATGGAACCTAACAAGGATGCAATAAGTTATTTGGTTCACTAAACAAGGATTAGTGTGTGTGTGTGTGTGTGTGTGTGTGTGTGGACACACACACACACACACATTTTCACTAAAATTGTTCCCAAGTTTCCCAACGAATTCCAATTTTATTCCCAGAATTTGCAATGATGTTTCAAATTTGTCCCAAATTTTCAAATGTGTCGCCCAAATTTTCCAATGAAGAGATGACACAGGAAGATGGAAACTATGAATAATTTGATGAAAATATAAAGATGCAGTAGTGAACAACTTGAGAAAACAAAATACCAGGAGTTGTTTCACTAATGTGTCTTATTATGGAAGGAGGAGGGTCATTGTGTATCCGTTGTGCATCTAGTTGAATGGGAGTCTTTACCCCTGGTCGTTGGTTTTGGCTTTTAGCTTTGGTTTAGGCACATTATTAGCGGGGAAGGCCAGTTCTTTAAGTCTTTTTTTTCCCAAAAAACAAAACGTGAGTTTTTCTTTTTTTTAAACTACCGATTTCACAATTTCCTAACAACCCTTCGGTTTACGGGCCAAAATTGAGGCCGGTTTCAACTGGCAGTGCGCATGGTGTAAATCCCAAGTTGCTACAGCCTACGCCTGAAGAACCAAGCCCTAAAGAGAAAACCCCATTCGGATTAAAGTCTGGAGCTCGAGAGCGCAACGAGAGAGACGCAGAGGCACTTATATTACCGAGAGTGTGCAGGTTGCAGAGCTGCGCTTACCATCCCTGAAATCGTGGGAGGAAGCGATGGCAGATGTGGAAGCTGCGGAAATAGTAGCTCCAGAGGTGGTCGGTGATGGTGTTCTAGAAGCGGCAGCAGGAGGAGTTGATGTTGATACTGCTTCTGCTGCTGGAGGGATTCGAGTGAAAGAGACTCGCTCGGAAATGCTCTGCCGCCACTCGTGAGTATTTTTCTTTACATTGCATTTTGTCTTATCAGTTCTTATCCTGGGTTCTTTGTCCTTTCTTGCAGCTTCCTGCAGATGGCGATCATCTCTTACGTCGATGTCGTCGGATTAGGTCTAGGCATGCAATTTGAGAAATGGTGCCAGACGAAAAATTCGAGAATTCCTGAACTTTTGTAGGAAAGAAATCAAGGAGTTGCAAGGCAAGGAAATCGCACTGAAGAAGGCAGCAGCAGCAAAAGGCAGCAAGGCCGAACAGAAAGCTAAGAAAAAAATTGCAGAAGAAGAGGTAACAATTCATAATTTCTCTGTCATATCACTCCTTTGGTGTGGTGGATGTTGATGGTGGCATGCTTCCTGTAGCAGATTGTGTAGGGTTTCTTCATTCACTAGGTGAGGATCAAGGGTTTATTGCATTGTTTGATTTTAACTCCATGAAATTCTTTCTCTTTTGTGATGTACTGATCAAGTCAGGTATTGAAATTGGATGCAAAACTGCGAGCTCGACATGCAAAGGAGCTTGGGTCGCTAGGATTCCAGAGTGAGGACACCAAGGATGTGAAGGGGATAGAAACCTTGGTAAAGGCAATTGCAGGGGTTAGTACAACAGCTGCTAGTCAACAAGCTCGGCTGTCAAAAGGTCAGAAGTGGCGTGACAGACGGGTGCAGCAAGCTGCTGAGAGGGAGCAAAGGATCAAAGAAGAACAGGAGAGTGTGGTCAGTGATCGTGTGCTAGAGGACCAGCAGCTAGAGCAGAAGCTTCTTCCACTTGGTTTCTCTTTGAAGGAAATGAAACCGGATGGGCACTGCTTGTATAGGGCAGTTGCTGACCAGTTATCACTTTATCCCAATTTTTGTCCCCAGCATTCATACCAGCAGCTTCGATCCTTGGCTGCAGCTTACATGTGTTCACATGCAGATGTTTTCTTGCCATTTGTTGCTGCAGAGTTGACAAGGGATTCTCCTGCAGGCAACGATTTGCAGTTAAAGTTTGAGGTCTACTGCAGGTAAATCCACACTTGACTCTAACGGCTAATTCATGCAATGGAGTCAGTCATTCACCCAGACTGCACACCCCCACTATGTTGTTTCCAATGACCATAATTATTTTGTACTATGTTGCCTAATTTTTGCACGTTTTTGAATGTAAAAGGTCAGTGTGGAATTTTTTTTTTGGGGTGTCTGTTCTTTATGATCCCACTCAGCAATCTTTCTCATTGTTCTCTGATGCCTTGGAAATGTTATAGACTGCTACTCCAGGGTTAAGTTTTTTACCTGTCTGTCTATCTCTCACACACACATCCTTGCACAAAATGTGGATTCTGCAGAGAAATTGAGTCCACAGCAGCTTGGGGTGGGCAGTTAGAGCTGGAGGCACTCGCACACGCACTGAAGAGGCACATAGTGGTCTATGCATGTGATTCACCTGATGTAGAAATGGGGAAGGAATATTCAGGCAAGCATTCGGATCCAGGATTGTTAGTGGCTCCAACACTTAGGGTCTCTTATCACCGACATGCCTTTGGGTTAGGGGAACATTACAACTCTGTGGTTCCTTTGTATTCTTCTGGCCTGTTGCCAGACAATCTATAAAGTGGAAACAGATCTGCATGACATGTGTCACGTCTCACTGGGAATATCTAGAATTTTTCCATGTAGTCCTTAAGTAGTTCAACTGTTTGTTTTAATTGAATTGTATGACAGTAGCAAGAGTCATTAGCATTATGTTAGCTGAAAGGCTGGGTGTCAACAATATAGAAATTCAGCGTGGCACTGAAAGTATGAGTGAACTGGAAGGACGCTTGAGCCCAACTATCCTGTCTAACTAAAGTTGAGGCTAAAACTGTTACCTGACATTCTCAATACTCCATGCGAAGTAGATTTCAGACTAGAGCAAGCTTTCCCAATTTCTTAAGTGTAGCAAGTGTGGTATACATTTGAGCTTATGTTTGATGTTCTCCAAGCAGGCAACTGCTAAAACAAAGATTGAATTTTAGCAAGTTCTAATAGGTAATTTTATTAGCAGCTTGATCGCTGCTAATTTTCATAAAGCTCATTCTTTATGTTGAGTTTTCTAATAGTAATAACTATAGCAAACCTTAATTTTTTATTTAGCCCTTAACCTGCATCCTAAGGGAACTGGTGCATGGAGCTTTGGCTTTCCTCTTCTGTTTTCACACTATAAGAGAAGTACTCTTTCAACCATGTTTTTTTAGATTGTCTCTCATCCTGGAGTCTCTGTTCAATTGGAACTACACATAATAATTGGCCCAAATCTTGGGGAAAGCCTCCAACACTTCGATAATTGGATTGCAAACCAACAGCCCATTAGTGGCAGCATTGCATCAACAAGTTGCTGAGTAGTGCATCTAAACCAAAGACAAATAGAATGAGGTATTAACTTGTTGCAATAGTGCATCCAAACTGAAGGTGTAGAGTATGATGGATCAACCACTTGTTGCACTTCTAGACCTTAAGCCATTTGAGGGATTGATGAGTTTTGCAAATCTGCATCTATACCAAAGGCATACACAAATGGGGGATCAACAAGTTGTTTTTGCAACATGGCATCTGAACCAAGGTGTAGAGAATTGTGGGTTCAACAACTTGTCACAATAAAGCATCTAAACCAAAGGCATGAGAATTTGGGGATCAACAAGTTGTTGAATAACAAAGGATCTATGGTTGTTGGATGAGATGTGTCAGCAAGTTGGTGACAACATTGATTACATGCAACTACTAAGGAAATACAAACATGATGATGAGAAGTGGATGAATCCCTTTGATGAAGGAGATCTAGTGTTCTAGATGCCCAAAGAAATGAATATCATAGGCTCATTCTAGTACAAAAGGCTTATAATAGTAACATTGTTTGGAGTTGTTCACTTTACATAATGTTGATGCCAATCAGGTGAATGTTAACATATTTAAGTGATGAGAGATTCAAAGCTTGTATAAGGAGGATCCATTGTATGGTATGTACCTTGACAATTCTAGAGAGAATTTTGAGGACCATATGAAAGATTATGCAAAGGTATATCTTTTTCCAACATTGTAGTCATAGATGATGGAGTGAAGAACAAATTTTCAATATCTTCTACACCAATTTGCATCTCATTTCTCTTCAATTAAATTTGAACTCAAATGACATTTAATTTTAACTTGATTAAATTTGAATTGAATTGAATTTGAATTTTTTTTCAATTCGCCAATATGAAATAATTTGAATTTGAATTCAATTCAATTTTGATTCAATTCAAGTTGCATGCAATGTCAATTTGTATTTTCATCTGAAGGGAACTTGATTTCTAACAATTTTTTTTTTTAAAACCATCATTTTGTCATCACTAGTAGTGCACATCAATGTGAAGCCCAAGTAAAATAAGTATCACAATAGTAATCTAACTAACATTATATGGCTATCATATAAAAAGGCCCCTAAAAGCATATCCCATGGTATGAAAAGACCATGAAGATGGAAGCCACATCAATGATTTGCACTAGTTCAAATTATTAGTTGACATGGGAAGTTTCTAATATTTGTGTAGGTTTGGAAGCATTTGAGCTTAGTCCTAAAAGTATGGGTGTGAACTTTATAAGTTGTTCATTTTTTCTAAAGCTTCGAGTTTGCCAACATGCAACATACCGAGGCTCAGCTACTATGCAATAGTTTTATAAACAACATGAGATTCCTTCAATGCAACACTAATTGAATGGCATTTCCACAAGTATGTAGATTAAAATGATGTGGAGGAAAAAAAAGAGGTCAAGTGATTGACTTTCATATGATCTAAGTTTCAAGGACTATGCTATTTTATAATCTCAATTCTCCTAATTGGAATAGTCATTGGAGCATCCAACCCTAAGCCATTAAATCTTAAATCAACAGTAGATCAATAAAGTTGAGCATTGACTAGCTTTAGGCCATGATTATTAAATTTCTTATTGGGCTTGAGAAAAAGCACTCTAATTCTATTTCCCCATAATTTTATGGGTTTTTTTGGAATTAGATAAGCAAAACCAGAAACCCCAAATTGAAAAAGCAAGCTTACATAATGAATGGTTGAATGTGATTGCACCTTCATTAAGAGTGAAAAGTTGAACATAATGTGATGCAGAACTAAACTTGAACAAACTCTCAACAACCTAGTACAGATCTAAGAAGGAAAGTGGAATTGATTTTCCAAATTGTGTAGAACCTAAACAAAACTTTGCGGCAAGGATATTTTAACTTGTAGGAGAGCTTTGCGGGAATGAAATTAAAAGTTGCATGAGAACTTTGTGACAAGGAGATTACAACTTGCAAGAGAACTTTGTGAGGAAAAATTGCAAGTTCATGGGAAATTCTATGACAATGAAATTGTAAGTTATAAGAAGGTAAAAAGAATTTCAAACCTATCAAAAGGTTCTTTCGCACTTTTCCATAATCGTCTTTGTGTTTGAGAAAAGGTCTTTGCAACTTTGTGTATTGTCAAATGCTTCATCATGACTTAGTGTGTAGCTTTGAGCACCTTCCTTCAGTGCTCCAACTCTTTTGGTTGTTCTCTTTCTTCATGGCAACAAAAAGAAGGAAAAGGAAGAAGAAAAGACAAATGTTGTTAGAAAATGAGAAGAAATGTGGAGAAGAAACCTAATTTGAATTAATGAAATTGAAACACTTTGATGAAAGAGAGTGGTTTCTGAGGAAAGAAGTGATGGAAAGGAATGGAAGAAAGAGAATGGGGGGGGATGGGTGAAAAAGTGGAAGGAATAAAGAGGGGGCATTACCATAAGCTGCCACCTCTTCGTTTCCACTCTTTGCAATTATGATCATGGAAGCAACGATAGGGGTTTTCAATTTTAGTTTTATGATGTAGCTAAAGTGGCGATTGTTCATATGATGGTTTAGACAAAATCCTACTATATTTATTGGCAACCTACTTAAACTTATAGTAAAGTTCTAGCAATATGGAAAACTTTTCTTTTTTCCGAAATTTAGCAAAATTGGGTCATTTTTCCTATGAAAAATCCTTTGTATGTTAAGTCAAAAATCATATTTTCCATGTCAAAATTTGACGACATTTCAACCAAAAAATATAATGGGTGGTAATTGTTCTTTAGGTGTTGCCATATTCTAGCTATCTGTCACACACTAAATGTTGCCAAGGAAAATAATTTAGAAGGAATATTCCAAAATTGTTTAAAAATCATTGTATTCCAAAATAATTTTTTAAAAATCTGAAAATTATTTTGAAACAACATTCCTTCAAATTTTTTTTGGAATATCTTAGTTTTTTTTAAATGGTAAATTTAACATTAATTACTTGTAATATGTGATAGATAATATCCTATTGATTTCAAGGTTTGATGATGTTTGAGTTTTTTAGCTTTAAGCTCCTAATTCTAAACTTGTAAATGTGTCACTCCAAAGTCTTAAAGTTTTGAGGAATTATTGGTTGAAAAATTCAGAGTGCACAATGCATAGGTTTAAGGTTTAGTGGTTGCAATTTGCATTGAAACTATCATGTAGAAATTTGGGATTTAGTAGTTGCAATCTACATACTTCATTTTGTAGTGTATTAAAGTTGTAGGGTTTAGTGGTTGTAGTTTACAAAGTATAATGTAGAGCATAAGGTTTACTGGTTGTTGATAGCAAAGTTGGGGTTTACTAATTGTTGACAACAAAGTTGGAGATTGATGTTGCAAATTTTACAAATTGTTTACTACGGGGCTTTCTTAAACATAACAACCGTTGACCTCTAAATCCTATGATCCCTTCTAATCTTCAACTTCTTTTTGATGTTGATATGTGGATTTTTGTTGAAGTCAAAGACTAGGAGGAAATGAAAGGAGTACTATGAACTAAATACAATGTTTGAGGATACTTGGAATGCCAAGCCGCCATGGGTTGAAGTGGTGCACATGGCAAGGTGCATCAAGTTAGATGCAAGGTCTATACCAAGATGGAGGACAATGAAAAGTTTTTGGCCCCTAAATTAGATAGCCTTTAGAAACACAATGGAAGATGGAAGGCCAAGTTAATTACAATCCCAAGAGTTTGTATAACTTATGAGTACTATAGTAACAAGGATTGAATGTCCATGATAAGAATTAATGTTTGTATTCTTCAGTTAAGAAGGACACCATTACTAACCAAATCTAGGATGTTATTGTTATAAAAAGGAATAAGTAATTGGTGCAATTTCTTGTTTGTTTCCACAATATGTTGGCTGAAGGTAATTTACCTAGGACTAATTATGAAAGCATGAGCTTGATCCACAAACCCATTGATCAAACACTGTTAGTTGGGAAATGGCAACTTGCACGCATGATTTGGTTGTGAACAAAACCAAATCTTTGGTTGAAGGTGATAGGTGCAATGATCTCTCTTTCTTGTGACGAAGTCACAACTTTTGATCAAGAGTCCTAGATTTCCATTCATGCTTATATGGTGGAAGATTAGCAACGAATGCCAAGTCTATTGTTAATAAATTTCTTTGCAACGTGTGGTTGATGGGGCCACTTATGATAACTTGAAAGTTTAGCATGTATTAGTGGATGCCATGGTGTTGTTTGGTGATTTGTGTTATTTTCATTAGTCTTCATATTTTCATAACTTTCCTTGCATACAAAATTCTACTATTTCCTAGTAGATTCTTCTATTAGTCCTCTCACAGCCACTCAGATAGAAAGAAAAATACCCTAGACACCATCGAATGCTCAACAAATTGACCCCTTTTACGTCTTGATTTTTTCCTTGAATAATACATAAATGATTATAATTGTCTAACCATTTTTACAAATTGACTTGATGTGACAAATCTTCTTGATGCAGAAATTGTTTTTATCAAGTTGACTAAGTACAATATTGCAACCCACAATAGTCTATTGACTTGCTTAAGTAGTTGACTTGTCCTATCTTTCCTTTATACTATTTTGCCTTCTAATTACTGGAATGTAAAAGTCTTTTCATTACAGCCAATTGTTAATTATGGACTTTTGAAAAGACTTTTGGAATTAACTAAATACATGAAAAAACTTTTGGGTTTTCTTTGGACTATGAGAGAAGCATGGATACAATTGCAACACATGTTCAATCTTCGTGCAAACATTTTAGAAAGAGTTTGGACTATAATATCGATTGGTGCAATAGCTCATACAACGCACACCAATCATGATTCAAGGTGCATTTTCCTCTTTCAATTTAATTATCACGACTATTTTAATGCCCTAAAATACATTCACGTTGTTAGTCTTGCAATTAGTTTAAATCTAATGCAATAATTGTTTAAGTTATTAATTGCAACTAATATACCCAAATTAATAACACTAGAGTCAACTTTCAATGTGTTTGGAACTTTAGATTGGGTGGCAAAAAAAGGATGGTTGTCAGTATCCAAACAAAAAATTAATAACAACCTAATATCGAAAGCCAATAGGAGCAACAATGAAATAGTAGAGCAAAATTTGTTTAAGCTATTCACTTAAAGCACTAATTTTGTTAAAACAAATATTCAACCAAACGTGCAGACAACATTGACAAAATCAACTAGCATACCAACTATGAATGTACCTTCCTTCATGGTTATTGTCCCTATTAATGTTTTGAGAATCCAATTACCAAAGTATCGCGATAATGACAATCCAATATTACACATTCAACAACTAACCAAATTATGTGTAACTAATGGTAAGGACACAAATGTTCATAAGATACAATACTTCCCAATTCTTTAAGACAAAAAGCTGTTGATTGGTTTGTTAAATATGAAACTACACATCCAATAGTAACATGGAATCAAGTACAACAAGCATTCATTACATGATTTAGTGAAATTTGAAGTGAAGGGCAAGTTGCTACAACTTTATGTTATGCCAAACAATAAATAAATAAAAATCAATGGAGGACTACTATGATCAATTCCTACGACTATGTGTAGTTATTCCATAACAATTTGATGATATTTATCTCCACGAAACATTTGGAGATGGATTATGAACCAAAGTAAAAATGGCTATCATAAGTATGTTGCAAATAACATTAACAAATGTAGTAGAATCTACAATTGTTATGAAAGAAGAATTACCAGTGAGGTGGAATAATATAACAAGATATCATCAAGCTAATTCAAACAATGAAGAATTAGATGATTGAAATGAAGAAGATCACCATAAAACCAAAAGGAAGGATTTTAAAGTACAATTTAACGCTATTAGAAGAGGTGTTTATTGCCATAACTATTATAATGAAATCCTTTCACTAAAGAATGTACACTTTTAGATAAGTTATGTCAAAGATGTAAAAGTAATGAACATAATAAAAATCATTGCCCAAGTCAAACAATAAGTGGAAGATGTCTATTAAAGGAAATTGTACCATAACACAAGGTGCAAGCTAAAGTACGTACTGATAATTTAAGAACAACAACAACAAAGTTATGAAACACCACCGTAGCAAAATTGATTTGGTAATTAGCAATACAATGGACGAAATTGGTGTGGAAGCAAAATCAAAACAATCATTATAATCAACATGGTTATAACCAAAATAATGGATTTAAACAAACACCTAAAGAAGTTTACATATTTTCGATTACAGTTTTAAATTAATTTTTAGTTACAAACGACATTTGTAACTAAAATGACTTGTAGTTGTGTTGGACAAGTTGCATAAAATTAGTTGCAAATGATGATGTCATGATGATGTCATCACATAGATAATGGATGAAGTATGTATTAGAGTTGACTGTATTTTTCATTTGTTAATCGTATAACACATGCAACTATCATGCAACTAGTGATTAGTTTATTATGACCAATGTCATGTTGCCACGTGACATATTCAAAGACATTAAATAAATCAAATTTTATACCGAATTTTTTTGTTCAACCATTTTTTAAAGGTCTTTAATTCATACATGCGGACAAATAGTTTTGTGCCACATGGCAACATTTATGATTTTTGAAACATTTCAAATAAAAATAAGTGGGTAGGTAAGGAAATCTAAAATAGGCGGGTAAATAGGTAGGTAGGTAAGTAGGCCTAAGTAGATAGGTAGATAAGTAAGTCGAGGTAGGTAAGTAAGTTGAAGCATGTAGGTAGGTAAGTTTTAGGACATTTTTGAATTTTTGAATTTTATTTTGGATTTAAACAAATTAGGGTTAAGCTTCTTTAATTGGCTCATCCCATTTGGAAAATCTTTTGTATTTTAATGTTTACAATGTATCTATTTACATAGTTGACACACTTGAAAAGGAAGCCAAACAATATGGGATAAAAATCTAGTTGCAACTTAGTTGTAAATAGTTTGCAATTAGGTTGTGACTAGATTTTTTATTCCATACAATTTGGTTTCCCTTTCAATTGTGTTAATTCCATAAATAAATAATTCATTCATTAACTAGTTAATTCATTAACTTCCTATCTACCTATTGAAGATAACATGTCGTAATGGCATCAAAATTAAAAGTTAGTATTCACTAATTAATTAATCAATAGTAACCATCCACCAATAATTAATATTAATATATTAATTAATAAAATATTAAAATGAAATAAATAATTAGTTCAAATTAAAAATTCATTAATAGGTAACTAATTGATTAATCAACTTTTTACAGTTGATTAATTATTATGTACTTAATCAAAATATTTAATTAATAATCATAATTTATTTAGTACTTAATATTTATCTCAAATTATTAATAAATAATTTTAATTTATTAATAAAAATTATTTGAATATTAAAAAACATATCATGAAACTAATACTAATAAATTATGCTCAATCATATCTATTCATATATAGGTTTAACACTTCAATCTAGTTAGGAAAACTATAAGAAAAACATTAAAACAACAAATCTTTTTATGGAGTTTAAAGCTTTTCTAGAAAATAATATCATTTTCTTCCCACTCCCAAAAATCAATGTTCTACAATGATCTCCTATCTCAAGGGCCAAAAATGATCACCTTTAAAACAGTCTTATGATCAATTCAAATTCAAATGGTGATGAAAACTATGTAAACTAGCTAATAAATCTTAGAAAAGTAATTAAGTAAGTATTAACTAACTAACTATTTATAATGAGTAATTACTCCCTTAACACGGGCTAATTCCATGTTTTCTTGAATTTGTTCCTCCATGAACTCTTGAACGGTTTGCCTCTACGAAGGACTTGGGGTTTTAACCTCCCAAGGCTTGATTTTTCACTTTGAATAACATGTTCTCAAGTAATAATTCTTCGAACTCCTTCAACCTATTCATCCTAACATGTAAAATGGGGTTGGGTTTGTTCAACTGTACCTTAATTGTTTCATATTGGCATTTCCAATCTTGGATTTGGGCAATCAAAGTTTATTTTTCCTTCTTAAACTCTATGTGAACAGTTCCTATTGTTCCATGAACTCTTGATAGGTTTGCTCCAAATCAGTTATATATGATACTATGTTGTTGTATACTGGACCCCTCCATTTTGTTGTAGTCCCACATCATTCGCTCAAAGTCAGTTTGGAGATGCTTCAAATTGTTGTGAGTTTTCCAATTGAGCTAACTGAGCTTGACATATTCGTCCTATAGGTTTTCAATTTTCCTAACAAATTGTTCTACTTCTTTCAACTTATTGGACAGGTTCTAGTTCTCATGCTAGACCTTATTCAATTGCCCCTTAACCATGACTAGTTATTTGTCATGGTTCTTAAGGGTTTGCTACATTATTTATAGCTTTAAGCTATAAGTTTGTAGGCAAGTTGGTTTCATACATGTTTTCCCTGGTTTGTTCATACTCAACTCTAAGGTTGGCAAGTTCTTATAATGTCCCTGATTAGGTTGTGGCATTATGGGTAGCTTGCTTTATAAACATATTAATTTGTTTCAAGTTATTTGTGGAATGACCATAAATTGGGACAAGTTGGGATATACAATATTGTGGGTTTTCTACATGAACATGTTCAACTACATGTTGTTTAGATTATGTCGTAAGTACCATAGGTTCAATAGGTTTAACTTGGGTGTTATCAATTACCTGGTCTAGATTGGGCTTAATTCTTCCTCTAGGTTGCCATGTGTAACTATTGCTTGAAGTTTTTCTCCACCTCCACCTCCCATCTCATTTGAACAGGTTTTCTCTTCATCTTCATCTAAGTCAACAACCTATGACTTGAAAGTAATTCTAGACTTCTTTTTTGTTGTGAGGTAATAGGTTCACAACTTAACTTGTCCCTTGGTGTAGGCGGTTTTGTATATGTCTTTGGTCTATGACATAGACATACTGGTAAATGCGAAGCTATGGTTGAACATGCTAGTCTTTTTTCCTTCAAGAACTACTCCCTTATAATAGGTTCCAATGAAACCTATCATCCTAAGCAACTTGTCACTTTTGGCTAACTAATGGCACAAGTTCTTTTGGGGTTGTTTTTAGTGAAATCACCTAAGATAATGGGAACCACTTCCTAAATAATATATTTAAGATAGGCTTGGAATAACAATTATTTGCTTTGGTTTTGTTAAACACTATGTTAATTGTTGCTTTCTTTTGAGATTATGTCCAACGAGTTAACTCAAACAGTAACTGGGTCAACATTATGTAACACTGGAGTTAATAGGTTGGCCCTTGTTGGCTAGGTCAAAAGTAGTAGCAATTTCGTTGCTAGAATATACTAACTTCTGTCGTTGATAAATTATTTGTAAAATGGTTACAAATCTCGCAAACTACACTCCATTGTTCATTTTTCACAAAAGCATGTGAACCTGTAATCTTCCTCAAAGTGGTTTTTGCTTCATCAAATGTTGCATTTTCAACATCTACTGCACCTTCTTTGGAAATCCCAAGTTGTTCGTGAATAAATACCTAACCACACATTCATCCTTGGATTCTTCCATCCATTAGTTCTTCCCAAGTTCATAAAAAATCTTGTAATAGGTCCTCTTGAGACACAATCCACTATAAGGTGAACATGTTATTTAAACTGGCTTATTTGGCCCATTTGAGTTTGTTGGCGTTCGTTTTAATCCACTTCAACATCTTCTAAGTCTCCTTTGCCTTAGACACTGTCTTTTTCTTAATAGGTTTCTCAACCTATTCTTTTACAGGCACTTTGCCTTTTCTCTTCATGGCTTTGGTCCTTGATCATGGGCATTAAAGAATAACACTACAAACAAGTTCTTTTCCAAAGAAAAATTGGAGAAAGTCTTTTCCATTGTTTCTATTCACAGGTTGTTGTAATTCAACTTCTTCCTCCATAGGTCCTAATTCAAGAGCTTGGGGTGTCTACTCCTCAGCAACATGTTGAAAAATCCTAATCTAAATTTGAAATAATTGTAACTTGCAGCTTTGGTGTTGTTATAACAATAGTAGTTCTTCTAAAAAAATTTAAAGTTGATTTTAATTCCTCTTCTAACTCCCTACTTTTCTATTGTTGTTCAAAAATTTTAAGCTCTTACGTTGTAGATTGACATGAAGCTAGAGGTTCAATGTAAATTGCTCTAGTTAAACAAACCTATTTTTCTCTCTCTCTTTCCACTTGTTTTTTCCTAACTACCAATGACGCAATCATGTGAGTGATGAGCCTTGAGCAAAAAGCTTTGAGCCTTGAGCTTGGAGACCATGATTTCATCCAAATATCATCGATTATGGTCATCCATGTCATCATCATCATTTTTTTTTTCATCCAAAATTCATCTATGGACTTCATCCATCCATATTTTAAAAAATCGTCCAATTTTTTGACATCATTTTTCATTAATGTGATTGGATACACTTGTCATCCAACTTTGTCATCCATGACTTTTCATTCAAAAAAACCATCGAAAACAGCATGCCAACACAACGACCAACAATCAAGACACATTGAAAATAACCCATACCAAGCAAGGGGATGAGAGAAATGCAATTTTAAACACAATGGAAAAAACAATAGTAACATAAAATACTTCGAAAGGAATCCAATGTTAACTAAGGGGAAACATACACAAGAACCAAATGAAGCCAAGGGGACATAAATAAAATCTTAGTAGAAACCAGAAACTTAGTGTGACCAAGAGACAACACCATAATAACCAGATTGCTAGTATTATTGGGTTATTTAGGAAATTATAACATGGGCTCATGGTAATAGTATTCCATAGTTGTTGAAGTTAGATATCATCCTTCTTTAGTACACATTTCTATTTTATGTAATCACAACTCAATAATGCACCGTTTATTTCACTAATGTTAGCATAAAAAAATGATACCATATTTTTGAACAATGAACTACACACATGCTTACATTGGCTTTTACTTAGCATTATGTTGCCAAAATCATTGGCAACCAAAAACATACAAAGATGGCCCTTAGGGTTGGTAGTTAGACACATTAAATTTATAGGTTTTAGGGCGTACAAAAGACATAGTCCTAGTCACTAATGGATGGATGCTCATTGTAACAATGTAATAACCTCATTATAGCTTAAGGTACACTAATCACTAAAAGAAAAACCCCATGGTAGAAAATGTAATATAAATGCTTGCAATCTACCCATTTTGCCTTCTTCCCTAGTGCCCATATAGCCATCAACTTAAAGTTGGGACAACTACACTCCAGGTAGGCTCCAATTGTCACTACATATGTATGGATGCCCCCAAAAAGTCCTTGTTACCCAAATTTAGTAACATGTGACTTAAAAGCTTGATAATGTAAGCATGTTGTTAAGCCTAACATGTATCTTAACTTGTTATTTAACTTAACATGCATTATTGATATAACCAGTTACTAAACTTGGTAGGTAATGTTACTGGGTTAAGATGATAGGTTGACAGGTCAGTTAACTGGTGATATGTAGGATGTGTATTTGACAGAATTGATAGTTCAATAGGTAGTTAGACATGGTGTTTTAAAGAAATAAAATTGGATTATTAGTTTAAGTACTAGCTAATGAATGTTTATAATGGTTAGTCATGACTGTTGTATTATGAAATAGTTACTATAGGAACTAGGAGGACAAACTTGTTAAGGACTTTTGGATTTCATTCATGATTATGTGTTTCACTCTTCAATTAGTGAACATGGATCATTTTTCTTTCAACCTATTTCTTTCAAGCTTAAATAATTTGTGTATATGTTAATTTAGGATTTGTAGTAGTTTAAGTTTTATGTGTGTATTGTATATACCTGTTGCTGAAAAAATCTAAAGGTAATTAATTTTGATGGGAATAGAAAAACCTACTAAAGTCTTATTTGCAAAGAGAAAATCATACCAAACCCTCGTGCTGGCAAAACTATTGGTGGTAATTTCAGTGTTGCATTCATGCAAATTGCAAATGTCCACTTATTGTGGTGGTCAATACTTGGCTTAAATCGGTGAACTTATTTGCCATACCTCATGGTGGGCTATGCATCTTGATCTATAGGGATTTATTCCAAGTGACGTGACTTCCCTTGGATTGTACCAACAACTGACGAAGGAGCATCACATTCTTTTAAGCTTATGTGAACCCCACATCCTCAAGGCAATGAACCTCAACTTGGGTTAAATTTGTTCCTTTGACAATTGGCCACACCAAAGGTATCGTTGGTTTGTTTAATGCTTGTGGCCACTTGGTGCACATAAAACATTTAAATTTGTCATCTACACAAAACCAAAATTGATAGACTTTGAACTTTCACCCGACATGATAAATCAGAACTTTGTTTTGCTAAACATAAATAGGTGTTGGGGTCCTAACCTTGGTGGATTTACAAATTCGAGTTGAAACACTTTGAAATACAAAACACTTTGCTTGAATCACACACCATGCAATATGGAACTGATTTTTAGCACATTTTGTTTCCATTATCACTTTTCCATATCTAATTAAGGTCAATGTAATGCTAAAGGAAGCCTTGCCACTATAAGAAGGTGAGATATTAGAAGATGTCTTATTCTTTACAACACGTCCACCAACTTTAAACACTAAGAAGTTCATTTTGTCTAGTCGATGTGAGTCCATGTCTGAACCACGAAGCAAATCAACTCGTTTTTTATAGGAACCAAACACTTCCTCACCTTCAAGATGCAACACTTTTGAAAACAAAACATGACGCACTCCCAACTCCTTGAAAGACTCAAATGTGATTCCAAGTAGAAGACAACGGAAGAAGGAGGAGTCGGGGCACGTTCCCTAGCTCACAACACTTTGAGGGGTAGAAGGGCGTGTTAGAGCTTCGGGATGGGACTAAGAAGAGTTGACAAGCTTCACTCACTCACACGAGCCTGCACACAACCCACACAAAGTGGTTAGTGCATAGTTGGAGCACCTTTGGTGCTAGGACAAGCCACGGGCAACTCGGACACACTAGATTCACCATGGCTCGGACTTGGGGGAAGCCACCACCTTCCCCCTTATAATATACTCTGTGGCTAGCCACGGGGCCTACATCGAAATGGTTTTTCTCTCCTGGGACTCCCAAGTGGGAGTCCCGAAATCGCGCCAAATGGGACTCCCATGACTTTGGAGCCCCATAACTATGCGAGCAAATCTTGGATCTAAATGTGATCTAAAGCAAAGTTGTAGTTTTTGTTGAGAGCTTTCCAACGGTATGTCGCACACCCCCTACAGCCAAGTAAATCGGGTCGATTCTTGACTTTTTCTTGTTGGGAGTCAAATTGATAGTTTGACTCTTGGCCCTTCTTTTGGCCATAACTTATGTTTCAGATGTCCAAATGAGTAATGCGAGCCCATTTTAGACATCTGAGTTCTAAAATTTTTCTAATGATATAAAGAACGCCACGAGCCATTAAGTTTTGACCCTTGAAATCGCTTTCTGAAGTTTCAGGGGTCCACTGGGACTCCATCTCCCAAAGTGGGAGTTGCCTTGGGAGTGTGAAGGTTGACTCCCTCATACTCTCTCACACTTTCTTACACTCCTAGGAGTATGTGATGTGACTCCCGAGCTTCTTCTTGGCTTGACTCTCGGGCTTCCTTTTGTTTTGACTCCCAAGTTTCCTCTTGCCTTGACTCCCGGGCTTCTTCTTGCCTTGATTCCCAGGCTTCCTTTTGGCCCGCAACCTTGTAACCCTTTTACCTTGGTCCCGAGCCTAAAGCTAGGGTTGCGACAAAACACGCCCTTCAAAAAAACTAGACATGGCTTCAACAATCTTATACGGGATTTTGATTTCTTGTGGCAACTCTCAATTTAAGCTCAAGCTTATTAAACCCCTTGTCAAAAGGTCCACCACAAAGGAAGCCCTTATAATAGGTGGATTACACAAATGCCCATACCAAGTCATCACATGTCACAACATAAAGGTCACGTTCTTTCTTACCCAACTGTTTCAGCCACTTGTTATGTATTGTTTCGAAAAGTTACACAAATGGGCATATCTATTAACTCATCAAATGCGAAATATTATAAAATCACAAATGAAATTATTACACATTGGACTTAGTAAAAAAAAAAAGAAATGACCAATCTAAGGGGTCATGAATACTAACCTCTTTCATGAAGTTTGCCCATTGTGTAGAATGGAATTGCCAAAAACCCAACTTTGACTCCCAACCATTAAAAGTTAGAAATCACTTCGATTTCTTTGTGTGCAGGTGTCGTGCCACATATTGTTGGAAAGCTTTCAACAAGGGATACAATTTTTCTTTAGACCTCACCTCAATCAGAGGTCTGCACACAAAGTTATGGGCCTCTAAAGTTGCAAGAGTCCCAATTTCGAGAATTTCAGGACTTCCAATTGGGAGTCTTGGGACAAAATGACATTTGGGTGCTGGCCCCATGGTCAGGCACAGAGAATACTATAAGGGGGAAGGTGGTGGCTTCCCCCAAGTCCGGGTCGTGGTGAGTCTTGTGAATTTGTGTTTGCCCGTTGTTCGTCCGTGCACCAAAAATGCTCCAATTATGCACTAATCAACTTGTTGGTTGGTTTGTGCAGGTCCATGTGAGTAATTGAATTATTTGTCACTTTTCCTAGTCCCCATCCTGGAGCTCCAACATGCCCTTCTACCCCCAAAGTGCTACAAGCCAGGGAGTGTGCCCCAACTTTTTATCCTTTCGTTGTTTTCACATTTAGATTCGCAATTAGGTCTATCAAGGAGCTTGGGGGTGTGTTAGTTAAAAACAAACAAAAAATTTAGTAATGTTTAACACAACCTTGGTTTCATTATGGTATTTAGTGGATAGTCGCGTAAACAAAGATGATTTGAGATTCTTAAAGTAGTTAAGGGGGTTAATGAAAGGTCCAATGGAGATATAATAATTTTCAACCATTATAAACATGTATGATTAATTCAAGACAATATACAATTAAAATGATTAGGGTGATAAGGTGACAATTGCAACATGGATTTCACAATGAACAAATTTTTTATTTAGGTTATGGAGAAGCTCAAGGAAGAGCTGCAAGTACATGTTGAATCTTAAGTTATGCCATAGTGGTAATTCATAATCACAGGAAATATAAGATGTGTTGGATGGTGCGAATTAAATAATCTGCCTTGTTCTTAGGAAGTAATCAACGAGTCAAACAATGTAACCAACAATAGTGTCCAACATCAAGAATTGAAAACCATGTAAAAATTGAGGTGTTTTTAGTTTTGTAACAGCTTTCACAGATAGTTTCAAGTTCGTTGCTAAAATCGAGGTCAACTTATAAGAAAATCACAAAAGTACGAAAGTTCAAACATGGCTTCGAATAATGAAGCATGCCGATTTTTTTCAAGCTTACGTTTCGCGCAAATAGGGAACCCCATCACAAAATGGCACACTTAGTCCAACTCATGCATATGTTGGACCTCAAGCATGAATTCAATGTACGCCCTCACATATTGGCATAAGTTGTCAATTGTCACATTCACAAGGTCACGGAATTTGCATCTTAAGATGCAGTCGGAACTCTTTGGAATGAATTATAATTTAATGCATTCTTTGAAAAATTCCCATGTGTGACCATGGGTCTTCCCTTCCCCTTGCTTCACTATCCTCCACCATGTCAAAGCATAGCCCTTTAAATACGACTGGGCAAATTCCACGATAGAGTGTTGCCCAACTGACGCACTCCCAACTCCTCGAAGGATTCAAATGTGAGTCCAAGTAGAAGATAGCGGAAGAGAAGGGAGTCGGGGTACGCTCCTTAACTCACAGCACTTTCAGGGGTAGAAGGGCATGTTGGAGCTCCAGGATGGGACTAGGACGAGTTGACAAGCTTCATTCATTCACACGGGCTTGCACACAACTTGTCGCAACCCCTCTTTGGGACTAAGTGTGAAAATGCAACTCACACTCCCAAAAGTGGGAAAATGGAGTCCTCCGGGACTCCCAAAAACTCAGAGCTCGATTTGAGGGGTCAAATATCTTCGCATTGGAGTGTCCTTGGTTTCATTGAAAAGCTCTCAAAGTGTAGATGTCCAAAATGGCCTCGCATGAACCATTTGGACATCTGCAGCCCAAGTTATGAACAAAAGAAGGGCCGGGAGTCAAACTGGCAGTTTGACTCCCGACCACTAAAAGTCGGGAATCGACATCTTCCCGATGTCCGATTCAAGAGTGCGACATGGCGTTGAAAAGCCCTCGAAGAGAGTTACAACTTTGGTTTAGACTTTGTCTTTATCAAACTCTGCAGTCGGGAGTTATGAGCTCCCAAAGTCTTAGGACTCTAACTCGGGACAGTTTCGGGACTCCAACTTGGGAGTCTTGAAAAAAAGTGCCATTTGGATGTACCTCGGCGGAGAGCTGCAGAGAATACTATATGGGGGAAGGTGGTGGCTTCCCCCGAGTTCAAGCCATGGTGAGTCTTTTGTGTCAAAGTGCCCGTGGCTTGTCCCAACACCCAAGGGTGTTCCCAAATGCTAACTAATTCTCTTGTGATTGGTTTTGGATGCAGATTCAAGCTTGATAATCTAGTCCCTCTTCCTAGTCTAATCCCGAAACTTCTAGCACGCCCCTCTACCCCCTTTTAGTGCTGGAAGTCAGGAGCACCCCACAAGTCCTCATTTTCCGCAACTTTACATAGTTGGACCCTCAAGTGGGTTCAACAAGGGACTTGGGAGTGCGTCACAACCCACATAAAGTGGTTAGTGCATAGTCAAAACACCTTTGGTGTTAAGACCAGCCACGGGCAACACATACACACTAGACTCACCATGGCCCGGACTTGGGAGAAGCCACCACCTTCCCCTTTATAGTATACTTTGTGGCTGGCCACGGAGCCCACATCCAAATGGCTTTTCTCTCCCCGGACTCCCGAGTGAGAGTCTCGAACTTGTGCCGGCTTGAATTCCTATGACTTTGGAGCCCCATAACTTTTTGAGTAAACCTCGAATTGAGATGTGGTCGAAAGAAAAATTGTAGCTCTTGTCAAAAGCTTTTCAATGATATGTCACACTCCCTCTGTAGCCAAGTAAATCAGGTCGATTCTTGATTTTTTTTTGTTAGGAGTCAAATTGATAGTTTGACTCTGACCTTTTTTTGGCCATAACTTGTGTTTCAGATATTAAAATGAGCAATGCAAGATCATTTTAGACATTTAAGTTCTAAGAGCTTTCCAATGATATAAAGAACGCCACAAGCCATTGAGTTTTGACCCCTAAAATCGCTATCTGAAGTTTCGGGAGTCCACTAGGACTCCATCTCCCAAAGTGGGAGTTGCCTTGGGAGTGTGAGGGTTCACTCCCTAATACTCTATCACACTTTCTTACACTCTCGGGAGTATGTGATGTGATTCCTGGGCTTCTTCTTGGCCTGCACCCTTGCGACCTTTTTGTTTTAACTCCTGGACTTCTTCTTGGCCCGTAACCTTGTAACCTTTTTGCCTTGGTCACAAGCCCAAGGCTAGGGTTGCGACACCAACCTTAGCAACATGGAGGTGATCCTCCATCTCTACAAGCCAAACATCCATATCCTTCTGATTTTGGACCCCATCAAAATTCATAGGCTTCGTAGGCTTGATTCCTACATTTTTAGATGATCTTCCTTTGAGGGCCTTAACCAACTTAGTGAAATGAATGCTATTCATTTTAAACAAAACCTCCAATGTTCTATAGTGAAAAGGACTTTGGTTAGTTACTCTTTTTCATTTTTGTGATCATCGCAGTTGTCATAGTCTTCTTGTTCTTCAAAATTCTCTTGTTCCTCCTCCCTAATGGTTTCAAATGGAACACTTATGTTGTAACCCTAGTTTTGGGCTCACAACCATGGCAAAGGGGTTATAAAGTTGCAAGTCAAGAAAAAGCCCGGGAGTCAAGGCAAAAAGGTCGCAAGGGTGCGGGCCAAGAAGAAGCTCAAGAGTCACATCACATACTTCCGAGAGTGTAAAAAAGTGTGAGGGAGTATTAGGGAGTGAACCCTCACACTCCCAAGGCAATTCCCACTTTGGGAGATGGAATCCCGGTGGACTCCCGAAACTTCATAGAGCAATTTCAGGGGTCAAAATTTAATGGCTTATAGCGTTCTTTATATCATTGGAAAGCTCTTGCAACTTAAATGTCTAAAATGATCTCGCATTGCTCATTTAGACATCTGAAACATAAGTTATGGCTAGAAGAAGGGCCGAGAATCAAACTGCCAATTTGACTCTGGACTAAAAAAAATCAAAAATTGACCCGATTTACTTGGCTATAGAGGGCGTGCGACATACCATTAAAAAGTTCTCAACAAGAGCTACAACTTTGCTTCAAACTACATCTCAATGTAAGGTCTGTTCGCAAAGTTACGGTTCTCCAAAGTCGTGGGAGTCCCAGGAGAGAAAAACCATTTGGACGTAGGCTTTGTGGCCAGCCACAAAATATACTATAAGGGGGAAGGTGGTGGCTTCCCCCAAGTCTGGGCCGTGGTGAGTCTAGTGTGTCCGTGTCCGTGTTGCCCATGGCTTGTTTTAACACCAAAGGTGCTCCAACTATGCACTAACCACTTTGTGTGAATTGTGTGCAGGCCCGTGTGAGTGAGTGAAGTTTGTCAACTCTTCGTAGTCTCATCCCAGAGCTCCAACACGTCCCTCTACCCCTCAAAGTGTTGTGAATTAGGGAACGTGCCCCAACTCCTCCCTCTTCGACTATCTTCTACTTGGACACACATTTGAGTCCTTTAAGGAGTTGGGAGTGTTGAGAATTCAAGCTCAACTAGTTAGGTTTCATTAGTTACTGGAGTAGGAAAGTAACTAGGTTACTTTCACAAGGTTGAATTACTTTCGTTACTTATTTTAGTTTGGTTATTTGTG